>Ga0210407_10001489_pt1 | contig 21864 bp, 15 predicted proteins | sample IncBWC27MmetaG_FD_150860 | JGI IMG/M metagenome (GOLD analysis project Ga0210407, IMG submission 150860) | Forest soil microbial communities from Barre Woods Harvard Forest LTER site, Petersham, Massachusetts, United States - Inc-BW-C-27-M | ecosystem: Environmental > Terrestrial > Soil >... | reverse complement strand
TGTCGAAGGGCAACCAGCGGATCATGGTGATCAACATTCCCCCGGAATCCCTCAACTTGAGCCGTGATTGCCTCTCCGCTACTCTTTCGAGGCGCACGGGCGGCATCCATACGCGAAGCTGGGCATTCAAACCAACCCACGCCGGCAGCCGCACACATGTGATCGAGGAGGGTTCCCCGCCAAAGCAATGTTGTTCCCGCAAGCGAAGCCATGACGGCCCCAAAGAACAAGAAGACACCAATAACCATCATTTGCCCATGGAGACTCTTCCCCCACCCTGGGTCCGACGCTGGGAGGATGACGGCTTCGAATGGGTTGAGCATAAACTGGAACGCGAGAGCACAGGTATTTTCAGCACGCACTTGCTCACGGGACAAGCGCTTCTCTCAGAGGGGGAGCATCTGCTCCATATGAAGATGGGCAGGCGGCCACTCCAGCCTGCCCGGAATGCCGGATCTCCGTAGAGAATCGCAAAGCCACTAGTTGCTAGTAGCTAGTAAGACAGCGCGAAATGGTTGCGGGAGCCGCAACGCGTAGCCGCACAGCGAATCGGCGCGAGCTTAGAATTGGAAATAGACAAAAGCATTGAGATTGCTTCCTGCAAAGAGCGCGAGGACGACAAGAGCGACAGCAGCGAGGCAGGTCCGAACGACGTACGGAGAGGCTGCAAATGGGTACTCTTGCTTGCTGGCTTCCAGCAGAAGGTCTGCAAGGAACAAAGGTACAGAGAAAATGCAAAGCATCAAGAACGCCGCAGCGTACTCACTCCGCCAGGTGAAATGGGACAATCCCGCCAATAGTTGCACCGCCGAAGTGAGTGAAGTCGCCCGGAAGAACGCGAGGCTCAAGCCGAGAACATTGAAGGTAAGAATTCGTTGAGCCCAGAGGGAGAAGAAACCAGTGGAAAGAGCGGGGAGAGTAGCACTCTGAGGCTTCGCCTTGACCGGGAAAAAGTGACGCTCCACAGCCAACACCACACCGTGGATGGCGCCAAAGATGACAAACGTCCAATTTGCACCATGCCAGAGACCCGCGAGAACCATGGTAACGAAGAGATTTCGCGTGGTTTTCCATTGGCTCCCAGCGCTTCCGCCGAGAGGAATGTACAAGTAATCGCGAAGCCAGGTGCTCAAGCTGATGTGCCAGCGGCGCCAGAAATCCTGAAGACGATTGGCGAGGAAGGGCTGGCGGAAATTGACCATAAAGTGAAAGCCCAGCAATTGAGCGCTTCCGCGCGCGATATCGCTGTAACCGCTGAAGTCCCCATAAACTTGCCAGGTAAACGCGTACGTTCCGAGCAGGACAAGCCAGAAATTTGAAGGGCCGAATTGACCGCCAAAAACAGCGTTTGCCAGAACGGCACAATTATCCGCGACCACGCATTTTCGAAGGAGGCCAGAGAAAATCAGCATCAGGCCATCGAAAAACCGATCTGCGTCGAAAGTGCGCTCCTTCTGGACTTGCGGGAGCAGATGCCCCGGCCTTTGTATCGGACCGGCAATCAAGTGAGGGAACAGACTGATGAAGAGACCATAATCGACGAAAGACCTGGAAGCTTCGATTCTCCCTTTGTAGACGTCCACGATATAGGCGACTTCCTGAAACGTGTAAAACGAAATGCCTGGCGGAAGGATGATGCGAATCAGGGGCAGCGGGATGTTGTGAATTCCGAGGTTATCGAGGGCGCCTAGGAAGGAGCCCGCGAAGAAATCAAAATATTTGAAGATCCCCAAAATCATAAAATTCAAGATGAGTGAGAAGATGAACCACTTCCTGCGTTGGGGGTCCGAGCGGCCGGGTGCGATCTTCTGTGCGATCAGGAAGTCCACCGTGGTGCTGCCAATCATTAGCGCGAGGAAACGCCAATCCCACCATCCATAGAAAAAGTAGCTGGCTAGGAGAAGGATAATATTTTGCGCGCGGTGCTTGAGACGCCAGTACAACAGCACGACCGGTATCAGGAAGAGGAAATAAGCTGGGGAGTCGAAGAGCATGGTGTCAAGTTAACTCATTGTTCTGCTGTTTTCCGTAGTCTGCCGCACGCCCAGAAGGATATTCAGACGCATGTGGAAGAGACAATCAGTTGAATCAAGGAATTACAGTCAGGGGAATACCTGAATCCAGGATGAACAGGACGTTTATGACGAACTGTGAATGTGCCAATCCTCAGAAATACTTTGGCTTACGATTTCCTTGCGTGCTTTCGGGAATTGTCCGCCCAGTATTTAAGGTCAAGACCGGATTGTGAAGGGGTTCGGCATCCGTTACCGTTTCGCACGGGCCAAGTTTTTCCCTGGTCAGCGAAGCTGGTTTGAGTTGACCGTTGCGATCGAGGGGAGCCAGGCCTTCGCCGAATGCTGGTCCTGAGAATTCTGGGACTCCAACGGCGGTAGCTTCTCTAGTGGAGGGAAAATGGGGGACCGCAATCAACAGTGGCCTTGGTTCGCGATCATGGTCAGAACGAACAAAGAGAAGACAGCGAATTTGCAGCTGGAGAATGCGGGTTACGAGTGCTTTTTGCCCATCAGCAAATACACGCGGCGTTGGTCGGATCGCATGAAGGAAGTCGAAGTTCCGTTGTTCCCTGGATATCTCTTCTGTCGGATGAATCCCTGCAATCGGTTGCCGGTGCTGATGACGCCGGGGGTCTTACAAATCGTGGGAGTCGGCAAAACACCGATTCCTGTCGGGGAAGAAGAGATCGCCGCCATCCAGCGCGTGGGAAAGAGCGGTCTTTCAACAATGCCTTGGCCGTACCTGGAAGTCGGCCATGTCGCCCGGATCGAGGATGGGCCTTTGCGGGGTATGACCGGAATCGTAATCAAAATCAAGTCGGGATTGAAGCTCGTGCTATCCGTTAGTTTGTTGCAGCGCTCGGTTGCTGTCGAAATTGATCGTAGCTGGATCAGTGCAGCATACCCTGTGAGACCGACCGCAAATCAGACAGCGTCTAGGCCTGCGAGCCCTCAGCCTCTTTTGCAGCAGCCCAGTGTTTAGCCACACCTGTCATTCCCGCGCCCGCGCTATCTATACGGTGCGAAATAGAAGAGTTTTGGAACTGCCAAGTCCCAGTGTTTTCCAGCCAGTTCTCTCTGGTGTTGAAGCGGCGGTCTTAAGACCTCGCTAATCGCAGCCGGACCGCTTCGTCCCGGATGGCCACGAGCTATCGAGCGGTCCTGCGGCTGATGAGCTTTTGTTTCTCAGAAATCTCTAGCAAAACACAAAAAAGTCATGCAACTCCTTGTTTTTGTCGGCGCACTCTTAACATCGGCAGCACTTACCCGCTGGGTTCGCGATTTTTCCATCGCTCGCGGCTGGGTCTCTATTCCGAGTTCGGATCGTCATGTTCATACTCGTCCGATACCGCGGCTGGGCGGAGTTGCTATTTTCCTGACACTCTGGTGCATGGTGCTGCTGGCACGATGGCTGCCAGGGCATTTCGGCGCGCGCGAATTTCCTTTGCCGCATTTCACTTTGAAGATTCTGGGGCCGGCAACCATCATCTTCCTGCTTGGTCTGATCGACGATTTTTATGGAGTCAGCGCATATGTGAAGTTTGCGGTGCAGGGGTGTGCAGCCGTGCTGTTGTTTTGCAACGGTCTTGGAATCTCCCATTTGTCGATCCTTGCGGGTCATCCCCATTGGGGATGGCTGGTCGGACTTCCGCTGACAATTGTTTGGGTTCTGTGGATCACCAATGCTTTCAATTTAATTGATGGCCTTGATGGACTGGCGGCAGGATCGGCGCTGTTCTCAAGCCTGGTGACTTGTGTGGTGGCGATCTTGTTCCACGGTGAAGGCATTCTATTTCTGACACTGGCACTGGCGGGCGCAATCGCCGGATTTCTCCGGTATAACTTTAATCCAGCTTCGATATTCCTGGGTGACTCTGGCAGCCTGCTGATCGGGTTCCTGCTCAGCGCAATCGCTCTCGCTGGATCGCAGAAATCTTCAATCATAGTAGCCGTTGCGATCCCCATCGTGTCTCTTGGGCTTCCGATTTTGGAGGTCGCCGTTGCGGTGATGCGGCGGTTCTTGAGCCGCAAACGGCTCTTCGACCCTGATCGTGAGCATATTCACCACAAGTTACTCGGTCGGGGTATTTCCCATAGGCAAACCGTATTGGTGCTCTATGGCGTAAGCGCGTGCTTTGGCCTATTCAGTCTCCTTCTACTTAATCCAGGCGGTGCCGCAGTTGCAGGGGTCCTGGTGGCGGTTGGGATTGGCGTGTTGATCGGCGTCCAACAGTTACGCTATCACGAGTTTTTGGAGTTGGGCCGCGTGGCCAACCGCACCCTGAATCAACGTCATGTGATCGCCAATGACATAAGCATTCGCCGGGTCGCAGACGCTCTGGAGTCATGCACTAGCCTCCCCCAATTCTGCCAGATACTGCGGCAGTGTCTTAAACCCATTGGATTCGATGGTTTCGGCCTGTACTTATCGTCAGAATTGCCAGTGGATGTTGAGTTTCGTCCATTCAACCAGGTCAGTGCGTCCAAACTTCAATTCTTTTGGGATCACTCGCCGACATCATCACAAGCAAATTGGAGTTTCACTTTCGGTCTGATGAAACGCAACGGAGAGCAGTTGGGCGGTTTCACTCTGTATCGAAAGAACACGGCATCTCCTCTTTGGATGGATCTCGATGTGTTTACGGCGACTGAATTCTCCAGGGCAGTTGCGATCGTTGTGGAGAAAGTGCAGAGTTCCTGGTTTGTTAAGCCGCAAAAAGAACGGACTCCGATACCTGCATTTGAAACGAGCGGTCCAGTGATAGCTTCAAGGGTACGTCAATCCATAGCGGTTCCAAGTTCTGGCTAAAGCTCAAAATCAATGTCCGTCACGACAAATGAGGACCGCCCGTCATGAACATGCAACGCACTGCGCGGACATCACCGAACTGGCAGCGGAACAATCGACTCGGTTTGGCTGGTCCGGCCGGCACCAGGTGGATTCGCGCGGTTAGATTGCTGATGGTCGCGAGAGTTGTCCCGGTCGGCCTGGCAGTTTTCTTCCTAATCAGCGTTGCTGCTGCGCAAGTATCCTCGTCGCCTGAGCCGGATGAACTAAAGGAGAAGTGTGGCAGCCAGGTGCGCTCCACATACCTTTTGGGACCTGATGACCTGCTGGAGATTTCCGGGCCTGAATTGAGTGATACGGCCAACAAGCCGGCCCGCATTGACGGCGATGGCGACATACAAGTGCCGCTGGTGGGACGTGTTCATGTATCCGGACTGACCGTGCAGCAGTCCGAGCGGGCGCTCAATAAGGCCCTGAGCACCTACATTCGTCACCCGCAAGTAGTTGTCACCGTCACGGAGCTGCGCAGCCTGCCGGTCTCTATTCTAGGCGCCGTAAACACACCGGGCGTTCACCAAGTGCAAGGACACAAGACGTTGCTAGAAATGCTATCGCTGGCCGGCGGGATCCGATCTGACGCTGGGTACAGTATCCGCATCACCAGGCAAGTTGAGTGGGGCTGCATTCCACTGCCGGGCACGGCACTGGACGCGTCGGGCCGCTTCAGCGTCGCCGAGGTGAACCTGAAAAGGATCATGGAGGCCAAAAATCCGGAGGAGAACATTCAGATTTTTCCACATGATGTCATCTCCGTTCCAAAGGCGGAGATGGTATACGTAATCGGCGAGGTGAAACGCTCGGGAGGATTCGTTCTCGGCGAGCATCAGTCCATGTCCGTCCTACAGGCGCTCTCGCTCGCAGAGGGGCTCAACGGGACTGCCGACACGCGGCATGCCAGAATCCTGCGACTGAAGCGCGACGCCGATCAACGTGAAGAGATGGCCGTAGACGTTAAGGATGTCCTGACCGGGAAAAAACCAGACGTCGCACTCTTGGGCGACGACATTTTGTTCATTCCCGGCAGCACGGGCAAGAAGGCTGCCCTGCGTGCCATCGAAGCAGCTATCCAAACTGGAACAGGCATGGCCATCTGGCGCACGCCTTAAAGTTCGGTCAAAGGCTACAGAATGAAACGTTACGATTTTCCTCTTGAGAAAAGGAACGGACCCGTGCATGAACTCAGCACGGGGGCCGAGCAGCGTCCCGCAGTATACAAGTATGTTGAGTCGCCTTCGTCGGAGGTAGCTGCTTCGCCGGGCTACGACAGTCTCCTGGACTACTGGCACATTCTGTTCCGACACAGAAAGACACTGCTAAGTTTTGCCTTGGCGGGGCTGCTTGGAGCGATGGTAATCAGCTTACTGCAAACACCGATTTACCGCGTCAGGACGTCCCTAGAGATCCAAGGCAGCAACTTTCCGGAAATGAAGGGCTCCAACGACTCCTCCGGGAGCAACGCCACACCAGAGTCGTACGTGGAGACGCAGGTAAAGCTTCTGCAGAGCGAATCCCTGCTTGAGGATGTGATCGATAAACTGAAGCTCGAAGAGCGGCCGGCAACCGGCTGGCTAGCCTTCGCGTCGCGCGTGCGGCACCTTTTCGGATCGTCCAAAACCTCGCATCTTCCTGAAAGGGAAAAACTGATCCGGCAGATAGAAAGCAATCTGACGGTGCGAACGTCGGGCAACTCGCACTTGCTGGAGGTGCTCTACGAATCGCCGGATCGCCAAGGGGCCGCGGACTTCGCGAATACCCTGGTCAGCGAATTCATCGAACTAACCCAAGAGGCGAGGTGGAAGTCCGCGCAAGGCACCGCCGAATGGCTGACGAACCACCTGGATAAAATGAAAGCCCAGCTGGAGCAGTCAGAAACTAAGATGCAGGATTACGCGAGCACATCCGGACTGTCGTTTACCTCGGAGAAGGAAAACTTAGCGGAGAACCGGCTGAAAGAATTACAAGACGAGTTATCGAAAGCCCAGGCCGACCGCATCGCCAACCAGGCGAAATTTGAAGCGGCCAAGAGCAAGCCGCCGGATTCCCTGCCGGAAATTTTGGAAGACCCGACCATGCGCGATTACCGCCAAAGACTGACGGAATTGCAGCGGCAATATGCTGAACTCAGTGCAACGCTGACACCGGAACACTACAAAGTGCAGCGCGTGGAAGCGCAGATCAACCAGCTAAAATCGGAAATGCAGAAGGAACGCAGCAACGTGCTGCGACGCATCGGCAATGAATACGCAGCAGCGCTGCGCCGCGAAACACTATTGTCCGGCGCCCAGACCGATCAGGAGAAGATCGTAGCGGATCAATCCGAGAAAGCGATCCACTACGATACCCTTAAGCGCGACGTGGATTCGAACCGCCGGCTCTACGAAACAATGCTGCAGCGGGTTAAGGAAGCGGGCTTGGCGGCGGCGATGCGCGACAGCAATGTACTCGTCGTGGACCGCGCCAGACCCCCAGTGCGCCGGTACCGCCCCAGCCTGCCGATGAACTCCGCGATTGGACTGTTCAGCGGCGTGCTGCTCGGTTTTGGATTTGTTCTGTGCCAGGAGCGAATCTACCGCAGAATCATTGCACCGGGCGAAGCGCAGGTCTACTTGGATTTACCAGAATTGGGCGTCATACCTTTGGACGAGGCTGCGGTTTCCTGGCAAATCTCTAACGGTTCCGTGCCGTATCGTCCCGGCGCCTCCCTCCCTCGAAAGAGCGCGGTGAGTTCCTCGTTAGGCGATGGACCCGAACTAGCCACCTGGAAGCGCAAGCCTTCTTTTCTTGCTGAATGCACGCGCACCACGCTGACTTCTATTCTTTTGCCTAGCCAGAATGGAGAGGGTCCTCAGGTCATTGTCCTCACAAGTCCATGCCCGGGCGATGGCAAGACAACCGTGGCTTGTAATCTCAGTATTGCGGTGGCGGAGATCGGCCGCAGGGTGTTGCTTATCGACGGCGATCTGCGCCGCCCCAGGCTGCATAAAGTTTTTGGCGTGGCCAACAGCTGGGGCCTGAGTGATGTGCTGTGGGCAGGCACCTCGCTTGAAACCGTTCCCGTCTCACACCTGGTTCGCGACACCGAAATCTCCGGGCTTTGCCTTTTGCCCGGAGGCAGTTGCGGCGGAACCCCGTCGAATCTTTTTTATTCTCCGCGCATGTCGATGCTGTTGAAGCGCCTGCGAACGGAGTTTGACATGATTATGATCGACGCACCCCCGATGATCCACCTCGCCGATGCCCGAGTGCTGGGGCGCCTCGCTGATGGGGTCATTCTGGTTATCCGCGCCGGGCAAACTACGACCGAGAGCGCTTTATTCACCAGTCAGCGGTTCGCCGAAGACGGAACTCGCGTTCTCGGCACTGTGTTGAACAGCTGGGATCCGAAGACCGGCCGACATTACGGCTACGGAAGTTACCACGATTATCGGGAGACTACCGGGCAGTAGGTCAAAAAAATCACCTCAGCGGTTCGGTGGGCTGGCAGTCTACTAGGAAAGCGGAAGTACTTGATGCTTCCTTGGCAATTCGGACAGGGCTTGCGACTCTCGCTGTCTTTGCACTAGCACTTTTTTCCGGAAACATTCTCAATGCCATCGTCTATTTCCGATTCTAAGACTGGAGCCTTGGCCCACGCGATTACTTTGGTCGGTATCTGCGCGGTCCTCATAATTGCCTTTGAGATTAGCTCTGTTTATCTGCTCAGGCATAATTCGGCCACCTATGCGCGGATTTCTCGGCAATATGACGAAGCCGTGAAGGTGCGCCCCGCCGGACCTGGCGAACCGCCAACTGTGCTATTGGTAGGCAATTCGTTACTCCTGCATGGAGTCGAACTGGATCGCTTGCAGGCGTTGACTTCCTCTCGTATGCGTATCTATCCCATTTTCCTAGAGGCTACCGGCTACTACGACTGGCTGTACGCGCTGCGGCGGCTATTTCGTCAGGGGGCAAGACCGCAGGTGGTCGTCGTGGGTGTGGGTGTGAATTATTTTCTGAAGAGCGGGGTGCGCCAGGATTATTCTCCCATGCTGTTCTTAGACGCCCGAGACACCCTCGCCGTGGCTTCAGATTTACATCTAGATCGCACGGCAGAGAGCAATCTCTTGCTATCACATTGGAGCAACTTCTGGGATACGCGCAGCGCCATTCGAACACAGATTCTTAGCCACCTGGTCCCGCACGTTGAAGATCTTTTCTTGCTCGTAAATCCGAGGCCGGCTATTCCCGAGGGCCGGGCGTTTCGGGAGATTGCGATTCCCCGCCTGCAAAGGATGAATCAGCTATGTGCGACGAACGGAGCCAAACTGATTCTCCTGGTCCCGCCGACGCTATCTTCGGAAAGTGCGGTCACCCAAATGGCCTATGCCGCGCACGCGGCCGGAGTGGAGGCATTGGTGCCAATTGATCCAGCGGCGCTATCGGCAAAATTTTATCAGCGGGACGGAATGCATCTCAACTCCGATGGCGCGGCGCTTTTCACGACGGCGCTAGCCAAGGGTCTTCCCGGGCGGGTCGTGACCCATGACACAGTGGCCACTCGCTTCGCCCAATGAAGACACTCACCTCGAAATGCCACCTGACGAGTTGCTGTCCATGAGCACCGAAGCCCAGAGCGTTTTCGCTGTGCAGCAAGGCAAACGTCCGTCGTTGTGCGCGGATTTCAGCTGGACGTTTGTGGGGAATGCCATTTACGCGGGGGGGCAGTTTGCGATGCTGATGCTGCTGGCCAAGCTGGTCCCGGCGGAACTGGTGGGGCGATACGCTTTGGGCCTCGCCATAGTGTATCCCGTGATGATGCTCGCGAACCTGCAATTGCGAGCGGTTATGACATCTAGTGTTCGTGAGCAGGCCCATTTCGGCCATTACCTCGGCCTGCGCTTGTTGACCACATCGCTGGCGCTCGCGATTATCTTCGCCATCACTCAAGTCCTAGGGTATCGCTGGGAAATGACGGTGGTGGCAATGATGGTGGGTATCGCGTACGCCATCGAAACTATTAGCGACGTGTATTATGCGCGGCTGCAACTGCACGACAGAATGGCTGAAATTTCCAAGTCATTGATTGCGAGGGCGCTGCTCTCGGTGGTCGGACTGGCGGTGACAACCTATGTCACCGGAAATCTTCTATGGGGACTCGCAAGTGTGGTGCTGGCGCGGGCGGTGGTCCTGTTCGGTTACGACATTTGCGGGCGTACCCACGGTCTGGGTGAGCATGGCAAGCGGTTGTCTCGAAGCGCGCCGCTGGCGCCGCGCTTCGAGCTGAGTGTGCTACGCAAACTGCTTTGGCTCAGTCTCCCACTGGGAATCGTGGTGCTTTTAACTTCGTTGAATTCCAACGCCCCTAGCTATTTCATCAAACATGCGCTGGGGGAGCGGGATCTGGGTATTTTCGCGGCGATTGGATTCATGATTTCAGTGGGAAACATGGCAGTGGTGGCGCTCGGGCAGTCAGCGTTTACCCGGCTAGCCAGATCGTATGCCTCCGGCAACCTTCGAGCGTTCAGCTCGCTCCTCGGCAAGCTACTGGGTTTTGGGGCGGCGCTAGGAGTGTGCGGAATGATGGTTTCCAAATTAGCGGGACGCGAGATCCTTAGTATCCTGTTCCGCCCCGAATATGCCGAAGGAGCCGACCTTCTTCCCTGGATCATGGCGGCAGGAGGCGTCCTGTTTATGGCGCAGTTTTTGGGATTCGGGATGACCGCGGCCGGTTATTACAACTCACAAGTCGTGCTGAATATTCTGGCGAACTTGAGCCTTTTCGCAGCGTGCTATTGGTTGGTGGCACGGCAGGGGCTTCTGGGTGCGACCTTCGCGATGCTGATCGCCGCGAGCGTGCAACTTGCGGGCAGCGCGCTGGTTCTCATCCTAGGCCTGAGAGGGCACACCCGTGCGTGCGCCGAAATGGCTGAAATAACATGACGCCATCAACGCCATCCGGTTCAGCGGAACGGAAAGGAGGTGTCCAGTGACGGCGCAGTGGCGCCTCCTAGCATCTCTTGATCAGTGGAGCATAAGTGCTCGGGAAGCCGCGCGACGGTGGTTGGGACGCCAGGAAACGTTGGGACGCGGGCCGCGCCGGCGTTTGACCGCCCCGAGACCTGATAACCGCGTAGTCGCCCGGACTGTCGTCGGAGCAGAAGAGTATTCCGCTCTGAACGAGCTTGCGTTTGCGTCCCTATGGCTTTTGGTGTTTGCCATTCCGTGGGAGGACGCTGTAACGATCCCTGGTTTTGGTACCAGTGCACGTTTGATCGGGATGGCCACCGTGGTGCTCGGAGCCTTAGCAATCATCGAGAGAGGGAAAGTCAGGCGCCCAGCCGCCGGCCACATCCTCATGGTTCTATTCGTCATGATGGCGGCGGTAAGTTACCTTTGGAGTCTCTACCCTGAAGGAACCGTCGAGCAGGTGCTGTCGTACATCCAACTTCTCGCGATGGTGTGGTTGATCTGGGAGCTGGCCCCACGGGCTCAAGATCTGATGCGGCTAATGCAGGGCTACGTTTTTGGAACTTTCATCTCTGGGATAGACACACTTTACCTGTTTTTTTCTCACCAGGAGTCGGTCTATCAACGTTATGCCGGCGCTCGGTTAGATGCAAATGACTTGGGTTTAATCATGGCCTTGAGCATCCCCATGTCTTACTATCTGCTCATTCAGAACAAGGGGTGGATGGCCTGGGTCTACAGGCTGCAACTCGTCTTGGCAGGGACGACTGTCTTGTTGACTGCCTCGAGGGGGGCCACCCTGGCGAGCGTTGTAGCCCTCGCGATCGTGCCCCTGACTCTAGCGCGCCTGACAGCGCGTCAGAGAATTGCCGTCGTGCTGACAGTATCGGTGCTCGTCTGTGCAGCTCTACTCTTCGTACCATCGAGCTCATGGGAACGCTTGTCGACAATGCCCAACGAATTCGAGCGAGGCACGTTCACTGGACGGACGATCATCTGGGCAGCGGGCTGGGAGATATTCCGCGCACATCCTTTCCTGGGCATTGGAGCGAATGCATTCCGGATTATCGTCAGCCGCGTATTGGCCGAACCGATTCGTCCTGGTGAACACGATCCGGCGCCCCCTGCGCACAATACCTTCCTGTCGGTGCTAGTCGAGCAAGGTGTGATTGGCTTCACCCTTTTTTGCGCGTTGCTGGGTGTTCTAGCGGTGTCACTGCGGGCGATGCCCCCCTTCCCGCGGAGACTGTGGATCGTATCCCTTGGGGTTTGGGTGGTAGGAGTGTCCAGCTTAACTTGGGAAATGCGGAAACCCACCTGGTTCTTCTTCGGCCTGATAATGGCGCAATGCGGCAGCATGGCTCAGAAGCGGCTCGCTCGAGAAACATACACCCGCTTTTGCCAGGGCTCGCTTAGCCCACATGCGCGTATCCCGGCCATGGGGATTCCCAATTCGATGGCCAGGTGAACACCTCTTTCCCAGGCCCATCTCGCCGTGCGTATTCCGTGAAGTCCCTGGGATCTTGAAATGCAATTCTGACGGCATGCATGTGGAATGATGAGAGAAAATCCACCGCTGAACGCCGAACTGAGAACATGAACAAAATCAAAGTGGTTCATATCGTTCCGATGCTGAGCCCCGGCGGCGCCGAGCGCGTGGCAGTTCATATCGTGAGAGGATTGGACCGTCAGCGCTATGAACCGGTCGTCGTTTCCTACACCGGTCGGTTGGAATGCGACCTGGATCGTTTGCTGGACGAGGCTGGGGTAGAAGTTAGATACCTGGGCAAACGCCCGGGATTCGATTACCGCATGTATTCGAGAATACACGCTGCTCTCCGAGAGCACCGGCCAGACGTTGTCCACACTCATCTGCACGTCCTTCGCTATGCAATGCCTTCCATGCTGCTGCTAAAGTGCGCTTCACGGTTGCATACCGTTCACAATCTGGCGGAACGCGAAGTCGAACCTAGGGCGCGCTGGATTCATCGCTACGCATTCAACCATGGGTTCGTACCAATCGCCGTCGGGGAAGAAGTGGCACTCAGCCTAGAGCGCCTTTATGGCATGCGACGGTGTCGAGTAATTTCGAACGGCATTCCAACAGACCGCTATGCTCGGCCGCAAACGCCACGCAAGGAATGGCGGGCAAAGCAAGGCTTTGATGATGACGATGTTCTATTTGTCTGCGTGGCACGCTTTGCTCCACAGAAGAACCACGCACTGCTCGTAAAAGCATTCGACCAAGGTCCGGCCTCCGATCCGCACGCCCATTTGGTCTTGGTCGGAGAAGGGGCCTTGCAGTATCGGTTGGAGGAACAGGCTAGGAGTCTCGGCCTTGCCCGGCAAGTTCACTTTCTCGGGCTGCGAACTGATATTCCGGACGTGCTAGCCGCAACGGATGTTTTTGTGCTGAGCTCAGACTACGAAGGCAACCCGCTCTCGGTGATGGAAGCCATGGCGGCCGGGCTGCCGATCGTGAGCACCGCTGCGGGTGGCGTTCCGAACCTTTTTGAAAATGGAAGGGAAGGTTATCTCGTGCAGCCGGGAGATTCTCACGGTCTCTCCAATGCAATGGGAGTTCTCTTGAGAAACCGGGAAGCCAGGCAGTCGCTGGGGATGGCCGCCGCGCGGCGGGCAAGAAAAAACTACGACGTGTCGACCATGGTCCAGGCCTACGAGGAAGTGTACGAGAGTCTGGTCGCCGAGGTGCACGGTGTGAAAGCGGAAAGCGTGCCTTATCGGCAGGGTGTGTCGCCGCGGCAAATCTGAAGGGCAATATGATCAAGGTCATGCACGTCATCACGACCCTCGGTCCGGCCGGGGCGGAAAACATGCTCTCCCGCGTGGCGTCTGAGATGGATGGCACGCGGTTTGCAAATGAGATTGTTTCGCTTACCGACATCCTGGACCTGGCGGAGAGAATGCAAGGCATGGGCGTGCGAGTACGCACGCTCGGGATGAAAACACGTGTGCCCAACCCTTTGCTGGTGTTGCGGCTTGCGCAATGGATACGCGAATCGAAACCAGACGTTATTCACACCTGGATGTATCACGCGAACTTGGTCGGCGCTCTCGCGGCACGCCTGGCGGGTGATGTGCCTGTGGTTTGGGCCATCCACCATACCGCACTTGACCCTCGCGTTGACAAGCGTCGCACCATGCTAGTCAATCGCGTGTGCGCTTTTCTATCGCGAAAATTCCCTGCCCGGATTGTATGTTGCTCGGAGGCGTCGCTCGACCTGCACAAGAAACTTGGCTACACCACGGAATTACTGGAGGTCATCCCCAACGGGTTCGATCTCGATCAGGCCAAACCAGACCCGGCTGCTGCAGTGTCGCTGCGCGAGGAACTGGGTGTGCCAGGAGATGCAATCCTAATTGGACTAGCAGCGCGCTTCCATCCTCACAAAGACCATTCGAACTTCGTACAGGCCGCCGCCCTGCTACACAAGCAACTACCGGAGGTCCACTTCCTACTTTGCGGACTCGACGTCACCAGGCAAAACCCGCATTTAGCGGAATGGATCCGGGCCGCGGGCATAGGTGGTTACTGTCATCTATTAGGGGTCCGTCAAGATATGCCTCGCCTCTTCGCCGGGATGGATATAGCCACGAATGCCTCTTCGTGTGAAGCCTTTCCCATGGCCGTCGGCGAAGCAATGGCGTGCGGAACGCCCTGCGTCGTGACCGACGTCGGAGATTCCGCCTTGATCGTTGGCAAGACCGGTCTCGTCGTTCCGCCCGGGGATGCGCATGCACTAGCCGAGGCCTGGCGGAAGCTCATCGAAGCGGGGTTCGCAGCCCGGCACCGCCTCGGAATGGCGGCAAGGCATCGCGTACAACAACACTTCGCACTGCCAGCAATTGTGGAGCGCTATCAGGCAATCTATACGCGGACGGCAGCTGGAGCACTACGAGGTGCACCTTCCGCGAGCCTCTCGCAATGTGCCCGTTAGATCCGCAAATCGCGACACAAATATGCAAAAAACTTCAGACCGACCGCGCTTGGTGACGGTGGTGAATTCGTCGATTGCAGTTCGCTTCCTCGAAGGTCAGTTGCAATTCTTTCAGGACAGAGGTTTTGACGTGACGCTGCTGTGCCCGGAGCGACGCAAGGACGAATGGGAAGTGCAGCGCCCAGAGGGCGTTCCTATCATCGACGTGCCCATGGAACGAAAGATCGCTCCGCTACGAGATCTCGTGTCTATTTGGCGCCTGTGGCGCATTTTGCATGCGCTTCACCCGGCAGTCACCAATGTGGGGACGCCCAAGGCAGGCTTGCTGGGGGGCTTTGCGGCTTGGCTGAATCGTGTCCCCTGCCGGTTCTACACATTGCACGGCTTGCGTTTCGAGACCACCAAAGGGCTGAAGCGCCGGATTCTAGTGCACGCAGAGCGGCTGGCCTGCCGTTTCGCACATCGCGTCGTATGTGTGAGCCAAAGCGTTCGTGAGAAGGCGATTGCTTCGGGACTCACAACCTACGAGCGAACGGCTGTGCTCGGAGCCGGCAGTTGCAATGGTGTGGACGCCTCGCGTTTCGCTGCCACTCCAGAAATGAAGCGGCGAGCAGGCGATTTACGATGCCAGTTAGGAATTCCTACGCAGGCGCTGGTTGCACTCTTTGTTGGGCGTTTGACCTGTGATAAAGGAATTCTCGAACTGATGGCAGCCTTTCTGGATCTCAGGAGTCAATTTCCAGAACTCCGGCTGCTTTTGGTGGGATGCTTCGAGGACGGAGATCCCCTTCCGGTCGAGACTCGCAAGTCTCTAGAGACACATTCAGGCGTGATTTTCGCAGGGGCCGTACAGGACACGGCTCCGTACTACGCGATTGCCGATGTCGTAATCCTGCCGAGCCACCGAGAAGGGTTGCCGACTGTGATCCTCGAGGCGCAGGCGGCTGGCAAACCGGTGATAGGGGCACGGGCGACTGGCATTGTGGACGTCGTCGTGGATGGCGAGACCGGTCTTCTTTTCCCGATAGGCGATGCACGAGCGCTCGCTGAAGCAGTCGCAAAGCTCATCAGCGACAAAGGATTGGCCACTAGACTGGGACTCGCCGGCCAGGAACAAGTCAAACGCGATTTTCGTCAAGAGCAAATTTGGCAAGCGTTGCATCGAGAGTATCTCGAAGTCTTGCAACGGAAAGAATCTCGCCGATCGTCAATTCTTCCCCAGCTCGAAAATTGATTGCTGGGAGAAGAACGCTTATGAATATCGACTCCAAATCTAAGCGCCAGAACGGGGGACATGCGCGCTGGACTTTTCGGCGCGCGACGGGCCTGTCGTTAGTGGCTGCAGTGCTCGTCGCTCTTACGATCTTTATGACAGCCAGCCAACCGTCAAGCACGCGGTTTCCTTTGTGGGTATCCTCCGGTTTGATCAGAGTGGGGCAGAATGACACCCCCGGCACGACGTCTGCCATTAAGCTGTCCAGCGCACGCGGCGAGACGGTGGATACGCAGGTCATCGTGCAGGCCCCTGCGAACGGCTTGACGAACGTGAACGTGAGCGCGTCGGCGCTGGTGGATTCGAGTGGTGCAACCATCCCGGCATCCAGCATCACTCTCTATCGCGAGTACTTCGTCAACGTCACCGGCACCGCGAACTACGGCGGTGGCAGCAATCCACCGCTGGGTTCAGGAACCTATGCCGAGCCGCTGATCCCTTTTAATGATCCGGAAACCGGTTCGTCGCTGTGCAGCACTTCGGCGGTGCTGAAGGCCTGCAACGCGACCATCAGCGCGGGGCAGAATCAACCGTACTGGATCGATATCTCTGTGCCGCACGGAGCCACGAACAGCCCGCCGGGAAATTATACCGGCACGATCTCTGTCACTGCTGATCAGGGCACGGAGAGGATCCCAGTCACTTTGACCGTGTGGAACTTTGAGCTCTCCATGCAGCCTTCCGAACTTTCCCTCTGGACGCTTTGGCCGCCCGCCGCCGGCAATACCATCACTACCCTGGCGCAGGCCTTGATGCACAATAAAGTCATGAGCTGCTGCGACGAGGCAGCCAAGGCATCTTCGAATATTTCAAATTCTGGCCTCAACCGTTTTGGACTGAACTCTGTTTATATTGTCGGGATCAAGTGCGATGGTTCCTATAACACCCTTCCTTCCGCCAGCGAAATTAGCGCTACCGCGGCCAATTTGCCAGAAGGGCTGGCGTTGGACTTGTATGTCGCCGATGAATTGAACAACTGCCAGAGCGCCTACACGCCCTTGAAAACGGTGGGCATCAACGCTCATGCCGCTAAACCCAGCGTCAAGACCATCATGACCACCAACGCGCCGGACCCGCATCTGCTCGATGAAGGCGATGGGCGCAGCGCCATCGACCATTGGGTGCTGCTCGATTCCGTCGAACAGTGGCCTTCTTTGCCGTTCACTGGTGGCGGAAGCGACTTGTGGAGCTACACCAGTTGCAACACTGGCTCAGGCAACACGCCGGAATGGATGGTCGACTATCCGCCGATCAACGAGCGCATCCAGGCTGGGTTCTTGAATTGGACGCAAGGAGCGACGGGAATCCTTTATTATCGCGCCGATGGATGGACTGCCGGGAACGCCATCGGCAGTTGGAACAATGTGGATACCACTGCTTGCGGCGGCGGCCTCGGCAGACCAGGTGATGGTATTTTCCTTTATCCGCCAGGACCGATCGGGTCGACCGAGTCCGCACCGGGACTACGTCTGAAGGCCATTCGCGATGGCATTCAAGACTACGAATATTCGCAAATTTTAAAGAGCCTGGGACAAAGCGCCTTCGTGAACTCCGTCGTTCAGCCTATCGCCACGAGTTGGACCAACTGGACTCACGACCCCAGTGCCTTGGAAGCTGTGCGGCAGCAACTAGGCCAGCAACTCAATCAGCTCTCTCCCCGTAGAGAGTCTCTCAGGGTTTCTTCGCAGTTCGACAAATGATGCTGGCGAGGAATTTCTGGCTGTGCGAGTCGGCATCACGGTTTTTCATGCCGGTGTGGTGACAGCGAGGAAGATTTCAAATTTCAGGAGCGAGACATGACGAAATGCGACGTAGCAGTTATTGGCGCCGGCCCTTACGGGTTGTCGGCGACCGCTCACTTGCGCACGGTCAAAGGGCTAGACGTGCACACGTTCGGCGAACCGATGTCTTTTTGGGAGCGCAACATGCCGGTCGGCATGTTGCTGCGCTCCGGTTGGGCGGCGACGCACATCGCCGATCCGGACCAGTCGTTGACTCTGGAGAGCTACCAAGCAGCAAGCTCCAAGCGCTTTTCCACTCCGGTACCACTGGATAGCTTCATCGACTATGGGCGCTGGTTTCAACGGCGGGTGGCGCCGGACTTGGATCAACGCAAGATTGTTCGGGTCGAACCTAAGGCCAAGGGCTTTCGACTCCTGCTTGAAACGGGCGAAGCGATGATTGCGGGCCGTGTGGTCGTTGCTACGGGGATCGGTTCGTTCGCTTGGCGCCCGGCAGAATTTACGGGACTCCCTAGCTCGCTCGTATCACACGCTTCTGAACATCGTGAGCTCGGAGAGTTTGCTGGAAAACAAATCCTCGTGATCGGAGGCGGTCAAAGCGCCCTGGAATCGGCCGCGCTGCTGCATGAGTGTGGCGCGGAAGTCGAAATTGTAGCCCGGGCGCGACAGATTCGCTGGCTCGGCGGGGTGGTATCAAGAACGTTTCAACACGGTTTGGGACAGACGGTCTCAAAACTCCTCTATGCACCTACGGACGTTGGTCCTGCTGGAATCAGCCAGGTTGTGGCGCGGCCCGACTTGGTCAGACAGTTGCCCCGGTCCATTCAGGACTGGCTCCGCAAACGATCAATCCGACCGGCTGGCGCGCGATGGCTAGTGGCGCGGCTTGAAAACGTGCCGATGAAGCTCGGCCATTCTGTTGTTTCCGCCACTCCGGTTGGTCAGCGGATAAAAATCAAGCTTGATGACGCAAGCGAACGAACCATCGACCATGTTCTTCTGGGAACCGGATATCGAGTGGATGTCTCCCAGTACGACTTCTTTTCACCCGAATTTGCCAAGGCCATAGATTGCTATCGAGGATATCCGCGACTCGGCGAGGGGCTCGAAGCGTCCGTGCCCGGATTGCACTTTCTTGGTGCACCAGCGGTTTGGAGTTTTGGCGCGCTGATGCAGTTTGTTGTCGGCACGCACTACGCCGCACGCGCTTTGCGCCGCTTTGTCGCCAGAAAGGCCGAGGTCCCTCGGGCCCAAGTCAGCGAACCGCTGCCTGCAGAAGTCGTATGATGCGCCACGGAGAGCAATCCAGCGCATTGCATGTACCTATGACTGAAACAACCGGAGCATTAGTTTTAGGCGGTAACCTTAACGGCCTCACCATCGCAAGAAGTCTGGGCCGTCACGGCGTACGGGTGTGGGTGGCCACTTCGCCCAACATCAAGCTGGCAAGCTATTCTCGCTACACACATCGGACTTTGCCTTGGCCGAACGCAGAATGCGAAGCACAAGTCGACTACTTGTTGGAGCTAGCAGCGCGGCACAAGCTCGATGGATGGGTGCTGTTTCCCACGAGCGATGAATCGGCTGCTTTGCTCTCGAAATTCCATGTGGCGTTGTCGAGCCGATACCGCGTGTCTACGCCTACTTGGGACATTTTGCAGTGGGCCTACGATAAGCGACTTACGTACCGGTTAGCGGAGCAGGAAAAAGTCGACTATCCGGTGACGAGGTATCCCGCCAGTGAAGCGGATCTCGGTGCGTGCGCTTTTCCGGCGATATTGAAGCCTGCGGCGCACGTTGCGGTCAATCGCTTCACGGCGGACAAAGCGTGGCTCGTGACAAACCGTGAGCAGCTTCTTGCACGATACCGTGAAGCCCGGGAGCTGATTCCGCCAGATTTGATTCTTTTGCAGGAGCTGATTCCTGGCGGGGGTGAGTCGCAGTTTTCCTATGCATCGCTTTGCCGCGACGGAGAGCCGATCGCCTCGCTCACTGCGCGTCGAACGCGCCAATACCCGGTCGACTTCGGGTATTCCAGCTCGTTTGTGGAAACGCTCGAGGTGCCCGAGATTGTGGCTCCTTCGCGACGCCTGTTGGCTGCAATCCGGTACACAGGCCTTGTCGAGATCGAGTACAAATTCGACGCGCGAAACGGACGCTACAAGCTTCTGGACATAAATCCGAGGCTTTGGACCTGGTCACCGCTGGGCGGCCGCGCGGGAACAGACTTTCCGTATCTTCTCTGGCGCATGATGATGAACATGGATGTGGCGGAACAAACCGGACGCAACGGCGTGCGATGGATGCGCGTGAGTACAGACTTTCCGGCGGCTGTTCACGAAATGCTTCGCGGGCGGCTGAGTCTCGGGGCGTATTTGCGCTCGTTTCGCAGTCCAGTCCAGTTCGCTCTGATGGCCGCCGACGATGCTTTGCCCGGACTCCTGGATCTGCCCTTGTTCGCTTACAAGAATCTTTACAACCGGTACAAAGGTCTACCAGAGGGTCTGCCGCTCAAAGCAGAAGGATTGAAGTTGAAAGGTTGAGCCGCAACTCAGACCGATTGTTGACGCGGGAAAAACTCCCCCTAGACGGGCTGTCTGCACGTGAAATTTCCGCCGGCCAGAATGGTATGGCTGGCACTCGACACGAAATGACCCAACCGACGGTTGTAATCAGCTTGGATTTGGAGCTCATCTGGGGCTGGTTCGATCTTTGTTTTAATGATGATCTGCTCAGGATGGCCCGGTGGACGCATGACGTTGGTGTGCCTAATTTGCTGGATCACCTCACACGCAACGGGATATCGGCATCTTGGGCCGTGGTTGGCGCAATGATGCGCCCCTCGTTGCCTGACGTCGCAGGACTTCCCGAGGTTAAATATCCTCACTTCTCGAAACCCTGGTTCAGTTATGTTCCCAAGGACGGAGACGAAGCGACCCATCCCGAGTGGTTTGGTGCGCGCCTGGTCGAAAGGATCAGAAAGGCGCAACCGGAGCAAGAAATCGGCTTTCATTCCTTTTCACACGTCCCATTTGGATGTCCGGGCATGACGCGGGAACGCGCGATCGCCGAGTACAATCATTGCGTTCAGACCGCGCGAGAATTGGGGCTCCCAACCACGTGCTTCGTTTTCCCGCGAAATTTGGTTGCTTATCTCCGTGAGCTGAGGGATGCAGGGTTCACCTGTTTTCGCGACATTGATGAACTGCCGGTCCGCTTTGCGAGCAACAAGCTCACCTCCGTCGGAATGGTATTGGCAGATTTGGCCGGACTATCACCACGCATGACCGAGCCTTCGCTCAAAGAGGGGATCGTTTCTATTCCAGGATCGCTATTAATCCGATGTGCGGCCGGTTGGCGTAAGTACATACCTGATTCGAGTCGTTTGCGGCGGCTGCGAAAAGGATTGGATCGTGTGCGCCGAAGCGGCGGAGTCTTCCACGTATGGTTCCACCCGGAGAATCTTTATGCCGAGTGGCCGCGACTTGAAACCGTGGTCGCCCGCTTTCTGGAGGAACTTGGCCTCATGGTGCGCAATGGAGACTTAAGATGCTTGACCATGGGGCAGCTTGCTAATGAATTTCAGGCGAAATTAGCAGTTGAAAATGATGGTGATCCAAGTCCGGCGTACGGCAAACCTGGATACGCGGATTGTGCCACGGTGGAACGCGGGTTTTGCGCCCGTCTGGGTACTTCGCGGTGACCCATCTTTTCATGAGGGGCACCGCGTACGCGCCGCTTTCCTTATGGAGGAGATAGCTGATGGAGCAGTTGCCCCAATTGCATCCGTGCGCCTTCCAGTGCGTTCGGGTCGTGACTCCAGTTGCTCCAGCTGGTGGCAACCGGTAGGAGCGTGGAGCTCACGAAGGGGACTTGTCCCAGGTTCTTGAGAATCTGGGCGTATTCGTAGTCTTGAATGCCGTCACGAATGGCCTTCAGACGTATGCCTGGCGCGGACTCTGTCGAAGCGATGGGAGCAGGTGGGTAGAGGAATATTCCGTCGCCTGGTCTTCCCAGGCCGCCGCCGCAGGCAGTGGTATCCACATTGTTCCAACTGCCGATGGCGTTCCCGGCGGTCCAT
>Ga0210407_10001488_pt1 | contig 21873 bp, 20 predicted proteins | sample IncBWC27MmetaG_FD_150860 | JGI IMG/M metagenome (GOLD analysis project Ga0210407, IMG submission 150860) | Forest soil microbial communities from Barre Woods Harvard Forest LTER site, Petersham, Massachusetts, United States - Inc-BW-C-27-M | ecosystem: Environmental > Terrestrial > Soil >... | reverse complement strand
GATTCCCCCAGGGGAGGATGGAATGGATTTCGAGAAAGACAATTTCGAGGAAGACAACGAGCTGTCCCGGCTGGAAGAAGAAGACGAGCTGGGCGGCGACGAGATCGTGGAAACAGAGGAGGAAGAGTTGGTGATTGCCGAGGAGGAGCCGGGAGAAGCCGCCGCGGCGCCGGCGGCCAAGTCTGCTCCCAAACCGGCCGCGAAGAAGCCCGCCAAGAAAGCGGCGCCGAAAAAAGCCAAGGCCAAAGCCAAGAAGGCCAAAGCCAAGAAGGCCAAACCCAAAGCGAAGAAAAAAACCGCCAAGAAACCTGCCAAGAAAAAGGCGGCGAAGAAAAAGAAGCGCTAGCGTTTAGCGTATTCCCCGTTCTCTTGCGAAGGGCCCGGAATTCCTCCGGGCTCTTTTCTATTCCTGCACGCTCCGATTCCACTCTGGCACGGCTCCGCGGCCTCACCATTTCCCTTCCTGGACCGCGCCGCTCTCGCTTCGGGAATCGTTCTCCCCTCCGCCAAGCAATCCCTTGCCCGCAAGGGCAAGTACCATTAGCATAAACCCGCATGTTGCGGGCGCTGGAACAGATACGGCGGATGCGAGGCGGCGCGCAGTCGCACCTGATGCGCTGCTCCGACGGGCGCTACTACGTGGTTAAGTTCCAAAATAACCCGCAGCACCACCGCATCCTGGCCAATGAACTGCTCGGCACCAAACTGGCTGCCCGCCTCGGTCTTCCGACCACCCCCGTAGCCATCGTCGACGTACCGGAGGAATTGATCCGTCTGACGCCCGAATTGTCCATGGAGCTGCCCCGTGCGCGCATACCCTGCCGGCCGGGCTTGCAGTTTGCTTCGCGTTACCCGGGCGACCCCCGCCGTTTGACGCTGCACGATTTTCTTCCCGACGAACAGTTGCGAAGCGTCGAAAACCTGCACGACTTCGCGGGCATGCTGGTCTTCGACAAATGGACTTGCAATACCAACGGGCGGCAAACCTTGTTTTTCCGCGAATCGCGAGAGAACGCGCAGCAGCCTGTCCCGGAGGAAGGATCGGCGTACCGCGCCCTGATGATCGACCAGGGTTTCTGCTTCAACGCCGGCGAATGGAACTATCCCGACGCTCCGCTGCGCGGTCTCTACGCGCGCAACCGCGTCTACGAAGCTGTCACCGGTATGGAGTCCTTCGGCCCGTGGCTCGAGCGCGTGGAAAAGCGCATCACCGAACGTGTCCTCGATGAAATCAGCCGGGAAATTCCCCCGGCGTGGTACGCCGACGACTACGATGCCTTGCTGCGTTTGCTGGAGCAGCTCTTTCGCCGGCGCGTGCGCGTGCGCGAACTGATCGTGGACGCCAAGAAATCCAACCGTCAGCCCTTTCCAAACTGGGTCTGACGGACGGGAGGTGAACGATGACCGAAGTGTTGGCAGAACCCCAAAGCATCGCCGCGCCGCCGGAGGAAAAGGCCTGCGCTTACCGCATTCTGCGCTACACGCCGAATCTCATCCGCGACGAATGGGTCAATATCGGCGTCCTGCTCTTCGATCCGCAGTCCGGCGAGCGCCGCTTGCGCCTCATCGAAGCCCAGGAAGAGTACAACCGCGTCCGCCGTCTGCATCCGCAGGCCGACGAATTTCTCCTGCGCGCGCTCCGCGATGATCTGGAAGACCGCTTCACATCCGCGGGCGGCAACGGCGGCCCAGCTGACTGGCAGCAACTCCTCGCCAAGTGGGACGACACCCTTTCCAACGCCTTGCAGCTCGCGCCACAAAAGGGGGTGTTCGCCAGCGACCTCGACGCCGAGCTCGAACGCCTCTATGCCGATCACGTCGCTTTGCAGCAGGCTCCCAGCCGCATCGGCGCTCCCGGCAGCCGCGCCGCTCTGCGTTCCTACTGCTCGCAGGTCTTCCGCCAGGCTCACCTTTGGGACCTCCTGCAAAAATCCATCCGCGCCGACGAATACACTTTCGCCGGCGATCCCATGCGTCTCGATTACAGCTACCGCCGCAACGGCACGCGCGGTTTCGTGCAAACCCTTTCGGTCACGCGCGCCCCCGCCGATGCCAAGCTCCTGGCCTATACCGCCGAACGCATCACCGCAAAGGCCACTCTCGCCACCGAATTCGCCGCCATCACTGACGTAGCCCTGAACGCCGGCAACGAACGCCACCGCTTTGTCCGCGACACCCTCCGCGACGCCGGGATTGAACCCATCCCCCTCGAAGGCTTCGCGGTCTGGGTCGCCAAACTAAAACCCCTGCTTCAGTAATCGATGACGGTGGACTCTGGAAGGGGCGCGAAGAGGACACCCCATTTCGGGAGAGGAAAAACTACCTGCCGACGGAAAGCACCAGGAGCGTCGCGTCGTCCCTCCAGTGCCCGCCGCTGAATTCTCCCACGGCCTGCAAGATCTCCCGCTGCAGTTCCTCGGGAGACGACTCGCGATGGCCCTCCAGTACCCGCAGCAGCCGGGCTTCGCCGAACTCTTCCTCCGCCGAATCCCACGCTTCAGTCACCCCATCGGTAAACAGCACCACGCGGTCTCCGTCCGCCAATTGCGCCGTGCCCAGCTCGTAGTATTGATCTTCGAACACGCCGAGCACGCAGCCGCCGGCTTCCAATCGATCGTGCGTGCCGTCCTGATGCAGCACGAATGGCGCGTTGTGCCCGGCATTCGCGTAGCGCAAGCGGCGCGTGGGGCCGTCAAGCAACGCATAGAAAAAAGTAATAAAACGATCGTTGGCGGTGTTCCGGTAGATCAGCGAATTCAGCCGTCCGCACAGCAGGCTTGGCGCCAGCGAAGGCGAGGACAGCCCGCGCACCGCCGCCTGCAGGTTGGACATCAGCAGCGCCGCCGGCATTCCTTTTCCCGCCACGTCCCCGATGCACATTCCCAGCGTTTCCCCATCCAGCGGCAATACGTCGAAATAATCCCCGCCCACCATCCCCGCGGACTGCCACGCGCCCGCAATGGCATAGCCCGCCAGCTGCGGAATCTCACGCGGCAAAAGCTTTTCCTGAATCGCCCGGGCTTCCGCGATCTCCCGGTCCTGTTCGTGAAGATGAAGGAGCGCCTCTTCCCGCGCGCGCTTTTCTTCCGCCGCCTTCCGCCGGGATTCGCGCCGCTCGCGTCCCAGCGCCACCTGCTTGCTCAGAATTTCCAGCAGCCGCGTGTTGCTCCACGGCTTTTCCACGAAGTCGCCCACGCCATACTGCATGGCCTCCACAGCCAGACCCACCGTGGCCCAGCCCGTCATCACCACAATCGACGGAATCTCGTCCAGTTCCTTCAAGTGGCTGAGTACATCCAGGCCTTCGCTTCCCGAAGTCGTGTCCCGGGCGTAATTCAGATCCATGAGGAGGAGGTCGAACGGACGGCGCGTCACCGCTTGCAGCACCTCCGCCGGCGAATTCACGGTTTCGATGCTGTACCCATGCCCCTTGAGGAGCAGGCGCAGGGCATCCAGAACGTCCTGCTGGTCGTCGGCAATGAGTATGCTCGGCTGCACGGTCGGTAACGTCATGTTTGCTGCCATCCCCGTCGCGATCAAGTTTGGCAATCTATGCTTTCGCTGCGAGCAGGAGATCCGGCTCGCGCGGCTCTCTCAAGTGCAGGCTGACCGCCAGCCGTCTTGGTCGTTAACTATATTATTTTCTGTTATTTTCGAACAAGCTCGAATGCCTGAGAAAGGACTTGCTCGCCGATTGCGGGATACCCGTTCCGATTTCGGACGCTTACGAGAAAGCAGCATCCCTCCGCTCAACTCCAGCCATCCCGCAGCCCTTACAGCAGCGGTTCCGACCAGCTCTCCAGCGTCTCCTTGACCTTGTGCAGGAACTGGTGCGCGATCGCCCCGTCCACCACGCGATGGTCGTAAGAAAGCGTCACGTAGCACATCGAGCGGATGGCAATCGAATCGTTGATCACCACCGGCCGCTTCTCGATCATCCCCAGCCCGAGAATTCCCACGTTCGGCTGACTGATTACCGGCAAACCAAACAGCCCGCCGAACACCCCCGGATTGGTAATCGAGAACGTTCCCTCCTGCACTTCCTCCGGCCTCAGCTTCTTGGTACGCGCGCGCTCCGCGAGATCGTTCATGGTGCGCTGGATGCCCAGAATGTTCTTTTCGTCCGCGTTTTTCACCACCGGCACGATCAGCCCCCAGTCCAGCGCCACGGCGATCCCGATGTTGATCTCCTTATGCAGGATCACATTCGTTCCATCCAGCGAGGCATTCATCGTCGGGAAAGCGCGCAAGCCGGCCACCGCGGCCTTCACGAAAAACGGCATGAACGTCAGCTTGGTCCCGTTGCGTTTTTCGAACTCGTCCTTGGCCTTGGCCCGCAGCGAGGCGATCTTGGTCATGTCGATCTCGTCCACCGAGTACACGTGCGGCGAGACGCGCTTGGATGCCACCATGTGCTCGCCGATGCGCTGCCGCATCACGCTCATGGGCTGCACTTCGTAGTTGCCGAAGTACATCTTCTCGCGCGGCACCGCCGATTCGAACGCCACATGCGCCTGTCCGCCCGAAGCCGCGGGTGCGGGCGGCGGAGGCGCTGCCGGACGCGAAACTACCGCAGGCGATGGCGCCGGGGCTTCGTATACGTCTTCTTCTTCCTGGGCCGGAGCCTGCTGCGCGCCGCCTGCCCCTCCTCCGGCAATGATGGCTTCAATATCCTGTTTGCTGATGCGTCCCCCCGCGCCCGTTCCCGGCACGGCGGAAAGGTCGATGCCGTGCTCCTTGGCCATGCGCCGGACCAGTGGCGAACTGTGAATGCGTTCCCCCGTTCCCGCGGCAACCGCTGGACGTGACATCGCCGGCGTTGCGGCCGGAGCCGCTTGCGGAGCCGCTTGCGGCGCCGGTTTCGCTGCCACAGGAGGAGGCGGTGCAGCCGGCGCTTTCGCGGGTGCCGGTGCCGCAACCTTTGCCGTAGCAGCCGACGCTGGCGCCGACGCGGCCGACCCCGCCGCATCGATCACCCCCACCACCGTCTGAATCGGCACAGTCTGCCCTTCGCCGACCTTGATCTCTTTCAGCACGCCCGCCGAAGGCGACGGAATCTCCGCATCCACCTTGTCCGTGGAAATCTCGAACAGCGGTTCGTCGCGCTCCACCTTGTCACCCGGCTTTTTCAGCCACTTGGTGATGGTGCCTTCAAAAATACTTTCGCCCATCTGCGGCATTACGATGTCTGTAGCCATGTCAATCTCCCGTCTTCGATGAAATCCTAATATTTCGCCAGTTCGTTCGCGGCGTCAAAAACTTTCTTGGCGTTAGGCAAAAAATATTCTTCCAGCGTCGGCGCGTACGGCACCGGCGTATCCAGTGACGTCACGCGCATCAGCGGACCGTCCAGATACCCAAACGCCTTCTCGCACAACATCGCCGCAATTTCTCCCGCGATTCCGCCTGTCTTGGTATCTTCATGCACCACCAGGCAGCGGTTTGTCTTCTTCACCGACTCCAGAATCGTCTCTTCATCCAGCGGCAGCAGCGTGCGCAGGTCGATCACTTCCGCCTCGATCCCTTCCTTGGCCAGCGCTTCTGCCGCTTCCAGCGAAGTGTGCATCATCGCCGCGTAGGAAATAATCGTCAGGTGTTTTCCTTCCCGCCGCACGATAGCCTTCCCGATCGGCACGGTATAGTCCCCGGCGGGCAACTCTCCTTTGATGCGCCGGTAAAGAAACTTGTGCTCGAAAAACAGCACCGGGTTATTGTCGCGCACTGCCGCCTTCAGCAGTCCCTTGGCATCGTACGGCGTCGAGGGATAAATCACCTTCAGTCCCGGCGTGTGCACGAAATACATCTCCGGGTTCGCTGAATGGAACGGCCCGCCGTGCACTCCGCCGCCCGAAGGCCCGCGCACCACAATCGGCGCCGGCGCATTCCACAGGTAATGCCCCTTGGCCACAAAATTCGTCAACTGGTTGAAGCAGCACGCGATGAAATCGATGAACTGCATCTCCGCAATCGGCCGCAAGCCGAGGTAGCTCATCCCGCAAGCCGCGCCGATGATGGCGCTCTCACTGATCGGCGTATCGATCACGCGTTCCCACCCAAACCGCTCCAGCAACCCTTCGCTGGTCTTGAACGCTCCGCCGTAGACGCCCACATCCTCTCCCAGCAGCACCACCGCCGGGTCGCGCTCCATCTCCTCGAACATGGCCTGCTTGATCGCTTCCAGAAAAGTGACCTGCGTTCCGGTCGCTGCCCCGGCATTCGTTCCGCCATTCGCTCCGGCCATGATTATCTCCGCGCCTTTCTCGAAGCCGCCGCAGCCACAGCCTTTCCGTTTTTCTTTTGCGCGGCCAACTTGGCCGCCGGCGCTCCGGCTTGTTTATTTCCGTTCACCGGCTTCGGTTCGCTCGCAATTTGTTCCGTCGCCGGCGTGGTATCTCCAAAGTGAATCGGCGCGTTCGCTCCGCCGGAGCCCTTGCCCGACCCAAATCCTTCCACCGTCCACACCGCTTTCACGCTCGACTTCGGCGGCGTGACCTCCGCAACCGGCCGCTCCCACTTTGCCCGAATCTTGTGGCAATCGTCGCCCGTGCAATACACTCCCGTCTCCGCAAACTCCGCCGGCGGCATCGGCGAATTTTCCGCGAACTCCCGCTCCTTGGCCAGCAGGGCGCTGATCTTGTCTTCGATCTCTTTCTTGCCCTTGGCATCCAGCAATTTTTCGCGCATGAGGAATTTTTCATGCAGCGCTATGGGGTCGCGCTCTTCCCAATACGCGCGCATCTCTTTCGGGACGTACTCCGCCGGATCGTGCTGCGCGTGCCCCAGCCGCCGGAAGCTTTTTGCTTCTATCAAAATCGGCCCCTCGCCCGCTCGCGCCCGGTCCACCGCTTCCTTCGTCGTGGCATACACCGCCGCTACGTCGTTTCCATCCACGATGTAGCTCGTGATTCCATACGCTTTCGCGCGGTCCGCCAAATTTTCCAGCGGCACCTGCCGCTTCACCGGCGTCGAATACGCCCACAAGTTGTTTTCCAGGATCAGCACGAACGGCGCCTTCTGCGCCGCCGCAAAATTCAATCCTTCATGAAAAACGCCCGTCGAGCTTCCGCCATCCCCGATCCACGTCATGGCCACGATCTTTTGCCCAAGGTACCGCCCAGCCATCGCCACGCCCGTCATCACTGGAATCAAATCTCCCAGCATCGAAATGGGCGAAACAATGTGCAGGTTGTCGAGATCTCCGAAATGGCTCGTGCCATCCTTGCCCTTCGTTGGCGAATCATATTTCGCCATGTGCTGCATGAAAATGTCCCGCGGCGGCACGCCCTTTACCAGCAGCGCTCCGATGTTGCGGATCATGGGCGCCAGCCAATCCTTCTTTTCGAGCGCGTAAGCCGTGCCCACGGAAATCGCTTCCTGCCCCAGGCTCGAATACAGTCCACCCACAATCTTGTTCTGGCGGAAGAGCTTCACCATGGTGTCTTCCACCGCGCGGTTCAGCCGCATATAGAAGTACAAATCGAGATGCTGGTGCCGCGTCAATTCCTTCTTCATTCGCCGCTCCGGTCCAACTCTTCTCAGTGTCTCTCTGCCTCTTTGTCTCTGTTCTCTCTGTTCTTTTCTCTTCTCTGTGTCCTCTGCGTTAAGTTCCGCACGCTGCCTTACGCCGGAACCGCCTCTCGCAGTTCCGCCGCCGCAAGCCGCTCGTTCAATTCCGTCGAGCTTGCCCGGCGCATCTCAAGTCCGAATACCTCACCAAAATGTTTCGCAAGCGCAGGCGCAACTTCACTGTTCTTCACGCTGCGCCCTAAAATCTTCTCCAGCGAAGTCGCCTTCCGCCCCGCAATCCCGCATGGCACGATCAAATCGAAGTACCGCAAGTCCGTACTCACGTTGTACGCAAATCCATGCGAAGTCACCCACCGGCTGATATGCACTCCGATGGCGGCAAGTTTTTCGGAAGTGGCGAGTGGCGAGTGGCCAGTGGCGAGCGAAGAACCGCTTTCCTCAACGTCCACCCAAATGCCCGTCTTCCCCGCCACGCGCTCACCGACAGTCCCAAACTCCGCCGTCGCTCGGATCATCGCCTCTTCCAGCATGCGCACATACCAATGCACGTCGCGCCGAATCGCCCCTAGATCCACAATCGGATAGCCGACAATCTGTCCGGGCCCGTGATACGTAATGTCTCCGCCCCGGTCCGTCTCGTGAAACTCCACGCCCTTCTGCCGCAACACGCTCTCCGAAGCGAGCAAGTGCTCCCGCTTCCCGTTCCGCCCCAGCGTAATCACATGCGGGTGCTCGCAAAGCAGCAGCACGTCCTCAATCGCCCCCGCCTTGCGCGCCGTCACCACGCGCTTCTGCAGCGTGTACGCCTCCGCGTACCCAATCAATCCCAAATCGACGATCAAGCAATTCTTCGCCACAGCCCTATCACCACAATCTAAACGTTAATCTGCAACCCCCGCACGCTCGCAAAACCATCCCCCATCGCTTCCCAAACCGTCGGATGCGCGTGCACCATCTCCATCATGTGATCCACAGTCCCCTCAAGATGTAACACCGCCGCCGCCTCTGACAATATCTCCGTCGCCAGCGGCCCGATGATATGAATCCCCAGCACCTCGCCGTACTTCTCATCCGAAACCACTTTCACAAACCCGCTATGACTTCCCAGAATCGTCGCCTTGCTGTTCCCCACAAACGGAAACTTCCCGATCTTCACCGCATGCCCCGCATCCCGCGCCTGCTTTTCCGTCAATCCAATCGATCCAATCTGCGGCTCGCAATACGTCGCGTTCGGGATGCGCGTCTTCTCAATCGTGTGCGTGGGCTTCCCCGCGATGGTCGTCACCGCCACAATCCCTTCCATCATCGCCGCGTGCGCCAATTGCGGCAGCCCCGCCACAATGTCCCCAATCGCGTACAAATGCGGCTCGTCCGTCTCCATGGTCGGCCCCACGTGCACGAATCCCCGCTCCAGCCGCGCCTTGGACTTTTCCAGACCGCAATTCTCGGTCATCGGCTTGCGTCCCACGGCCAGCAGCAGCTTTTCCGCCTGCAAGCTCTGCGCTTTTCCGTCCTTGTCCTTGAACGACACCGTCACGCCCTTGGCGTCCTTCTTCACCGCGTCCACCATGCAGCCCGTAAAAATCTGAATGTTTTTCTTCTTGAAAGTTTTCTCCAGCTCCGTGGAAATCTCTTCATCTTCCACCGGCACCACCCGCGGCAGCGCTTCCAGAATCGTCACCTGCGTCCCAAACGAGTTGTAAATCGACGCAAACTCCACTCCCACCGCCCCCGCTCCCACCACGATCAGCGTCTTGGGGATCTCCGGCAGCTCCAATATCGACCGGTTCGTCAAAATCGTCTTGTGGTCCGGCTCGATTCCCGGAAGCGCCCGCGCTTCCGACCCGCTCACCATCAAGACGTTCGCCGCCTCAATCGTCGTTTTCTTTCCGTCCTTCTCCACGCTCACTTTGCCGGGCCCTTCGTACTTTCCCCAGCCTTGCACCCACTCCACCTTATTTTTCTTGAACAGAAACTCGATCCCCTTGGCGTGCTTCTTGACGATCTTGTCTTTCCTCGCCAGCACATTCGCCCAGTTGATTTTCAGCCCGCTGACCTCAAACCCCAGCTCTTCCCCATTCTTAAAATTGTCGTAAACTTCCGCGTGGTGCAGCAGCACTTTGGTCGGAATGCATCCCACGTGCAGGCAAGTCCCTCCCAGATAAGGGTCCTTCTCCACCACCACCGTCTTCAATCCCAGCTCGCCAGCCCGGATCGCCGAAACATACCCGCCCGGCCCGCTCCCAATAATCGCTACATCGTAATTCGCCACGCTCAGCCTCCGTGCTTCCGCTGCTCCTACTATTCCACCATCTCTGCCGAATCCGCCCATCTTGCAGTTCCGCCAAACGGACAAAAAGCCGTCCGCACCACACGGTACAGACGGCTGCGTCCCCGCAAACCCGCAATTTTAGCAGCGGTACGCGCCACTCGCAACCCGAGGGGAGGGCTGCCCAAAATGGGTGACTTGCCAACACCGACGCATTCGCTTCGCTCAGTGCAAGAGGGTGCCGCGCCCCGAACCGCTTCTGCACGCCCTACGATACTGAAGGAAAGGCGAGGCGAGCGGGTCGGGTGCTAGAATCTTTGAATGGAGGGAACCAGCCCATGCCAAATCGTCTAGTAGTCGGTTTACTTGGGCTTCGGAATTCTGGCAAATCCTACACTTGGAATGAGCTGTTTGGGCGAACAGTCAGAACTGGGAAGCACCGCTTGGAATTGCGTCCCGGAGAGTCTGTGGAAACCTACCTCATCGCCGGTTCACCCGAAGAGCGTGGCATTGATGTGAAAAGCATTCTAAAGAATCAGCATCGCCGAATTGTCTTGTGTTCGATGCAGTATGTTCAGGGCGTCGAGCGGACGTTGGAATATTTCGCCCAGAATCATTTTTTCCTCTATGTTCAATGGTTGAATCCAGCGAGAGGCCGCTATCCCGTCAAGGCGTTTGATGATTTGGGGCTGACAAACAAAATACTCAGCGTCACTTCGCTGCTTTCGATCCGTAATAGCGATGGAGGAACTGCTTCGCGCGTGCGTGAACTGCGCGAGTTCATCTACGGATGGGCAAGGTTCCGCCGTTTGCTGTTCCACAGCTAGGGATGGTCATCCTCCGGAGCGAGGGAAGTTGCAGGCGAAGCTAGCGAAAGACGGGGGGCAGGACAAAATTAGTGGCTTTTCATGCGGTGCGGCGAACGTGCCGCGTGTGGTTTTCCGTGACCTGCACCGGGCCTATCAGATTCGGCACCCTCAGTCGATCGCAGAAGAACATCACTTCAGATCCCCGTGAGGCCTCGCGGGCGCTGTAGCCGATGTCGTACACGACGTGACGCACACCTCTGTACAACCTTCGAATAGGCCCCACGTTGTCATACGAAACAATCCAACTCTGGCACATCTTGCCGCTCAACATGAATTCAGCAACAGAAGAATGGTCGCTGGAATCGTAGTAATCGTAGTAAAGGTCGCGGCCTTTAACGTAATAAGGCGGGTCAAGGTAGATGAGCGTCTGGTGCGGCCATGTTCCGACACCCACGTTTAGAAACTTTAGGGCGTCCATGCATGTGAGAGTAATCCTATTCTTGAGTCGAGCGATGGATTCCACGCGATGTGCGAGCTCTATGGGGTTATAGCGGGCATCGATCTTCCATGGCCCTGTTTGGTCCCGGCCACCGATGATGCCGCCATTAAGAATTCCAGAGCGGTTCGTCCTGTTTAAGAAGAAAAAGGCGAAGCCGATTCGCACATCATCGTGTTCTTTCGCATGCTCAAGGACGCGCTTCTGCCTATCCCATTGAGCGACCGTTAACGGCGTTTTCACGATCAGGCGACAAAATTCCTCAGTGTTGTTGAGGACACTTTTCCAGAAGGCGTGAAGCGGCTTATTTATGTCGTTGATGTGGATGCGCGAGACGTATTCATGAAAAAGGAGCTCAAGCGCGATTGCAGCCCCGCCAGCATAGGGCTCGACGTATTCACCATCGAGCAATCGATTCTCCTGAAGAAGTTTCTTTACAAATGGGGCTAGCTTTGACTTGCCGCCGGGATAGCGGAGCGGGGTGAAATGGCGTAGGTGGCGGCGACGTTGGTGAGGCTGCGCAGGGTCACTCATGGCCACAATTTCTCGAAGAACGGCTGGGCATTGTCCCAGGCGGCCGTGAGATGCGTGTCAACCGGCGTGAAATAACGATTATGTATATATGCATGAAGCGTGTCGATGGAGAACGGATGATTTGCGTCCGAAAGCCCGCGCGTAACGCCGATGAAATCCTTTGCGTTTGCGCCAGTCGCGACAAGATGGGCGGTCGTTTCCTGGACTTTCATTTTGAGAGTTTTGTCGACGGGCCGTCCAGCTTTCGGATGAACAAAAGTAAGTTTAGAACCGGCTTTTTTCACAAGATACTCATCGACGGACATTTCCAAAAATACCCGCAGCAAAACAGCAATCGCATGTTTGTGCTTGGAAAGCTGAAGAGATCGCAGTTCCTCAAAAATCCCGGCAACCTTAGTTAGAGGAATTTTTAGTCTACAATTGCGCGGAATAACAGTGGTCCGTGGAGCCGTTCTTCCAGCGCGTGGCTTCTTCCCTCCTAGAGATGGCTTCACGCCGAAATCGCTATCCTTGACAGCCTCGATTGCAATAGCAGTGCCAGACTTCTTAGAGAGGTTGGGACGGTCGGCCGCCTTCAGTGAATCTATGTAATCGTTCTGCTGCTCTTTTGATTTGAGGCGCGAGACGTTAATCTTTTTTTCGGCTAGGTCGAGAACGATACGTTTTAAGGGTTTCAGCGCCTCTTCAGGCGGAAGCTCCGTCATGAGCTTACCTTTATCGATATCAAAGCCTATGGCGGTGCGAACGGTGGGCGTTGACAGAAGCCGATCGAGAGTGGTGATGAATTTTGCAATCCCGATTTGGTCTTTCTGGTCTTCCGTCAAGGTGGCGTGCGAAAGTACAAAATCGAGAGCTTGCAGGGCGGGGTCGCGGCCACGGAAGCGTGAGCTTGCAAGACCAGACCAGTCAACGACACCCCGCCCGCCATCCTCGCCCATGTGGCGCTGCCGAATCCAATCGGTGCCCTCGGCGCGATCGGCAACTTCGAAACAGTCTACTGGCTCGACGGATTTTAGATCGAAGCCCTGCGCGGCCTTGTGAAGACGCTTACGGAACGCATCCCGCATCTCAAGGTCGTCGATGAGCGAGGGATTGCGTAAGAGCTTGATGACGAGGATACGACGATTGCCCTCGAGGACGATGAATTTGTCTTGGTTAGACGACTTGAGGACCAAAAACCTATCCATCGGATTCAAGCCTCGCGCCGCAACGCTTTCCGCGAGATTTATCAGCTTGACTTTCTGTTCGTTGAGAATTTTTTGCATGGCGTCGCGCTGGTCGGTCGCCACTGTGATGCGAGGATTTTCCAAATCGAGCTCAAGGCTATCGATTGTGAGAGGTTTCGTCGGCATGGTCTTAGGAAAACGCGATGAGTATATCGCAAGTGGGGTGTTGCCTGGCTAGTTATGAGCCGAGGTTGACCAATTATCCGATAAACGTGCCGGGCGAGTGGCGAGAAATGATTTCGACGTTGGCGAGAGCTTCCTTGCAGGTCTTTCCGCCGACGCCGCAGGCAGACACGTGCCGCACCTCCGGTGCTCGTCGTTCTACCTATCACAGATCCCAGCGCTTACGCGCTGGGCTAGAATGTGCCGCGCCTCCGGCGCTCGTGCACCAACGGAAGGGGCGAGCCCCTCCCCTACGTTGTTTGAGGTGATTGGCGCGTTCAAGTCTATTTCTACGATCAAGGTAAATCGGCTCTTTCGGCGGCGCGGAGTTCCGCTCTGGCAGAGGAGCTGCTATGAGCACATCGTCCGGACGGGGGAGGACCTCGGGAACATCCAGCGATACATTTTGGAGAATCCGTTGATGTGGTCGTTGGACCCTGAAAATCCAAATGGCAAGTCATCCTGAGGCAGTGGCGGGAGGGGCCAGCCTCGCCACGAAACTATTTGATGCCCAAGTGGGAGGGGCCCTTCGAAGCTCAGGGCAAGCAAGCCCGCCCCTACGATGTGGAACGCGATGTTTGGTTGCTGATGGGGACGGCGGGCGGGGCGAGGAGGGGGCGGAGGTCGCCGGCGGCGAGAGCGTCCAGGGCGCGGAGGCGGGCTTCGAGTTCGGAAGAGGTTATGCGGCGCAGGCGATAGAGGCTGCGGAGAAAATCGTCGGCGGCGCTTTCTCCCTTGTGCGTGTTGCACTCGACGCAGCAGGAGACGAGATTGCGGTAGGAGTTGCTCCCCCCGCGGACATGCGGGACGACATGGTCGAGGCAGCGCACAGCGGTGGTGAGCTGGCTCAAGCAATAGAAGCAGAGGCCCCGCTCGCGCGCGTGAATGGCCTGGCGGCGGCTTTTGCCCTGCAAGAAATCGATCTCTTCCAGGCTAATGCTGGCGCAGCGGGCCTTGCGGGCCAGGCCAGTGGCCACGATTCTGCCGGGGACCGCAGCCGGAATTTCATCCGGCAAGCGGACCTCGACGGTATGGCCGGCTCGCGTGCGCTCGATCAAGCGCAGAGCCCGCTTGGCGATCAGGCGGCGAACGGTTCTGCGCACGGGTCCCTTAGAGATATGCGAGCTGTGGGCGAGCCCGCGAAGGGAAAAGCGAAACTGGGTCTTGCCTTCGAGGCGGCTATGCCGGAGGAGATGGGCATAGACGATGCGGTCGATAAGATTGAGGCCCAGGCGGGGCACGAGATCATCTTCGAGCTGTTTCCAGACGAGGTCCGCATTGGTTTTTTTGTTTTTCATGGTTTGGGATCCAAGAAAGAAAAGTTGATGGTTGAGAGTTGACAGTCCACAGTTGACAGTTGACAGCAAAGGAAAAGAGTTAAGACTAAACACAGAGAGCACGAAGAAAAAAATAAGGACGGCCCGCAGGCAAGCAGCAAGGTGCGACGGGAAATAAAAAAAGCCGGCAAGATGCCGGCGCTACAAAAGAAAAGCCCCGGCCAAAGACCGGGGCGCATTTTTCTACAGAAACAAGCATACCAGACTTGTAATCCTGTTGTCAAGACCAAAAGCAGTGTATCACCACCCCGGCTCCCCCTGAGTGGTCAGGCTGTTACTCCAGCCTCAACGCTGACGCCTGGAAGGTTATTTGCAGCGGGAAACGAGCGCGGAATGAGCGCAAAACGCGCTATCGGCCAAGAATTAAGGATTACCTGCAGGATGCGCGGGTGCGTGATGGGAGTCTGGGCTGAGAGGAAACGTGGTACAACGTTTTGGATGGCCCAAACGACGCAGATGCAGCCCGAAATTACGACGGAGAGCGTAGCGAAAAAACCGCAAGAACCGCCGGACGATGGGATTTCCGGCTGGCGGAACTATGTGAACGCGTTTCTGGCTGCGGAGATTTCCGCGCTGACGCGATACTACGACCGCGTGATCCAATGGCTGCCGCGGGAAAGCGACACGGGGCAACTGCTGGAAGCGATTGACGCACCGCGCAAAGAGACCGTGGGAAAAGACGAGCCCTTCCCCGATTTGACCCACGAGAGACAGCAGCGCACGGCGATTCTGATCAACGGCACGTTCAACCACGACTTCGACATTCAGTCGCTGTTGATGCAATTGAAAGCGAAGCTGGCGCGCACTTCGCGGCTGGTGGTGGTGCTCTACAATCCGTACCTACGATGGGCGTACTACCTGACGAACCGCATGGGGATACGCAAAGGCGAACTGCCGAGCACGTTCGTGACGCGCGTCGATCTCGAGAACATCGCAAAGGTGGCGGGATTCGAGATTGTGCGGCAGCGGCTGGCGGTGTATTGCCCGTGGAGAATGCTGGGACTGGGGACGGCGATCAATCGCGTGATGCCGCTGGTGCCGTTGGCGCGGTGGCTGAGTTTGACGTCGGTGGTGGTGCTGCGGCCGCTGGTGCCGTCGTCGCAGCAGGGAGTGTCCTGCGTTATCCCCGCGCGGAATGAAAGAGGAAACATCGAGAATGCGCTGAAGCGCTTTCCCGACCTGGGCCGCGAGGCGGAAATTATTTTTGTGGAAGGCCACTCGACCGACGGGACGTGGGAAGAAATCCTGCGCGTCGCGACGGCATACCGCGAGCAGTTTCGGATTTTGGCGGTGCAACAAACCGGCAAAGGCAAAGCGGACGCGGTGCGGCTGGGCTTTGCGCACGCGCGGGAAGATTTGCTGGTGATCCTCGATGCGGACTTGACCATGCCGCCGGAAATGCTTTCGCGCTTCAGCTATGCATACGACCAGGGTCACGGGGATTTCATCAATGGGTCGCGGCTGGTGTATCCGATGGAAGGCGCGGCGATGCGCTTCCTGAACCGCATCGGGAATATTTTTTTCGCGAAAATGCTGAGCGCAGTGCTGGATGTGCGTTTGGGAGATTCCTTGTGCGGGACGAAGCTAGTGACGCGGCACGATTATGAACGAATGGTGGCGTGGCGGAAGGATTTTGGAGAGTTCGACCCCTTCGGCGATTTCGAATTGCTGTTTCCGGCGGCGGAGCTGGGGCTGGAAATTGTAGATGTGCCTGTGCGCTATCTGGCGCGGACCTATGGTGAGACGAATATTCAGAGGTTCCGGCACGGACTGCTGCTCCTGAAGATGACTTGGGTGGGGCTGGTGCGCATAAAGATGGGAATCAGGAAGAAGCGGCCAAGCGGAGCGGTAAGTGAAACCGCAACAAGACAGGTCTAGGTGAGAGTTTTTCTGGAGCAGAGCACATCGACATAGCCTGCTGCGTCCGCCAACTGCTCGATTGCGGCGTTATCCACGGCCAATGTGGTGGCGGAGCGAGTCAAAATATGAAGCTGATAACCGGCGGAGCGAAAAAAATCGAGCAGCGCTGAAGGCTCGAAGCCAAGTTCGCGCATGCCGCCGGGGGCATATTCGAAAGCGATACAGAGCGCGGGAAATTGTTCGATCGTCTGGCGCATGCCTTCGCAAACGGCGAGTTCGTAGCCTTGGACATCCATCTTGATGAAAGAAATGTTGCGCAGAGCTCGCGCCGCGACAAAGTTGTCCACGCTGGTCACAGTAACCGTCGTAATTTGTTCGTTGGAAGGCCGCGAAGTCTTGAACTGAGCCGTGGCCACACGATGATCGGCCGAGTGCTCTTCGTTATGCCAGAATTCGAGAGAGCCATCGGCGCTGCCGACGGCCATGTTGAACACTTCGACCGTGCCGACAAGTTTCTTCCTGCGGATCATTTCTTCCAAAGTTGAAAAACTGGCTTGATCCGGTTCGAACGCGTAAACCTTTGCCGGAGGCTTGATGACAGCGGCAAACACGTACGCGGTGTAGCCGATGTTTGCGCCGATATCGAGAACGTCTCCGGCGCCAAAAAGTTCGGGGCTGCGTTTCGCGAGCGCCCAGAAGGGATCTTCGTACCAGCGCTTGTAGAGAAAATAGGAAAAGAGAAAGATTTGCTTGAACAGCGAGATCTCAAGAAGCCCGGTGGAGCGCACCAGCTTGTACACGCGTGTGAAAAAGTTTGCGGACGATTTGTCACTCATGCGTTGATCCGCCTTCAATCGATACCGCCTTCAAAATCTGGCGTACGCATCTAGCCGGTTTTTTCAAGCACCAGCAAGATGCGCAGCGCCGCAATGCGGCGCCATAACGGGAGCGTAGCGCGTTCGAATTTCGAGAGCGCGGCGTATAAAAACCCCGGCAAGAGATTCATCGGCTTGAATCCGCCACTTAGCAAATAAGCAAAAAGGCAAAAGGGCTCGAGAGCCAGGAGCTTGAGTCCGGGCAAGGAATCCAGAGTGTTCGAGCGGTGGCGAGGTCCGAAGAGCAGATACGGAATCGCTTGATTGCCGTCAAAAGCCATTTTTTCGGGAATTGCGCCGGGTTGGTTCGAAAGCCACGGACTCTCGGAAAGATCGCAGCGTTCCTGATGGAGAAAGCAAAAGATGAAGTAAGAAAAAGGAGTGATCCACGGCTCGACGAGAATCAAGCGGCCGCCGGGCTTCAGAATGCGCGCGGACTCGCGGAGAAAGGTCATCGGCGAGGCGAGATGATGGAGCATGTCCAGACCGAAAATGTTCGCGACGCTGACGGATCGAAACGGGAGCTGCTGCGCGTCGGCGATGGCGTCCAGCCAGGGGCACCAAACAAGGTCGGTGGAAAAAATGTCCGGCGCGAATTGCTTGAAGAAACCGGGACCGGCGCCGACTTCGAGCGAGAGACCGTTGAGGATTCGAAAGGAGAGCAGGCGCGTGAAAAATTCATCGTTGTAGACGCGCCGCAAAATGGGCTTTTGCTCCCAAACGCGGCGGTGCCGCAGAAGCTGCTCCTGGGCTTGCGTATCGATCGTCACGGTGCGTTTTTCGATTGTACTGAGTTCGGCGGCCGGAGACATGGGAAGGTCGCGGAATTGTTCGATGGCAGTTCTTTAAGGAAGACGGGCCCGGCAGGCGAGCGAAACATGGCAGTGTTCGAATGCGGCTGCGGCGATGAGCAGCCAAACGGCGCGAGCGCGTAAATTGATGGGTAACTAATGATGTTGATGGTCCGTTCGGATGCCTTTTAATCCATGCGCATTTTGATACGCTGAAATGGCAGTGACTTCCATTTCAAAACCAAACGAAGTTCAGGAAGCGGAGCTCGGTTCGGCCAGTTCGGAGCGGAAGCACGGCTGGCGCTTCGTGGTTTTTCTTGCCCTGTTACTTGCTTTGGGCACAGCGGCGGTATACGCGCCGGCTATGCGCAACGGGTTCGTAAATCTGGACGATCCGGACTATGTAACGCGGAATCCGTATGTTCTAGGCGGATTGACCTGGACGGACATCCACTGGGCGCTGGGCGTGAATTATCCTTCTTCGAACTGGCATCCCTTGACGTGGATTTCGCACATGGCAGACGTGCAGGTCTACGGAAGAAATCCCGCGGGGCATCACTTTACGAGCGTGATGTTGCACGTTTTGGATGTGGTGCTGCTGTTTCTCCTGATTCAGTGGACCACGGGACGCGCGCTGCGCAGTGCCGCAGTAGCGGCGCTGTTTGCGGTGCAGCCGTTGAATGTGGAAGCGGTTGCGTGGATCTCCGAGCGGAAATCGGTGCTGTGCGTCTTGTTCTTTCTGTTGGGAATCGGAGCGTATGGCTGGTACGCAAGAAGGCCTGGCGTGGGGCGCTATCTCGCAGTGGCTTTGTGTTTCGGGCTGGGAATCGCGGCCAAGGTGATGGTTGTTTCGTTTCCGTTCGCGTTGCTGGTGCTGGATTACTGGCCGCTGGAAAGACTACCGGGAACGGACGCGGAAGGCAGGCCGCGAAACTTTTTTGCCGCGCTGCGCACGCTGGTGTTCGAAAAGATTCCGCTCTTCCTGATGGCGGCGGCGGGCGCGGCCGTCACCGTTTATGTGCACAGCCAGGAGCATGCCCTGACGACGTCCATGCCTTTTAGCTGGCGATTCAAGAACGCCATCTTTTCTTACGTGGCTTACCTGGAGAAGGCTATCTGGCCGGTAGAGCTGGCGCCGTACTATCCCCATCCGGAAAACACGTTGACGTGGACGTCGGTGGTTCTCGCCGGACTGGTACTGGCGGGGATCAGCGTGATTGTTTGGCAAGCGCGGCAGCGCAAATATCTGCTGATGGGCTGGCTTTGGTACCTGGGAACGATGCTGCCAATGATCGGATTCGTGCAGACAGGCCGCCAGGGAATGGCCGACCGCTTCATGCATATTCCCATGATGGGGCTGCTTTTCGCGGTGGTTTGGCTGGCGGGAGATTGGATGGCGGAAAAGCAATGGCCAAAAGTGGTCGCGCTGATTCTTTTTTTGGCGGCGGCCGGCGCGTTTGCCGCCGCGACAATCAAGCAGATCGGCTACTGGCGAGACAGCTACACACTGTTCGGACATACGCTCGAAGTAACGCGCAACAATGGGTTGGCGGAAAATGACTTCGCCGTTGCGCTCGTCGAGCGAGGTGAGCCGCAGGCCGCGGTGGAACATTTCGTGGCCGCCGTGCACTTCAGTCCGGATCTCGCATCGCCGCACTACAATCTTGCGGTTTTGCTGCAAAGAGCAAACCGGCTGGATGACGCCGAGCGGGAGTATCGCTCGGCGCTGGCGCTATCGAGCGACCAGATGGAAATCGTGCAGGCGCATAACAACCTCGGGATTCTGTACCTGGTAGAGCGCAAGTATGCCCAGGCGCTGCCGGAGTTGAGCGCGGCCATCGCGATGGATGCGAACCAGCAAAACAGCTACATCGGGCGCGGAACGGTGGAGATGGAGATGAGCAACGTGGATGCGGCGATTGCGGACTTTACGAAGGCGGCGCAGATCGCCCCATCGCCAATCGCGCTGTACCGGCTGGGGCAAGCACTGGAAAGCAAAGGCGATGCTCAGCAAGCGGCGAAAGCGTATGCGGCGGCGCTGCAACTGGCTCCTTCGATGGCCGAGGCCCGGGCGCGTCTGGACGCATTGCGTGCGCGGTCCCAATGATGGAAATAGCAACCGCATGTGTTTCCGCTCGGCCGGACGCGGGCCCCTGTGGAGATTCGACACAAATCCGCGGGTAATCGAGAAATGCAGGGATGTAGTTTCCCGCTGCGCGAAGCGTGATAAGAGAGTCAAAATTAGCCTCGCTCAGCGCGTCGTGTACTTCACGTGCGACTTGTCCTTGTGCGACGGCGTTACTGTCATTTCCGGGTTCAAGACCGGCACAACGTAACTTGCGAAGCCGATGCCGACGAGAATCGTCCCGAACGATTTTTCCGGCGTGAACGTGCGAACGACCAGTTTTCCAAATTCTAGTTTATAAAACCTCGTCTGATAACGCCGGGCAAAAAGCTGTTGCATGGCTTCCCGCAGGTTGGCTTCCGCCCCTTCGATCGAGTTGTTACCGGCGTACTCACAGGCAAATCCGCCCAGGAAAGAGCCGTCGGAATTGCGGAAGACCCTGGCCAAAAGCACGCCTGCCGTGATTCGTGTTCCCGGCTTATCGGTATGCTGAACGGCGATGATCCCCTCAAGCACGGACCCATGATGGATGTCCGGCAAGTGCGCAAGCTCGACGGCTTCCGGCGGGAGCACGGAGGTATAAAGCATCACGTTGTAGTTCTCAATGCCGGCGATGTGCAGGGCGGCGTCATAGGAGCCGGTCTCGAGGCCCACATCGCTCTCGCCCCAGCCGATCACCCAGAAATAATCCTTGGGAATGCGACAGCCAATTTCGCTGTAGCGTGCAGGAGGATGTTTCGTCATTTCTCGAATGCCCGGCGCAGCTTAATGCCGTTCCACGTGGGCGTCAAACGGCCGCTATGGCTCTTGGCTTAGCGGGAGCAAAGGCACCCGCCTCCCCGACAGGAGTCGGGGTAATTGGAAGGCGCCCGCTAGGAATAGCGTCTGGCGTTCCATTCCTCGGCGGTGATTTCCCAAATTTCGGAAAGGAGTTTTCCGGAGACGTACTCGCGTTCTTCGGTGGCGATGATGCGCATGCCGTTTTTTTCGGAGATGCGCCGCGAAGCGGCATTGGCGATGGCTTTCGGCGCTCTCAGAACTTTGAAGTTCAACACGTTGAACCAGTAGTCGGTTACGGCTTCGGTGGCTTCCGTCATGAGCCCCTGGCCTTGCCAGGGGAGGCCCAGCCAGAAACCACGATTGTCGTTTTCTCCTTTTGCCAGGCTGATCGAACCGATCAAGCGCTCGGGCGCGGTCTTCAAGCGCAGCGTCCAAATCCACTCGTCGCCTCGCTCGATGGCGGGCAGAGCGATGTTCTCTAAAAAATGATGCGCACCATCGGGCGGATAAGGCCACGGCACGATATTCCTCAAATAGCGGACGATTCCCCAGTTAGGGAACAGGAGTTGTATTTGCGGTGCATCAGCCAGTTCCAGTGGCTTCAACAGCAGACGCTTGGTTTGGAGTTCGGGCGTCATCGTTTCGTTTTCTCCGAGAATATAACGGAAGAGGCGCAGAAATTCTTAGTTGATGCTCAGCAGAACGCTGCGTTCCGTACAAGCTTGCGAGCGGACGGCCTCAGAAGGCCGTCCCAACAAAATCGGCTATAAGATGTGACGCTGAATCAGCGTGAGACGGGCTCGGGTAATTGCGAGTTTCTTGCGGCGACGCGGCGGGGAAAAAAGCCGCGGGCGGCCAGTAGTTCGGCGTTGAGAAGAGCGGCACCGGCGGCGCCGCGGATCAAGTTGTGGGAGAGAAGCGTGAGTTTTACGTCGAGCAAAGGGCATTCGCGGACGCGCCCGACGACGGCGGCCATGCCGTTGCCTGCATTGACGTCACGACGGGGCTGCGGGCGATCATCGCCATCGAGAACGACGATGGGATGACGAACGGCAGTGGGAAGCGAAGCGAGATCGGCGGCG
>Ga0210407_10001487_pt1 | contig 21873 bp, 19 predicted proteins | sample IncBWC27MmetaG_FD_150860 | JGI IMG/M metagenome (GOLD analysis project Ga0210407, IMG submission 150860) | Forest soil microbial communities from Barre Woods Harvard Forest LTER site, Petersham, Massachusetts, United States - Inc-BW-C-27-M | ecosystem: Environmental > Terrestrial > Soil >... | reverse complement strand
TCCGCGAACACGATGTTGGGGCTCTTCCCGCCCAGTTCCAGCGTCACGCGCTTCAGGTTCGAGTCCGCGGCCGCCCTCATGATCAAGTGGCCCACTTCCGTCGAACCCGTGAACGCCACTTTGTCCACATCCATGTGCCGCGCAATCGCCGCTCCCGCCGTTGGTCCGTAGCCGGGCAGCAGGTTCAGCACTCCCGGAGGGAATCCCGCTTCCATCGCCAGTTCGCCCACGCGCAGCGCCGTCAGCGGCGTCTGCTCCGCGGGCTTCATCACCACCGTGCAACCCGTGGCCAGGGCCGGCCCGAGCTTCCACGCTTGCATCAACAACGGGAAATTCCACGGAATAATCTGTCCGACTACTCCGACCGGTTCATGTTTTGTGTACGTGAAGTACCGCCCGCTCACCGGAATCGTCTTGCCCTGCAGCTTATCGGCCCAGCCCGCGTAGTAGCGGTAACACGCGATCACCAGCGGTAGGTCCGCCGCGCGCGCCACGCTGTACGGTTTGCCGTTGTCCAGCGCTTCCAATTGCGCCAGTTCATCCAGATTCTTCTCGATCAAATCGGCGAGCTTGTACATCAACTGCCCGCGCTGCGCCGCAGTCATCTTGCGCCACGGCCCTTTGTCAAACGCCGCGCGCGCCGCCGCGACCGCCTTGTCGACATCCGCGGCATCCGCCTCCGCCACCTGCGCAATCACCTCAGCCGTCGACGGGTTGATCGTCGGAAACGTTTTCCCCGAAGCGCTGTTCACCCACTGTCCGTTAATCAGCAGTTTTGTCGCTTGAATCTTTACGTTTGGTTCCATCACGCTCGTAGCCGTAGCCATCGTAGCCTCCTAAAATTTGGCGTTTGCGCGATTGCCAGATGAGTGCAGGGCGAGACCCCTCAAGCCCCGCAGGGGCGCAAACATACCGCGAGACAAAAGGTTATACCCGCGCGCGGCCATAGGCAAGGCGTCGCATCACCGGCCGGTAGGGGCAGGACATGCCGCGCCCGTTAAGGTTCCGGGACCAACGGGAACGGTTCCGGCAGATTATACAGGTTCTACCAATAAATTAAGTATCAGCCACATACCGGAAGTTATGATACATTCCCTGGCATGCTGGCCCGAATCGTCCTGCGTTCAACACTTTGTTGCGCTTTGATCCTCACCATGTTCAGCTTGTCCGCCGGATCAACGGATAAAGAACCTGCCCCGCGCTTCAACGCCAAAACCACCGAGGGCGAAAAATTCACCAATGACTCTATCAAGGGGAAAGTTGTCCTGCTCGATTTTTGGACCACCTGGTGTGGCTATTGCGTGCAAGAAGCTTCCATCGTTGACAAGCTCAATCATGAGTTCCGCGACAAGGGTCTGATCGTTCTGGCCATCAACGTCGGCGAGTCCAAGAAAACCGTCAAGAAGTACCTCGACGAGCATCCCAGGACCTCCAAAATCGTCATGATGGAGGACACCAACCTTGCCGCGATGTACCAGGCCAATGTGTACCCGGTTTACGTGGTAATCGACCGCGACGGCTATGTGGCAGCCCACCAGCGCGGCGCCAGCGGGGAACAAGGATTGCGGAGGCTTCTCGCCCGCGGCGGAATAGGCAAATCTGAAGATTCCGACGACGAATAGAGCCTAACGACCCTCTTTAGGCCTCAAATCCCTGGTTGGTTCCTTCCCCTGCCGGATTCCCATCTCCCGGCCATTTTCTTCCATTTGTGGGAATTGCGGGCGAGAATGTCCGGCCACTGTCCGTGCTAGGTCTCCGAAGTGGAGGAGGGGACCGGCCGCGGGGCAAGCGGAACGACCTCTCTTGGGCGCGTCACGTACACCGCAAACAGCAGGCTGGAGAGCAGCAACAGTGCGGCCAGAAAATACGGCGCACCGGGGAGATGCAAGCGGGTCTCCGGGGCGATCGCGACGGTGAACACTTGCGTGAAGAGGATCGGCCCGGCCATCCCCGTGATGGCCCGAAGTGAGTTAATGGCTCCTTGCAGCTTGCCTTGCGACGAGGGATCAACATGACGTGACATCAGCGATTGCATCGCGGGAGCAGCAACACCCCACAACGCAATGAAAGGGATGACCGCGAAGAGCACCCAGCCACGAGTGGCCAGCGCGAATCCCGCGAACCCGATGCAGCCGAAACACAGGCCCGAGATCAGGCTGCGGCGTTCGCCGAAGCGCTTTACAAATGGCCCGACGAGCATGCCGGAAACAACGGCCGCGCAAACACCAACAACGGCCAGCGAGAGCCCGACGTCCCGTCGGCTCCAGGCATAGCGATATTCCGTATACAGCGCCCACATGGAAGGCAGAGCGTTGTGCGCGAGATAGTAGAGCGTGGTGACGACGGAAAGCCCCGCGAGCTCCGAATGCGAGCGAAGCAGCCTTAATGAGCCCAGCGGATTCGCCATTTGCCATGCGGATTTGGCGCGGCGTTCCTGCGGAAGCGATTCGGGCAGGATGAAATACCCGTAGAGGGCGTTGGCGAGGCTAAGTCCGGCCGCCGCCCAGAAGGGAAAACGAAGATTGATGGCGCCGAGATATCCGCCCACGGCGGGGCCAATGACGAAGCCGAGGCCAAAAGCCGCGCTGATAAGCCCAAATGCCTTGGCGCGTTTTTCTGGCGTGGTGACGTCGGTGACGTAGGCGAATGCCGTCGAAATGTTGGACGTGGTAATGCCTGAGATAATGCGGCCCACCAGAAGCCAGCGAAGCGACGGGGCCAGAGCCATGAAGACGTAGTCGATGCCCAAGCCGAAGCAGGAAATAAGGATAACCGGACGGCGGCCGAACCGGTCGGACCAGGCGCCCAGAATCGGAGAAAAAATAAACTGCATGGTGGCCCAGGCGAATCCGAAATAGCCGGTAATGCTGGAGGCGCGGGCGAAATCGCCACCTTCGAACGACCTGATGAGATCGGGAAGTACCGGCGCGATGATGCCGAAGGCGAGCATATCAAAGGCAACGGTGACAAGAATAAAAACAAAGGCGGCGCGGGAAGCGCCCTTCTCGATTGGTGGCACGGCTTGCGAAGACAAGGCACTCTCCTAAGTAGAGAAATTGTAGCGGGGAATTGCAGACCCCGCCACCCTGGGCAATCGCGAACTGACCGGCGCGATTGCTGCTGCCGGGCGATCCTGCATGCAAAATGGGATGGCGTATTGTAAGAAATTTACGGTGCGAACTATCGCTTCGCACATCTCGTTCGGGCGGTTAGACTTCGAGAATCACGGGCAAAATCAGCGGGCGTTTGGACGTGTGTTTGTTGATGTATTTTTTCAAGTCGATGCGAATCTTTTCCTTAATAACGCCCCAGTCCGATTTTTCCTCGGCGTTGGAATCTTCGACCGTTTTCATGATCACCTGCCGCGCTCCAGCGATCAATTCCTGGCCGTTGTCGCTCATCAAGCCGCGCGTGACGATCTCGGGATGCGACTCCATCTTACCCGTGTGCTTGTCGATAGCGATGATGGAAACGACCACGCCATCTTCGGAAAGATGCTTACGGTCGCGAATCACGACTTCTTCGATCTCTTCGAGCGATCCCGAATCGACGCAAACGCGTCCCGCGGTGACGGGGTCGCGACGGTGGGCGCCATCCTCCGTGAACTCGATGCTATTCCCGTTTTCCAGAAGCAGGATTTCTCCGGAAACGCAGCCGAGTTGGTGGGCCAGCGCAGCGTGGCGGAAGAGGTGCCGGTATTCGCCGTGTACAGGTATGAAATATTTCGGTTTCACCAATTGCAGCAACAGCTTTTGCTCTTCCTGGCTGGCGTGGCCCGAAACGTGAATTGTTCCTGCTGAATTGTCGTAGTAAACGAGCGCGCGGCGCCGGAACATGTGGTCCAGCATGCGAAAAATCGCTTTTTCGTTGCCGGGAATGATGCGCGCGGAAAGAATCACGCTGTCGTTTTCATCGACCGAAACAAAGCGGTGATTGTCGACAGCAATTCGCGACAGCGACGACATAGGTTCGGCCTGGCTGCCGCTCGCCAGAATCACGATGCGCTTGGGATCGAATCCGCGAATGTCTTGTGGCCGCACCACCATGCCGTCAGGGATGCGCAGGCATTCGAGAGAGTGCGCGATCTCCACGTTGTCGACCATGCTGCGCCCGACGAAGGCCACTTTGCGTCCGACACGCGAAGCAATATCGATCACTTGCTAGCAATATCGATCACTTGCTGAATGCGGTGAATGGACGAAGCAAAGCAAGAAAGGATCACGCGTTTCGGCGCGGAGCGGCACAATTCTTCGATGCGCGGCACAATCGCGCGCTCCGACGGCGTGAACCCGGGCCGCTCGACGTTGGTCGAATCGGAGAAGAGCGCCAGCACCCCTTCACTGCCGTAGCGCGCGAAAGCGTGCAAGTCAAAGGGCGCCCCGCCCACGGGCGTTTGATCGATTTTGAAATCGCCGGTGTGGATGATCACACCCAGCGGCGTACGTACCGCGAGCGCAACGCAATCGATGGTGCTGTGCGTCACGGAAATAAACTCGATTTCGAATGGACCGATCTCCACGAGCCGTCCGGGCAAAACTTCCCGCAGCTTGGTCGACTCCAGAAGGCCGGCCTCTTCGAGGCGCTTCTTCACCAGCGCCAGCGTAAAGCGCGTGCCGTACACCGGCACGTTCAGGTCGCGCAGAATATAGGCCAGCGCGCCGATGTGATCTTCATGCCCGTGCGTCAGAACGATGGCGCGGACGTTTTCGCGATGGTGCTTGAGATACGAAATGTCCGGAATCACGAGATCGACGCCCAACAATTCGGACTCGGGGAACATCATGCCCGCGTCGATGACGATAATGTCGTCGCCAAGCCGCAGGACCATCATGTTCATGCCGAATTCGCCGAGACCGCCGAGGGGAATTGCCGTGAGGGATTGCGTGGACTTGCTCAATGAGGCGTCATCTCCGAGACGCAAACAAGAATCGTATCACAGGGAAGTGGCCGGTGACCTGCGAGTTGCCGCTGGTCGGAAGCAAAAACGCGGCAGCGAAAGGTTCATCGCTGCGTGTCGCTGGAAAAAAGATGCGCGATGGCCACAAGAATAACGGCCCCCAGCGTGGCGGCAGCGAGCGAGTACAAAAATCCGCCTCCGAAAATGCCCAGCTTTCTGAAAATCCAGCCGCCCAGAAAAGAGCCGATGAGGCCTAGCACGATATCCGTGATGCATCCAAAGCCGCGGCCACGCGCGATTTTCCCCGCGAGCCATCCCGCGATCAAGCCGATAAACAGCCACCAGAGCAGGTCGTGGTGCGTGTCCACCCAAACTGACCACGTCTGATCTTGATGTTGGAGCAGCAACGCAAGCATGGCGTCTCCTTGTAAATGCGGAACGCTGATTCTACCTGCGCAACAGCGTTCCCGCCAGCGTTTAACCAGCCGCCGGCTGTTGCTGGGTCATACAGTGCAGCGTGCCCAGACCGAGAACGAGATCGCGGCAAGCGATGCCCACGACTTCGCGGCCGGGGAACAGTTCTGCTAGTGTATTCAGTGCGACGCGATCGTTGGGATCGTTGAAAGTAGGCACAATCACGAGTTTGTTCGCGATGTAGAAATTCGCGTAACTCGCGGGGAGGCGCTGTCCGCCGAAATAAACCGGCGCAGGCATCGGCAAAGTTTCCACCCGCAGAGCTTTTCCATCCTGATCCTTCATGGTCTTGAGCAACGCAAGATTTTCTTGCAGCGCGGAATAATTCGCGTCGGCGGGATCGTTCTCGACGATCGTCACAACCGTTGTGGGGTTCACGAAGCGCGTGAGGTCGTCAACGTGGCCATGCGTATCGTCGCCGGCAATCCCATTTTTCAGCCACAACACTTTGGTGACCCCGAGATACTTGCGGAACACTTCAGCGTAGTCTTCGCGCGTGAATCCCGGATTGCGCTCCTGGACTTTGCTCAGTAGGCATTCTTCTGTGGTCAGCAGCGTGCCTTGCCCGTTGACGTCGATGCTTCCCCCTTCCAATACCACGCGACAGTTCTTGTGCATAGGCTGCCAAACTGGGTGTTTCAACTTCTTATTTACACGGGTGACCGCGACACTGTCTCTACGGTGATTGCTGTATTTACCCCAGCCATTGAATAAAAAGTGGTTGTAAGCGACTTCGCCGGCGGCATTCTTCACGCAGATGGGGCCGGAATCGCGCATCCAGCCGCGGTCCGTGGGAACCCGAAAGAAATCGACGGCGTCGAGATTTGCGCCGGATTTTTTCAGGATGGTGGCAACGCGGTTTTCTGCTTCGCGGTTTTCGACGAGCAGATACACGCGCTCGACGCGCGAAAGGTGGCGGACGATTTCCGCAAACGCCCAGGGGATAGGGGCGAATTTGCCCGGCCAATCCGTTAGTTCGTGCGGCCAGCCTAGCCATGTGGCTTGGTGGGGTTCCCATTCGGCGGGCATACGGTAGTCCAGCGTGTGGGGAGTTTTCGATTGTGAGTGTGGCTTCATTTGGAAAGGGAATTTAACACAGAGGGCACAGAGGACACAGAGAAGAGCAACTTATTTGTCGCCGAGCCAGCGGTTGAGAATTGGCTGGTAGGCATCAATGCGGCGGTCGCGGAGGAAGGGCCAGTTGCGCCGCGTGTCTTCGCTTTTTTCCGGGTCACATTCCACCACGAGAATTTCTTCTTTGTCGTTCGAGGCTTCGGAAATGATCTGGCCAAAGGGATCGGCCACGAATGAATTCCCCCAGAACTCGATTCCCGGGTCGCCTTTCTCCAGCTTGCCTTCGAATCCAACTCGGTTTACTGCCGCGGTATAAATGCCGTTTGCGATGGCATGTCCGCGGTGCGTGGTTTTCCAGGCATCGAGCTGTGCCGCTCCGACCTGTGCTTTCTCGTGGGGATGCCAGCCGATGCTCGTGGGATAAAAAATTACCTGGGCGCCGCCGAGCGCGGTGAGACGCGAGCCTTCCGGATACCACTGGTCCCAGCAAATTTGGACGCCGATGCGCGCATATTTCGTGTCGAAATTCGGGAATCCGAGATCGCCGGGAGTGAAATAAAATTTTTCGTAGTACAGCGGGTCATCGGGAATGTGCATTTTCCGGTATTTCCCGAGGAAACTGCCATCGGCATCGAGCACGGCGCAACTATTGTGATAGACGCCGGCCGCCCGCCGCTCGAAAAGCGAGACCACGAGGGCGACTTTCCTCTCTTTTGCAATTTGCGCTAGCCTCTCGGTCGCCGGCCCGGGAACCGGCTCTGCCAGGTTGAAAAGTTCCGGATCTTCTACCCGGCAAAAATATTCGCTGCGAAATAGTTCGTGTAGCGAAATAATCTGCGCCCCGCGAGAAGCAGCTTCGCGAATCTTCTCGATGGCGCGCGTCAGGTTTTCGTCCGCGTTGGTCGTGCATTTCATCTGCACGAGTCCGATGGTAAATTTATCCGGCATAATGCGATTAGATTAGCATGAGATGGAAACGATTCACGAAAGTGGCTGATGCGATCCGCTGCGAGCGTGTTTTTTCTTTCCTTTGCGGCTGGTTTGTACTATCAATCTGCAGGAAGTTCCAGCATCATGACGCTTCAGAAATTTGAACGCGACATAGTTTTAATCTGGAAATTATTTTTTCGTGAGATCGAGGAGATGCGATGGCCAAGCAGCAAAAAAAGACGGTGACCGGGCGGGTGCTTCATGACCCGGTAAAGGACAAACTCCGGCCGATTTTCCCGCTGGATCTTTCGAAGTGCCGCACCGTCGACGAGCTGGTCCGCGCCATGGGTGATACCGCGTTTACCGGACGTCAGATTGGCGACGCCGCCGACGTGCTGGAAGCCATGGCGCGCGACAAAGAGTGCTTCGTTGTTATGACTCTCTCCGGTGCGCTCACGGTTGGCAAGATGGGGCTGGTGTTCTGCGATCTTATCGAATCCGGCGTCGTCAACGCTGTTGTTTCCACCGGCGCGCTCATGGCCCACGGTCTTGTGGAAGCTACCGGACACTCACACTTTCGCTACAACCCCAAGATGGACGACAAGGAGCTATTCCACGCTGGATATAACCGCGTTTACGACTCGCTCGAGCCGGAAGTCAATCTGGATCACGTCGAAGAGGTGATGGACCTGGTCCTCGAAGACTGGGATGCCGAGGATATCGCTTGCAGCTGGAAAATTCACCGGCGCATCGGCGAGTACTTGCACAAGACGATGCCGGGACGCGGGATTTTGAAATCCGCCTACGAGCACAACGTTCCTGTCTTTGTTCCCGCCTTCACGGATTCCGAGCTGGGCATCGATTTCGCGCTTCACAAGATTTCGCGGCTCAGGGAGAAGCGCCCGCTGCTGCGTTTCGATCCGTTTGAGGACTTCGAGAAATTTGCCGACACCATGATGGCGACGAAGCGCATGGGGATTTTTACGGTTGGCGGAGGCGTGCCGCGCAATTGGTCGCAGCAGTTTGGCGTCTACGCCGAACTCCTGGCCCGGCGCGGTTACAAGAAACTTCCTCTCAAGCGTTACAACTACGGCTTGCGCGTCTGTCCCGAGCCTGTGCACTGGGGCGGTTTGAGCGGCAGCACCTACACGGAAGCGGTTTCCTGGGGTAAATTTGTCCCGCCGGAAGAGGGTGGCCGTTTCGCCGAGGTGTTCGACGACGCCACGGTGGCCCTTCCGCTGATCGTGGGCGCGGTCCTCCATCGCATTGGGTACTTCGACCAGAAGAAATAGGGTTTGGAAAATTAGCGGAGGTGCCGTCATGGCAAAATCGGCCGCTGCGAAATCCGAATCACTCTACGGCGCGCATCCGGGCGTGGCGGCGTTTTTAAGTGCGCGCACACAAAATCAGGATGGGAAGGAAATAATCCTCCGGGAAAGAGTCAAGCGATTGAAGTGCGAATTTCGATGGCGAAGCTGGGGCTCAAGATGAAAAGTTCAACGTCAATAAGGCTGGCGCTGGATGTCACGGACGCCTCTGGGGAAGCGGACCAACTTTTCCGTTTTTGGCCCGCGAGAGCGCAGATCGAGAAGCCAAGAACCTGGGGAACGGCAATTCTTGAGTAGTTGCGAAAGAGTTAGTCGTCTTCGCCGATGAGGATGGCGGCGCTACGTTCGCGCCTAGGGAATCGAAATCTGGGTTCCGAGACCGGCGTAAAGGTAGTTTTCGCCAAAGGCCTTTTGCAGGCGGATGAACGCGGGCTCGCCGGTGCAATGGCCGGGGGCAATCTGGTCCAGCTTCCATTTATTTTTGAGCGAATCAACAATGCGATCGATGTCCGGCACGGATGTCTGCACAAGGTGCAACCCGCCGAAAACGATGTGCGTATGCGGGTCAATCGCGCTAGCGGCCTGGAGAATTTCCTCGATGCCAGAGTGCGAGCAGCCATCGACTAGAGTGAGGCCGTGAGGGCCTTTAATGGCGAGCGTGAGCTCCGGGAGTTCCAGCGTGCGAGGAATCTTGGAAACGGTATAGACAAGAAAAATGCCTGGAGCAATTTCGGTGAGTTTATCGACGAGAACGAAGTGGCCTGCGTCGTACAGTTTGCCGAAGCGGGGATGCTCGGGATAAGAGCCATCAAAATACCGCATTTTTGCGGGCAGGGAAGGTTCGGGACGGAAGAACGCCTGAGGGATTTCCGCGCCGCCAAAACCGTTAGAGCCATCGGAGGGCACGTAAACGGTGACGCCGGGGTTCACTTTCAGGAGATATTTCAGGCCCGAGGCGTGGTCGCTGTGACGGTGAGATACGATGACGAAATCGAGTTTGGTGAGGTCGACGCCGAGGGCTTTGACGTTGTGCTCGAAAATTTCGGGGTTGTTGCCGGTGTCGAAAAGGATGCGCTTGCCGTCGTGCTCGACGAGGGCGGAGAAACCCCAGTCGCGGGTGAGTTGCCGATTGTCGCTGAAGGCGTCATAGAGGATGGTGACGCGATCGGCGGCAAACGCGGATTCCGCGAGGAGGGCCAAGCTCAAAAAGCACGCCAGTAGCAAAAGACGGAGAAGGTGGTGCATCGAGCCTCCAAGACGGAGTGGGGAGATTAATCGTCTTCGCCGATCAGGATAGCTGCGCCGAGCACGGTGGTCCACAGGCCGCGTTTGTCGCCGACGGCGGATTGCGTGACGTTCATGGTGCGCACGATTTTGTTGGAAATGCGGTAGACCTCTTTTTTTTCGTCCCAGGAAAGATCCGGATCAAATTCCACGTTCAGAGTCGTGGCGAGCATTTCCGCCGCCAGTTCTTCCGCATACTCGCCCGCTACTTCTTCGGTCTCGCCAAAGGAATGGTGCTCGGAGAGGTACCCGTACATTAATTTGTCGCTCGGCAGCGCCAACCCGATGCTCGCGGCAATCAAACGATGCGCTTCCTTGGTGGAATTCTCGCTGATGACCGTGAAGGCCACTTGCCCCGGCTTGATGTGCTTCAATCCCTCGCTGCGTGAAATCAGTTTGCAGTTGGGAGGAAAGATCGAGGAAACGCGAACGATGTTGCACGCCGCAATGCCCGCGTTGCGAAGCGCAAGCTCGAAGCTCGAAAGCCTTTCGCGATGTTTTCCGACGCCCTTGGTGAGGAATATTTTCTTAGCAACGAACGCCATGGTGTCGGCTAGCCTGCCTCCGTGAGTGAATCTATGCGAAAAATTTTCCCGCTGTGGAAAAGTAACAAGAAGGTATCGCAGTGTCAACGCATTTCAAGCGTTTCGGAGACTTTGGCAACAAGTATGAACGCCGGATTACAATCGCCGCTGCGTAATCCTCACTCACCGGCGACGTGCTGAAGAAGTTTCCCCAGCGGCCTGGACAGCGCGAGCACTTTCCCAAGCTCTTCTGCCGTGAAATCCGGACCCACGGTCTTGGCACTCGCGCCCTTGCGGCTGATCTGGATAATTCCGACGACCTTGCCTTCGTAAAGAATCGGCGCGCTGATGATTTTCTGAATCGCTTCCGCGGACTCGTTTCCGATTTTCACTCCCTCGAAGACACTGGCGTGGCGCGTGGCGCTGAAATTGTTGTTAATTTCGGGCCGGCTCTCGCGCGCGGTGCGTGCCGCGAGCGCGGAAGTGCTCGAGAGCGGGATGTAGCCGACATTTTTCAGCGCCTCGGGCACAAGAAAATACAAATGGCGCCAACGCGTCGACAATCCCATGATGGCCACTTCGTCGATGCGCACGCCAAAACATTTGGCGATGCGTTCGCCGACTGACGGCAGCGAAATCTGCTTCGATTCCGCATCCTCTGCCCCGAGCGCGGTTACCAGGCGTTCCAGTTCCGAAACAAGGCTCACACTTGTGCTCATGGCGGTTTTCTTAGTCTTGCAGGTAAGCGACGGGGAGAGTGAGGGGCCCGACGATACCATCCGTCCGATATTCATTCTAAGTCGGGTTTACGGGCTGCCTGCAAGATTTTTTCGCGCGTGTTCTTCATCTCGAACGAAGAACAAAATTGACTGCAACTTGCATCAAATGTTGCGACTCCCTATACTGAGTTTGCCGCAATTTCTCAGCGCTCTTCGGCTCCGGCAGACGCGGGCTGACAGGGACTTGCGCGGCGGAGAGGACATGTCCGCAACGGCTACTCAGCCTGAAACCGATTATCTCCTCCGCAAGCTTCATTCTTTCACCGGTTTGCTACCCGTTGGAGCGTTTCTCGCAGAACATTTTTGGTCCAATAGCTCCGCGCTTGTCAGCCCCGACAAATACAACGCGACTTCGCAAGAGCTGCAAACGATTCCATTCCGGTTAATCGTGGAATGGGGCGCGATTTTTCTCCCCATGCTTTTTCACGGCAGCTACGGTATTTACATCTGGCTGCGCGGCAAATCGAATGTGTCCGCGTATCCCTGGGTCGGCAACTGGCTGTATACGGCGCAGCGCTACACCGGGTTGATCGCTTTCGCGTATATCGGATGGCATCTTTATACCGAACGCTGGCTTACTCATGGCAAGTCGACCTACGCAAACGTCGCCGCGGATATGCAAAATCCCTGGTACTTAACCTTTTTCCTTGTGGGCATTCTGGCTTCTTCCTTTCATCTGGGCGTGGGCATCTGGAATTTTCTGTGCAAATGGGGACTTGCGGCCACGGCGCGAGCGCAACGCGCGGCCGGGCGCCTGGGAGCGCTGGTTGGTTTCGCGTTTGGCTTTGTCGGTGTTTTGATCGTAATCAGCTTTCGTTTCGATTGGCACCCCTTCAGCGCATACCTAACCAAATGAGACAACCGAAGATCATCGTCGTGGGCGGAGGACTCGCCGGGCTGATGGCCACCATTCGTGTGGCGGAAGCCGGAGTTCCCGTCGAGCTATTCTCCATCGTTCCGGTAAAGCGGTCGCACTCCGTTTGCGCGCAAGGTGGAATCAACGCAGCCAAAAACCAGAAGGGCGAAGGCGACACCACCGCGAAGCATTTCGATGACACGATTTACGGCGGAGATTTTCTGGCCAACCAGCCGCTCGTGAAGCGCATGTGCGAAGCCGCCCCGGGCATCATCGACCTGCTGGACCGCATGGGCGTCATGTTTAATCGCACGCCCGAAGGGCTTCTGGATTACCGCCGCTTCGGCGGAACGCTCTACCACCGGACGGCCTTCGCCGGCGCCACCACCGGCCAACAGCTTCTCTACGCGCTCGACGAGCAAGTTCGCCGTCACGAATCCGAAGGCAAAGTGAAAAAATTCGAGGGCTTCACGTTTCTTTCCGCGGTAATTGACGAAGGCGGCGTTTGCCGCGGGATTTGCGCCATGGACCTGCGCTCGATGGAAGTGAAGACTTTTCCCGCGGACGCTGTGATTTTTGCGACCGGCGGCATCGGCGCGGTTTTTGGCCGCTCGACGAATTCCGTGGTGTGCACCGGCTCGGCGCAATCCGCGCTGTTCCAGCAAGGCGTCGATTACGCCAACGGGGAATTCATCCAGGTTCATCCCACGGCGATACCTGGTGAAGACAAGCTGCGGCTGATGAGCGAGTCTGCGCGCGGCGAAGGCGGCCGCGTTTGGGTGCCGAAGAATGCCGGGGACAAGCGTCCCGGGAAGAATATTCCCGAGGGGGAGCGCTTCTATTTTCTGGAAGAGTGGTATCCGAAATACGGAAATCTTGTGCCGCGCGATATCGCCACGCGCGCGATTCACCGCATCGTGTATCAGGAAAAACTGGGAATCCAGGGGCAAGCGGCGGTCTATCTGGACGTCACGCACATTCCGCGCGAGACGCTGGACCGCAAGCTGGAAGGCATCCTCGAAATCTACGAAAAATTCCTCGGCGTGGACCCCCGCGTCGAACCCATGAAGGTTTTTCCCGCGATGCACTACACCATGGGCGGCATCTGGGTGAACGGTGAGGATCAGGCCACCAGCGTTCCCGGAATTTACGCCGCGGGGGAATGTGAATACCAGTATCACGGAGCAAATCGGCTCGGTGCGAACTCACTGGTGTCCTGCATTTTCGGTGGCGGCCTCGCGGGACCTGCGGCAGTAAAATACGCCAGCAACTTGCAAAAAGGATCGGAGTCGACTGCGTCAACGGTTTATGAAGCGGAGAAAAAGCGCCAGACAGGGAAGAATCAGGCGTTGCTTTCCAATGATGGCGCAGAGAATCCCATCACGATCTGGCGGGAACTTGGCGACATCATGACCGAGCATGTCACCGTCACGCGCATCAACAAGAATCTGGAGTTTGCTGACCACAAACTTCGCGAATTGCAAGAGCGCTACAAGCGCATCAACCTGAGCGACCGCAGCGCATGGTCGAACCAAACGCTGAATTTCGCGCGCGAACTTGGCAACATGCTGGTTTTGGCGCGCGTCATCACGCTTGGCGCCTTGCAACGCAACGAATCGCGCGGCGCGCACTACAAACCCGATTTTCCGGACCGCGACGATGCCAACTGGCTGAAAACCACGCGTGCCAAATACGTCAAGGGCGAAATTCATCTCACTTACGAACCGGTGGACATCTCGCAGATTCCTCCGCGCGCTCGCAGATACGACGCGGCGAAGTGAGCAGGAAGGGTGAGGCTGGAGATGAAGCGAGTTATAAGTCCAATTCTCCAAGCGTTGCTCTTTCTCCCTTTTGTCGGCTCTGGGACGTTCGGGCAGGCTGTGAAGCCGCCGAAAATCACGGGAACGTATTCGAACATGGCCTACATTCAGGAAGCTGGGGACGTTATCGGCTATGAGATCAAGATTGTTTTTACGGGCGGTCGATTTCAGGGGGCTCTGCAAATTGCGGAGGGTATTCCAGGAGATTTGATTCTTGTGGACATCGAGGCGAAAGGAAGCAGCATCACTTTTGTGATTCCCGACAGCAATCCGTACGCTGGGCGTTTTTCAGGGGCGGTTGAAAACGGATGGCTGAGGGGCAAATTCAGCTTCAAGTCAGGTGGAGAAGAGACTGTTGCACTGCGCAGGGGAAAAAGCTACTGGGATTGAGCTGAGGAGCTTATGTCCGAAACGAAAGACGTGATTGTTCGAGTAAAACGGCAGGGCGGTCCGAAGGATGGGCCGCGCTGGGAAGAGTTCGCCTTGAAGTGGCGCCCGTCGATGAACGTCATCATCTGTTTGCGCGACATCGCCGAGAATCCCGTAACCCGCGACGGCAAGAAAACCACTCCCATTTCCTACGACTCCAACTGCCTTGAAGAGATTTGCGGTTCTTGCGCCATGCTCATCAACGGTAGAGCGCGTATGGCCTGCTCCGCTCTCGTTGATCAATTGGAGCAGCCCATTCGCATCGAGCCGCTTTCCAAATTCCCCCTGGTGCGCGATCTCGCTGTGGACCGCCAGTTCATGTTCGAAAGTCTGAAGCGCGTCAAGGCCTGGATTCCCATCGACGGCACGTACGATCTTGGCGAAGGTCCACGCATGTCCCCGGAGACGCAGGAAGTGGGTTACCCACTTTCGAGCTGTATCTCGTGCGGCAGTTGCTTGGAAGTTTGTCCCCAAGTGAACGAGAACAGCAAGTTTATCGGCGCGGCCATCATCAGCCAGGTGCGGCTTTTCAACATGCACCCCACCGGCGCGATGAACAAGAAGGAACGCCTTGCGGCGCTCATGGAGCCCGGCGGCATCCAGGACTGCGCCAATGCTCAGAACTGCGTGAAAGCCTGCCCCAAAGGTATTCCGCTGACCGAATCCATCGCCGCCGTCAACCGCGACGTCTGGAAACAGGCGCTCCTGGGCTGGCTTGTCAGGTAACTGACAGTCAACAACCTCAGATAAAGCCCCTCGCATATTATTATTCGGCTAAGTAGTATCCCATTGTATGGGTTGTATGGGCTCAGACACGAGATTTTCTCGTTCACTCGTTCTCGGAGACGAGTTTAATCAACCAAAACCAACAAACAACCTCAAGCCGATAGATTCGGCCCATCCACATGCTTTTCACCAGCAGGTGATTACCGCCCTGGTTATCAGTGTGCTCGCCTTGATTTTCTTTGGATTTGGTCTGAGCAATCCGCCAAGAAGCTATTACGACGAGGGCTATTATATTCCCGCTGCGAAAGCTCTTCTGGCGGGCACCCCCAATCCCAATCCAGAAGCTCCGCCGCTTGGGAAATACCTGGTCGCGGCCGGGATCGAGTTGGCTGGTGACCGCCCGGTGGGCTGGCGCGCGGCCAGCACGGTCTGCGGTTCGCTGAGTCTTGCAGCAATCTATCTTTGGACCTATCTCCTCTCGCGGAATTCGCGCATCGCATTGGTCGCCGCGATACTCACATTGTTCAACAATTTTCTCTTCGTGATGTCTCGAGTAGCAATGATGGATGTGTTCCTCGTGTTTTTTCTGCTGTGGGGGTTGGCGGCATACACGGCGGCGCTGGAATTGGATCTCGAGTAGCAATGATGGATGTGTTCCTCGTGTTTTTTCTGCTGTGGGGGTTGGCGGCATACACGGCGGCGCTGGAATTGGATCTCAGCGTACGAAAGCGGCGAATCCTCCTCTACTGTTCCGGCATCTTGCTGGGGCTGGCAGGGGCGTGCAAGTGGAATGCCGTGGATACCCTTGCCGTCCTGCTTGTGACAAGTCTTGCCTTGCCCTGGATTTCAAAACAATCGTCCGCGACTATCAATCCGACTATCGCTCGATATGCTGAAAACCTCCAGCGCATCGGACTTCATAACCTGATCCTGGCGTTCGTCATTCTTCCGCCTGTCTCCTATTGCCTTACTTTCTGGCCCCTATGCCGCAGCCTTCATTTGCCCTTCGGGATTCACCAATTGTTGGCGATGAATCTGTACATCTGGCGCTTCCATATTGCAGTCGTAGGTAACCCGGCCATCACCTCCGCGTGGTATTCCTGGCCCTTAAATCTTTCGCCTCAGCGCGGGCTGTCTTTCCTGCTCGGGAATCCGGTGATCATGTGGGGAGGGTTGGTGGCGGTGGCTTTCTGCATCCGGCGCTTCTGGAAGTACCTCATGGTCGCCGAAGGCCTGGTGGTCCTGCTGTACTTCGCGAACCTGTTACAATGGGTGGTAACTCCGACGAAGTGTACTTACTACTATTATTATTTTCCATCGGCGATGTGCCTGGGCGTAGCCATCGCCCTTGCCCTACATGGCCTTCCGCCCAGAATTTTTGGCGTTCGCCTGAAACTTCTTGTGCTGCTTGCCGCGGCAGTCTTCTTCCTATGGGCCTACCCCAGAATGGCCAATCTGCAAGCGCCTTGGGACTGTGCTCTCGGATGTTGGAACTGACTCTTTGAAAATGTGAATCTGGGGGATCGGAGTTCCCCTGCTGAAAGTTCGTGCTGTTTTATTCTGAATTCCGTTTACAATCTTTGTTTCTTTCGTTTGGGGGAGAGATGGTGCGTATTGCGTTGTTGGTGTGTGCGTGCGTTTCTGCTATTGGCCTTATAAGTTTCGCGATGTCTGCCGGCGCGATCTCTGAGAAAGCCCGCAAACTGCACTTTTCCTCGATCGTCGTGGACACGCACGACGATACGACGCAGCGCTTTCTCGATGGCAAGTTTGACCTCGGCCCGCGTGACGCCAGCGGCAGCATTGACATCCCCCGCATGCGCGAAGGCGGCCTTGGCGCCATCTTTTTCTCCATTTGGATGCCCAGCAAAGTTACCGGGCCGGAAGCCGTGGACAAGGCCCTGATTCAGATCGACGCCGTCCGCGAGCAGGTGCGCAAGCATCCGGATGATCTCGTGCTGGCAACCACGGCCGCGGAAGTGCGCGAAGCGCGCAAGGAAGGCAAAATCGCCGCGCTCATGGGCGTCGAAGGCGGCCACATGATCAACAGCGATCTCGCCGTTCTGCGTACCTATGCCGCGCTCGGCGTTCGCTATATGACGCTCACGCATAGCGGCAACGATGAATGGGCCGACTCTTCCACCGACAAGCCCGTTCACAATGGCCTCACCGATTTCGGCAAAAAAGTCGTCCGCGAGATGAACCGCCTCGGCGTCATGGTCGATATCTCGCACGTCAGCGACAAGACCTTTGCCGACGCGCTGGAAATCAGCAAGGCGCCGCTTCTTGCTTCGCATTCTTCGTGCCGCGCCATTTGCGACGCGCCGCGCAACATGACCGACGACATGATGAAAGCGCTCGCTGCCAAGGGCGGCGTCGTCCAGATTAATTATCATGTCGGCTTTCTCAGCCAGGAATTTCGCAACGCCGAAAAAGCCGACCCGGAAATCAACAAAGCCATTTCCGCGGAAGTCGACAAGCGCTGCGGCGCCAATGAGGGCTGCCAGCTCATCGAAGGCGACCGCTTGACTCGCGAATACGTGGCGCAGGGCAAATTGCCCCGCGTCGACTATACAAAAATCATCGAGCACATCGATCACGCGGTCAAAGTGGCGGGAGTTGACCACGTTGGACTCGGCTCCGACTTTGACGGCGCCAATATGCCCTTCGGCATGGAAGATGCCACGAAGCTCCCCTATATTACGGAAGCGCTGCTGCAAAAAGGCTATTCCGAGGGTGACATAAAGAAGATTCTCGGCGAAAATACCTTACGCGTTATGGCGGATGTCGAACGGGTCAGCCGGGAATTGAATTCGGCTTCTCAGAAGTAACGAAAGATTTCAGAACTACTAGCGCAAAACGGAGAGAGGGAAGAGAAATGAGAAAATTGACAGCTTTGGCTGTAGCTGGAGTTGTGTGCATGGCCATGCAAGTCTCAGCGCAAACTCCTGCGCAGGCCCCTGCCCAGCCCAAGGCAAGTGCAGCTCCAAAGACCGGCGCTGGCGCCAAGACGGGCGCCGCGGCGGCGCGTCCCTACGATCGCGTCCTGCTTCGCCCCGCGCTGCTCAAGGATAAGGCCCCGGAAACGTATCAGGTGAAGTTCTCCACGACGCGCGGCGATTTCACGCTCACGGTCACGCGCGCCTGGGCTCCCATCGGCGCCGATCGCTTCTACAATCTCGTCAAGCACCACTTCTATGACAACGCCACGGTGTTCCGCGTCGTGCCGGGTTTTGTCGCGCAGTTTGGCCTGAGCGCCTATCCTCCGGTGTCCGCGGCATGGAAAAACGCCAATTTGAAGGACGACCCAGTGACGCAGAGCAACAAAAAGGGCTATATCACCTTCGCGACGGCTGGACCGAACACGCGTACAACGCAAGTGTTTATCAATCTAGTAGACAATGAGCGCCTCGACAAAATGGGTTTTGCTCCTTTTGGGCAGGTAACGGCGGGAATGCATGCTATTGATTTGTTCTACGACCAATACGGCGACGCCTCTGGCCCCGACCAGGATCAGATTGAGAAGCAGGGCAAACCATATCTCGACAAAGGCTGGCCCAAGCTGGATATCATCAATTCAGCGACCCTCATCGGAGAGACCACGGCCCCGGTGGCAAAGAAAGCGCCCACGGTCAAGGCTGCGCCTGCGCCAAAGAATCCTTAGTAGTTCGTTTCATTTTTCGGCATCGCGGAGAGCACGAGGGTTGACGGCTGGCTCACGATGACGGACTGTTTGCTGTAGGGGCCCCACAAGCCGCGGGTAGGGTGCTCGCGGTTCAGATCAATCGAAAGAGGAAATTTTGTCCACTGGCGCCCAGGTTCCGCCGGCGGTTAGCCCGGAAATTGCTGTGCCCCTCGATCTTTCCCAGGAAGGATCGAGAGTTGCTGCGCGCACTAACGCTGTAACTATTTCCGTATTCGTTGTTGCCGCGGTGGCTACGCTCATCCATTTTTTATTCAACGGCGCTTATGGCTATTTTCGCGACGAGTTGTACTACGCCGCGTGCGGCGAGCATCTCGCCTGGGGATACGTCGATCACGCGCCGCTCGCGCCCCTCATTGCATCTTTCTCGCGGGCGCTCCTCGGCAATTCGCTTTTTGCGTTGCGATTTTTTCCCGCTTTGGCCGCCGCCGCTAAAATTCTCCTTGCTGGCTGGATGGCGCGCGAACTCGGCGGCGGAAAGTTTGCCCAATTTCTCGCCGCTCTTGCGGTTCTCCTCGCTCCCATCTATCTCACGTTCGACAATTTCTTTTCGATGAACTCCTTCGAGCCCGTCTTCTGGATGGCCTGCGCGGCCATCGTTCTGCGCATTCTCAATGGCGGCGACGAAAGGTTTTGGCTTCTCTTCGGCGTGATCGCGGGCCTCGGCATCCTCAACAAGCACTCCATGCTTTTCTTTGGCTCAGGGCTGTGCGTCGGGCTCCTCCTGACGCCCGCTCGCAAACAGTTCTTGCGTGTCTGGCCATGGCTCGGGGCGGCCATCGCCTTCGTTATTTTTCTCCCCAATCTGCTCTGGGAGATCCGCAACGGCTGGCCCACGATCGCCCTCCTGCATTCCGTAATCGGCGCCAAATACACTCACGTTTCCGCCTGGGAATATATCTGGCAGCAGGCGTTGCTCACCCATCCGCTCGCCGCGCCCATTTGGATTGCAGGTCTTTGGTTTTTGCTGCGCGATGCCGCAGGAAAGAAATACGCCGTTCTCGCCTGGGCATATTTCACCGTGCTACTCGAGATGATCGTGCTCAACGGCAAGATCTACTATCTTGCCCCGGCGTACGTCATGCTGTTTGCCGCCGGCGCCGTCTGGATCGAATTGCGCGCTTTGCCGCGCGCGGGCGCTTGGCTCAAGCCTGCCATCGTCGCCCCGCTTCTCATTGGCGGGCTCATCGCCGCGCCTCTGGCCATGCCTATTCTTCGAGTCGACGCCGCGGTGAAATATACCGACTTCTGGGGTGTAAAAGCTGTTCGCGTGGAAAACGTTCCTCAGGGTGAACTCCCGCAGTTCTTTGGCGACATGTTTGGTTGGCAAGAGCAAGCGGCCAGCATGGCCAGCGTCTATCATTCCTTGCCTGTTCAGGACCGCACGAACGCGGCTCTGCTCGCCTACAACTACGGAGAAGCCGGAGCCATCGATTATTTCGGTCCCCGTTTGGGATTGCCGAAATCCATCAGCGGCCACAATCAATACGGCTACTGGGGCCCTCGCGGCTATTCCGGAGAAATCGTCCTCGCTGTTGGATACCCCGAATCGCGGCTGCGCGAGTTTTTTGCGGAGGTTTCCCCTGCCGCGCCCGTCAGCCCGCGCTACGCCATTCCCGAAGAAAGCGACCTCACCATATTCATTTGCCGGCATCCACGCCAACCCCTTCCGCAGATGTGGTCCCGGCTGATGTATATGAATTGAGCTGATAAGTTCAAGCACTACATAGGTTTAGCGCCTGCGAGCGTGCATCACTTTTCCAAATGCCTCTTATTCACTTTTTTCATAACCTCTCGCATTGACGCCGCGTCTAAGCAAAGGTAGGCTACGACTTGATGCATACCTGTTGCCAGATCGTGTGTTGTGCGTGCGCATGTAACGCTGCGTGTTGTACAGCACCAAACTCTGGCCAGGAGACTTTCCGAACGTAGTCGCAGACTCATTGCAAGTTCCGAAGCCCACGCGCCAGAGAGATTGGCAGCGTGGGTTTTTTGTTTTTGGGGACAGGTAAATTACCAATGGCCGAAGTCAAGGAAACGAAAGCGCAGCGCGTCGAGCGCCTCAAACGTTCCAAAAACGCCTGGGAACACTTCGATGAAATCCGCGAGTTCGCGCGCAAGGGTATCGGCTCCGTTCCGCCGGAATGGCTCGGCACGTATTTCCGTTCCTGGGGCATTTACACTCAAGGGGATGGCGCAGGCGTGGTCGGCGGGGCGAACGGCGAAGGAAAATCCACGCCGTACTTCATGGTGCGTATCCGCATTCCCAACGGTCTGCTGACCAGCGAACAAGCCCGCGTGATCGCCGATCTTTCCGAACAGCATGGACGCGGCGTGGCCGATCTCACCGTGCGCCAAAATGTACAACTCCACTGGGTCGCCATTGAATCGCTCCCAGAAGTATTGGAGCGCTTATGGAGCGTAGGCCTGACCACCACGGGCGCTTGCGGCGACGTTGCCCGCAACATCACCGGTTGCCCCCTCGCCGGTCTCGATGGACACGAAATTGTTGACGCCTCGCCGCTGGCGCTGGAAATCGACCGGCAGCTCGGCGGCAACTCCGAGTTTTACAATCTTCCCCGCAAATTCAAGATATCGATCACCGGCTGCCGTTCCTGGTGCTCCTATCCCGAAATTAATGACATCGGCCTGACGGCCACGACGCGCCAGCGTAACGGGCGCACCGAAATTGGGTTCTCTCTTCGCGTTGCCGGCGGACTCTCTACTGATCCGCATCTCGGCGTCCGCATAAACGCTTTTATCCAGTGGGATCAGGTTATCCCCGTCGTTCGCGGGGTCGCGGAAATCTTCCGCGCCAGCGAAGTTCTGCGCCAGAGCAGAGAAAAGGCCCGCCTCAAATTTCTGTTTCTCCAGCATGGCTGGACGGCGGAATCTTTCCTCGAAGAGTTGGAGCGCCAGATTGGGTTTAAGCTCGACCCTGCCGAAGAGGAAGAAGTTCCCGCCGATATTCACCGCGACCACGTCGGGATTCACTCACAGAAGCAGCCCGGGCTCTCCTATGTCGGCGCTTCCGTCCTTCGCGGCCGCA
>Ga0210407_10001486_pt1 | contig 21873 bp, 17 predicted proteins | sample IncBWC27MmetaG_FD_150860 | JGI IMG/M metagenome (GOLD analysis project Ga0210407, IMG submission 150860) | Forest soil microbial communities from Barre Woods Harvard Forest LTER site, Petersham, Massachusetts, United States - Inc-BW-C-27-M | ecosystem: Environmental > Terrestrial > Soil >... | reverse complement strand
GAAGACCGCGAGGCGATGCTCGAACGCGCCCGCGCTGCGGGTGTCGAAACGCTGCTCGCCATCGGCAGCGGCACCGGCCCCGATCGGCTGAACGCCGCAATTCCATTCGCCGAGCGGCACGACTGGATTTACGCGACCATCGGCATTCACCCACACGAAGCAGCGCTCGCGACCGAAGAGCACTTCGCGAAGCTCGACGAACTCGCGCACCATCCGCGCGTAATCGCGTGGGGCGAGATGGGGCTCGATTATTACTACGACCATTCGCCGCGCGACGTGCAAGCGAAAGTATTTCGCCGGCAGCTTGACCAGGCGCGCGCCGCAAAGCTGCCCATCGTAATCCACTGTCGCGACGCGTGGGCGGATTGCCTGGCGATGATGGAAGAGGATTGGCGCTCGTCGGGACTCGGCGGAATCCTTCACTGTTTCACAGGCACTCTTGACGATGCGAAGCGCGGTCTCGATATGGGCTTCATGGTGTCGTTCGCCGGGAACGTGACGTATCCCAAAATGCAGCATCTGCGCGACGCGGCGCGCGAGGTTCCGCTCGAGCGGCTGCTTACGGAAACCGATTCGCCATTTCTGCCGCCGCAGGGACGTCGCGGAAAGCGCAACGAGCCTGCGTTTGTCGTCGAGGTAGCGCAAGCCTTGGCGAATGTGAGAAACTTGGCCCACGAAGAAGTCGCTGCACTGACGGCCGAGAACTTTCGCCGTTTCTTCAGGCTCGGCGCTTGGGACGCACCAGCGCAGGCAAGGTGAGTGCGAGGCATGGCTTTCGCCGTCCAAACCGCGAAGGGAATTTTCGATCTGGTTCGCGACGACCTGGCGCTCGTCGAACAGGAAATTGCCGCGCAGAGCGGCGGCGCGATCCAGCCTGTTTCCGAAATTGCGAGTTACCTGCGCGAGGGCGGCGGCAAACGCCTGCGTCCCGCGCTTCTGCTTCTAGCCGCGGGAGCGGCAGGGTATCGCGGATCAAGCGCGATTCGATTGGGCGCCGTCGTGGAAATGATTCACAGCGCCACGCTGATTCACGACGACGTGATTGATGGCGCGAACACGCGCCGCGGACGTCCCAGCGCCAACGCGCGTTGGGGAAATCACATGAGCGTTCTCGCGGGCGACTGGCTGTACATGCAGTCGTTCGAAATGGCGCTGCGCGAACGCAACTTTGCAATCCTCGATATTCTGATCGACCTCACGCAAAACATGGTTGAGGGCGAATTGTTGCAACTCACGCGCCTCGGCCGCATCGATCTAAACGAAACGGAAGCGACGGAACTTGCGTATCGCAAAACGGCGTGCCTGTTCAGCGGATGCTCGAGGCTTGGCGCCGTGCTCGGCCGCCAGCCTCAAACTGTTGAAGATGCGCTCGCCGGGTATGGACGGAATGCGGGCCTTGCATTTCAGCTTGTTGATGATCTTCTGGATTTCACGGCATCGCCGGAAAAGCTAGGCAAGCCCGTGCTGAGCGATTTGAAGGAAGGAAAAGTCACGTTACCGCTGATTCTGGCACTGCAGAGCGTGGGTTCGAACGGATCGCAACAAGTGGCCGCGGCGGACAGTAACGCACATTCAAATGGCGATGGCCGGCGCCTGGTCGCGAAAGTTCTTGAAGAACGAGGTTTTCTCAGCGTGCGTCCCGAACAAATTACAAAGCTGGTCCGGGAAACGGGCGCGCTGGACCGCGCCGGGAAGCTCGCGCGCGAATACGTCGCGCGCGCCAAAGAATGCCTCAGCGAATTGGCCGACACGGAGTATCGCCGCGCGCTGCTCGCCGTCCCCGATTTCATCCTCGAACGCGAAAATTAGCTATCTCGGCAGCGGCTCAACGCAGATCCAACGATTCGGTCGGTCTCTCCTCTCGGATTTTTCACCTCCCAGGCGCGGAAGAGCGCTGGACTTATCGGGCAATATTTGCGTTCGGGAAAAGTCCGCGGTAGGCTCAAAAAGCTATGCTGCCTTTCAAACTTATCTACGACGACCGGTACGACCTGCATCTGGGGGCGCATGTGTTTCCGTCGCAGAAGTACCGGCTGGTGCGCGAGCGGCTGCTTGCGGAAGGATTGGCTGATCCGGGAGATTTCCTTTCGCCGGAACCGGCCACGGACGGCGACATTTTGCGCGTGCATTCACAGGACTACGTCTACAAACTTAAAAACGGCTCGCTGAGTTACACCGAGATATTGCGGATGGAGGTTCCGTATTCGAAAGAGTTAATCGAGGCGTGCTGGGTGGCGGCTGGAGGGTCGATCCTTGCCGCGCGGCACGCGCTGATCGACGGCTGGGCCGCGAATATCGGCGGGGGTTTTCATCACGCCTATCCCGATCACGGCGAGGGTTTTTGTGTGATTCACGATGTGGCAGTAGCGATACGGCGGCTGCAGTTCGACCGAGCGATTGAGACCGCGATGATCCTGGACACGGACGTGCATCATGGCAATGGCACGGCCGCGATTTTTGGCGGCGACGGAACCGTTTTCACACTCTCGATTCATCAGGAGCACAATTATCCGTTCCCGAAGCCGCCGTCGACGATGGACATCAACCTGGCGGATGGAATCGGAGACGACGACTATCTTTCGATTCTCGAAAGCCATTTACAAAAAGCGTTCACCGAGTTTTCTCCGCATCTTGTATTTTATGTGGGCGGCGCCGATCCTTATCGCGAAGACCAATTGGGCGGGCTGGCACTGACGATGGAAGGGCTGGCGCGCCGGGACGCGCTCGTTTTCGATTACGCGAAACGGCACCAAGCGCCGGTGGCCATCACGCTGGCGGGCGGCTACGCACGAAGAGTGGAGGACACGGTGCGAATTCATGTGGGGACGATTCTGGCCGCGCGAGACGCTGCCTTGAAGAAGTCGAAAGCAAGCGCGCCAGGAGCCGCCGGAGAGAGAGAAAAAGAGCGCGGCGCTATTTCGAGGAGCTGAGTGCAGCGCGAACTGCGACCGTAAGCGCTTCGGGGAATCCCTCTGCAAGCCCGCCCGTGCGATACACGATTTTCCCGCCGTGATCGAGGATCAGCACAGTGGGCAGCGTAGTTACGTTCATGAAGTCGTCGAGGCCGTCGGCGAAGATCATAGGTGCGTCCCACTTTTCACGGGCAAGAAATGGAGCGACGAGTGACTCGTCTTCATCGGTATTTATAGCAAGGAATACCGCGTCTTTGTCCTCCGCGAAATTCTTGGCCACTTGATTGAAGAGCGGCTCGAGTTCGCGGCAGGGATCGCACCAGGTGGCCCAGAAACTCAGCACGACGACCTTCCCTTTCAGCGGGGCCAGCGCCACCGTGCTCCCATCGAGCTTTCGAACAACGAACGCAAACAAGTCCTTTGCATCCTTGTTACGCGCGCCGGGATTCGCCATGGCCGCGGGTCCCGCCAGGTGGTCGTAGGTGGCGAGAATCTGCGCTCCGAGCCCGTTCTCGGTGCCGTAGACTTTTCGCCACACGTTGCCGAGCTTCATGCGAACTTCGTGGCGATCGAGTTTTTCGGTGAGGCCTGCTTCGGGAAGGACGAATGCCAGCAGGTAATCTTCGATTGCCGTCGAGGTGTCGTTGCGCTTTTCGGCTATCTCTCCCAGAAGCTCGGCGGCGGCGGCATTCGCGCGGATCGAATAACTGGTCTGGAGATCTTTGGCGGCCGCCGTGTTATTTTTCTCAGCAATCTCAATTTGCCCGAGGAGATAGTAAAGGCCCGACCTGAGCTGGTTCTGATGACCCTGCCACTCGACGAGGGAAGAGCGCGCGGGCCTTTCGTCCGGAGAAGTCTTTTCGATGCGGTCGAGAACGCGGCCTACGTACCCGGCGGCCCGCCTCAGGCTCGCGTCGTCGCCCTGCTTTTCTAGCAGATTGACGGCGAGCATCATCATTTCGGAGTCGTCAGGATGCACGGCAATCAAACGCTCGGCATATTCAAGCGCGCAAGGACTATCGCGAAGTTGCTGGCACGCTTCCACCAGAGCGCGATGCACGGCCGCCTTCCGCGGAGCATCCGGGAACTGAAGCAAGTAGTTTTTTAGGTTGCGCACGAGCGCGGCGCGATCGTTCCCCGCGTCGGCGATGGCTTTTTGCAGGCCCATTTCGGCGTCCGCGTCTTTCTTGGAAATCGGATCGGAAGCAGGCTTCGACGGGAGTCCTGCAGGTGGCGAACTCTGCGAATAGGCGGAGGGGCACCAGCCGATCAATACAGCCGCAAGGAAAATAATTGAAGTTGGACGCATCGACACCATTCTAGCGCGAATGTCCGGGCTGGATGTTTCAAGGATTCGAGAGCTTTTCAGCGCAGGTCGATATTTCCCGAAGAAGTTGCTATTTCGACGCGGCCTTGTCCGTCGCCGATACGCGCTCGCAACTCGTGTTTCCCGGCAGTTCCTTCCATTACGATGGGAATGCCCGCGTTAATGTTGCCCGAGCCGCTTCGCGCGTAAAAACGAAAACTCGCAGTGGAGGGCACGTGCATTGTGACGTTACCGGAACTGGAATGGAGCTCCCAATAGTTGGACGTGCCGGGATTGCCTTCGACGGTGATGTCGCCCGAGGAGGCGCGCAAGCGCAGGTCTGCCGAGGCGCCCGTCACGGTGATCCTGCCGCTACCTGTGCTGGCCACCACGTTGTCGCCGGGATCCACGATCTTCAATACGCCAGATCCCGACTGCACTCGCATTTCGCCGTGTACCGCTTTCACATCCATATTCCCCGAACCTGACAATAGTTGGGCCTGACCCTTAATGTCCGAAAGGTGGATTTCGCCGCTGCCTGCCGTGACTTGAACGTCGCCGCCGATTGCCGAAGCCGAAACCGTTCCGGAACCTGAGGTGATTTTGGCGGGTCCTTTGACGCCCATCAGTTCCACGTCGCCAGAACCCGTCTGGGCATAAACCTCTGTGTTCGGGGGTACGACGATTGTGTAATCGACGGAGGAATCGCGCATGTTGCGATGAAATCCAGACCCCCCAACGCGGATCAAGTTGCCTTCCTGCGAGACCGGAGGATTTTGCTGGAGTTCCCGTACGCGTTGCCGGCCGCCCTCCGTCGACCACCCTTTCACACGAAATTCTCCGTGAATGCGCGCCTCGCCTATGGTTCCGGTGGCGATGTGCGTATCACCGCTGCCGTTCATCAACTCAAGGCGCAGCGGGCCGTCTACTTTGAAGGTGCGATCGAATGCGCCCTGAGCTGCAGGACCCACTCCGCAGCCTGCGAGCGCGGCCGCGGCCATGGCAGCGATTGTGACCCACGCGAGTTTGTTTCGTTTCGGCATTTGAGAAATTGGCAGCAGCTATTTCGCTTCGGCGCCCGTTCGGCAGACTCCTCATGCCAGCTACTTCTACTGAATGATACGAAGATTCGCAACCGGAAGTTCAAAGCACCGGACGCGCTGGGAAGAAAAAATACTTAGGTTCGCGCACTTACTTGCTCTTCAGGAGAGAATTGAGCGAACCCTGGCGATATCCTTCGAGGTCAACGGTCACAAACGCAAATCCCGCCTCTTTCAATCCCGCGGAGATTTTGCCTGCGATCACCGGTTCCAAGCCGCGAGAAATTTCGTCTTGCGCGAGTTCGAGACGCGCGAGTTCACCGTGGGCGCGCACTCGGAATTGGCGAAATCCAAGGTTCCGCAATACGGCTTCGGCGCGGTCAATCTGATTCATCAACTGCAGCGTCACCGGAGTTCCATATGGCACGCGAGATGAAAGGCACGCGGAGGCGGGGCGGTCCCAAGTGGCCAACCCAGCGGCGCGAGAGAGGAATCGAATTTCGGCCTTTTCGAGTTTGGCGTCGAGCAGCGGGGCCAGGACGTGATGCTCTCGGGCGGCGCGGTGGCCGGGGCGAAAATCGAGCGTGTCGTCCGCATTGATGCCGTAAGCGATGGCGCTAAAATTTCTCGTGCGTGCAAGCTCGTCCATTCGATCGAAAAGCTCGTCCTTACAGTAGTAGCAACGGTCGGCGTTGTTCGCGACGTAAAGGGGATTTTCGAATTCGCTGGTTTCAATGAATTCGTGGCGGACGCCGGTGGAGCGAACGAAGGCTTCCGCTTGTTCGCGATCGTGGCGCGAAAAACTGGCTGAAAGCGCAGTCACCGACAGCGAGCGCTCGCCCAGCGCCGAATGAGCCGCCCAGGCCAGATAGGCTGAATCCGCTCCGCCTGAAAAGGCAATCAGCAGGGAATCGACGGCGCGCAGCGTTTCGATTAAGCGTCGCTGCTTTTCGAGAGCCGCCGTTTCGTTGACAGATTTGTCGGGCGCGACTGCTGGTGAGATTTGTTGCATGCTGGATAAATTATAACTCGGATTCGCTTATTGGAAGTCGAGCATGACGTCGACTTTCCCGGTCTTGGGATCTTCCTGGAGAAAACGCCCAATTTTCTGGTAGTGGAAAGGAAGGCCTTGAAATGCCCGCGTGACGCCGGTGGAGAGAAACCGCTCGTAGGCTTCCTTGTCGAACACGGCACCCGGCGGGATGTTCCACGCGACGCGAATTCGGCGCTCGCCTTCGAGGGAAAGACCTGAAAGAACGAGCTTGCCCATTCGATATTGAGCGCCTTCGGCAATCGTGACTACATATCTGACGCGGGCGGCCGTATCGTCATACTGCGGCACGGGGTTCACGTCTGCGTCTAAATAGCCAAGCCTGGCGTACGCCTCACGCACGTGTTCCCAAGTGCCTTCCAGCTTGACGCCGTCCGCGATCTCACCTGGCTTCAATTCCACGAGTTTGTCGAGTTCCGCGGACGGAACAAGCGTGTTTCCGCTCCAAGTAGCGCCGCCCCATGCGTACGGTGGGCCCGGTTCAATCGGAGCGAACACGACGACGCTATCGGGAAGGGGGCCATTGGGGTTTCCCGTGAAGCGCGGCAATGGCCGACCAAATTTCACGCGAAGAAAAGCGTGGGAGAGATAAACGGGACGAACCTGCTCGAACTCGAAAAGCTCGAACGTGCTGCGGGAGAACGGTTTTCCAATCAATGTAGGCAAGCCTTGTTGTATTCCTCGGTCATTCGCCGCGAGCGGGTCTGAAAACTCGACACCTTGGACTTTGAGGACGGGTCCCTCGATCCGGAAGAGTTGAACGAGCTGCTTGCCGTCCGGTCCGGTAACAAGATTGTGCGAGACAGTTTCATGCACTCCGCGTTCGGCGATTAGTTTTTCGAGGGTTGTCGACATTTTGTCGAGGATCGTTCCTGATTGCGGCGCCATGCCGTCGAAAAGGACAACTGAACTTTTTAGCGCGGCATCGATTTCGTCGTCGGTGAGCCAGGGGAAATTATCGAAAGTCACCGGTACGCCGGGCGCGTCCGTTACCTGGTATTCCACCTTTACTCCCGACTCGACGCTTGAGAAACGGTATTGAACGGTGGCAAAGAGTCCCAATCGCGCCAACACGTCGGCTGCAGCCTGGAGGTCTTCTTTCTTGACGTCTATCTTCGCGCCGGAGGCGGAGCGGAGTCCAGTGACGCCGACGATGTCCTTTGAGGTAAAGCGATGCGAGCCGGTAACTTCGACGGATACGAGGCGCGCCGATCCAGCCGCTGAAGAAGCTTGCGCCATAAGCTGGCTTGGTACCAGCAAGACGGCCAGCAGCGCCCATAGTCCCCATCGCATGACTACTATTCTACAGTAACGGACTTCGCCAGGTTGCGGGGCTGATCGACGTCACATCCGCGGCGCACCGCGATGTGATAGGCGAGAAGCTGGAGCGGAACGATTTCGAGAATTGGTGAAATTAGTTCCGGAGCGGCCGGAACTTCGACGGTGTGGTTCGCGATATCGCGAGCGAGATGGTCGCCTTCTGTAACTATGGCGATTACGATGCCGTCGCGCGCTTTTACTTCCTGAAGGTTCGATAGAGTTTTCTCGTAGCGCAGCATCGATGCAGGGTCGGACTCGTCTCGCGTGGCGATCACGACAACGGGCAGATTTTCGTCGATCAGGGCGTTCGGGCCGTGCTTCATCTCGCCGGCTGGATAGCCTTCGGCGTGGATGTAGGAAATCTCTTTCAGCTTGAGCGCCCCTTCGAGCGCGATGGGATAATGAATGCCGCGGCCGAGATAGAGAAAATCCGTGTGGCGGAAAAACTGCTTGGCTAAGTCTTCAAATGCCGCGTCGTGCTGGAGAATCGTTTCGAGTTTGTGGGGCAGGCGCGTAAGCTCTTGCATCAGATTGCGTGCCGCCGTGGGCGTGAGTTTGCCGCGCACCTGCGCGAGATACAAGGCGGTCAGCATCAGCGCGGTGAGCTGGCCGGTGAAGGCTTTCGTCGACGCAACGCCGATTTCCGGTCCGGCGTGGGTGTAGACCGTACCGCTGGACTCGCGTGTGAGCATCGAACCGACCACGTTGCAAATACCCAAAATCTTTGCGCCTTTTCGCCGAGCTTCGCGCAGCGCTGCGAGCGTGTCCGCCGTTTCTCCAGACTGGCTGATTGCAATCACCAGGCTATTGTTGCCGATGATGGGGTCGCGGTAGCGGAATTCGCTTCCGTAATCCACTTCGACAGGAATTTGCGCCAAGCGCTCGATCATAAACTTGCCTGCGAGAGCTGCGTGCCAGCTCGTTCCGCAAGCGATAATCTTCACTTCCTGAAAATTCCGGAATTGCTCCTCAGTGATATCCATTTCGTCGAGGAACACTTTCCCGGTTTCCTGGGAAATTCGCCCGAGCAATGTGTCGCGAACGGCGCGTGGCTGCTCGAAGATTTCCTTCTGCATGAAATGTTTGAAGCCGCCCTTTTCGGCCATGATCGGGTCCCAGGTGATGTGCTGGGTGGGGCGGGTAATTGCATGGCTTTCGAAATCGAGCAGGCGAACTCCCTGCGGCGAAAGCACCGCGACTTCACCGTCGCCAAGAAAGAACACGTTGCGCGTATGCGGGAGAATCGCGGGAATATCGCTTGCGATGAAAAATTCGTTTTCGCCGATGCCGACCACAATGGGAGGGCCCAATCGCGCTGCTACAATTTTATTGGGGTCGCGCGTGGAAAGCACGACGAGAGCGTACGCACCGCTCATCACCTTGACGGTCTTCAAAACTGCTTCTTCCAGTGTCGCGTCTTTCGAATACTTCTCCACCAAGTGCGCGATGATCTCGGTGTCGGTTTCCGTCAAAAATTTGTGGCCTTCTTTGACAAGCTGGTGCTTCAGCTCGAGATAGTTTTCAATGATGCCGTTGTGAACGACGACGATGTCGCCGGTGCAGTCGCGATGCGGGTGAGCGTTTTCTTCGGTTGGACGCCCATGCGTCGCCCAGCGAGTGTGTCCGATGCCGTAGACGCCGTCGATCGGCGAAATGCGGATAGCTTCCTCGAGATTGCGCAGCTTTCCCGGGGCGCGGCGAATGTCCATCTTGCCGTTCTCGCCGACTACGGCGATACCGGCCGAGTCATAGCCGCGATATTCAAGTCGCCGGAGACCGTCAAGAATTAGCGGTACAACGCGTTTCTGCCCGATATACCCAACAATCCCGCACACAGCGTTTCGCTCCTGCTTGCCCACTCCAGCCCGCAATCGGCAGCCAGTAGTGATTAACCCAGACTAGCATAATACTTGGATGCCATACCGTTCGCGCCAGTCGCGTTTTCAACTATTGAACACTAGATTCGGAGAGAAAGAGTCGCGCGATACCAGTATTGTCTCGCTCGCACTATTCGACGATTTCGAAGCGGAAGTCCTCGATAATGGGATTGGTTAGGACGCCTTTCGCAATTCGCTCGATCTGGTTTTTCGCCTCCTCACGGCTCAATCCATCCAGCTCCAGAACAAAAAATTTACCCTGCCGGACGTCCTTCACTGGCGTGTAACCGAGCGAGGCCAGCGCGCGGTGAATGGTTTGGCCCTGCGGGTCGAGGACCGTCGATTTCAGCATGACCCAGACGTGTGCTTTCATTTTCGCCATGATGGGCCGAGATTATACCAGTCCTGCGGATTTTGCCGCGGCGCGAAAATCGTCGAGGAGTCGGCGCTTTTCGATTGGCGGCAAGAAAGATGCGTTAAAGCTTTCTTCCGCAAGGCGCAATAGTTGCTCGTTCGAAAGCCCCATCTCGGCCGCGCGAGAGTATTCGGTGAGCAAATCCGTGTGAAACATCCCGGGGTCGTCAGTCGAGAGCGTCACGGCAAGGCCGCGCGCGAGGAACTTGGGCAGCGGATGATCGGCAAGCGTTGCGCCCGGTTTGCCTGTCTGCCTGCCGAGCGCGCCCGTGCAGATATTGCTGGTCGGGCAGTTTTCGAGGGCGACACGACGAGACGCCAGTGATTCGGCCAACGCCGGGTCGCGCATCACGGCAATTCCATGCCCGATGCGTTCGGCGTTGAGAAGTTCAATCGCTTCCCGGACTAATTCCGGGCCGCCTACTTCGCCGGCGTGACAGACCAGCCGCAAACCCTGGCTGCGCGCAAGATCGAATGCCGGTCGAAAATTCACGGTGGGAAACGACAGCTCGTCGCCGCCCATTCCGAAAGCGATAACGCCGGAATGCTGGAGATTGACAGCCAAGCGTGAAACCTCGATCGCGGCGTCGGCGCCAAATTGGCGGGCCGCGTCGAAAATCCACCCTGTGCGAAGCCGGCTGAACGGAACGCTTTGTGCGGTCTCGCGGATCGCAGTGAAATTCGCTTCGACGTTCTGCATCCGGCGGAGCATCACGCCCACCGAAATCGTAACCTCCGCATAGACGACGTTCTGCCTTACGAGCTCTTCGCAGAGATTTCGCGTAATCAGGGCGTAATCGGCGGGGACGCGCAGAAAGGAAGTGACCCACTTGAACGTTTCGATGAATCCCAGAAAATCCGAATAGTTGTAGCGCGCAACAACTTCTTCACGGGTCAGCGCAACGCCATGACGTGCCGCCAATTCGACGGCGGTTTCCGGCCGGATCGATCCTTCGAGGTGTAAATGGAGTTCGGCCTTCGGAAGGGAATCGAGGATCGTGAGTTGTCGTGTGGTTTGCGTCACGAATTCAATGTCACTACGACTTCATTGATTCGGCAACTGAGGTCGCCCAGCGTTGATCCAAGCAGTCATCCAGTATGATCCCAGATCCGTAGCGGCGTCAGAAAACTGCCGGACGAGAACCGCCCCGGCCTGGGCGTAAAAGTGGTCGTAATAATCGTCGGTATAACCCGAAAGGCCGGTGTGGGCGCGGCGGTCCGCCAGAAGGACGTTTTCGAGCCACGAGTGCGCGGTCAACGCCATCTCGAAAGCATGATCGGTAGGATCGTGAATAAATGAGGCCTCATTCGGCTTGACGAAAAAAAACAGCGAGTAGCGATCAACCAGTCCGACTCCAAACCTCTCGTTCACTCCCGGTTGTAGCGAAAGCTTACCGTCAAAGTTGATTGTGGCATTGAACGGATCGTGCGCAGCCGCCACATAGTGAGCAAGAGCGGCGGCCTGGAGTTTTGCGTCGTTCCAGTTGTGGTCTTGAAATGCGTCCGTGAGTTTCTTGCTGTAGAGTCCCACCTGCCAGGGCAGAAGTCCATATTGCTCGAGCGGTCTGCGTCCGAATTTTGCAACGGCTGCCGTATAGTCGCGGGGAAGCGCCGAAAAGGGAAATGCCCCGTAATGATCGAGCCGAATGAAATCCGTCCGGCGCTCTGCTATGCCTTTCGCATCCGGTTGCTGTTGATCGGTGACGTGCTGCACGAGGAATTGGCGGTTTGCTTCGAAGAAACGCAGCATCTCGTCCGGCAATGTGTCGACAGCCTTATTGGTAATCAGCCGCTCGCCGTTTTCTCCCCAGCCAAACGTGGGAGGCAGCGCGAGCACAAATATCGCGAGCGGCACGGCCACGCCGGCGCCGAGCCGAAGGCGCATCAGCGAGTCTCCTTCTTCGTTGCTGCGGAAGCACCCAGGTTCGCGTTCGAAAGTTGGCTGTGTCTCTTGCCGTAGAAGTAGTACACGAATAGTCCGATCAGCAGCCAGACGAAGAAGCGAATCCAGTTTGTAATAGGCAGCCCTGCCATCAGGAGCACGCACGTGAGTATCGTCGCAATCGGCGCGAGGAGGCCGCCCGGAGCGCGAAACGCGCGAGGCCGATCGGGCTCGCGGAAGCGCAGGATCAAGACTCCGCCGGCCACGAGCGCGAAGGCAAAGAGCGTGCCGATATTCGAAAGGTCGGCGAGTGTTCCGATGTCGAGTAATCCGGCGGGAATGCCTACGAGAAATCCGGCCACCCACGTGGAAAAATCCGGCGTGCGAAATTGCCTGTGAACGCGGCTGAATATTTCGGGAAGCAGGCCGTCGCGCGACATTGCAAACCACACGCGAGCTTGCCCAAGTTGAAAGACAAGCAGGGACGAAATCATTCCCATGAGCGCGCCCATCAACACGACTACTTCCACGCCGCCGAAATGGAGACGCTTCATGGTGTTGACGATGGGAGCGGCGTCGTCCATCAGGGTTTGCCATGGAACGATGCCGGTGAGGACTACCACGACTGCGATGTAAAGCAGCGTGCATATCAGCAGCGTAAGAATGATGCCAATCGGCAAATCCTTCTGCGGATTCTTGCATTCCTCCGCGGCGGTGGACACCGAATCGAAACCAATATAAGTGAAGAAAATAATCGAACCGCCCGTAAGAATTCCCGGCCAGCCGTTTGGAGCAAAAGGGTGCCAGTTGGCGGGGTGAATCAATCGCGAGGCGACGGTGATAAAAACCATGATGGCCACAATTTTCAGCATCACCATGATGTTGTTGGCACCGGCCGATTCGCGGATGCCGCGGACGAGAATAACCGTCAGTAGCATCACGATGATCAGCGCCGGCCAATTAAATCCGAAGTGCCACCCCGGCGCGTACAGCAGGTTGCCTTGCAAGTCCCTCAGTCCCGCGGGCAGATACGCGGGTGTGATCCATCTGAGATTCGGGTGAATGCCAAACCAATCGATCAAATCAACCACGTGCGCCGAAAATCCCACACTCACAGCCATGTTCGATACAGCGTATTCGAGAATCAGATCCCAACCGATGATCCACGCAATGAGTTCGCCCATCGTTGCATAAGTGTACGTGTAGGCGCTTCCAGCGATCGGAATCATGGCCGCCAGCTCTGCATAGCAAAGCCCGGCAAACGCGCAGGCGATGGCCACAAGAACAAAAGATAGCGCGATGGCCGGTCCTGCGCCCGGCCTTCCGAACGAAGCGGAGTGATAGATCAGGTATTCAAGCAGTGGCGCGTTGAGGATCGATTTGTACTGGAGCGTTTGTCCGGCAATTGCTGTGCCGATGACCGTGAAAATGCCCGAGCCAATCACGGCGCCAATTCCGAGTGATGTCAGGCTCAGCCAGCCGAGCGACTTTTTGAGGCGCTTCTCGGGATTCTCCGAGTCGGAGATGAGCTTATCGATGTTCTTGGTCCGGAAAAGCTGTGCGTCCAATCGCCACCTTCCCCGTGTACGTGGGAGAGGAAAAAACTCTACATTGGGCGAGGCTTGCGCGCAAGATTACTGTTTTCTGAATGCGCCCATTCGAGCCGGTACTCGCGTCGAAGGCAACGTCCATTTTAAGCCAGTTGGAGATTCGCATAGCGCTCGATCAACTTCTTCGCGCCGTAATCTTGAAAGCTGACCGTCAGCTTGCGATCCTCGCCTTCGCCCTCCACCTCGAGAATGGTGCCGATACCGTACTTCGGATGGCGAACACGCGTGCCAACCAGCGGATTTCTCGATGCGCGAGACGACTGTGCTGATCGGCCGTATGCAGGTCGGGCGGAACTTGCAGCGCGTCGGCGGTTTGCATACTCCGAATAGTCCGGATCGGCCTCGTATCGACGCGTTTCGCCCGGTTCAGACATTGAGCCCGGTACCATTGCAAGCAGCTCTCCTGGAATCTCGCTCAGAAAGCGCGAGGGAAGAGAAGCGCGCAGACGGTCCTCGCCGTAACTGCGCCGGTAGATCGCGCGCGAAATCGTCAGCGATTTCTTTGCTCGCGTCATTCCAACGTAAAAAAGACGCCGCTCTTCTTCCACATCCTGCGGCCGGTCCAGCGAACGGCTGTGCGGCAACAAACCTTCTTCGAGGCCCGCAAGAAAAACGGTATCGAATTCCAGACCCTTCGCACTATGGAGCGTCATCAGCGAAACGGGAATCGTTTCGTCAAACTCATCTGCGTCGCTTACCAGCGCGGCGTGATCGAGCACGTCTTCCAGCGTTTGACCCTGTTCGGTCGCTTCTGCCATGGCGTTTGCCAGTTCGCGCAGATTCTCGGCGCGCGAAGTGTGTTCGAGGTTGTCCTGCTGCTCCACCCAATCCAGGTATCCGGTGCGTTCGAGAACGCGCTCCATCATTTGTGCGGGTGGCAGTTCGTTGCATTCCTCGTGAAGCTCTTCGATCAGCTTGCAAAAAGCCTGGAGCGACGTGCTGCTCTTTTTTCCGGCCCCGGCGTCGCCCGAGCGAATCACCTCCCAGAGCGACTGACCTGTTTCGCGTGCGCGCGCTCCAAGCGTCGCCACCGTGGTAGCACCGATGCCGCGCGGAGGCACATTGATTACACGCAAAAGAGCAACGTCATCTTCAGGATGAAACAGCAGCCGAACGTACGCGAGTGCATTCCGCACTTCGGCGCGTTCGTAAAAGCTGAAGCCTCCAACGACGCGGTAGCGAATTCCGAGCCGTCGCAGTACTTCTTCGAAGGAACGCGATTGCGAGCTGGTGCGGTAGAGAACCGCCAGGCGCGCGTCGCTGTCGCGGCGCACGATCGATGAAAGCTCGCTGCAGATATAGTCGGCCTCGGATGTTGAGTCCGGCGCTTCGAAAAAACGCAGCAGGTCGCCGGAGCCCAGCGTGCCTTGCAGCGTTTTGCCGAGACGATTCGAATTATTCTTTACCACCGCAGCCGCCGCGTCCAAAATCTTTTGCGTCGAGCGATAATTTTCTTCGAGACGGATGATTTTCGCGCCCGGAAAATCCACTTCGGTGAATCGCTTCAGATTTCCCGCGCGGGCGCCGCGCCAGCCGTAGATCGATTGATCTTCATCGCCAACCACGCACACATTCTTGCGCGGACCTGCGAGCAGCCGGACGAGCTCTTCCTGGGCGTGATTCGTGTCTTGAAACTCGTCGACCATCAGATATTGGAAGCGTGAATTCCACGCAGCCCGGACGTTGGGATGTTCCCGCAACAGTTCCACCGCGCGCAAAAGGAGATCGTCGAAATCGAGCGCGCTGGCCTTTCGCAAAATCTCAGTATAGACGCGAAAGATCGAGGCGACTTCCTTGCGCGTGTCGTCGCGCATTTGCGTCGCTTCTGACTCCATCTGTTCCGCAGTGACGCCATGATTTTTCGCGTGGCTGATTTGCGCGCGAACGCTTCGCGGCGGGTAATCTTCGGTAGCCAAATCGAGCTGCACCAACGCACGCTTCACAGCGGATGTCTGATCGTCGTCATCGTAGATCGCGAAATCGCGCGCGAGACCAAGGTTGTGAGATTCTCGCCGCAAGAGGCGCGCGCAGAACGAATGAAACGTCGAAACCCACACGTCTCGTGCATCGCGGCCGCTCGCGCGCAGCAAGTCACCGATTCGTTCCTTCATAACGTCCGCAGCTTTGTTCGTGAACGTCACGGCCAATATCGCGCTTCCGGGAATACCTTTCTCAATCAAATGCGCCACCCGATAGGTGATCACTCGCGTCTTTCCGGTTCCCGCACCCGCGAGGACTAGCAGCGGCCCTTCGGTCGAAAGCACCGCTTCACGCTGCCGCTCGTTTAATTTATCGAGGAGTGCCGTTTCCTGCGGAGAGTTGGTCAAGAAGGAATTCTAGCTGAGCGACTCCCAATCGGCAATTTGCGATTCGAAGCGCTCCCGATTCCAACCGTTGGAGCTAGACGTTCCGCACATCTTGGTACCTTGTTCAACTCTGTTACAATCGCTCGGTTTTTCGGTGAAATTTCTTCGAGCCTGATGAAAGCGAAAATCCCACTATGGTTGCAGAAAACGGTCGCGGTCATGGGCGGCGGTGGTCTTCTCGTCGTCGCTTTCCTCGATTCCTCCGTGCTGTCGTTTCCGTTTTTCACCGACGCACTCGTCATCGAGCTTTCCCGCGAAAGACCTGCGCGCATGCCCTACTACGCAGCGACGGCGGCGCTTGGCTCGCTCCTCGGCTGCATCTGGCTTTACCTTCTCGCAAAAAAGGCTGGCGAGGCGTACTTTCATCGCAAACACGGCAAAATCGCGATGAAGGTGAAGCGTTGGGTGCAACGCAATGCTTTCCTGAGTGTTTTTTTGCCTTCCATTCTGCCTCCGCCGTTTCCGTTCAAGATTTTTGTGTTCGCCGAAGGCGTGTTTCAAGTTCAGGTGAAGACCTTCGTTTTGGCCCTATTGCTCGGACGCGGCTTGCGTTATTTTTTGGAGGGAATTCTGGCAGTCCGTTACGGTGAGGCGACGCTTGTTTTCTTGCGCGCGCATAGTGCCGCGTTCGCGCTGTCTGTCATTGCCGTAATGGTTGTGCTCTATCTGATCAGCCGCTGGGTATTCCGCCATCCCCACGAAGAAGCTTAGGAGAGGCCGACCGCTACGGGTTCGGTGAGGAAGCGAAGCGGAATCCTTCTTCGCGCACGCGCAGGCTGCTGTCGAGATCCACTCGCACGAAAATATCGGCGGGGCTGCTGTCGCCGCTCGCGAATTGCATGTCTCGCAATTCGAAACGGAAGCCGTCTTCCAGGTGAGTCACGCTCGCGAGCGGGAACCGCGCGTACGCGAGAAACTTCCTCGCGCTCGCCGTTCCCTGGCCGGCTTCGAGAGCAGCGGACGCTTCCGGCTTATAGTGCGTGAGGCTGCGATCGGGATCGAATTCCGCGCCGGGCGCGACGGAAAGTTCCACCTCCTCGATCGTATTGTCGGTGGTCACAACGCCGCGCCAGCTGAAGGGCGCGGTAGCCGACGGAAACGCGCCCGCTGCAAGCGGGTCGCGCCGGTGAAATTCGCGGGACAGGAGCAAATCGACAGCGCGGCTGTGGAGATACGCTCGCCCGCCCAAATACCCCACAAGCAGAATTAACGCAATCAGGGCGCCTTTCCCTCCTACCGCGCCTCGTTTCCGTTCGCCGATTTCGTCGCTGACCAAGCGAAATAAGTGCGGCAGAAGCAGTCCCGCGAGCAGCAGGAACAGAATCCAGGGGTCGAGGCTCTGCGTCAGATTCCACGCGGCTGAAGCAATTTTTAACGGCCAAAACAGCTGCACGCTTTCGCCGTTGCAAAAATCCAGCGCTAAGTGACAGGCAACTCCAATCGCGCTAACCGCGCATCCTGCCGCAAAAGCTAGCGGCGGCCCCGGATTCTTCGATGGACGCTTGCGATCGAGAAAACAAAACGCAGCGGCAACAATGGCAATCAGCGCCACGGAACCAATCGCGGAATGAAATAACGCGCGATGAAGATTTAGGAAGGCGCCCGGCCCGCCCAGATAACTGGCGTAATCGAGATCGGCCGCTACTCCAGAAACGATAAGCATGTATGTGCCATATCGCGGCAAACGACTCTGCGCAACGCGCGCAATCGCTAGCGAAACAAGACCATGCGTAATCGGTTCCACGCCGCGTCCTTCCAATATAAAGGCAACGGTCAGTGCGGGGCCGGAGTTACCAGGGAGATCGCATCCGGTACGATTCTAAAAATAATTGGCAACGGTCCAATCGGTTCGCCGTCCACTTGCGCGTATACCAGCCCCGTTCCGTTAGCTTCGCAAATCACTTCGGCTGCCTTCCACGTCTCGATCCCTCTCATCTGCCGGATTTTTCCAAACCACAGCGCGGGAAGGCAGGCAATGTAACGAAGTCGGCTGCGGGTGGAATTCGTCAGCATTTCAAAGGAATCTTCGAACAAGCTCGCCCCGGTCGTAATCTTGAATGGCCCTCCGTAGTGTGCCGTACGCCCGACAACGATAATCGTGGCCTTCCGTTCCACCCCTGAGGACCGAACTCTAATTCGCGGAAAACTGTATCGGAAGAGCAATCGCGCTCCCTCCGCCCAATATGCCAGTTGCCCCGCGCGCTTTTTCAGTCCTTCATCCACCGCGTTCACCAGTGCTCCGTCTGGCCCCGCGCCGGCCACGCAAAGAAAATATCGGCCCGTCTGCGATAGCGCCGCGGAATGGTTTCCTCCGGTTGGAATCGCCAGTCCCAGCGCGATTCGACGAATAATTCCGGTCGAAATCAATCGCGCCGCGTGCGGAATGTCCCACGGAATACCAAGTTCCTTCGCAAGAATGTTCGCGGTTCCCGCCGGAAGCAGCGCCATGGGCACGTGGCTTCCTGCAAGCCCGTTGATAATCTCGTTGATGGTTCCGTCTCCACCGCACGCGATCACCATGCCGCGCCCCTGATCCACAGCATGTCTCGCAATATTTCTGGCCGCATAACGGCCCGTAGTGGGCGCCATCTCGGCGGTAATGCCGGACTCCTTCAGAATCCGAACTGCATGCTCGATTTCCGCGAAGCGGCGATGGCGTTTGAGCCCGCTCGTGGGGTTATAAATCAGAAGCGCGTTGGTGATGGCTTCAGGCATCGATTCGTTCGAAATCTTCAAAGCAAGCGCGCATTGTATAATATTCATCGATGTAGACAGATTCCATCCCGCTGAGGTTTTCCATGCCCAAGGGTGGTCCGCAGCAAAAAGACGTTGACCGTCTGCGCGAGAAGATTCGCCGCCACGAGTACCTCTACAACGTTCTCGATGACCCCGAAATCTCCGACGCCGAATTCGATCGCCTCATGAACCAGCTCAAGGAATTCGAAGCCAAGAATCCGAAGCTGGTTACGCCGGATTCGCCCACGCAGCGTGTCGGCGGGCAGCCCCGCGAGGGATTTCAAACCTTCCAGCACAAGATTCCGATGGGCAGCTTGGACAATGCGTTCTCGTTCGATACGCTCGCGAATTTCGATCGCCGCGTCCGCGAGCTGACCGGCCGCGAAAAAGTTGACTACACCACCGAGCACAAGTTCGACGGCCTGAGCCTTTCGTTGCAATATGAGAAGGGCGTCCTGGTTCGCGGCGTCACCCGCGGCGACGGCACGACAGGTGAAGACGTCGCGCCGAACGTCAAGACCATCCCCGCGATTCCGCTCAGCATCGATCCCGCGTTGCTCAAAAAAGCAGCCCTGCCCGCGACCTTCGAAGTGCGCGGCGAAGTCATCATGACGCACAAATCCTTCGAAGCTTTGAACGATCAACAGGATCGCGAAGGCGGCAAGCGCTTCGCCAGCCCCCGCAATGCCGCGGCGGGTGCCGTCCGGATGCTCGATCCCAAAATCACGGCGTCGCGCCGCCTCGATTTCTTTGCGTACTACCTGCTCGTCGATGGACGCGCGCCGAAGAAGCGCCACTCGGAAGTTCTCGAAGCTCTGGGCGAACTTCATTTCAAGGTCAGCGAAGATTGGGAGTTGCATCACTCGATCGAAGAAGTCGAAAAATACATCAACAAATGGGAATCCAAGCGCGAGAAATTGCCGTTTGAAATCGACGGCATCGTCATCAAGGTGGACGAAATCGGCCTGCAAAATGAACTCGGGTTCACGTCGAAATCACCGCGTTGGGCGATCGCTTACAAATATCCCGCCCATCAGGAAACAACCCTTCTTAAAGAAATCGCCATCAGTGTGGGCCGCACAGGCGTGCTCACTCCCTTCGCGATTTTTGAGCCCGTGCAAATCGGCGGCGTCACGGTTGTGAAGTCCACGCTGCACAACATGGACGAAGTCGAGCGGCTCGGTGTCCACGCCGGAGATACCGTTCTAGTCGAGCGCGCCGGCGAAGTGATTCCCCATGTCCTGAAAGTGGTCAAGCACGGAAAAGAAGAAAAGCAATTTAAGATGCCGGACAAATGTCCCGTCTGCGGCACGCACGTGCACCGCGCCGAAGGAGAAGTGGCCTACCGCTGTGTGAACGTTTCCTGCCCTGCGCGCCGCAGGGAATCCTTCCTCCATTTCGCGGGGCGCCACTCGATGAACATCGACGGTCTCGGAGACAAAATCGTGATCCAGCTCATCGAGAAGAATCTCGTGAAAGATTTCGCAGATCTTTACAAGCTCGATTTAGCCACACTCTCGAATCTCGAGCGCATGGCCGATAAATCGGCGCAAAACCTTCTCGACGAAATCGCCGCCAGCAAGAAAAATAGCCTCGCGCGCTTGATCTACGCCATCGGCATCCCGTTTGTCGGCGAGCGCACCGCGCAGCTTCTCTCCGCGCATTTCGGCTCGATGGACAAACTGGCTGAGGCCAGCGCCGAAGAACTCACCGAAGTCCACGAAGTCGGCCCCAAAATCGCCGAAGGCGTTCGCGAGTTTTTCTCCGAATCGGCCAACCGCAAGCTCATCGAACGCCTACGCGCCGTCGGTGTGAACATGAAAGAAGAACGCAAAGCGCCCAAGGGTTCGAAATTCGCCGGAATGACTTTCGTGTTTACCGGCACGCTCGCGCGCCGCTCGCGCGAAGAGGCCGAAGCGCTCGTCGCCGAGCAAGGCGGCAAATCCGGGTCGTCCGTCAGCAAGAAAACAAACTACGTCGTCGTTGGAACCGACCCCGGTTCGAAGCTCGCCAAAGCCGAGTCTCTCGGAGTCCCCATCCTCAACGAAGCGGCCTTCGACAAACTTCTTCGATAGGTTTTTAAGGAACAATCAGGCCCACCTGAAAGGTGGACCAGCTGTGACCCTCGGCTAAGAATGAGGCGGCGGATATTCCTGAAGTCTTAGCTTTAACTTCGCTATATACTCCGTAGATCCGTTTAGTATACACTGTATACGTGGTTGCTGGCTCTACCGCATCGCGAATCGCCGCTGCCGCCCGCATCCTGCTGGATAAGGAGGGGACGGAGGCGGTGACCATGCGTCGCGTAGCTGCGGCCGTGGGTGTCACGCCGATGGCAATCTATCGCCACTATCCGGGCCGAGCCAGCCTTCTAAACGCTTTGGCGGACGAAGGTTTCGAGGAGTTAGCTGCGCGCCTGTCCGTCCAAGAGATCGCTGGCGGCGTTGAAGAGCGGCTCACGAAAATGATGGAGGTATACCTGGAGCACGCCCTTCAGAAACCCCGCCTCTTCGAGCTCATGTTCCTCAAACCGCGCGAAGGAGCCCGTCGCTACCCGCGGGACTTCAAGGCTGGCCGTTCCCCCACCGCGAACTTGCTGGCGGAAGTGGTGCAGAGTGGCATGGACCGCGGCTATTTCCGGAAGGGCGATGCGTGGGAGATCGTCTTCGAGATGGGCGCCTTGTCCCACGGCCTTATCCTGCTCTATCTAGGCGGGCGCATGGCGGTGCCTCCCGCTCGTTTTCGCGCATTCTACCAGCGATCTTTCAGGAGACTCATACATGGCATTCGCAAATGACGATCGGCTTAACATTGACGCACTTTTTGTCGTGTTCGGCAAGAATCCACACACTTCGCGAACAAAGAGAGGCCCCCTGGAGATGGAAGTGAAAAACAGGTCGGCGCTTGAAGCATCTGGCTATCTCTTTGTTGCAGCGGTGTACCCATTGTTCTGTCAACAAACCTGGGCTGTAGTAGAGGGCATTGCCCGTTTTGCCGCGACTTGTTCTCTCTTAGTCTTCTTCCTATTTTGCACGGCGCCGACGGTTTATGCGCAAGAGGCACAACCTCTAACCAGCGGCTTGAACCAGGAACGACCGCTGGGTCCGGGCGAGAGCCATGTTTATACAATCACTCTGCAAGTAGGGGCTGGGGTCCTGGGGGAAGCCGATCAACACGGCATTGACCTGGTCATCGACATTTTCGGCCCTGATGGCAAATTGATCCGTACCGTCGACACCCCGAATGGTGCGGAAGGGCCCGAGCCGATTGATCTGACCGCGTTCCAGACTGGGCTCTACAAACTGGTGATCCATACGCTCGACGAAAAGGCCATGCCAGGCAAATACGTGATGAAGATC
>Ga0210407_10001485_pt1 | contig 21900 bp, 15 predicted proteins | sample IncBWC27MmetaG_FD_150860 | JGI IMG/M metagenome (GOLD analysis project Ga0210407, IMG submission 150860) | Forest soil microbial communities from Barre Woods Harvard Forest LTER site, Petersham, Massachusetts, United States - Inc-BW-C-27-M | ecosystem: Environmental > Terrestrial > Soil >... | reverse complement strand
CGATGGCAAGGATCTCACCGAAATCGGCATGGGCACCGGCGGCGGAATGCTCATCGGGGGACTAGCGGGCGGCGGCAAAGGCCTGCTCATCGGCGGAGCCGTCGGCGCCACCGTGACCGTCGCGCACTGGCTCGGAAAACACCGTTCCGCGATGCTTCCCGCCGGCACAGAGTTGGTCATGGAATTGAACAGGCCGATGACGATGACTGTGGCGAGTGGCGGACAGTAGCGACAAAGAGGGCCAGGTTTTAACGCTTCAGGGTTCGACGATGCGTCGCGGTTCGATTTGCCGCGCTCTTAGAATCTTTGAAACCTTGCAACTTTGAAACCTGGCTCCTTCCTCACCCGCCCACTCCCAGCAGATCCTCTTCCGCCAGCAACTCCAATTCAATCCATCCCTCCACCGGCAGTGCGTCAACCGGCAGATGGTTCTGCCACAAACTGAAGCGCAGGCGCAGCCGGGTAGTCAGCAGATCCGAGCTTTTCGCTCCTCGCACTTTGTCAATCTCCAGCGGAGCCGCGAGCAGCCAAGTGAGAGGCAGTCGAAACTCAAAATTACGGACCAGCGCGAGCCGCGTCATGTCTCCCGGATCCGTCGAATCAGCCACCGCCTGGTCTTTGCCGTCCGTCACTTTCCATGACTGGATGCGACCTCCGTCCACCACCGCGTCCAACCGCAGTTCGCGCCGGGGTTTGGCGGCATGGTTGGCCCACGACTCCAGATTCACTACCACTTCGAATGCGTCCTGGGGAACTTTGCCGGCGAAATCCAGCCGTCCGTACACATACTGCTCGTCGATCCCGGCGAACACTTCGTCCATCAGAAATTGCTTGCCGTGCATGGCGCCCGAACGCTGGTCAGCCGTGTAACACGCCGCCCCCATCCACTCGAAATACCGCACCATGTCGCCTGAGACTCTGGGATGGATGTAGGCGGTCTGCGGCGTGAACGAAGGCCGCGCCACTTCTCCGGTGATCGGCTGCGACAGATAATCCGGCGGAGTCCCGCCCAAGGCCTGGTAAACATTCGACAGGTGTTTGCGGTAGAGTTCGTCAAAGTCGCGATCGTTCGCCGAGTGATGCTCCGGCCCGTACCACCAGTTCCAGTCGCTGCCCTCTGCGATCAGGATTTCCTCAAACGCCAGCTTGCGTTGTTTCTCGGTTGCGCGCGGCGCCGCTTGCGCATAGAAATTGCGCGCATGATAAAGGTAGTCCCAAGCCTTGTTGTCTTCCGGCGCTCCAATCCAAACGTTAAAGTTCGCGTTGATCCACGACCCCGGCACCAGCGACTTCAACGGACTAACGTTCTTGTGGCGCGCAATCGCCTCCGTCACCGTCACCGCTTCCATCCCCGGATCACTCTGCAAAGCGTCATAGAACCTCCGCAGAAATTCCCGCCCCGACTGCGGGTAATATTCCCAAGCATTCTCGCCGTCCAGAATGATGGAGACGACAGCATCTTGCCCCTTTGCAATGAGTGATTGTGCCGATTCCTTAATCTTGTGGATCAGGTTATTGGCAGCGTCTTGCGGCGGCATTCCCGAATATACGAATCCGATCAGGTCGGAGAGTGTATGGTCGCGAAAAAGCAGATTCATCCGCGTATCGCCATTCTCGTAGCGATGAATCGTGTAGAGCCGCTGCGCCAGATCCGGACTCAGATGACCATAACCGTCGCGCGAGAAATTTATCCCCAGACTCCGTCCCAGCACGCCTTCGTCGGTCGCCATCCACTGCACTCCAAGCTGGTGTGCAATCGCCAAGGCCTCTTCAGAAACGCTGCCCTCCGACGGCCACACCCCTTGCGGTCGCACGCCAAACACTTTTTCGTGGAGATCCAATCCGCGCAGCAATTGCTCGCGAGCATCCTCAGGATAGCGATAGCGGTTCTGCGGCAACGCCAGACCCGGCGAGGAAACCGCACCAATCTGCGTGTCGCACACCAGCGGCGAAATGGGATGATAAAAAGCAGAAGTCGAAATCTCGATCAGCCCCTTCTTAGCCGCCTCCGCATGCACCGGAAGAACCCGCCCAAGCAATTCGCGCTCTCGCGCAATCAAAAACCGCTGGTCTTCGAGCGTATAGTCGCGGCCTTTGCGGATCAGTTCCGCAACGTCGGCCTCCGCCAGAAAATATTCATCGAACCATCCAATCTGCGACAGCACCTGCAAATCGGTAAAATCCTGAGACTGAAAATATCTTTCCGCTCTTTCGGGAGAGTCCCCCGCCCCGCGAAATTTCTCCCACAGCTCGCGGTACCGTGGATAGCGTCCGATCACGTTCACCGGATTCGCCTGAAACAAATATTGCAGCGCAAATCGCCGCTCTTCCTGCGTCAGGTCTTTCGCAGCCTTGCTCGCAACCTGCAGAAAAGGGTCCTGAGCACCGCCCGAAACATAATCCTGTATCTGCGTAATCAGCGAGGGCACCAGATTGAACGTCTGATGAACTTGTGGGAACTCATCCAGCAGCTTCACCATCCCGTAGTAATCTTTCAACGCGTGGAGCCGCGTCCAGGGCAGGCGATACAGCCCCGTCACCAGATCTTTGTAGAACGGCTGGTGTTGGTGCCACAGGACGATAACGCGCAGTTGGGCCATGAGTTTTTGATTCCACTCAATACATCGGCGATCTGTCAGTTTAATTCATTGGCCCTTGCCGGTGGAGCGCCGGGCGCCCCCGCCCGGCCACCCAACTCCCGACGTGCAGGCGGCATTACAATAGTTCTCCGATGAAAAGCATCCGCCTGCTGATCCTTTTATTTCCACTTTCAATTTTCGCCCAGCACAACCCCAAGCCGGACCTAGTCGCCGCCGCCCATAAGGCTCTAGCCGTCGTCTCCGGTCAACTGCGGATGCCAGGACTCAATCGCCCCGTCAACGTTCTGCGCGATCGTTGGGGAGTTGCCCACATTTACGCCGAGAACCAGCACGACCTTTTCTTTGCCCAGGGCGTAGTCGCTGCCCAGGATCGCCTCTTCCAAATGGAACTCTGGAAACGCGCCGGCCAGGGACGGCTCGCCGAAATTCTCGGCCCGTCCGCGCTGCCCCGCGACGTAGACGCGCGCGCCCTGCGCTATCGCGGCGATATGAAGGCGGAATACGAGAGTTATTCGCCCGACACGCAAGCAATTCTGACTGCGTTTACCGACGGCATCAACTCCTACATAGCCAGCCTGACCGTTCCCGGCGGCCCCGGCCTGCCCATCGAATTTCAACTCGCTGGATTTGCGCCCGACCCGTGGCGTCCAGAAGACTGTCTGAACCGCATGGCCGCGTTTTCCATGACCGGCAACGCCTTCAGCGAACTCGAACACGCCCAAGCTCTCGCGGAACTCGGCGCCGAGAAAGTTTCAAAGCTATTCGACTTCGATCCCGCCGTCGTACTCGATCCCGCTCCCCATCTCGATCTCGCCGGACTCTCTCCCGATCTGCTGAAGAATCTAGTCGGCAGCGATCATCGCATCGAATTTCCCGCGCATGCGCTCGAGGGGAGCAACAACTGGACCATCTCCGGCGCCCTCACCGCCAGCGGCAAGCCGCTCCTCGCCAATGATCCTCACCGCGTCATGGGCCTGCCTTCGTTGCGCTACATGGTTCATCTTGTCGCTCCCGGATGGAACGTCATCGGCGCAGGCGAACCCGGCTTGCCCGGCGTCGCGCTCGGCCACAACGAACACATAGCCTGGGGATTCACCATCTTCGGCCTCGACCAGCAAGACCTCTACGTAGAAGAACTAAATCCCGCGAATCCGTTTGAGTACAAAACCGAAGACGGCTGGAAGAAGATGGAGCTACGCCGAGAGACGCTCCTGGTTAAAGGCGCAGCGGCCGCGGAAGTCGATTTGAAATACACCCGTCATGGCCCCGTGCTCTGGGTTGACGATAAGGGCGATAAGGACCACGGCAAACGCGCGCTCGCCTTGCGATGGGTCGGAACGGAGCCCGGGACGGCCGGTTACCTGGCATCGCTGGCAATCGACCGCGCTGAGAATTGGGACCAGTTCGAAGCGGCAGTCGCGCGATGGAAGGTTCCCTCCGAAAATCTCGTGTACGCCGACATCGCCGGCAACATCGGCGAGCACTCCGTCGGACTGGCGCCCTTGCGAAATTGGACTGGCCTTCTGCCTGTTCCCGGGAGCGGCCATTACAACTGGACAGGTTTTGTCCCCACCTCGGAACTGCCACACTTTTTCAATCCGAAGGAAGGCTTCGTCGCGACCGCTAATCATAAGATGATTCCAGAGCACTATCCCTACAATGTCGGCTTCGAGTGGACCCCGCCCTATCGCATCACTCGCATCCGTTCCGTGATCGAGAGCGCGAAACCCGACAAGCGCAAGTTGACAGTGTCCGACATGGAGTCACTGCAAAACGACGTCACGTCGCTCCCCGCGCTGGAATTTCAGCAGCTCGTGCGCTCCACCCCACTGAAGGATGATCCTGCGCTCACGGGCTTTCTGGTCTGGGACGGAAAACTCACGCGCGAATCGTCAGGCGCAGCCCTCTACGAAGTCTGGTTCCAACAGATTTGCCTCGCACTCGGGAAGCGCTTTTTGAACAAGGATGACAGCGGCCTTCAAAAACTCACCGGACGCTACGACGATCTGCCGCCCAACACGGTCCTGCGTATTCTCACGAGCCCTGATAAGGATCTCTTCGGCGACAATCCTCTCACCGCCCGCGACGAGCTTCTCTCGGATACGCTGCGATCTGCGCGCAAAGAGCTTGCGAAGTTACTGGGCCCCGACGCCCCGCAGTGGTCATGGGGCAAGTTACACACCGTCCACTTCCGCCACACGCTCGACCTGCAGCCCAGCGCGAAGGACTTGCTCGACCTCGGTCCTCTGCCCCGTCCCGGTGACGAATACACGGTGAATGCCACGGGCTATGGCGATTCCTGGGAACAGGTCTCAGGGGCGAGCTATCGCGAGATTCTCGACACAAGCGACTGGGATCAATCGGTCGCCGTCAACACGCCCGGCCAGAGCGGCCAGCCTGGCAGTCCGCACTACTCCGATCTGATGCCGCTGTGGGACGCCGGCCGTTATTTTCCGCTACTCTATTCCCAAAAGGCCGTGGAAGCTGAAACCACAGACCGGCTCGTGCTCGAACCTTAGCGCTTCTTTCACGGCGATCCAGTCGGGCGAGGGCTGTTGCGTCTACAATCAGCACAACATGTTCGACTCCGCTCGCTTCCTTATTTTCCTGAGCGCCGCAATTCTGCTGGCCATCGCTCCCGGACCAGGGATGCTGTACGTGCTCGCCCGCGCGCTCGGTGGCGGACGACGCGAAGGCCTGCTCTCCGCGCTCGGCACATTCTTCGGCGGCATGGTGCACGTGTTCGCCGCCGCCGCTGGTATCTCCATCATTCTTGCCAGGTCCGCAATGGCCTTCTCCACCGTGAAGTATCTCGGCGCGGGCTATCTTTGCTTCCTCGGGATTCGCATGATCCTCGACGCCAAAAAAGATGACGGCGTTTCTTTCGCCGATCAGCCGCGCGGAAGAAACCCGTTCTGGCAAGGCGTCATGACCGAAGTGTTAAATCCAAAGACGGCCCTGTTTTTTCTTTCTTTCATCCCCCAATTCGTGAACCGCGGACACGGACACGTCTTTCTCCAGTTTGTTCTGTTGGGCACACTTTCAGTGACGCTCAACACTTCCGCCGATATCGTCGTGACCCTGCTCGCCGGACCGCTCGGCCAGCGTATTCGCGGTTCGGCGCGCTTCCGCCGGCGTCAGCGCACGCTGACCGGCGCAGTCATGATTGGCCTGGGAAGTTACTTGGCTTTTGGCGAATCGAAATAATCTCCGTAGAGACGCGGCTTGCCGCGTCTCGGGCCACGTCCAAACAAGACGCTCGTCTCTACTGCACCTCAATCACCTGATGATCGTGGCAGTCAGGACGAACGTGCTGATAGAGATTAGCAAGCAACTCCGTCCCATAGCGCGCCACAAAGCTCACTCCGGCAACTTCGCGCTCCTGCAGCACCTTATTCGGAAACAGCGCGTGGCTCAACGCATCCGCATGCCTCGTGATGACCTCATTCCGCTGCTGTTCCGCCCGCGCCACTCGCGCCCGCAGGCGATCGATCTGATGCGACATGCTGCTCTGCGTGCTTTCGGCCGTGTCGATGAGAGTTGAATCCAGTCTGCCGATCGATTCGCGAAGAGCCGCCATCGACTGCTCAACACTCGTATAGGCTTCCGAGAAACGGACCTGCAAATCCGGCGGCAGCGAACGAGCGGCAATCACTTCGCGAACTTTTTCCGGCCCGTGGAACACTTCAGGCAGCCCCAGTTGGTAGCGCGTCAGAATGCGTTCCGCCTTGGCATCGAGCAGCGTCGCCGAAAACCGCGGCAAAATCGGAGTCACTCGTCCCAGCAGTTTCTCGTAAACGACGGCGGCCTGCGCGAAGTACGCGACTTCAGCCGCTCCGCCGGTGTAAACAAGCGTCGGCAGCAGGTAGTCCTGCACCACGGGACGAAAAAGTGCGTTGGGACTGAATGTCTCCGGAGCTTCGTCGATTCGTTCGACCAGCTCTTTGGACGAACTCCGCTCCTCACCCACCGCAAACTCGCCGCCGTTCGCACCATTATTCTTGCGCCGCACCACAGTGCGTGCGCCGTCCTTCACTTCAAACAGCAGCGTAGTCGCCGAAGTCACCTTCACTTGCTGGTGATATCCCGCCGCCTCGAGCGCCTTGCCCCGCGCCAGTAGTGCCTCATCGAGTTCAGAGACTCGCTCAATCGCCGCCCTAAACAGAGGTCTTGCGAGATCGTGAAAATCTTTGTCCGCCGGATTGAGCAGGATGACGCCAAAATTCGCAAACAGTTTCGCAAACAGCAGGGCAAACGCACTGCCCAGACTCTCTCCCGGACGATACGCCTGACGCAGCCAAGTCGTGACCTCGGAATCTCCCAACAGCGCGGCGGCGCGCTCGACCACCGGCTCAATCTCTGGCCCGAATTTGACGGTCCCCACGGGCGCGTCGGCAATCCACTGGCTTTCCACTGCGAGTCGTTCCGGCAGCCCCTGCTCAGAAAGCGGCGCCACATGATTGACCTCAGCCAAATCATGATCCTCGGTCGCCAGCCAGAACACCGGGACGCAGTCCACTCCCGCCGCCGTCGCCTCTTCCGCCAGCTTGACCGCAGTCAGCGCTTTGAAGATAGAAAAGAGCGGCCCGCCGAAGAGGCCGACTTGCTGCCCCGTGACCGCCGCCAGCGCTCCTCGCTTGAACCGATCAATATTGCCCAGCGTCTTCGAAGAAGCGCCCCACGCCCGATTCTGCCGCTCAAGAATTTCGCTAACCTTGCCGCGCCGCGCGCCGTCGTAAACGACGCGCTTGGATTCGTCCTTCACCCATTCTGAAAAAATCGGCGAGCGTGGATAAAAGCTGCGGACGGAAGGAGTATAGGAAAGGTAATCAAGGAAGAGGCGTGTAGTATGCGGAATCTGCTGGAACGGCAAACACTGTGACTTCATCGACAGCTCCCCGGACATCTCTCGATACACCCGCGCATTTTTGCCTTCCGCATACGATCCCATTCTCTAGGACGCCCCGGCACGGGAATTGTCACCCGCGTCCAAAGCTAACACTTCTCAGGGGAGAAAGCGCCAAACTCAACTACATCAGATGATGCGGAAGCGCCCAAGTTGCAGAGAGTGGGGAAGAATCGGGTTAGGCTAGCGTCTCTCAAACACCACCGCAACCTTGTCCTCGTAAACCACCCGCCAATCCTGCGGAACTTCGCGGAGCAGGTTGGCTAGTGTCGAGTCAGCAGGCAAGAGCGCCGTCCGAATCCGCCACTCTTCGAGCACGGTTTGCCATCCCGGCTCTGCCTGCGTCAGGATCAGGTACTGCCGAATCCGGCCCGAGCCATAAAGATCGTGACGATCATCCACAACGACCTTCCGCCCAGGATACATCCGGTAAATGAGATAGCCTCCCCAGGCATCGGTCGAGAAAACCGGCTCCGTGCTCGATTTCGCCCCCTCGAATTCCTTCTGCAGGAAACTCACCGCCGCGACCGGCACTTTCTGCGGATCGAACCGCGCATGAATCAGCTGCCGCGAGCCAAGCCATCCACCTTGAAGGCAAATCGCGAATGCAAAGGCCACCGAGACAACCGGCCATAGGTGTCCCCGAAGCAGCATTTCCTGCGCACCCATGCGCTCGGAGAACTTCGAAATTCGGGCCGTGGCGTTGCGCACCCATTGCCAGGCGCCCGGCTTGTCCGCCAGCAAAACGAAGTTCTCCCACAGCATCGGCCCGGCGATCAGCACCAGCAGCATCGAAGAAACCGGAAGATTTCGCGACGAATAAAATCCCGCATACACCGCCAGCAGAACGACGAGCAGATGACTGAGACGTAGCTTCCTGCGATGACCCGTAAACGCGATCAGCACCAGCATAAGGATGATCGCAAAACAGCGCTCCGCCCAGCCATGAAAATCAGGTGAGCGGAACTCGTCGATCCGGTTCATCAGGTAGCGATCGCTCAGATAGCGATAGATGTGCGCGTGCAGCCGCCAGCCAAAGGGATTCACGAGCGTCGCCACTGCCGAGGCCATCCAAGCCACACTCATGGCACGAGCCCGATGGCGGGCGCGAATCGCGGCAAACGCATCGTTCTTAGTGGCGCGAACACTTTCGACGAATCCAGCAAGAGTGTAGATTCCCAGCAGCGCTATGCCAAAGAGCCATCCGCCATGCAGATTTGCCCAAAGCAACATCGAGGCGAGAAAGAACCAGAGTATCCATCGCCGCATGCTTCCCTGCTCACGGCCATCACCTTGTTCCCATCGTTCCAGCGCGACAAACCACAGCAGAGAAAAGAGCCAACTCACAATGTGCGGACGCGCATAGAGATGAATCGCCGAAGCGGCCTCCGCCAGCAGCACCAGCACGATCGCCAGCGGCAGTCCTGTCCCACGTTGCAGCAGTTGCGAAAGCAGCAGGACGAAAATCGCAGCCACTAACAGGGCGCACAACCAAACCACCCCGTTCAGTCCGTAAGCCCGGTGCAGAATCCCAAGCAGGATGTCGTACATCCACTCCCACGCAAACCATGGCTGACCTTGCATGGTGGAAGAAAACGGATCGGTGCGGGGGAGAGAGTGCGTCGCCAAAATCAACTCGCCGGTTCGGATATGCCATCCGATATCCGGATCCGCGAGTGGCCGATTCGACAAAGGCCCCGCCAGCAACGACCAGAAAAGAAAAATGAAAATGATGTCGCGGACCGAAGGCAGAAGGAAACGCAGGGCTGGCGAACTGGGCTGCTCCGAGGTCATCAAAGTGTGAAGAAGCAGTGTATAGGTTTCAAAGACATCGGGTCATCGGATGATCGGGCCGTCGGGTGATCTGAAGCCCCCCAAGATGATGAGCCGATGTTTTTGACTCGAGATCACCCGATGGCCCGATCACCCGATCACCCGATGTTAATAGTTCAAATAGCCAATCCCCACCCGCATGTGGTGCAGCAAACTATCCGGCATGGTCAGGGCAACGGCGAGCCCCAGCATCCCGTGGACAATGCCGATGGGATAGATACTGCGGTAGCGCCGGAACATCTCGCAGAAAAACAGTCCGCCAGCCCAAGTGAAAGTCGTCAGGATGGGACTAGGCAAGTGAGCGGCAGCAAACAGCGTCGCCGCGACCCAAACCGCCGCCGAACTCCCGAATAGTTCTTCGCAACGCGTAAAGAAAAACGATTGCAACATGAATTCCTGGATCAGCGCCCAGGCCACATACTGCACCGTCAGGTGAAGGCTCGGCCACATCGGATTCGCCGGGATTTGGCCACCAGCCCAGCGCGCCGCCAGCACCAGAAAAATAGCCGCCGCAAAACTAACCGCCAGCACCAGGCCCGCTCCAAACCTGGTTGGCAATCCCAAACCCATCCGCTTGAGCGAGGGCTGGTCCACTAACACAAAGACAAGAACTGTTATCGCTGTAATTGAGACCCACCTGTTGCGAGATGCGAGCTGCGAGGACCACAGCGCGCCCTCCATAAAGACGTAGACAACAATCAGCTGGAACCACGCAAAGAGACGCCGCCAGGCTAACGGAACCTCCAGCCCCCGCGGCCGAAGATTCGGTCCCGGAACCGAGGCAACCGCCGAGCCCTCAAAAGTTTTCGTCGGAACGGCCATTCTGTGAATCTCTATAGTAGAACTTTGAAGCCACTTGAAGGACGGACGATCGACAGAGGACCCGACAAATGAACGGCAATTCCAGACCGAGAGTAGTGATCGTGGGCGCCGGTTTCGGAGGACTGACCGCCGCCCGCCGAATCGCTCGTCTCCCCGTTCAGGTCACGCTGGTTGACCGGAAAAACCATCACACCTTCCAGCCGTTGCTCTACCAGGTCGCGACCGCCGGCCTGTCTCCCGGCGAAATAGCGACGCCCATCCGCTCGATACTGAGAAGCCACTCCAACGTTGAAGTGTTGCTTGAAGAAGTCGTTGATTTCAACCTGGAACAAAAGAAAGTCTTCACGAAGCAGCAGGTGCTGGATTACGACTTTCTGATCATCGCCTCCGGCGCAACCCACGCCTACTTCGGTCATCCCGAATGGGGGCCTCTGGCGCCCGGTCTGAAGACAATTGAAGACGCGCTGGAAATCCGGCGCCGCGTTCTGCTGGCCTTCGAACTGGCCGAGCGCCAGAACAAGAACCAGAGCAAGAATAAGACCGCCAGCGGCGAAAATGCACCGCCGCTACAATTTGCAGTCATCGGAGGCGGCCCCACCGGCGTCGAACTCGCTGGCACTCTGGCTGAGATCGCGCATCACGCAATGAACCACGAGTTTCGCAATATCGACCCGCAACAAACCCGCATCCTGCTCATCGAAGGCGGCCCTCGCGTTCTGGCAGCTTATTCGGAGGAACTTTCCCGCAAAGCCGAAGACCAGCTGCGCCACCTCGGAGTCGAGGTTCGCACCTCGCACATGGTCAATCGTATTGAGCCCGGCGCGGTTTGGGTCGGCGACGAAAAGATTGCAGCCCCCGTGATCTTATGGGCGGCAGGCGTCGCCGCTTCGTCTCTCGGCCGAAAGTTGGGCGTTCCCATTGACCGTGCCGGTCGCGTGCTCGTCCAACCCGACCTCAGCATTCCAGGACATCGCGAAGTATTTGTTATCGGCGACCTCGCCGCACTCAACGACGAAAATGGCAAGATGCTCCCCGGAGTCGCGCAGGTCGCCATCCAGCAAGGGAACTGGGTTGCCGACACCATCGTCCGCGACCTCGAAAATCAACCGCGACGCAATTTCCGTTATCACGACAAAGGTAGCCTGGCCACCATCGGCCGCGCCGCCGCCGTCGCCCAATTCGGCAAGTCCGGCAAGTTACACTTGTCCGGATATCTCGCCTGGCTGGCATGGCTCTTCATCCACATTTTTTTCCTGATCGGATTCCGCAATCGCCTGATCGTGATGATCCAATGGGCCTGGTCGTATCTCACCTACGAGCGCGGCGCCCGCCTAATCACCGGCAGCGACGACCTCCCCGGCTGGACCCAAGAGAACAGTGGAGCGACGGGCGCCTCGCCCGTCCACCCCGGAGTGGACGCTCCGCTCTCCACCAGCACCTCGGACGCGGCAACAGTAAACTGTCACGCCCCCGCGGCTCTAGCCGATATAATCAACTTGTCGTGAAACGCGCCACTATCTTTGCCTTCGTCTCTCTGGTCTCGCTGCTTTTCTGCCCACCACTTCGCGCCGAGGACACTCCCGCCTCCGGCCGAACTCCGGACGGCCGCGCCGCCGCCGGCCGCACCATGGTCGTGATTCCCTTCGAGAATACGTCTCCAACCCCTGGCCTGGAATGGCTCGGCGAATCCTTCCCCGAATCCTTGCACGAGCAACTCAATTCTCCGGTTCTGTACGTGGCCAGCCGTGACGAGCGCCTCCGCGCCTACGATCGCCAGGGCGTTCCAGCCGGCGTTCATCCTGCGCGTGCCACGCTCTACCGCCTCGCCGAGCAGATGGACGTTGATTATGCCGTCCTCGGCTCCTATAAGTATGACGGCGCGCGCCTGACTGCCATCGCCCAGTTGCTCGACATGCGCGCGGAGAAGCTCTCGCCCGCCGTCACCGAGTCCGGGCCACTGGCCGATCTCGGCACGCTGCAATCCGCACTGGCTTGGGACTTGCTTCGCCTGATCCGCACTGACTTCTCCATGCCCAAGGACAAGTACATCGCCAGCGTTCAACCCGCCCGTCTGGATGCCCTGGAAGATTACGTGCGCGGCACACTGGCAACTGGCGCTGAAGAAAAGGTGCAGCGCTATCGCGAAGCAGTCCGCATCAATCCGTCATTCGCTCAAGCCTGGCTGGAGCTGGGCAAGACCTACTACTCTCAGCACGCTTACGAATTAGCGATCGCCGCGCTGAGCCAAGTCCAACCGTCTTCTTTAACGTCAGGCCTGATGTCGGGCACCGTCGCCCGCGAAGCAAATTTCTATCTCGGACTCGCCGCCTACGCCCACGGAGACTTCGCGAAATCGGAAAGTGCCTTCCAGTTTGTAGCCGCGCGCTTGCCGCTGGCCGAGGTCTATAACAATCTCGGCGTGGTCGCCTCGCGCCGCGGTCAGAAAAAAGCCGCCGACTATTTCCAGCGAGCAATTGAGAACGATCCCAGCGACCCTGACTATCACTTCAACATGGGAGTGACTCTTTCCCAGGCTGGCGATCGCGCCGGCGCGGCCCGCGAACTGCGCACCGCGCTCGATCATCGTCCGAACGACGCCGAAGCCAAGATGATGCTCGACTCCCTCACACCTTCCGCTGGCACCGGCGCTGTTATCCCGAGCAGTTCGACGTCGAAGGCTCCAGCGGAGCGCATCAAGCGCAACTACGAGGAAGACGCCTTCCGCCAGATGACCACGCAAATGGGCAGTTGGGCGGAGCAGCAATTTGTCCGCTCCGATCCCCGCTCACACGCGCGCTTTCACGTCGAACTCGGTAAAGAGCTTCTAGCCCACGGATTCACCACCGAAGCCGAGGCCGAATTCCATCACGCCGCCGCGGTCGATCCCTCAAGCACCGCGCCGCTCACAGCCCTCGCGGACGACTACGACGCTCGCGGCGACGCCCGCGAAGCCCGCGCTCAGGCCGAAGCCGCTCTCCGCATTCGCGAGTCCGCCGAGGCCTATCTGGTTCTTGCACGCCTCGATTTGAAAGAAAATAGAATGGAAGCGGCCGCCCAGAACATCAATCGGGCGCTGCAACTCGAACCCGGCAATCCCGCGGGCCAGGATCTGAAGCGCACCCTAGCAGCCAAGCTCGCGGAGAAAGCGCAGCCGCTGCCACAACCATGAATCTCAAATGTTTTGAAGGGGCGCGGCTTCCGCGTCGTGACTGTTTTGAAGGGGCGCGGCTTCAGCCGCGCCGTGACTGCCACAAAATCAGCAGCGGCTTTAGCCGCCGAGCTCATGTGGGGACGGCTAGTGTAGGGACGGGCGCCCCCGCCCGCCCAAGCCGAGCGAAGCTCGGCAGCTGCCGGTGGCCACAACAGCTCTGGATTCGCCACGCCGCCTGCTGCTTCGCCGTGCTCTTTCTTTTCGCCGCCTTCAGCTCCGCCGATGTCCTGAAGATCACCGTCAACGACAGGATCCATCCGGTCACCGCCGAATACATTGGCCGTGCACTCGACGCTGCAAACGCCAACCACGACCAGGCCGTGCTGATTGAACTCAACACGCCCGGCGGCTTTCTCGACTCAACCGATGAAATCATCCACCGGATCATCACCTCCCCAGTGCCCGTAATCATCTACGTAGCGCCGAGCGGGAGTCGCGCCGCCTCGGCTGGTCTCTTCATCCTAGAGTCGGCTGATATCGCAGCCATGGCTCCCGGAACGCACACCGGTGCGGCGCATCCCGTCACCCTCTTCGGCAAACCAGACGACGTGATGATGAAAAAAATTGAGAACGACGCCGCTGCTGAGATGCGTTCCGTAGTCTCCAAGCGCGGCCGCAATGTGGAGCTTGCCGAGAGCGCGGTGCGTGAGTCTAAGTCGTTCACCGAACAGGAAGCACTCGACAAGAAATTAGTCGACTACGTCGCGTCCAGCGAGCAGGACCTATTCCGTCAGATGAGCGGCAAAGCATTCAAACGCTTCGACGGAACGCCCGCGAGTCTCAACGTCACTGGCCAGCCTGTACGCGATTATCCGATGACCCTCAAGCAGCGGATTCTCGCCTACATACTGGACCCGGACATTCTCATCATCATTCTGGCTATCGGCGCGCTCGCTCTATACGTCGAGTTCAATCACCCAGGGGCGGTCGTGCCCGGCACCATCGGAGTCATTTTCATTCTGCTGGCGGCGTTCGCGCTCCACCTGCTACCCATCCGTTTTGCCGCGCTAGCGATGATTCTGGTTGCTTTCGCCTTGTTCGTGGCAGAGGCCAAGTTTGCCAGCCACGGCGTGCTTGCGACCGGGGGGATTTTGCTTCTGACGCTGGGAGCGCTTCTCCTTATCGATACGCCCATCCCCGAAATGCGAGTCCATCCCCTGACCGCGCTCGCCGTCAGCGTCCCGCTAGGAATTATTACCGCCTTTCTGATGAGCATCGCCGTGCGCGCCCGCCGCAACAAAGTAGTCACCGGCGAACAAGGATTAATCGGCGAAATCGGAATCGCTCAAACCGCACTCGCCCCCGCCGGAAAAGTCTTCGTGCACGGCGAGCTGTGGGACGCCGTCTCCACCGTCCCGGTCCCCGCCGGAGAACGCATCGTCGTCCGCCAGGTCGATGGACTCACGCTGCGCGTTGATCCGGTAGCAGCCGCAAGAACAGTGATGGCGTGAAGCCTGGGTGTCAGTTCAGCTGTTTGGAAACTACGCCGCCGCAGTCGTCACCTTGCGCACCGCCAACGACAGCATCACGCGCGTAACCCCGCTGATGATCATGCTCACGCCCACCAGGACGCCGATCGCCCAGGCCGAACTCGACGGCCATTGCATGTAGATCATCAGCCCCAACAACAGGGTAATGATCCCGTCAATCAGCACCCAGCTCGCTCCTCCCGCCGAGCGCATCTTGAAAAACAGAATGATGTTCAGGACGCCCTCAATCAGGAAAAGCGATGCCAGTATCAACGTAAGCGATGCGACTCCCAGCAGTGGATGCATGATCAGGTAGGCACCGAAGAAGACATATGCGAGCCCAACCAGAAGCTTCCAGATCATGCTGCCCGCTCCATGCGCGCGAAAGGCAAGCATGATGTGGACCACGCCTGCTAAAACGATGAGCCAGGCAATGAGCACGTTGACCGCCACCGCGGCAAGCAACGGCGATCCAATCGCCACCATGCCAAAGACGATCAGCAAAACGCCCCACAGGATTGATAGCGTCGAAGACTGACGTACGATGTCGACCGGAGATGTCTGTGCCATAGAGGCCTCCTCGAAAAGGCGCACTAATCCTACTCTCAAACCGCCAATCGGTGCACTCTATGAACCAGGGCGCTGCAGGACTCCACAAGAAATCCCACGCGGGAAACAACCGTGGAATCCCACCCATCAAAAAACGTCTCAGCCGTGACGCTTAAAGTATTGCACCGCCCGCTCATGAGCTTCCGCGGCTTTGCGGGTTCCGAAGGTCCCAAGATTCCGCCGCTTCCCTGTTTTTGGATCTTTCTTGCGTGAGTACAAACGGTACTGCCCCGAGTTCAACTTTCGGATCATAGAATTCTCCCGCTCTTTCCGAGCAAGTTAGATGCCCGCCCACACAATAGCCATATCCACATTGTCATCCTGAGCGGAGCATGAACTTCACGAAGTGAAGTCCATGCGGAGTCGAAGGGCCCCTACACTTTCCACCGTGCCGTAACCGTGTCAGGGAAGTCTCACGATACTCTGGGGTAGATCGAAGCTAGTACCGCCCGGTGCCCAATCCTTCTCGCGCACTTTGCGGAAAGAGCCTGCCCTGAGCGAAGCCGAAGGGGTAGGTGATGGGGATCATCGGTGCACTCTATGAACAAGGGCGCTGCAGGAGCCAGCAAGAAATCCCACGCGGCAGACGATCCGTGGAATCGCACCCTTCAAAAAGATGAAGGATGGCACCCGGCCCTACTGCACGAGTTTGTATCCTGCTGGTTTTGTTGCTTGCACAGCTTGCAGTTTGAGACCGATTGTGAATTTGTGGTCGACGAGCTCGAAAAATGGTGGGAGTTCTCCATACTGATACGTCCCGGAGATGGATAAATACTTCCAGCTCGGAATTGTGTAGGCGACATCGCTTTCAACCCAATGGCGTGCTTTGGTTGTCATGGCGAATGTTGTGACCTGATGAATGGTTTCCAAGAACGGCTCGTTGATGGCGGGAATACGAACTCGGTAGGTGCCAGTAATGGAAAAAACATCCGACTTCCTCTCTGCCGTTGCTAGGGCAAACTTTGCATCCGCGCCCATGTAACCGCGCACGATGCCTCTGTAATTCGATAGGTCAACGGGGATCATCTCGACCACTTTTGGGCGGCTGAGATTGCGTCCCATTTCCATACCAAAAAAAGGATACAACGTGAAGTATAAGGGGAAAGAAGCGTTGGGCGACAGTAGCGGCTTAAAGTCAAGGGTTGCGATGCCTGCCGCAATGATGTTGCTCGAGGGATCTTTGCGGCTAAATTCCCCTTCCGGCAGCTCAGCTTGAAACCGCATACCCGAGAGCGGCCCGCCGGTGTTGATGTACTTTGTGAGTGCAAAGCCCCCTGTAATCGAATCTGGATCGAATCTCGTTCGGTGGATCGGCGGTTTTGGGTTTTGATTAATTTCGATCTGCATATTGAGGGCCGGATAACCTGGAATTCCCCGAATGCGCGGAAGAATTAGGCCGCCTTTGACTTCAAACTGGTAGAGCGGATTAGATCCTCCGGCTGCCGTAAAGCTGCCACTGAAGCTAAGGTCTGGCGTGGGAGTGGAGTCTGGCGGACAAAGGTAAGCAGTACATGTTTTATGCGCTGGTGTGGATGTCACGGTCGTAAATGGAATCTGATCAGATAGCAAAAGCACAGTCCAGGAGACGGTCAGCATGTCTGAGAGCTTCGGAAGATTACCGCTCAGGTGAAGGGTAAAAGACTTGTTAGCCGCATCAACGTCAACTTGGTCTATATTCACGATCGTTGGTGGGACGGTTTGTCTTGTCTGCCATTCCGCCTTCCAATCCGACTTTAGATTGTAGGAAGTAGCGGACGCAGGAAGTGGTCCCGAATAGAAAACGTAAAGAACGACCGGCGTCGAACGACCGGGTACGACGGTTGTGAGCTTGAACGCATCCTCCGCCCCCATCTGGGGCACTAGGGCGAGCGACAGGACGAGAACAGCCAACTTACTTTGCATTGGTCATCACCGAGGCTGCTGAGGCTTGTACCGTCGTGTCCCTCGAACTGGCGACGAGAGAGTCATCGATCAGCCAGGGAAAGATGCCGCTCTTCACGCCATTTATGAAATGCGCTCGTTGTACGTCGTCAACAACGCCCAGGTCGAACAACTTAGTTGTATCCGGCGTTCCTGGCTTGTAGCGGCTTGGAAAGGGTGTGGCACTCACGACCACATGGACACAGAAATCAGGCGACAAATTCGGCTTTGCAAGCATAAGCGGTCCTCAGTTGTAGATACTCCGAGTGTCCGTGATATAGCATAAAACGAGAGCCGAGCCCTTTTCCCTTCACGCCATTGATAAAATTCCCACGTCAATGAGAAAGGCGAGGTGCCCGGTCCTTTTCGCGCACTTTGCGGAGGGGTGGGTAGCGGGGATCATCGGTGCACTCTATGAACGAGATGGCATAAGAGGCAAAACGGGCGTAAAATGTGGGACGTTTTCGAAGTAAAAAAAAGGAAATCGGGTGGCCCTGCTTTTTCCCACACTCGGTCCGAGCGGATTCTATTGGTATCTAAGCTTCGCAGCGGGCTTACCCTACATTGTGCTGCCGATCTCGTACGCTAGGGTGCTGAAATACAAGCTCCGAATGATCGAAGGTTTTATGTCGCACAATGCGGTCTTCGCCGCATACGTGAATCGGTTTGGGAAGGCCAAGGACCGCGATACGGCGGTTTCAGATCTATTCGGTCTAACCTACAACTGGCAATTGTATGCTTTGGCCGTTCTCTCGAACTTTGTCGTGGTCGCGGCTGGAGTTTGTGTGTGCCTGATATGCAGCGGAATTTCGATGGGCTTGCCGCCCGCCCTTGAGGCTCTCCTAGCGAAGGCACCCTCAACACTCCTCCTTAGTCTGGGCGGCGCGTACGTCCTTAACCTCTATGACCTGCTCAAGCGTTACAGAGTGAGCGACCTTTATCCGTCGAGTCTGCACTTTCACTGGTTGCACATGATCATTGCAGCCTTTCTAGGCCCGCTGCTGGCACAAGCTTTCGCGCCAGGCATCGGCAGGATAGTCGCTTTTGGCATTGGCGCCTTTCCAATAAAGGATTCGCTCGACTACGTCGCGAAGTACGTGAGGAAGCGCTTGGAGTTATCACCAACAACCCCGACAGGAGAAGGTGGCACACTTAATAAGCTTCAAGGTGTCACCGAGGGCACAATTGAGCGACTGGAGGAAGAAGGCATCACGAGCACGGTGCACCTTGCCTACTCGGACCCGATAAAACTCCTCTTGCGAACAAATATTCAGTGGGTCGTCCTTATCGACCTGATCGATCAGGCGCTATTATTCAACTATATTGGCGATAAGGCCGCAGAGTTGCGATTGGCCGGGATTCGAGGCTCTATTGAGATGGCAGCGATCGCGCAAGGACTGTACAAAGGTAACAAGGATGAACAGGGTCGCGCGAAAATCGCATTGCACTTCGTCTCAGGTCGCTTGGGGCTTAGTGATGACGAGGTACTGATTTTGGCTGAGGGGCTTCGCGAGGACGGCCAAGTTGACTTATTGTGGGAGCTATACACGCCGGAATTCGCCGACGAACTTTTGGCTGCCAATACGACCGAAGATGGTAAGGACTAGGTCAAAACGGAGGTGCTATGTATGGCGGTAAAGAAAACGGGCAGACCTAAGAAGAAGAAGGAGGAACGGCTTTAGCTGAAAAGGAGGTCCCGATATGGCGGCAAAGAAAAAGAGTAGACCCAAGAAGAAGAAGTAAGTAGAGCCTGAAATCCTTCTAGTGGCTATATTCTGGCGAAGGGCCTCGCCAGGACTGGCGCGCGAACGGAGGTGTGTGTTCAACGCCCGACATGGTTATAGAGAGCCCGGGGCGCCCCATCCTTTTCGCGCACTTTGCGAAAAGGGTGGGGTTCCACCCCCGTCTCCCTCATGGGCTTTTCCGAGCCTCACGCCCCGTCTTTTTCATCACATTTTTCTAGTACCGCCCTCACAGACACCGAATCGCAATTCGCGCGATAATTCACCGACAGTACAGCATCGAGAACTGCGCCCGACTCCAGAGACGGACCCAAAATCCGCCGCAAAACCATTTTTCGGCGGCTTCTTTGACAACATGCAGACAAGCAGTAAAAGCGGTCAATCCGCACCTCGCCAAGTGCACGCCAAATCGCAGAAACACCAGCTAAGTCCTTATTCATGTAGGTAATTATCCCTTGACAGTAGGTACGGCATTTGGTAGGATTTTACCTGAGAGTAGGTAACCAAATGGCGCACAACAACCGCAAGCCGAACATGGTGCCGTACACGCTGAAAGACTTCCAAAAGCAGTTCCCGGATGACGCGACCTGCCTTGAATGGCTCCGCAATTATCTCTACCCGGACGGCATCTTTTGCGAGACGTGCAACGCGGTCACCAAGCATCACCGCGTAGTGAGTCGCCCGTCCTACTCTTGCGACCATTGCGGCCATCACGTTCACCCTACTGCTGACACGATCTTTCACAAGTCTCCCACCCCGCTGACCATTTGGTTCTATGCAATCTACCTCATGGCGCAGACACGTTGCGGTATCTCTGCAAAACAGATTCAGCGCGAGACTGGCGTGACCTACAAGACCGCGTGGCGCATGTTCAAACAGATTCGTTCTATGCTGGCCGACGAAAAGAGCGGACCGATTGGCGGATTCAATCGCAAAGTCGAAATGGATGAAACGTATTACGGGGGCCGTTCCGAAGGAACACGCGGACGTGGAACCAAGAAAACTCCGGTTGTCGGCATGGTTCAGCGCAAGGGACAAGTTCGAGCATTCGTAGCCGCTGACGTGAAAGCCGACACTTTGAACGGGCTGATTAAAGAGCATGTGCTTCCGAAGTCGGTTGTGTTCACCGATACTTTTGGTTCCTACAATGGCCTCAGCGCCCGTGGATATGTCCACGAAAGAATCAACCACAGCGAAAAGATCTACGTAGTCGGCAACATTCACACGAATACCATCGAAGGCTTTTGGAGCCTGATCAAGCGCGGTATCAGCGGCGTCTATCATAACGTAGGGCGTCACTATCTACAGACCTACCTCAACGAGTACAGTTTCCGATACAATCGCCGATTCGACGTGCAGCCCATGTTTACCAGCTTCTTGCAACAAGTCGAGAAGCGCAATCCGGTACTATACACAACTCCATCAGTAGCCACCGAGCCGTTCTGAATCGGTGCTACTTTTTGGAGGACACTCTGCGGGCCGCTTTCTTCAACGCGGCCTCGAAGTCGTCCTTTGAAAAGGGCTGTGCGCTTGGTTCGAGCGCAGAATCATTGATGGATGCAGATTCAGCGGCTTGCCGCTTTTGCAGTTTCTCGTCTTCTTCACGTCGGGATGTCATTAGCTCCTCATCGTTCAGTGTGTCTAGGATATGCCATGCTGGAAGAACACACGCGATTCCAGTGTTGGCCTCAGTCCAGTGATTAGGTTTTACGAAGTTACTTTCCTGAGATTGTTCGCTATATACAGGACGCCACAATGGGATGTGCCCCCAGTCAATACCCAATAACCACGGGCCAAAACAACCACTGATTGATTGCACCTTAATAATGGGACCACCACCAGCAACTACTCCGTCCGTTCGACCTGGGGGATTTTTACTCTCTGTTTGCCAAAGAACCTTCTTCCTGTGTTCGGCGACGTTCTCTGCAGCTTCTCCATAATAGTGCTGATCCGTTTGAACAAATACTGGCGACCCACTAAACCCGCTAAGGGAGCGACATTCAACAAGAAAAGCCTCCTGATCGTATCCTTGACACTTGATTGGCTCTGACGGATCAGCCATAAGTGAAATATTCCCGAATCGCGTGATCGGAGCATTTTTCTGGACGCCAGCGTGTGTAACGAGCCTCCCCACAAGGAATGCGTCATCCCCCAACCCCATCCTGTAGGCTTTTATGATCTCCGGTGTGATGAACATTTCGGTCCCGATTGCCCACCATTGAAATGTTTCGCTCGGCAGATCAATTGGACATACTTCTACGTCGCATCCGTTGGGATTCGGAACCCAGTTGTCTCGATGAGTGATGATTGTGCTAATTCCACCACCCTTCTTGCTTAGACGGAGAACATGAAATCCGTTGTCGAGAATGTGCTTATTTGTAACTGCATACAACTGCCCATAGATGGGGTTTGTTTCGGACGGATAAGAGACCAGAAAACCAGACCCTCCGGCGTGGGATCCGTCCTGTGCTGCCCTCTCGGACGAATAAAGAAAGATCGAACAGTCGCCAACTTGGTCAGAGATTCGTGGCATAGGCTTCTCCCAGAGACGGTACCATGCACCATCTTGGGTGTAATGGGTGATCCACCGCCTCGACTGGTAGGTCATTATATACCTACCGTGATGGGATAATTACCTTCATGTAGTTGATAGAGCTAAGTACTTTGGTTAGAACAACTTGGCGCGAATTGGGGGGGGGGGGGGGGGGGTAAGAAAACTTTATCAATTCCCCCCCCCCCAAAACAAGATGGAAAAACACCGCTTTTTATAAAAATAACAGACACTATA
>Ga0210407_10001484_pt1 | contig 21901 bp, 16 predicted proteins | sample IncBWC27MmetaG_FD_150860 | JGI IMG/M metagenome (GOLD analysis project Ga0210407, IMG submission 150860) | Forest soil microbial communities from Barre Woods Harvard Forest LTER site, Petersham, Massachusetts, United States - Inc-BW-C-27-M | ecosystem: Environmental > Terrestrial > Soil >... | reverse complement strand
TCCAACGGCGGCTCTGCGCTGCGCGAGTTCCAGCCCAAGTGGAACGTGCTTCCGACCACCGCGCGGGGCACCGGACAGTTGCTCGGCGGATTGCTCGCCGGCGCTTCACCGCTTTCGACCGCTTACATCATCACGCCGCGGCGCGATGCCACCCAAATGACCGTGTACTCCAGGGATCGCGAGGGCGAGAACGTTCAGCGAATCGTGCTCCGCACTCAGAAATTTTTCGCCGAACCTCAGCATCAGGTGTCCGGCGTGTCGTTTTCCCTCGCCGCGGGAATCATCGGCGAGCTGGCCGCAGCCAACCAGGAGATCATCGACAATGATCTCCGCCTCAACATACTCGCATTCGCCACTATCTATATAATCGTGCTCATTACCTACCGTTCATTCATGGCGGGGCTTTATCTACTATTCCCGCTTGCACTAGCCAATGCCGCGATCAATGCCTACATGGGCGCGCATGATATCGGTATCAACATCAACACTTTGCCGGTAGTAACTGTCGGCGTCGGATTCGGCATTGACTATTCTATTTATATAGTAAGTAGGATTATCGAGGAGCTTGCCCTTGGCCACGACCTGAAAGACAGTACCTACACAGCCCTAATTACGTCGGGTAAGGCCGTCGCCTTTACCGCGCTCACGCTGGTCGCTTCGGTGCTGTTCTGGTACTGGTCGAGCATCCGATTCGACGCCGAAATGGGACTGCTGCTGGCAGTCTGGATGTTCGTTTCGATGCTCGGTGCGATGACAATTTTGCCGGTGCTCATCGTGACGTTCGATCCGGCATTCATCCGCCGCGAAAGGGATCGCGTGATGGCATCGTCGCGGCGCCCGGACCTCGAGGGCCGCACCGCGGCGGCTACTTCCTAGGATCGGGCTGCGCGGCTAATCTGATCCGGTGCCTGCGTGGTGAGCTACCGCTGAACCCCGAGCCGAAAATTCTTCCGTTCGTCGTGCGTCGATGACGAACTCGGTTCCCATAATCGAGGCGCGAGATCTCCACAAGCGCTATGGCGACCGGGTCGCGGTTGACGGCGTGTCGATTGCCGTCAACGCCGGCGAAATCGTCGGTCTGCTCGGTCCCAACGGCGCCGGCAAGACGACCACGCTCTCGATGTTGTCCGGCGTGATCGAGCCGGACGCGGGACGGGTTTCGATCGCGGGTCACGATCTCAGTGCGTCGCCACTCAAGGCGCGCAACAGTCTTGGACTCGTGCCGCAATCGCTAGCCCTGTATCCGACCCTCACTGCGCTCGAAAATCTGCTCTTCTTTGGCAGGATGGAGGGCCTATCGTCGCACGACGCTTTGAATCGCGCGCATCGCCTGCTCGAAGAGGTCGGGCTCGCCGACCGCAGCCGCGATTTGGTCGGCGAGTTCTCGGGCGGCATGAAGCGGCGCCTGAATCTCGCGTGCGGGATGATTCATTTCCCGGCCGCAATCATGCTCGATGAGCCCACCGTCGGCGTCGATCCGCAATCGCGCGGACGGATCTTCGCGGTTATCGAGCAGGCCGCCAACAGCGGCGGCGCGATCCTCTACAGCACCCACTACATGGAAGAAGCGGAACGCCTGTGCAGCCGGATCGTGCTGATCGATCACGGCAAAATAGTTGCGCAGGGCACGGACACCGAACTGATTGCACTAGCCGGCACCGAGCCGCGCATTGAAATCGTCACAAAAAAAGAGCTGCCCCGCGGATGGTCCAACGGACTCGCCGGCGTCACCGAACTCCCGTGGGAAGTGCTCGACGGATTTGCCGTGGCGCTCACCCTGGCGACGATCGAACAGGTTCCCGACGTGATTCGTCGGGCCGGAGATCTCGGCGATGAAGTCGTCGAATTTCACGTCCACCGCCCCAACTTGCAGGACGCGTTTCTGAAACTCACCGGTCACGCGCTTCGTGACGCGCCATGAAACAGAAGCAGTCCCTCGCCGCGCGCGGCGATGAATTCCAGATGAGGCGATGATGCTGCGCGCAGTGTGGCTGACAATTGGCAAGGACTTCCTCCTCATCCGCCGCGATCGGGTCGGCCTGATCATGCTGATCGTCGCTCCCATCGTAGTGATCGCCGCGGCCGGATTTTCGTTGGCGAAAATTTACGGTGGACGGACCGCACCGCGTGGATACGCGGTCGCGGTCGTCGATGAGGACCACGGCGCGATCGCGCGCGCGATTCTCGACGCGCTCGCAGATCAGACCGGCGTCGCCATCATTCACTCCACCGCGCGCGCCGAGGCAGAAGACATCGTTCGGCGGCGCAAGCTCGCCAACGTCGGTATCGTCATTCCGAAAGGCACCACCCAGGCGATCGAGCACGGCCAAAGAGCACGGCTCATTCTCTATACCGATCCGGTCAAGTACCTGCAGACTATTCGAATCGAGCTCACGATTGCGGAACTGAGCCGACAGGTCACCGCCGGCGCAGCCGACCGCGCGCGAAAACAAGCAGTCGAGCAGAGCGCTGGACTTCAGAATCAACTCGAACGCGCCCGCATCTCCGCAGAGCAAGCCCGCGAACAAGCGGCGCGCCTCGCCCGCGAGAGCGCCTCATCGCGAGCCGCTCTTGCCGCCAAGGTTCACGATCAGGTCGAAGTCGCGATGGACAATGCTCGCGTTCAGACCAAGGCGGCGCTCGACACCGAGCTTGATCGATTTCAGCGCAAGCTCGACGCCGAGTCCGCCGACCGTCAGACCAAGCTCGACGCGCTCAAGGACTACCTGGGTCGCATCGACGATGCTCACGCTAAATTCGAAGACTGGTTTGCGCGCCTCAGAGCGATCGCGGGCAGCCACGAGTCCGACCTTCCGCCACCGCCGAGCATCCCCGATCTTCCCGGCGGGATCGACATCAACGCGCTCAAGCCCGACCCGGTCGGTGAACTCCGCGATGCGAGGCGCAACATCGAGAACGCGCTCAGTGCCCGCTCGTTCAAGATCGATTTGCCCGAACTGCCCGCGATGCCGAAAATTCCGAGCGTAAATATTCCGCGTGTGCCCGTCTTCGACTCAAGCCTCTTGATACCCGGCACGCTCGGATACACCGAAGTCGATCTGAACGGCGCCGAGATTGGCGCCGGAGCTGGATTCAACGCGTTCGATCTACAGGTGCCCGGATTTTCAGTGACGTTCCTTCTGATTGGTATGTTGATGGGCGTGTCGCTGGCGCTGATCGACGAGCACGACTGGGGAACACTCGACCGCCTGCGCTCCGCATCGGCGCCGCTATGGACCACGCTCACCGGCAAATTGCTCGCGCGATTCGTGGTCGGCTTCATCCAGATGATCGTTTTGTTCGCCGCCGGTTGGGCGCTGTTCGGAATTTCACTCGGACGCACACCCGTGGCGCTGATGATGCCCGCGGCGGCGATCGCATTCGCAGGCGCGGCCTTCGGGCTGATCGTCGCCGGCGCCGGTCGCACTCGCGACGCGGTCCTGCCGGTCGGCGCAATTGTGATCATGACGATGGCGGCAGTCGGCGGATGCTGGTGGCCTATCGACTTCGAACCCACCTGGATGCAACATCTTGCGCTTGCGCTGCCCACGACCTGGGCGATGCGCGCGTTTAACGATCTGATGATCCGCCAACTCCCGGCGTCGAGCGCGCTGATGCCGACCGCCGTGAATTTCGGATTTGGTATTCTCTACATGATTGTCGGCGTTGCGATTGCCCGCCGCCGCTTCGAATGATTGAGTCCGCAAGGAGCACTGTCCATTGAAGAAGACCTACGCACCCGAATTTCGTATTCCACTCGTACTCACAGTTTTTGTGCTCTTCGCTGCGATGATGCCGGCATTTGTCGGCCTTCGCGATGCGCGCGCGGAACTGCTGCATCTTAAAGTCGATCCCGATCAGAGTACCATCAGCACCTCTGTCGCAGAGCCCGCCGCGCTCATTCGCGGCTCTGCGGTTGGGACGTTTCGCATAATTGACGGCGAAGTGAGCTGCGACTTCGCGCACATTCAGAGCACCGCGAGGGTAAGAATGATCATCGACGCAACCAGCTATCGCAGCAGCAGCGCGGCACGCGATCGCAGCGTCAGCGCGACGTCGCTGGAGTCCGACAAATTTCCGGCTATCGGTTTCGAGAGTAAGAGCGTCGTTGCAGTCGTCATGCTCGGGGCTAACGAAGGCACCGCGATCGTGAACGGACTCCTTACCCTCCACGGCGAAACGCATCCGATGAGCGTGCCGGTGCATGCCACTCTCGGCGCCAGCGGCGCGTTTGTGGGCGACGGCGAAGTAAAATTCAACTATGAAGAGTTTGGGGTCAAGGTTCCTGCGGCAATGTTTGGCGCGATCCTCGCCGGCAACGAGGTGACCGTGCGCTTTCATATCGTCGCCGCCAGGGCCCCCGCAACTGCGCCGGGAATACCGTAACATGCCTGATCTAACGATTTTTTCTCCGAAGAACACCAAGATGCCGGCGCCGGTGGCTGCGCTCGCGGCCGCTATAGAAGCCGACGGCGGCACCGCGATGGCGGCGTACCAGGAGCCGATCGGCGACCACTGGCAACTGTTCGCGATGCTCCCGATCGCGCTCGTGCAGCCGACTCCCTATCAGCGCGACCTGTCGCCTGCTCATCTGAAGCGAATGATCGAGGTGATGAAGAAAATCGATCGCTTCACCGAGCCGATCGTGGTCGTGCGCTCCGCGAACCTCTATTGGACTCCCAACGGAAACCATCGCCGCGCCGCGGCGGTGAAGTCCGGCGCCAAAATGATTCCCGCGATTGTGATTCCCGAGCCTGAGGTCGCATTTCAAATCCTCGCGCTCAATACCGAGAAAGCGCACAACCTGCGCGACAAGGCGCTCGAAGTAATCAGGATGTATCGCGCGCGCCTCGAAGAGCGGCCCAAAGACGCAGAGAAAGACTTCGCATTCGAGTTCGAACGCGCACATTTCATCACCCTCGGTGTACTCTACGAAAAGAAGCCGCGCTTTTCCGGCGGCGTTTACGCGCCGCTGCTCAGCCGCGTCGACGGATTTCTCAACAAACCACTTAAGGACGCAATCGACGAACGCGTCGAGCGCGCCGAGCAGGTCGAACGCGCCGACGACTTGGTGGTCGAGCTCGTCGTCAAGGGCAAGAAGCGCGGTCTGATGCATCCCTATCTGAAGAATTTCATAATCGCGCGATCCAATCCGCTCTCGCGCGCGCGCAAGAACCTGCCCAGCTGCAAATCAGCGCTGTCGAGTCTGGTCAAGGCGCTCGAGGAATTCGATCTCGGCAAGATTCACTTCGGCCAAATCCGCGACGCCGCCCAAATCGCAGCCGCAACCTCAGTCGCCGAGCCGAGTTGAGAGTTCAAGCGGCGGCGGGCGCTTGTGCGAGTTCGAAGGCGCCCAGCTCGATGCCGTCGTTCGACCGCAGCACAATCTTCGTCGAGAGCCGTTGCTCCAGCGTCTCGAGATCCTTCGCGCCGTGATCGTACAGGTAGCGCGCAACTTCCGGATTCAGCTTGACGATCAGCATCTCGCCCGCCGATTTGCGCAGCGCCTCGCGCTGAATCCCGCGCAGCACCTCGGCGGCCAGCGTCGGCACCGACTTGACGACTCGCCGCCCTTCGCATCGCGGACAATTGTCCGTGAGCAGCTTCTCGAGACTCTCGCGAGTGCGCTTGCGGGTCATCTGCACAAGCCCGAGTTCTGAAATCTTCAGCGCCGAAGTGCGCGCCTTGTCGCGCTTGAGTGCCAGTGCCAGCGCGTCGCTGACCTTCTTGCGATCGCCCTCGCGCGCCATGTCGATGAAATCGACAATAATAATTCCGCCTATATTTCGCAGTCTCAGTTGATTAACTACTTCCTCAACTGCTTCCAGGTTGGTCTTTAGTACAGTGTCGTCCTGGCTCTTTTTTCCGACGAAGCGCCCGGTATTAACATCAATAGCTGTTAGCGCCTCAGCTTGATCGAAAACCAGGTAGCCACCCGACTTCAACCACACCTTGCGATCGAGCGCGCGCTCGATCTGAGGTTCGATGCTGAACTTGTCGAAGAGCGGCTCGCTGCCGTCGTGAAGCATCACTCGCGCGCGCAACCGCGGCATGTAGTTCTGCACGAACTGCACGATCCGCCCATAGGTAGTCGGATCGTCGCACCACAGCTTGTCCACTTCGCTGGAAAAAAGATCGCGTACGATTCTCAGCGCCACGTCGAGGTCGCTGTACAGTATCGACGCCGGCTGCATGCTCTCGTTCTTGCGCAAGATCGAGGCCCACAGCTTGGTCAAGAACGCGACGTCGCGCTGAATCTCGCGACGGCTGACGCCCTCGCACGCGGTGCGCACGATGAATCCGCCCTGCGCCGTCCGCAGCTCGCTGACGTCCGCGCGCAACCGTGCGCGCTCTTCCGCGCTCGCGATCCGCCGCGACACTCCGATGTGGTTGCTCGTCGGCGTGAACACCAGATGCCGCCCCGGTATCGAGATCGACGACGTCAGCCGCGCGCCCTTGGTGCCCATCGGCTCCTTCGCGATCTGTACGATTATTTCCTGCCCGCGCCGAAGCTGCTGCTCGATCGGCAGCCGGCTCCGATTCGGCTGTTGCCGACGCCCGCGCCCGCGACGACGTCCGCGCGGCGCCGCCTGCTGATTACCGTCACCGTTTGACGCGTCCGCATCCGCGGGTTGCACATCCGCGTCCGCAAACTCACTGTCACCATTCAGCTCGGTCTCGACGTCACCCTCGCCGATCACTTCCGCGACCGTGCTGAGCGCCGAGATTCCATCCTGAAAATCCGAGACGTGCAGGAAGCCCGCCTTCTCGAGCCCGATATCCACGAATGCCGCCTGCATCCCGGGCAGCACCCGCGTGACTTTGCCCTTGTAGATATTTCCCGCCAGCCCGACCTGCCGGTTTCGCTCCAGATAAAATTCCGCGAGATGATTGTCTTCGAGCAGCGCCACCCGCACTTCGAGTGCGGAAGCGTTAATTGCGATTTCTCGTTTCACAACTGGGACTCTCTATTGATGCCGATCCGGCGCGGTTGCACGATGGTACATCGTTTTACCCTATGCGCCGACAACTTGGGCAACAACATACGACGGGATCATACGAGGCAGCCCCGACCACCGCAAGCAAGCGCGATTAATCCCGCCAATAACGGGCTTTTAAACAACGGTACCTTGACATGCTATGCCGGCGCCTGTACTCGTCATGGGGTAATGTCCGCCGCGGCCGAAATGGTTGCGCCCAGCCTCCCGGGAGCGGGCCTGCTCAACAGCAAGGTTCTGGTCCTCAATCGCTCTTACCTCCCGGTTCACGTCACCTCGGTAAAACGAGCGTTTGCCCTGCTTTATCAAGGTGTTGCGAAGGCCGTCGACGAGCAGTACCACACCTTCGACTTCGACAGTTGGCGCGATCTGTCGATCGAAATCCAGCACGAACGCCTTGGCATCGTCGACGGATTCATCCGGGTCCCCCGAGTCCTCCTGCTGACCGCCTACGAGCGCGTACCCAAACGCCACGTGAGGTTTTCGCGCTTCAACATCTTCGCCCGCGACTCCAACACCTGCCAGTACTGCCACAAGAAGTTGCCGCGCACCGAGCTCAATCTCGACCACGTGATCCCCCGCTCGCGCGGCGGGATGTCCACGTGGGAGAACATCGTCTGCTCGTGCCACCACTGCAATCGCCGCAAGGGGGGCCGCACCCCCGACGAAGCCGGCATGCATCTCTTCCGCCGCCCCCGTCGTCCCGAATGGACCCCATTTTCATCCGAGATGTTCAGCCTCCGCCGCTACCGCGAGTGGATGCCGTACCTCTCCCAAGTCGACAGCGCCTACTGGAACACCGAACTGATTCAGGACTGATTTGGTCATCTGGTGCGGTCGCGCTGTACGCGGTCTGGTACAACTTCGTTCGGATTCACAAGGACGCCGAGAGTAACGCCCGCGACGGAAGCAGGCATACGGGTCGACTGTTCACTTATGAGGAACTGATCAGTATTGTGAACGAATGGAAAGCGAGCCAGAAAGAAGCATCTTAACGCGCTCCCAACTAGCTCCCTTAGGATTGTACGTCGCTATACTAGCGACACTAGTGGCGCTGGACGTTGTCAGCGGTGCCAGCTTTTTTTCTCGGCGAGATTTGTGGAAATTTGCCTGCTACTGGCCCGTCCTCAGCGTGTACATTTATCTGCGGAGACAACGGTCGAAAGACCGGCAAATTTCAAACTGAGAGACCACCAAGTTGTTGGGGTTGTGGGCGCCCCAATATACGATATGTTGTGTTTGCTATTGACCCTCTGAGGGTCGTTTGGGTAAGTTTCCCAAGGTGGATGGTGCGGTGGAGGCGAGGGCAGCATGCGTCTTAAGAGCCTTGAATTACTAGGCTTCAAGTCATTTCTCGATTCGACCACGATTGGCTTCGCGCCGGGGATGACGGCGGTTGTCGGTCCCAACGGATGCGGTAAGTCGAACGTCGTTGACGCGATCCGATGGGTCCTCGGCGAGCAGGCGCCGACGCGCCTTCGCGGCAAGAGCATCGAGGATCTCATCTACGCCGGCAACGATTCCAACGCCGCCGCGGGAATGTGCGAGGTCTCTCTAATACTCGAAGCGGAAGAGGGTAGGTTGCTCCCAGAGCCATACTCCGCGCTCAGCGAAGTCGCGGTCACGCGCCGCGCGTATCGCTCCGGCGAATCAGAATATCTCCTCAACAAAATTCCCTGCCGCCTGAAAGACATTACCGAGTTCTTCATGGCCGCGCAAATTCACAGCCGCGGTTACTCACTGGTCGAGCAGGGCCGCATCGAAGAAATAATTCAGGCCAAGCCGCACGAGCTGCGCACGCTGGTCGAGGAAGCCGCCGGTCTCTCGCTCTTCAAGGGACGCCGCGAGATGAGCGAGCGCAAGCTCGAACGCGTCAAGGAAAACCTCGCTCGCGTCGACGACGTCATCAACGAAATCGAGCGCCAGCTCAGCTTCGCGCGCCGCCAGGCGAAAAAAGCCGAGACCTACAAAATCGTAAAGGCGGAACTCGGTGAGCTCGAACGTTTCGCCGCCGCGCGCCGAATTATCGATCAACGCGAAGAATTGGCCGTGCAAACCGGCCGCGACGGTGAGCTGAAAGCGGCTCTGGAAGCCGCTCGTGCAGGTTCCGCCGCGATTCGCGAGCAAGTCGATATCGCTGCGTCCTCTGCGCAATCGTCGCGCTCCGAGTTAGGCGGCGCGCAGCGCGAACTCGAAAACCTGCACTCCGGCGCTACCGAACGCGCGCGCACCCGCGAATTCATGGAACGGCGCCTCGCCGCGATTTCCGATCTGGAACCAAATCTGCGCGCTCGCCTCGTCGAGCTCGAATCCAAGGCGACGATCGCCCGCGCGAATCGTGCCGAGGCCGGCGCTGCGCTCGCGCGCGAACTAGCCGCGGGCGGCGGCGATGCCGACGCGCAACTGAAAGTGATCTCCGCTCGCCACGACGACGCGCAACAGGTACTCAAGAATTTCGAGCGCCGCACCGAAGAATCCAAGGACGAATTGTCCGACCTGATTCGCGAGGCCGCCGTAATCCGCGGCCGCCTCGGCGATCTCGCCGGCGAACGCGCCGAGCTTGAAGAACGCCTCGGCGCGACTACGACCAGCACTCCGGCGCTTGCCGACGCACTCCAATCTGCGACCGAATCGATGCGCGCAGCCGAACAAGAACTCGAATCCTGCCGCAGTGCGGCCACCGAGTCCGAAGCTGCGCGTCGCACCGCCGCCGAGCATGAGATCGAAGCGCGCACCGCGCTCGAGCATCTGACCGCGCGAGTCAATTCGTTGCGCGGCGTGTTGGGCGCGCGCGCCGAATTGGGTGCGAATCATTCGCCGACCGGCGCCGCGCCACGGCTCCGCGCCGTGCTCGAGTCGCTCAACGGCGATCGCCCCGCGACCGATCCTCCGATCCTGAACCAGGTCATGCACGCGCCGCTCCCGCTCGAACCCGCTCTCAGAGCGGTGCTGGGCGATCAGATGGAAGCGGTCATCGTCGAGTCTCCCGACTTCGCGCTGCGTGCAATCGAAATCCTCAAAGAAAATCGCGCCGGCCGCCTCAACTTCGTGAATGAACCCGAGCCCGGCGTCGCAGCGCATCCCGCGATCGAAGCGCCCGGTATCGCCGGCCGCCTGCTCGACATGCTCGAGGTCGAAGCGCGCTTTGCGCCGGTCGCCGAGATGATGCTCGGTCACGTGATGCTCGCCGACGACCTGCGCAGCGCGCTCGCCGCCTCGAATCTCAACGGCCACGGCACCGTCTTCGTAACCCGCGAGGGTGATCTCGTATGGCCGGGTCGAATGATCACCGGCGGCAGCACCGACGACAGCCGCACATCGGTCGATCTCGCGACTATCGAGACCGAGAAGCTCGCGCTCAAGCATGCCGAAGACGAGCATCGCGAACGCATCGCACATTTTGCGTCGATTCGCGCCGAGCGCGAGCGCGCCGACGCGGAACTCGAACAGGCGCGACTGCGTGCCCGCGACGCAGAGCGAATTGCCAACGAACACCGCACTGCGCTCGCTCGTGCTGAACAATCGGTCGCGCTCGCCGAAGCTCACGGCGGCAATTCGCGCCGCCGCCTCGCTGAAATCTCTGAACTCGTGACGACGTCCAACGCGCGGCTCGAAGAACTTGCGATGGCCGAGCAGGGCGCCCGCGCGCGCCTTGCGGAAATTGTCGGCCAGATCGCGACGGCTCGTGACGCGGCAGAAAAAATTGGCGCCTCGATGCTCGACGCCGCGTCCAAGGTCGAAGCGCGCAAGACCATTCTCGGCGCGCTCGAAAGCGAGCTCGCTCACGCTCGCCGCGAGGCCGGCGATCTCGAAGCGCAATTCGACGAGCATCGCGCCACCCTCGAACGCTCCCTCGTCGAGCGCGTCGAATTCGAACGCGAACTCGAAAATCTTTCCGCGCAAGACAGTGCCGCGAAGATTCGCGAAGCGGGAATCGAAGCGGAACTCAGTCGTCTCACCGCCGAATGCGAATCATGCGAGCGCGCCCTCGAAGCGCGCCGCGCCGAATACAAAATGGCCCAGGAACGCTTGCTGGCTCTGGAAGCCGAGGCCACCGAATGCGGCCTCAAGCGCGAGCGCGCTCGCGCACTCAGCGAGGAGATGGCCCGGGCGTTTATCGAGAAGTTCGCCGCCGAGTTCGATGCTCTCGCCGCCGATATCATTCCCGCCCTCGACGGCCGCGACGCGGCGCAAGACGACGCCCGCATCGTCGAGCTGCGCGCAAAGATGGAGCGCATCGGCGAGGTCAATCTCGCCGCCGACAGCGAAGTGCACGAGCTCGAAGAGCGCCACGGAGTTCTCAGCGCAGAGCGCGCCGACCTGCAAAGCGCTCTCGACGATCTCACCAAAACAATCACTCATCTGAATCGCGAGGCTCGAAAACGCTTCGCCGAGACGTTCGAAGGCGCCGCGAAAAATTTCGCCGAGCTGTTCCCCAAGCTGCTCCGCGGCGGCAAGGGACGCCTCGAACTCACCGACGCCGGCGACGTGCTCGAGGCCGGCGTCAACGTGCTCGTTCAGCCGCCGGGAAAAAAGGTCAAGGAGATCGGCCTCCTCTCCGGCGGTGAAAAAGCGCTCTCCGCGATGGCGCTGATATTCTCGCTCTTCCTGCTCAACCCAAGTCCGTTCTGCGTGATGGACGAAGTCGACGCCCCGCTCGACGAGTTCAGCCTCGCCGCCTTCACCACGCTGATGTCGGAGTTGAAGAGCCGCTCGCAATTCATCGTGATCACCCACAACCAGCGCACGATGCAGCGCGCCGACCAAATCCACGGCATCACGATGGATCGCCCCGGCGTCTCCCGAATCATCTCGCTGAAAATCCCCGAAGCCGCATGAGGGCGCCGCGCCCAGCTTCGGATTTGGCTGCGCGTTTTCGATTGGTCGCGATTTTTCTGATTCTGATTACGACTGCTTCCGTGGTCGCCGCGCAGACCGGTGGCCACCGACCGTTGCCGCCCCCGGTCCTTTCGCAGGCCCCGGGGATGCATCCCTTCGGCAAAGGCCGCCACACGTGGTGGGGAGTCTCGTTGTACGACGCGACTCTGTGGATAAACGGCCCGCGATGGTCTGCAACTCAGCCGCATGCGCTCGACATCGAGCCCAACCGAACCGTTCCCGCCGACACCCTGGTGAGCAACGCGATCGCGGAGATGCGCACCCTCAAGGTTGGCGACGAGCGCAAACTCAGAGCCTGGCAGACGGAAATGAAGCAGGTCATTCCCAGCGTCAAGCAAGGCGATCAGGTCGTCATCTTCTGCTCCGACGCCAGCCACACGATCGTCTATCTAAACGATAAGAGCGTCGGCAGCGTCGACGACCCTTCATTCTGCCCCGCAGTCATGAGCGTATGGCTCCATCCGCAAACCAAGCACCAGTCGCTGCGTAAGTCACTGCTCCGGCAGTGACGCGCCGCTGAGCACTATCGATCAGCCGCAATCGCAAGCCTCGATCATCACGAACGAAGTCGCGGCCTCTTGGGGCTCGTTTGGTCTCAGGACGTCCGCCGTTATCCTGTGATGTTTGTGTCCCTTGGCGCATTCGCGATGCAGCACCGCAGTTCCATCACTGCGCTGCAGCAGCTTTTTGATGACACCACTCCCGCATTCTTCGCAAATTTCCGGCATAAATGATTCCTTCGCCAGCGATCTCCGGGACTTTCCCGTGACTACCGCAGGAATCATGCCGACCCTCGCGAACCGCCATGCCGCGAATGTAGATTAACGACTAAATCAAACTGTACCCGCTCCCCGTGCGATCGAAACCGATCCCTACGCCCTTCTCGATGATCCCGTACTTCTTCAGCAGCGGCTGACTATACGTCACCAGCCCCGTCACTTTGTCGAGCGGCTCCGTCGCGAGGATCAGCGCCGACTGCGCCATCCACTCGACCGGCTCGCCCCTCGGATCGTCGGGCCCTTTCACCAGATGGTGATGCACGGTGCCGGGAGTCGCGACCACTTGCGACGGCGACACGCACGTCACCGAGATATTGTCGTCGTACACTTCCTCCGCGAGCCCCTGCGTAAAGCGCTCGAGTGCCGCCTTCTCCGCGCCGTAGCAAACTCCGCCGCGAAACACCGTCGCACTCTTGTATGGTCCCCGTCCCGGCCCAATCGCCGCGCCCGACGAAATATTCACGATTGATCCCGACTTGCGCGCAATCATGTCCTGCAGCACCAGGTGACTGAGCATGAACGGCCCGTGGATATTGACCGCAAACGATCGCATCCATCGCTTCGGCGCAAAATCTTTCACCGGGATGAAGTAGGTCAGCGCCGCGTTGTTCACCAGCACATCGACGGGCCCGTACAGCTTGCGCGTCTCCGCGACCAGCTTCTCGCAATCACTCTCCGCCGACACGTCGCACGTGACCGCAGTCGCCTCGCCACCCGCCTTCTTGATTCCCGCGACGGTGGTCTCCAGCGATCCTTCCAGCGGATGCTCTCCTTCCTTCAGCGTCCGCGCCGAGCACACGACCTTCGCCCCTTCCTTCGCAAACAACTCCGCAATCGCCTTCCCAATCCCCCGGCTAGCCCCGGTAACAATCGCAACTTTCCCTTGCAGCTTGCCCATTTCCAATTCTCCCTTCCTGATTTTTGCGAGACGCTCGCTCTTTTCTGTCGTCGGCGCGCGCTTTTCCTAACCTCTCCTTGTCCAAGGAGAGGTCGCGTGAGTGAGGAACGAAGCGAACGCGGGTGAGGTGCAACGCCGGCCACATCACTCACCTTCGCACCCCGGCTTCGTTCAATCGCAAACTACACTTCTTATATCCATTTCAATAACCACTCGGCCACCGCCAATCGCCCCAATAGAAAATAATTTCACCGAGCCTCCGCACCCAATCGAATCCCGTCCTGCAGTCGTGCAGAAGCTTGTCCAAGAAAATCGCACTGTCTCGAATGCTCAATCTTCTCCCCCCGACCTAGAGCAAAATACCGTCCTCGGGATTTTGCGCTTGAATGGACGGTGGGTGCAGGGGTCAGCCCCTGCCGAAGGAAGTGTGAAACCCACCGCGGGTTTTACATTAAATAAAGTTGCCCGCTCCTACTCCCGCGCGCCCCGCGTTTCGCCAAGCGCCGCCAAAGCTGTAGTATTTGCGACGCTCTCGCTCGCCCCTACGAGCGATCGATCAGACCCCCGAATGGCGACACCTCCCGATACGCACCCATCCGCCCCCAAGCGCGAGCTCGCCGCGATCATGTTCAGCGACATCGCGGGCTACACCGCGATCATGGGCCACGACGAAGCCCGCGCGATGCGCGCGCTTGCCGAACATCGCGCTCTCTTGCGGACGCTGCTTCCCAAGTTCGACGGCAGGATGCTCGGTGAAATCGGCGACGGCACTCTCACCAGCTTCCACAGCGCGTCGGACGCGGTGAACTGCGCTCGCCAGGCTCAGGCTGCCCTCAAGGACTCTCCCGACCTCCATCTGCGAATCGGCATCCATCTTGGCGACGTCCTCTTCACCGAAGACAACGCCTGGGGCGACGGCGTCAACATCGCCTCGCGCATCCACGCACTCGCAGCCCCGGGCACCATCTGCGTCTCCGCGACTGTCTACGACGAAATCCGCAACAAGCCCGGACTCGTCGCGAAGAATCTTGGACAGAAGCATCTCAAGAACGTAAACCGCCCGATCGGAGTGTACGTTCTTTCCGAGGCCCCCGATTCCGCAGGCGCGCCGGCACCCTCAATTCTCGCGAGCCGGCTTATCCGGCGCGTAGCTCTGGGAGCCATCGGCGCGATCGCTGTCGCCGCTCTCCTGTATGTTCTCGCGACGCGCCAGTCTTCCGCACCGCTCGCAACCACCGCGCCGGCCGCCGGTCCGCGCGTCATTCGATCGATCGCCGTGCTGCCGCTCGACAACTACTCGGGCGATCCCAGCCAGCAATATTTCGCCGACGGGATGACCGAAGAGCTGACCACCGACCTCGCCACCATCAGCCAGCTTCGAGTCACCTCGCGCGGCTCCGTGATGCAGTTCAAGGGCGAGCATCGCCCGCCGACCCCGCAAATCGCCAAACTGCTCAACGTCGACGCGGTCGTGGAAGGCTCGGTGCTTCGAGTCGGCGACAAGGTGCGCATCACCGCCCAGCTGATCGACGCGCCCGCCGACAAGCACCTGTGGGCCAAGAGCTATGAGCGCGACTCCAGGGACGTGCTCGCGCTCCAGGATGAGGTCGCGTCGGCAATCGCCAACGAGATCGAAGTTCAACTGACGCCCAACGAGCAGGCTCGCCTGACTAGCGCCCCAACTGTCAATCCCACGGCATACGACGCCTACTTGAAGGGGCGGTACTTCTTTAACCGTTCGAGTGACGAAAACCTGAAGAAGGCCATCGCGATGTACGAAGAGGCGATCAAGCTCGATCCGAACTTTGCGCCTGCATACGCGGGAGTGGCCGATGCCTACAACTGGGCAGGTTGGAACGAGGGGGTCTTCACCGCCGCCGAAGCGATGACCAAAGAAAAAGCGGCCGCGGAGAAAGCAATCCAGTTGGACGACAATTCGGCCGAGGCTCACGCCTCTCTCGCCATATACAAATACACCTATGAGTATGATTGGGTGGGCGCCGAGCGCGAGTTCCGCCGCGCGTTTAAACTCAATCCGAGCTACGCGCACGCTCACGATCAGTTCGGCTTCGCGCTCGTGCAGCAGGGGCGGCTCGATGAAGCATTGGCTCAGAACCAACGCGCCGCTGAACTGGATCCTCTGTCATCAGTAATCCTAATTGATGCGATCTGGACGCTTGCCTGGCAAGGAAAATATGACGCGGCAAAGGCCCAAGCCCGCAAGCCTCTCGATCTGGATCCGACCGATTACTTCGCGCAATTCATGATCGGGTGGATCGATCTCGATGCCGGAAAATTCAGCGACGCCATACCCCAACTGGAAAAGGCCGCCGCGGCGACGGGGGCCCCTCCGTTCGTTTCCGCATATCTTGGTTACGCATACGGGGCGTCAGGCAATCGCGCCCACGCGATTGCGCAGATCGAGGTGCTGAACAAGAGATCTATCCACGGATTCGTCCCCCCTTTCAGCCTGGCAATCGTCTATCTCGGCCTGGGCGATCACGAGCGCGCGATGACCGGCCTCGAACAAGCCTATGCAGCCCATTCGCAATTGATGGGCCTCCTGAAAATGGACAAAATGTTCGCCCCCCTCCACTCCGACCCCCGCTACAAAGCCCTCCTGAAAAAACTAAACTTCGAAACCTAACCGCCCCCCACCTATGACGATAAAGAACGAAAAAAATGAATCCGGTCCCCCTTCCACTAGGGGAAGGGGTTAGGGGTTAGGTTTCCCGAGACCCAAGCAAATTTTCGTGCCGTCTCAAATATAAAAAAACTAGTGGCACGGGCGTCCCTGCCCGTAGATGAAGGCGACCCCGTCGCCCTCCTAAAATCTATAGACACCCGCGCCGCACCAACTGTACTCACAGCGATCAACGCGTGCCGCCTGCAAGTCTTCTGAATTCTCCAAATTGCGACAAGAATTCAGCGCGCCGCGCCGACGCTACCCGGAGCTAAACCAGCTCGTCCTTCACCGTCGCCCTGACCGCCTCCGGGACGTGGTGCTCAGCGATTTCGACGGTCTGGGGGCCCTGGGCGGTCTGGCGCGTCAAACGATACTTGAAGGCGTCAGGAAGATCACCGCCTCCCGGCGAGTTGTCGAACAAGGCCTCGAGCGCCTGCTGATCATCGTGGCTCAGATCGCTGGTTTCAACGATTCCCCGGCTACGCAAGTGTGAACCGGGGGACCCGAAGCCTCCGAATCCCCCGATACGTTCGACATCTACGAGAGCCATTCGTTGTTCTCAGCGTAGTGCCCGCAGGATCGCATTTTCACAGGCCGACTTGTTTCCACCCTTTGTCAACGGCCGCGAAGACTGTAGGGTCGGCCGGAAAATTCTTCCTCGCAACCTGCCTCGTTCGGTTCGCGAAATCGGGCATGGTCATGTTCGGGGTCGCGTCCGTTCCCGTCATCGTAGCGTACCATACCTGGCCGATCTTCTCCCAGCTATTGCCGCCCTTTGTCTTGCAGGCGACGCAGAAAGCCAGGTTGGGCGGTCCGCTGGCATAGTGCGGATCTGTGCTCGGCGTGAGCTGCGAGTAATTGATGGGTTGTGGATTGAGGCAGTGCGTAGCGGCCGGGTTTGCCATGTCGCGCAGGCAGGTGAAGCCTCGGCCTATCGCCATGGGACCCATGATGGTGCTGCCGATCAGCCAGTCGGCGCTGTTGGCGTCTTGACCGGCTTCCCATTGACGGAACATCGAGCCGAAGCAATCGGACAGGCTTTCGTTCAAGCCGCCCGCATCGCCTTTGTATGCCAGCTGCAGCGTGTTCTGGGTAACGCCATGCGTCAATTCGTGCCCGATGACGTCGTTGCCGTTGGTGAAATCGATGAAGATCTGGCCGTCCCCGTCACCGTAAATCATCTGGGCGCCGTTCCACAACGCGTTGTTGAATTTCACACCGAAGTGGATCGACGACATCATTGTCATGCCCGCGTTGTCGATAGAATTGCGGCCGAACAATGCCTGGTAGAAATTGGCGACCTTGGTCGTCTCGGCGAAGGCCCGCTTGGCGGTCGGGTCGCCATAAGGTGGAACGAGCAGCGTGCCAGGCGGGGTCTGCGTCTGCTTGCAGTCGTAGACCGTAACCGTCGGAGCCGCAGCCAGTTGGACGAATTGGGCGCCGCTCGCCTGGACCGCGGTCGTAAATATGCCCGCCTGCACGCGCAAGGTCCGGACCCCGTCACTCACCCGCGATGTTCGCGACATCCCTTCGCGCAACTCGTCGCTCAGCCGCGTGTCTTCGGCGAACCGGTCAAGAACGTCCTTCGGAACAATGTGGCAACAGTAACGCATGTCGATGAATCCCTCCCTTTGGATTTCGAACACGTTCAGATCAACTGATTGATTACTGAATTTCCCGACTTAGGCATATAGGGGTCAGGCCGAATCGACCAGCCTAGTACTTCCGCTCCTGCTGACAGTGGAACTCGGTCACTGAAGATAGGTTAGGCGTTAGGTTTGACGAGCCTCGAGCAAAATTTTTCCGTCCTCAATATCCAGCCGTCGCTCTCCAAAAAAACTAGTGGCGGTCGTCCTTGCCCATGGATAACGGCGACTCCGTCGCCCTCCACAAATCCGCCGAGGCCTGCACGTCATCTGAAAATCCAGAATCTCCCCCCACAAAGATTGCCCAAAAAACGATCTTAAAAAAATCGTTTTCCATCTCGCTCTCGCCCCTCACCTCATCCAACCCCCACTCCCCGAACCACTATAAGCGCAACTAATTCTCCGGATCGCCACGAAAGTTCAGGGCTGAACTGTTCAGCCTTACGCCTCCCAAGAATCCGTGAGACACTCCCGATAGCGGTAGTTTCCGACGCCCGCCTTGACTGTTATTCTCTGATGCGACTGCAACTGAATTTTCAACTGGATTTCCCAACGTGCATCCCTTAGACATCGCCCTTTCACTGCTCATCGCCGCCGGCGCCGGCTCGGCCCTGGTTTTCATCGGCGTCCTGATGCAATGGAGCCTGCGCAAAGCGCGTCCATCGGTCGCTCCAATCGAGGCCGCGGAACTTCCGCAACCCGCACCCGAGCCAACCGAAGAACTTCCAACGGTCGCCAAGATGGCAACTGCCGGCGAAGTTGCAGAAAAACCCGCAGCCCCATCCGAAACGCCCCGAGCACCGGTAAAAATCGGCCTCGGCCTGCGCAAGACCCGCGAAAATTTCCTCTCCCGCATCAAAGCCGCAATCACCGGCAGCACGAAGATCGACGAGATCTACGAAGGCCTCGAAGAGGCGCTAATCGCCGCCGACGTTGGCGTCGATGCGAGCATGAAGATCGCCGCCGCGGTCCGCGCCAGGCTCGGGAACGACAGCCGTCCCGACGCGATTCGCGACGCGCTCAAGTCCGAGATCGCCGGGATCCTCGCCGCCGCGGATCGCGCGCCTGCCGATCCGCAGGATTCGCCGCTGGTGATCATGCTGGTCGGCGTCAACGGCGCCGGCAAAACCACCACTGTCGCGAAACTCGCCGCCCGCCTCAAAGAGCAGCGCGGCAACGTGATCGTCGCCGCTGCGGATACCTTCCGCGCCGCCGCGATCGAGCAGCTCGAAGTATGGTGCAATCGCGCCGGCGCCGACGTGATCAAACAATCTCAAGGCTCTGATCCCGCCGCTGTCGCCTTCGACGCGGTCAAGGCCGCAGTCGCCCGCAAAGCCGGCTCGCTGCTGATCGACACCGCCGGCCGCCTGCAGACCAAAGTCAATCTGATGGAAGAGTTGAAAAAGATCGCGCGGGTCGTCGCGCGCGAGCTTCCCGGCGCTCCGCACGAGACCTGGCTCGTTCTGGACGCGAATACCGGTCAGAATGCGCTCAGCCAGGCGAAGATTTTCGGCGATGCGGTCCCGCTGACCGGCGTGATCCTCGCCAAACTCGACAGCACCGCGAAGGGCGGGGTGGTCGTCGGAATCGCGGCGCAGCTCAAAATTCCGGTCCGCTTCGTCGGCCTGGGCGAGGAACTCGGCGACCTGCGCGAGTTCGACGGCCGGGAATTTGTCGAGGCGCTGTTTGCAACTGACGATGCAACAGAGCAAAGTGCGAGCGGTTCTTATGCAGCTTGACAGCGGAGTTTATCCAAAATTAAATCAAAGGTAGAAGTTTCCCTCTCATGGCGACAGATGTCTTAAAGCAATTAGATGAGCGAATTCAGGCTTCCGTGGCGCGTATCCAGCAATTGCGCAAGGAAAATGATCAACTCGCGCAAAGACTCGCGGAATCCGAAAGAAAATTTGCTGAAGCGGCTTCGCAAGTGAAACAGTTGAACAGCGAGCGCCAACAGCATGAAAACGAGCGTAACGACGTTCGAACCCGGATAGAAAAGATTCTGTCCCGCTTCGAAGGGATCGATCTTGGCTGAAATCGTAAAGGGCATCAGCGTGCAGATCATGGGCCAAAGCCTGGTGGTCTCAAGCGATGCCGGACCCGAGTGGGTCAGGTCTGTTGCCGAGACTGTGGACGAGAAGATTAAGGATATTCGCGCCGGGACCCAGACGGTCAATTCCGTCAATCTGGCAATTCTGGCTGCGTTAAATTTCGCCGACGAACTCGAACGCCTCCGGCATGAGCACAAAGAGCTGGTGGATCGAATCGCGGCGATGAATAAACGGCTGTCCGCGGCTATCGACGGCGAATGACTGTGAGCCGTTCTGACGCGAGACATCCGAGAGGTGAACGATTTGCGACGGGGGCGGGAATTGTGGATCTCGAAAGTGGCCTAACGCGGTGCTTACTATCATGAGGCCCGTGCGACATTTTTCGACCGCATCGAAGGCGAACGGCCGCGAGCAAACTTGCTTTAGCGGATACAGGCCGGCTGTCAGCCGGCTCGAGAAGGACCAGCGCGCGCATCGGCGCGCGTCTAATGAGTAGTTGATCCCGCTCCCGCCATGGCGACGACTGTGGCGGACGAAAAGAAAAATTTACGCGCTGTCCTGAGCGAGAGCCGCGACGCGCTTTCCCGTGAGCGCGCCGATGCTTGCTCTAAAATCATTCAGCGCCGATTGATCGACAGCGAGTTCTACCGCGCCGCCTCCGCGATCGTCCTTTACGCCGCCAAAGGCAACGAAGTCTCCACCGACATTATTCTTGCCGACTCGCTCAGCGCAGGCCGCGCGGTCTTCTATCCGCAGATCGAAACTGCCACTGCGGTGGGCACGTTCGTTGCCAGGCGCATCCGCGATCGCGCCGAGCTTAATCGCGGCGTGTACGGAATCCTCGAGCCGCCGGCCTCAGCCGACGCGCTCGATCCTCAAACCTTCAGACATATCATTGTATGTGTTCCCGGCGTGGCTTTCGGACCCGAAGGCAATCGCCTTGGCCGCGGCGGGGGCTACTATGATCGTTTCATCGCCCGAATCGGCGATGAGGCGATCAGCGTAGGACTCGCCTATTCGTTCCAGCTGCTCGATCGAATTCCCGAAACGGAGCTCGACCGGCGGCTTAACTTCATTTCAACCGAATCCGCGCTCCATCGGGCTTGCGAAGCGCCACTGCCGGCCCGAGCGACGCGGACTAAGGAGGTACACCCGGGTGACAATACTGATGTTGATCCTGGGATTCATAGTTGGTGGCGCGGTTTTATACGTTTGGGGGATAACGAGAGAGCGCAAGGACGCCGTTAACCTGGAAGCCGCGCATGCTGAGGCCGCAGAAACAACCAAGGAGGCTCGAACCAAAAGCGAGCTCTTAATCAATGAGGCTCGAACCAAAAGCGAACTCTCAATCAAGGAGGCCGAACTAAAGGCCAAAGACCTGATCGTCGGCGCAAAAGCCGACGCCGAACGGGAGATGCGCGATCGCAGGCGCGAGATAGCCGCGATCGAACAGAAACTGGAAGCGCGCGAGGAGACTTTCGAAAAGCGCCAGGAGGCATTCGAGCGGCGCGAGGCCGATCTTAACCGCCGCGATCAAAGCCTGCGCACGCGCGAGAAAACTCTCGGCGAAAAAGAAGAACAGCATCAGGCGCTGATCGAAGAAGCGCGCACCAAGCTCGAGGCGGTCGCCGGGCTGACTCGCGAAGAAGCCAAGCGCTCGCTGATGGACGAGATGATCGGACAGGCGCGCACCGACGCCGCAAAGCATATCCGGATCGTCGAGGAAGAGGCGCGCGAGGAGGCCGACCGGCGCGCGAAGAGAGTCGTCGCGATCGCGATCGAGCGGCTCGCGGGCGAGTTCGTCGCCGAGCGCACCGTTTCGGTGCTCGCGCTGCCCAACGACGAGATGAAAGGGCGGATTATCGGGCGCGAGGGCCGCAATATCCGCGCGATCGAGGCAGCGACTGGCGTCGATATTATAATCGACGATACTCCTGAAGCCGT
>Ga0210407_10001483_pt1 | contig 21912 bp, 27 predicted proteins | sample IncBWC27MmetaG_FD_150860 | JGI IMG/M metagenome (GOLD analysis project Ga0210407, IMG submission 150860) | Forest soil microbial communities from Barre Woods Harvard Forest LTER site, Petersham, Massachusetts, United States - Inc-BW-C-27-M | ecosystem: Environmental > Terrestrial > Soil >... | reverse complement strand
GGTTGTGTGTAGCTCAACTTCGGAGTAGCCCGTTATCCAGGAGTTTCTGCGATCGATCCACACAAGCCGACTTATGCGGAGCCAATAGGCCGAAGAGCGAGTCCATCCAACGGCTTATCACATCGTCGTCATTGTTTCCGTTTCTTTCCCCCGAAAAAGGGGTTCGCGGCGGCCTGCTTCATCCACGAGGCTACTTGCTGTTCGTCGAGCTCGTTCACGGATTTCAATTCGACGCCTCGTGTGGACTTGCCCATCCCAATCGGCGTCACAGGCGGTTCAGGCTTGATCTCCGTGCCGCGTATGAACATCAGTTTCACGTGCCCGACGAAAGCACCGGACGAAAAGCACCAGCCTCCGCCCACTCCGTAGTACGCCATCCCCCATTTCACCGCGCGTTGCAGGTTCGGCAAAGTCTTGGCGGCCAGACCATCGATACGCTCCGCGATACCGCGTTGCGGCTGCGACAAGCTGGCGATGTAGTCGAACACGGGCTTGTCGCCTTCCGCAGCTTTCGCTGCGCTCGCTTTGCCGGTCATCGCGACCAGCAGCTTCGTAACATTTTTGCCTTTGCCGTCAGTCTTCCGGTTACGCTTTTTCATTACCTCACCAAGGTGATAAAAGGACACACGCAACTCTCCCGCAGCCAGCGAAAAACAACGCCAATCACCACAACAATGAGTAAGTGACGAAGAGGTCCCATGCCCCGCAGTATAGTCGCAGTCTGAGCGTTGGCTGACTCACCGCAGTAACAGTTCCTCGACCCCGTCTGGATGTTCGTCAGCATTACTATCGGAACCAAGGTTTCGATGGAAAACAGATATCGCGGCTTGGCGGGAACATCTGTCCCAGACTCGTGGATAGTCGGCAAAAGCCTCCCCTACCGGCTTACGGAGAGGTTGCGTGTCATCCGACAACTGAGATCCATTGTGTTTCGCAAGCCGAGCGTCGTCTCCACGGTTATGGCTGCGGTTTTATGGCCAGCTTGTCGTCCACTGGGATAACCCCCACGGCAAACGGTGTTCCCTCGTCGTCCCCGATGGATGGAAGAGGGCTTTCGGGGTGTTTGGTGCCAAGTAGGGTCTCGTAGCCGGGAAGGTAAACCATTATGTGCGGATGCCAATGGCCCGCCGGTCCAAGCACTTGGTCTGCCGACCACATGTAGGCAAAACACACCTCTGGGCGCTTGGGGATCTCGCCTTTGGCGTAAGCGGATTGTACGCCCTCGGCGATTTGCTCGGCTGTCTTGGCTTCTAATCCCAGTTTCGTCCGAAGTTCGTAGTAAGGCAGCACGGTTCGCGCGGCTAGTGGGTCGAGACAGATGGGAGCTCGGGTTTTCGCGTCGTAATTAATGTAATCCCGGACTTGGACCGGAGTGAACGTCGGAGCTCCGGTAAACCCGCGCAGGACCATGCACACAAAGCCGTTGTCCCCCTCGTGCGCGGTTTGAAATCCGGACGCCGTGAATACCTTTATGGTCGCATGGTCGGAAACGTAGTCCGGAGCTGCGCTCTTGGCCAGCGCAATTTCAGCATCTCGGGCCATCATATACTCGCTGAGCGGGGGATACTTGGTACTCTGCGCCAGCAGCGCGGCCGCATCCAAAGTCGCAACTAGAAAAACCAGACTCATCGTAAGCTTTTTCACTTCAGATTATCTCCTTATCAAAAATTACTCTCTCGCATGCAGCATTACCCGTCGCGACCACGCGAACATACGCCATCAAAATTGTCGCGAAGGGTGATTCGAAGAGGCCGAAGGACGAGCTTAGGTCATGGCCTAAACTCGTCAGCGGCCCCGGACTAGCAGAGCTTTAGTTGGCGGCCGATGTTGCCAGCACACGCCCAGCCGCACGTCGCGCGTCGGTTACGTTGCCGCGGTGCATCGTTTGGTGCAGGGCCAGCACGAGGAAGCTCTGCCCGTAAGTGGCGAACTCCCGCTCACGTCCCTTGGGTGGCGCTTTCGTCGGCTTGTCGAGGTCCACCTCGCTCACCGACTCCAGAAGCTTCAGGTTTTGCTCGCGCAATTGCAGATACTTCTCTCGAAGCTCGGCAAAGGGTGGATACACGCTGGCATCAGCGACAGGTTTCGAGTTCTCACCGAAAAACGGTTGCCATTCTGCCGCGGGATTCTTCTCTCCGAAAAGTATCTCCGGGATCATCCCCTCAACTAGTGTGAGGTGACCGAGGACCCAGAGCGGGTGACAGCCGCCATTCGGTGTTGGAAACGTCGTTGCCGCGTCGCTCATCTCATCGATTACACTCAGCACCGCTCCGTTCGAAACGGTCAGCGCGAACTTAATAGCGTCTTTCGTTTGCATATTCTCTCCTCGTACTTGAATTGCCTTTCCACTCTCTATTACGCCTCCGAGGTCATCCAGGATACGTGCCCCAGCAGCAATTCTTTAGGAGTGGTCGGCCACGACGACCGAGGTCGCCGCCGGCAGGACCCACGGACAATGCGCGTAGTCCACGATGCGCACGATGCGCTGATCGATCACTTCGAGTCGAGCAACAGAATCAGGCTTCCATTCGTCCCCGTGTTGGCGATGCACGAGCACGGCCAACTCGCCGTCCACTTCTGCAACCGTCAGTCGCCATGGCACTCTCTGCCGCTCATAGTTCCCGAAATATGGCGATTCGTCGATGGGACCGGCAAACCGATCGGCAACGCGGAGTCGAGCATCCGCGCTAACGAGTTCGCGGAGTCCGTCCCAATCGCGCTTGTTGAACCGGTCGACGTAGAGATGCAAGAGCCGTGACAACTCTGGGTTCACTTCTCGCTGTGAGGTCGCGGGCTCAGGCAAGGCCGCCAATTTCGACCGACCCCGGCTGAGCGCGGCCTTGACGCCGCCCAAAGTCGAGCCGACAAGTTCTGCAATTTCTTCGAGCGTGTAATCGAAAACATCCTTGAGCAGCACACAGGCACGTTCCTTGGGAGGCAGATTCGTCACGAGGTGTTCAACCGCTCGACCGAGACCAAGGACAGGAGGATTGCCAGGCAGCACAGAATCTGGACTCATAGCGGCAGTTTCGGCCTCAACCCGAACGCCGCGCCTCCGCAGGAAGTCGATGCATCGATTGTGCGCAATCCGGAATAGCCACGGGGTGAGAGGACGGCTGTCGTCATACTGGTCCAGCTTCCGATAAGCCTCGAATAGGGCATCTTGAACAACATCCTCGCCGTCCATTACGGACCCTGTCATGCGCGAACAGTATCGGTGCAGGCGGGGACGTAGCTGAGCGATGGTTTCAAGGAACGCCAGATAGCGTGCGTCGAAGGGACCAGGAGCTTGCGTGTCGCGCCGATTATGCATATCTATCACTACGCAGCTGACCACCTTTGGGATACGGAGGGACCCCTCTAGGTTACGACGTCTGCCTTGAGGCGGCGTGCCATAACGCATTTGGGGGAGCAGGTTAGAACTCTGGGAAGCACCCGAGCACTTCTTGTCCCTCCGGCTGCTTATGAATTCGTGATTTACGCGACTCTGGTCTAAAGATCGAGCATTATCCATGTTGGCGCATGGTCGCTGGCGTTTACCTGCCCACGCGCCCATCGGTCGACACAACCGTCTACGAGCCGGTCCGACACCTTCGGCGAGAGCAGAAAGTGATCGAGTCGCATGCCCTTGTCCTTCGGCCACCGTTCAAATTTGTAATCCCAGAATGTCCAGAGCGGCCCGTCCGGATGTAGCTTCCGCATGGCGTCAGTCCAGCCTTGAGCCAGCAAACGCGCAAAGGCCTGTCGGCTTTCAGGTTGGATCAAGGCATTGTTATCCAACGATCGAGTCGGATAAATATCCTGCGGCGTCGGCACGACGTTGTAGTCGCCGGCCAACACCACGGGAGCGCCGCTGGCCATGAGTTCGGCGGCATGGGCAATGAGGCGCTCAAACCAGGCCAGCTTGTAGTTGAATTTCGGTCCAGGTTGCGGATTCCCATTGGGAAGGTAGATGGAAGTGACCAGAACTCCCTGAACGGCCGCTTCAATGTAGCGGGCTTGGTGATCTTCAGGATTTCCCGGCAAGCTTGCGCGAGTCAGCACTGGAACGTGGTGTCGCGCGAGAATAGCCACTCCGTTCCAGGAACGCTCCCCTTGCCAAACTGCTTCGTACCCGAGAGCTCGAAGGGCATTGACGGGAAAGGCTGCATGCTCCGCCTTGAGCTCCTGGAGACTAACCACGTCCGGCTCAGCTTTGGCTAACCAAGCCAACAGGTTATCCAGCCGCTTATTGATGTTGTTAATGTTGAAGGTCGCGACTCTCACCAGGCCCCTCTCTGCCCCTGCACAGAACGGCCACTAGAACGCCAACAAGAGCCAACACATCTCCTTTTGACCAGGCTCCGCCCAACATTTTCATGGGAGCATTTTAGCAGTGGAGAAAGAACCATCACGGAGTCGTGGCTGCACTCGATTTGCTCAAACACAGGACGTTCGGAAGGGAGGAAGAACTATGTTCGGTCGCATGAAAGCTCAACCAATCATCAGAGTCACGCCCACCACACCGATCGCGGAGGCGGTCAACTCTTTACTCACAGCAACGGACAAGGCTCAAGCAGTTCGATGGATTGAGTTCCCCTCGGTGGTTCTCTTGTTTGTCGTGGTCCTCGGAGATCCAGAGTCCGGCGCCTTTTACGTTCTAGACCGCAGGAACGCAGTCTGGCTCTGGATCGATTTTGAGGACGACCAGTACGGTGGATACAGCGTCAGCGATTTTGACCTCCTGGTACAGGAGTATGACTTTCTCAGTCTGGTGGAACGGCCAGCCTTGTTGAGGGTCGAAGGCTCCTGGCTACTCGAACCCGGCAGGCAGGCCGAAATGGTTGCTTAGCACCTTGCAATCCAGAGGTTTGCGGCGGCCGTTTGACAGAAATCCAATCTCGACATATTTACCACACAGCACAAACCACAGGAGCCGGAAAGGAGGTGGATTGTGCCACGACGAATGCTTGCCACGCCCGGGTTGGTGAACCAGTACATCAATCTGTTTGTCAACCGCAGGGCGTATACCGTCCAGTCCTTCCGGCCTGATCCGGAGAAGGGCCGTCATTATTATTACCGACCAACGGAACGCGGTTCGGGTGCAGCCCGTCTCCTGAACGAGAAAACAATTTCCGATCACCTTGAGGGGAAAATCACGATTGGCTTGTACGCCGTTAACCCATCCAACCAGCGCTGTAAATGGGTCGCCATCGATGCCGATTACGCCCGCGCGATGGATGACCTGATCAAACTTCAGTATCAACTAACGCAGGATCGTGTGGAATCGGCACTTGAGATGAGCAAGCGAGGAGGCCACCTCTGGATTTTCCTGGCAGTTCCGCTCCTCGCGAGAAAGTGCCGAATTTATATCTACGACTTGGCACAGAAGCTGGGGGTACCAGTGAAGGGATCCGGATTGGCTGAGGGAATCGAGGTGTTCCCGAAACATGACGAGGTCCAAGAGGGCGCCTTCGGCAACGCGATACGAGGACCGCTGGGAATCCATCGCGGCGCAAAACGCCGGTTCTGGTTTTACGGCGCTGATTATAGCTTGGAAGCGCAGATCGAATTTCTGACTCGGTTGCGCAAACTGACGGACGCAGAGTTGGACGGGTTCACAGAGGGAAGAAACCTTCCTCCAAGTCTTGCGAAGGTGAGATCGGAACCCGAGCCACTGAAGGATCAGGAAACCCGAGGAGGACGACGGGGATTCTGCATCCTCGACTACGTGCGCGAGACCAGGGTCGTGGGGCGCAACTATGTCGCACGGTGTCCTTCGTGCGCTCTCGCAGGGCGCGACCGGGGTCGGGACAACCTGGCGATTCTTGTCTCTGATCCACGCTTCTATCAATGTTGGGCAGGCTGCACCAAAGAAATGATCCGGGCAGCGGTTGGAAAGCCGATCCCTGTCCGGATGACCGCATAGAAAAAGGAGGAGAGGATCTGCATGGCCAGACAGAAATTTACAGGCACAGCGGGACTACCGCTGGCAAGGCGGGCGGTGAGGATGCTGAAGGGCCGCGGTATCTTTGCTCACTCCCTCGTCAGCGTTGAACACCAGCAACTCGCGCGAAGGTATGTGATACGTGGTCTGGAGTCGGGCGGCTGCGGCGGCGATGTAGGTCGCTACGTGAGTTTCGCTGCTGAAGATGGCCAGCCACTTGAATATCTTCATCGAGTCGAGACGATTGCCGTGAACGGCCTGCACGCAGTTGTCATATCAGAGGCGCTGGTGCGTTTGGACATGCTTCGGAAGGGGCGAACGTACGAGCTGCTTATCACGCGGCATGTGTTGAGTGCGGTCATGGACGGGCGGAGGCCGCACGTGGAATTCGAGATTCTTTTCCGGGGAATCCACGGGCGAGTGGAACTGGATCTGACCGGGAAAGATACGGCCCAAGCCGGCAGCGCGGTACCCACATTCTATTCGCTAGCCGGCGAGGCGATGGTGATTCCTGAGAAATTTCTGCCGCTGGTTCGCGCCGCGACCAAAGGCGTCAATTGCGTGGGCTGCACCCACGCCCACTACCTGCGAAAGCCCCGTCCTGTTGCCCAGCCGAGACCCGACGCTTCAAATCACGAAGATGCTGTTTGCGGTGAGACTGCCGAGACGTTGACCGGCTAGGTGAGAGTGGAAGAGTGGTTGAAAGAATCAAAGAGTCCCGCTTGCCTCGGAGGGTCATTGTGCTCGCGAAGATCAAACAAGGCTCGTTGGTGGTTTGCCTTTTCCTGTTCCTTTTCGTCGTGCTTGGAGGTGGTCTTCACCTCAATCCGGGCGGGGCCTTTCTTGCTGCGGCGACAGGCACGCCGCTGGTAATTCATGTTTTCAATCGACGGTGGTTGGAGAGGTCAGTCGAACGCGATCCGCCTCTCACATCACAGAGTCCTGGCTCGGCGCGTTGCTTTGCCGAAGCGCAGGCGAGCCATCCTGCCTCCCTCGAGCCTGAGAGAGCAGTCCGACAGTGAGCTATTCGCATGGGTCTCCTTCGGGAACAAGCGGAGATCTCTGGCGGTCCGCAGCGGCCACTCGAAGCGTCGATTTGGTTGTTGCCATCGCTGTCCGATCTGGCTTTCCTGCTGCCAATTCTTGTGCTGTTTTGGTCCACGACCGGGGTCGGCTGGCTACTCACCGATTCCGATACTGGATGGCATATCAGGACTGGGGAATGGATCTTGCAGAACGGGCGCGTTCCTGCGACCGATTTCTTCTCATTCACTAAGGTCGGTCAACCCTGGTTTGCTTGGGAGTGGCTTTCAGACGTCCTGATGGCGGTAGTTCACCAGCGTTTCGGCCTGGCCGGAATTGTTCTAGCGAGTCTATTGCTGCTGGGCGTTACGTCGGTCTGCGTTTACAGGAGCGCACGGGAGGAATCTGGTCATCGTTTGATCGCGATCACTCTGACTGGGCTGGCAATGTCGGCTAGCACCATACACTGGCTCGCGCGGCCACATCTTGTAACTTGCCTCTTCGCCGCGGTGTTTTGCTGGGTATTGAACCGGACCGAGAAGAAGCGTGGGCCCTCTACTCTCTTGGCTCTTCCTCCGCTCACCATCCTTTGGGTGAATCTGCACGGAGGTTTTTTTGTCGGCATCGTCTTGCTGATTACCCATGCGATTGGAGCAGCGACTGAAGAACTAGTTCACGGGGCGAAACAGAATGCGTGGGTTCGAGCGCGGAAGTATTTGATGACTGCCGGGGCGTGTGCCGCCGCGAACCTCGTCAACCCTTATGGATATCGCTTGCATCTCCACGTTGCCGAGTATCTCGGTTCGTCGTTCTATCTTCAGCGCATCAGTGAATTTCAATCCATCGACTTTCATTCGTTTACGGCCGCATATTTCGAGACGTTTCTGGTACTGGCCATCGCGGCGGCTGTCTGGCACCTGAGCAAGAGGCGACTGGTTCATGTGCTTCTGCTCCTGAGTTGGTCACATTTGGCATTGTTCTCGGCGCGCAACGTTCCGATTTTCGCGGTTGTTGCAACGCCGGGCATTGGTTTGGCAATGCGGGAGTGGTTGGACTACGCTGCCTCACGCTGGCCTTTGCAATGGCTCGGAAATTTCAGTGGATGCGTTAAGGAGTTAGAAGAGGGACTACGAATGATCGCGTGCAGCGACGCGCGGAGGCGCTGGCATCTCGTGCCCTGCGTTGCGGTGGTGGTGCTTGCTCTGCTCATGGCTCATCCCGGCCGCGCCAAGACTCTTCGCTCTGAATTTGACCGGAACCGTTTCCCGTTCGACGCGGTCACTTTCGTCTCTAAGGCTGAGCTTGGGCTGCACATAAAGGTGTACGCAAGCTGGCAGTGGGGTGGGTATCTGATCTACCGCCTTTGGCCTTCGATTGCGGTCTTCGATGATGGTCGAACAGATTTCTACGGCCCCGACTTCGTCGCAGAAGGACTGCGAGTGTGGGATGCGTGCCCGGACTGGGCCAGCATCTTGGAGAGGTATCGCGTGAACGCCGCACTCCTTCCTGTTGACTCGGCCTTGGCAACGGTCTTGCGCGAGAGACGGGACTGGAAGCCTGTTTATCAGGATCACGTTGCGGTGTTGTTCGAGAAGACTGAAAACGAGAAATGAGGCTGTGCATTTGCGCGAGGTTTGATTCATGCAGAGAGGTGACGAGGTTCCGATGTCAGAAACGAGCGAAGTTGCGACGGTTGAGCACAGCAAAGAGCACACACCGAAGTCGGGGGAAGAAAGCAGACCGGAACGGCCCCGGGAGACAGTGGCAGTGAGGCGACGCCTCCCAGACGAGCGCCACAGCCTAACCCATCATTTCTCAGTGGGCGGGCAGGAGGGATATGTCACCGTCGGTCTGTACGAAGACGGCTTCCCCGGCGAAATGTTCATCAGGATGTCCAAGGAGGGATCGACAGTTTCAGGACTGATGGATTCGTTCGCAACTGCTGTGTCCCTAGCCTTGCAGTACGGAGTACCGCTGCAAGTCCTGTGCGACAAGTTCAGTCACACACGGTTTGAGCCAAGTGGTTGGTCGGGCAATCCAAAAATTGGGTATGCAAAATCGCTCATGGACTACTTGTTCCGCTGGCTCGAACTGCGTTTCCTGAAAGGTGAGCAGGGGATCCTGTTCGAGTTGGCGAGGCCGGCGCCGCCGCAGCCCGAGTCGGGCAGCGTGGTCGAGGCACTACGGCAGGTTGTCGGGTTGGGAGATGCCCCCGTATGTGTGATCTGCGGCTCGCTGATGGTGAGAAACGGCTCCTGCTATCGCTGCATGGAGTGCGGCAGCACGAGCGGGTGTTCATGAAAAAAGCAACAGGAGAATGAGATGGCGAAAAGCGTTAACAAAGTAATCTTAATGGGAAACGTAGGGCAGGATCCAGAGGTCAAGTACACCGCCAGTGGAGTTCCTGTCGCGAAAGTGAGCATCGCCACGAACGAACGCTTCAAAGACAAGAACGATCAGTGGCAAGACCGGACAGAATGGCACAGCGTTGTGGCTTGGCAGCGTTTGGCAGAAATCGTGGGAGAGTACGTCCGGAAGGGTTCGAAGCTCTACCTTGAAGGCAGGCTACAAACATCGTCGTGGGAAGACCGGCAAAGCGGTGAAAGGAAATATCGAACAGAGATTGTCGCCCGGGACATTGTCCTGCTCGGTTCGCGTGCAGACGGGGACAAAACCGGGAAAGAACCTGCCAACCAAGACTCCGTTCCGGAGCCTGTTCCGTCGGTAGTTGACGACGACATTCCTTTCTAGCACTTCAAGAGATCTGTGGAAACCTCTCCACTTTCGGTAGAGCCACAGACAGGGACGGGCGCACGCCGCCTACTCACCCCAAACCCGCGATCGCGTGTCCGTCCCGGCGCTACCTGAATTGTCGCCATCGAATCTCAACACTACGGAACACCAGAGGTTGAAGGAGGAACGTAACGTGTTTGTCGAACTCATGCCATTGCTGAAAGAACGGACTCTGCTCATCACAGTCGCCAGAGTTGACACAACTCTGAAAGTGAACATCATCCCGACAAGGGTGAAGGAAAGCGAGGACGGGGCTCTTACAACTCCGTTGAGCTATACGGGATCGGCGGAGGAGCTGGACGCAGAGCTGGGAAAGCACCTTGCCAGCTATGTCGTCTCCCACCTTGAGCTGGGTAACACCCTGGCCGAAGCGAAGGCAGAAATGGAGGCCGCAGCCAAGGCTGCACGGCAAAAGTCAAAAGCCACGCCGTCGGTCCCGAAGCCCGATCCGGCCGGCAAGAAAGAAGAAACAGCGGCGCCGGTGCCAACCGCAACCGAGACGACGCCGAGCCTGTTCGCTGCCCAGCCGCAAGTTCCAGAAACGCCGCCGCAAACAGTCGGAGACGAAGGGAGAAACTCTACGCCATGATTAGCGCAAAAGTGATGTCGCGTAGCTTCACGTACAACGGCGTTAAGCTTCCGGACCCAGATCCGAGGATGACGCCAGAAGAAGTGAAAACCATCTACAGCAATCAGTACCCCGAACTGGCGACGGCCGCAATCACCGGGCCGGAGGCTTCTGGGGAAAATCTCCAGTACAGCTTCGTGAGAGCAATCGGGACGAAGGGGTAACCTGCGGTACGGGGCCTACCAGAACATCGGGAGGTCATGATTGAACAAGCCGTCGTCTCAGTGAAACCATTTAAGGCTGCGGACGACGGCTTGACCCCCCTCGAGTCAAAAACAGGCTGAAGCTAAGATGCTTTGCCCACTCGCAACTCTACGCTCTTTCTGCCGATTCGATCCAGTTCTAAGTACACCGTAGTGATTTTGTTAGACCGCATCTGGTAATCGAAATTGAGGTGGCCACACATGCCTCCAAAGACGCGAAGTATTCGCCTCAGAAACCAAAGTAAACAGGCGATCCTGCGAGAACTGAAGCAACTAGCCCAGGCTCGCGACTCGCGCAGCCACACAGTACTCGGGAGGTTCTTGCAATGTCAGGAACTGCAGGTCTGCTCAGCCCTGTTGGCCAAAGCGATCGAGCAATGCTCGCGATGGCACCGCGGGAGAGCACTTCTGCCCCCCGCAGGATCCTTACCGCCCACCAATTGATGGCGCGCGAGTGTGGGGTTGTCGTACCGCGACTAGACGAAATCCCGGCCGAGCACCGCTTCCTCGCTGATGACCGAGAGGTAATCGCGTTGGCGGAAATCCTGGTCAAGTCCGACATCGCGGTCGTGGACGATTGGGAAAAAAGCGGAAAAGATGCGACCAAGTTCCTGCTGCTGACTCTCGAGCGCTGGATTCGCGATCACGGAGGGGCGGCAATTGATCGACGTTTCGTTCTGGAACTCACTCTCAGCGACCGGCTGGTGGACTACTCGGACGAGCGGGGACCACAGGATACGCACTACTTGATCGTCGATCCAGAGGGCGCAGCATTGGTGCTTCTGAACCCAGTCTTGGAACTCCTGACGAAGATACATCCGCGGCTGCCGGCAACATTCTTCAGGCATCTTGTTGGGTCACTCAACCGATGGGTACGGGTCTACGACTACCGCGACGCCGAAGAGCGAGTGGATATGCTACGCGAATGGTACGAGGGCGAAAAGAACCCCGAACAGTACGAAGTGCCGGACATTGAACGGTGCACCCCAGGATGTCTCAAAGAGGCTTCTTTGAGTCTCCGAAGTCTGAGGGATCTTGTCCAGAAGATACGAAGCCGGGAAGTGAAGGTGCTTGTCACGGCCCTGCTTGAGCTGCGTGCGATTGCGAGACGGGCCAAACGGCCGGAGTTTACGGAGGACATGGGAGAGCAGCTCACGGACAGCAATCCACCTCTACCGTGCCTGCTCGCGGCATTCTCGCAGGGCGATGCCGTGGTGGGATGCTTTGACGATGAGGCTCAAACCGCGATGGAGACGACACCCCAACCTAATCTCATTATTCCTCTCAAGCTTTCTGACCCCACCAGCGTATGCCGGGGCTTTCGCACGTTGGGCGTCGCGTGTGAGACGTTGGCCGCGGCGAGCCGATTGATCGATTTGATGCCAGGGAATGAAGACGGCGTGATAACGCGCGAGGAGCAGTCATGAACGCTCATGTGCGGATCGGAGATAACCGCATCTTCAGTCTGAAACAGGCAGTGCTTCTGTATCAGGAAGGCAGCAGAGCGTTTGCCACACTGCACGAGGTAAAGTGCCGGCCGGATGAGGCGCCGTACATGTGTGCGGGACAGTCGGTAACGACGGGCTTTCTTGAGATACTCGCCACAGGTTTGGGGGCAAGCATGGCAGCGGAGGTTTTGCCCGATCATGTTTTGGCAAGAACACCGGAGCTAATCGCCTGGTGGAGCCGAGCGCAACGGCGTTTGCTGTTCTTCGGCGATGGAAACGCGGACGCAAGAAAGCTGAGCGGCAAGATGTATGCCCACCCTGCCTTGGTGTTCATGATCCACGGCCGGGAGTTGTTCGTGCGCGCACTGGCAGAAACTCACCGGCCAGCGGCCGCTACACCTTTGAAAAACGCTCCTTACTGGAATACCGATGCGGACGGGCGAGTCTGTCTAGGCAGTATGCGAGTTCCGGAAGAGGTAAGCGTTGGCTCGCTGTCGGGGTGGGAGGAGGCGTATTTCGCCAGCGAGTTCACTCATCCGAGTGGCGCCGTCCGACTGACAAGCCATCCCCTGGGCTTCCTTGGTTTGTGGTCGAGCCTCGAAGGACGGAGGCACAACTTTCCGGTGACCTTTCTGGCCGACAGCAAGCAGACTCTTCAGGAATTCGTCGAGAGACGAGGCGGCGGATGAAGCCATGGAAACACACCCTGTTCATCCTGAATTGCTGAAGCGGAAGGTGGGGGTGCTAGTTGTGGGATGCGGTGGCAACGGAAGCGCAATCGCTGCCGGACTGCCGTACTTACATCAAGCATTGCTCGCGTACGGGCATCCGGAAGGTCTCAAGGTCACTCTGCTGGACGCGGATGTCATCTCTCCGACGAACTGTGTACGCCAGCCTTTTAGCCGATCTGAGATCGGTCTTTACAAGTCGGTCGTTCTCGCAAACCGGCTGAATCTGTTTTGGGGTCTGGACTGGCAGGGGATTCCGGAGCACCTCGACACAAAGCGAAGGCTAGACGGCGTAGACATCGTGATCGGATGTGTCGACACTCGGAAGGCGCGAGCTGCGATCGCTAGATGCGCGGAGGATTGGAGTGAAGTCGATTACTGGCTGGATCTCGGCAACAACGCCGACAGCGGCCAATTCGTTCTGGGAGAACCTTTGAATCGAAGGAACAGGCGGCACAAGCTCCGGCTGCGCACGGTTTCAGAACTCTTCCCCGAAATCATCCAAGCTGATCTTGACGGAGACGGTCTCCCGAGTTGTAGTGCGGCAGAAGCCCTCGACCGGCAGGAGCCGTTCGTCAATCCCTCCCTGGCTAATCACGCATTGGCCCTGCTCGCGCGGCTGTTTCGGTACGGGTCCATCTCTTATCACGGGGCCTTCGTGGGCCTCTCGGGCCTAGCCGGCGTACAAGCGTTGCGCATTGATCCCAAGTATTGGCAACGTCTCCGAAAGAAGACCCGGGGCGTTCGCGTCCAAAATTGACGAGTAAGGAAGAGCAATGGCTCACCTCAAGCAACACGTATTCAATTCCGCAACCGATGTCTGCATCTATTGTGGCGTCGACCTGCAGGAAGGGCATCTGCCTTGCGATCATGCCTTGGAATCAGCGCCAGATTACTTTGATCGGGATGATCCGCGCTGGCAGGCCGAGGAGTCAGAAAACCGACTGAGGCCGCGGCAAAGCGGGAATCCCGGATCAAGTAAATACGAGGCCCATTCCTAGGAGTGTGTGCCAAGGGAGGAATGATCATGGAAAACAATGAAGGTGGTAAGACCGAAGCTCTGAGTCCCCAAGAGGAAACCGCCAAAGCCGCCATACTTGCCGAGTGTGACAAGTTCGCTAAGGCGGGCATCACTTTCGTCGCAGCTCACTTTGATGGCTACGGAGACAGTGGAACAACCGAAGTGAGGTGTTATGACAGCGAGTCTTATGCGTGGGGCGAGGACGAGACTGTCAATCACGATGTCTCCTATTTGGAGGACCACTTCGAAGCTCTTGTCCCCTTCGGATACGAGGACGATTGCGGTGGCTTTGGAGACGTGGTTCTCGACGTTAATGCCCGGAAGCTGACGGTTGAGCGCAATGACCGCTTTGAGGACTACACAACCACGACCTACGAGATCTGATCACATACAAAAATAGGTCGATCGCGCGATTAACGTTCATATCAAGAACGTGCTCATATCAGCTACATAGTTTTCGTACTTCCACCACTCCAAAAGCTCAATGATCTCTCCTGCAAGATTGCGGAGGTCAGCGGGGGCAGGAGCTAAATGAAATTGAAGGCCGGAGGTGGCTTCGAGGGCACTGAAAGTCGTGCGGATTTTCGGACCGACCTTGTCCGGTGTTTCGAAGTGCATGCTTTCATTTCGTCCTTCCCAGATCACATTTCGCAATGGTTCGGAGCCGAGCAAGCGACCTTGCGGTGCGTTGTCCCGACGCTCACCATACTGCGCTAAAATTCCCTGCTTTGCGATTTGGAGCAGAGCGCCGCAAATCGCCGCGTAGGACGACGCGCGAGCCGCCCGTTTTGCCTTCTTCGTTGCAATTTGGCCTTCGATACCCTCGACTTCTTGATGGGCACGATAGGCCTGTCCGTACGCATGCATGACCTGTCGTTCATCGAAATCGTCGTTCAGGTCTTTCCCTCGAAAATCATCGAACATAAAGTCGCGCTTGCGATTTGCAGCCTCACGCATCTCTTCCAGAACGTCCCCCGATTGACGCTCGCGGGCAATCAGAGCGATGAGAGCGGTTGCGGCTTCGTTTGTTGCTTCTAGATACCAGTGCATCTGGACATTCTAGTTCGTTTCAAAGAGGTAGCCCCATGGCCCACCCGCTCAAGCACGCTGAGAGCAGTGCGAGGAAGTTCGGCGGCAAGGCAGAAGACTATTTGCCAATTCACCGCTGGTTTGACGAATCGAAGGCGTTCTTTCCCGATTTCCGCCATCGAGCGTTGCGTCATCATGCCGAGGGCATCTTTCTGGCAGAGAAACTCTTTGGCGTAACCATCGTGAACAGCGATAGAAAACAAATCCCCGTGCGCTACGTGGGAGAACAGCATGTCCGGGAAGATCTTGGCCGCATTCCCACGGCTCAAGATTGGCTCTTACAGATCAAGCCCCAGCGTTGGATGTATGGCCAGCGCCTGAGCGACGGAACGCCAACAACAAAGGAGGCTCTACCGTGAGCGCGACAAATGGCCATGCACACGAAGGAGACACGTCTGCTTTGACGCCCACCTCGTTGGGCACGCACGCGGTGCCTCAGATTCCAGCGGAGCAGATCAAAGAGATGGTGGCAGCTTTGGAAGTGCCTTTTGAACCCGACCAGATCGAATGGCGGGTCATGAACACGACCAAGAATCAGCAGCCTGTTCGCGGCCAAGTGGTTCCGTATGCCGACCAGCGAGCTTATACCGATCGCCTAAACGCGCTCTTCACGCCGGCAGGCTGGACGCGCAAGTACACCATTCATACGAGCGCCAATTTCGAACGAAGCAAAGACCAGAAGATCGTTGCGAAAGTGCTGGTCACCTGCGAGCTGACGATCTTTGGCTTGGGATCGCATTCGGCCACGGGAGAAGAATGGGCCGACGACGACAACGCCGGCACGTCGGCGGAAGCTCAGTCCTTCAAGCGGGCCTGCTCCTGTTTTGGCCTCGGACGATATCTTTATTACTTCACCGGAACCTGGGTTGATTTGAATGACCGCAAACAGCTTAAGAGCATTCCCCGGCTGTTTGGCTGGGCGACTCCGCAAGGCTGGCGACAAGGCTTGAGACCTGGTCAGGAGACGTCAAGCAATTTGTCCAACGCGGTTCCATCCAAGAATGCTAATACACAGACTGCGGACCAGAAGCGAGACGTAAGCACCGAAGATCGAAACGCACTCGTCCGGCAGATCCAGGCGATGGCAGAACCGCTGGGCAGGCGGCTCTATCGTGGTGTGCTGAAGACCGTTGCCAAGGCCTGGGATCCGAAAGAGATTCCCGAGGCCGAGGTTCTGCTGAAAGTCCTGGAGCGGATGCAGTCGGCTGAACGGGGCTTCCGGCGGTTAGAGGCTGCTTTGAGCAAAGTTGGCCCCGAAACTCTGGCGCCGATTCTTCGCGCCTTGGGACTCAATTCGCTCGATCAGGTCGACTGTATGGAAACCCTCAAGAAAGTCGTTGTAGAGATTGAGCGAGCCGCCGAACGCACGCAATAGAACCGCCAGCCATCGCATCGCGGTCCCATCAGGATCGCTCCCCCTCACTCTCGAATCGCTCCCGAATCGCTCTAGCTATCCTGACTCCCCGAAATTTGCTGCGCTTAACCCATCTTTCGGTTTCAAAGAGGTACTTCCTTATGGCTGCCGCAATTGCCCCGAACATATTTCCTCTCCGCAATCCTCGTCCGTGTGAAAGTGCAACATCACTCAACCTGCTCATCGTGGACGACGAGCGCATCGTCCGCGAAGCCTGCCGGGAAGCCGCAACTGCTTTCGGCTACAGCGCCAGCACGTCTCAATCGTTGGATCAGACGCTTTGGTTGATCGACTCCCAAACGGTCGATGTTGTCCTTCTCGGCTTGAACTTGTCCTGCCCACGCGGGCTCGACGTCGTGCGGGAGATCAAACATCGGCATCCAGACATCGAGGTCATTGTCGTCAGCGGCAATGCCAGCGTGCAATCGGCTGTGCAGGCCATGAAGCTCGGCGCTTACGACTGCATCGCGAAGCCCTTCGGGTTACAGGAGTTGAAACTGCTTCTGGAAAGAGGCGCCGCGCATCTCCAGGTGAAGTGCGAACACCGCAGGTTGGCGGCGAGAATCAAGTCCAGTCAGGGTTTCGGCAACATGATTGGCCGTGCGCCGGAAATGGACCGTCTCTATCGGATGATCGGCAAGGCGGCGCAGAGCGCGCACCCGGTGCTGATTCTGGGCGAAAGCGGCACGGGCAAAGAAATGGTTGCCCGCGCCATCCATCATTCCGGGCCGTTTCGTGACAAGCCGTTCGTGCCGGTGGACTGCGGATCTCTAGTTCCTACACTGATCGAGACTGAATTGTTCGGATATGTGAAGGGCGCGTTCACTGGTGCCATGCAATCCAAACCAGGATTGCTAGCAATCGCAGAGGGTGGGACGGTCTTCCTCGATGAAGTAGGCGAACTTCCGCTTGATCTTCAAGCGAAACTACTGCGCGCTCTCCAAGAGAAAGAGATTCGTCCGGTCGGCAGCACAAAACAGATTCCGATTAACGTGCGCATTCTGGCTGCAGCCAACCGCGATCTGGAGCAGGCTGTCGGTCAAGGGTCGTTCCGCCGCGATCTGTACTTCCGTTTGAATGTTTTGAGCCTGCGAATTCCTCCTCTGCGAGAACGGCGTCAGGATATTCCGCTCCTGGCTACCACCTTTCTGGAACGCCTTTCGCGCGCGTCGGGAAGGACTCACGCAATGAGCGACGACACAATGAATGCGCTCCTTGCCTACGACTGGCCGGGAAATGTCCGCGAACTGGAAAACTGCATTGAACGATGCTGTGCTATGAATTCTGGCCCGGTGATCGGCACCGCCGATCTGCCCGGTTCCATCCGGGGCGCGGCCGCGCAAGCGTTTAACGGAGGCCCAGAAGGAAGGATTGCACCCATCTTCGATCTGGAAAAGCAGGCCATCCTCGGAGCGATTGAGCAGTTACACGGAAATAAGTCAATGGCTGCGAAGCTGCTCGGCATCGGTAAGACCACTCTCTACCGCAAGCTGAAAGAATATGGGGAGTGCGCAGCAGCTCTTTAACGATAAGCAAGACATCCGCCTGCTGAACACACCCTCTCCGGTCTCACGCGCGCGTTCCCACTACGTAGTTATCCAGCAAACATGCTGTCGACTAACAGGCAAAGGAGGTGCTTGTGAACACTTGCATCTCCGCGGTCCAACACTTGCGACCACTCCGGGGCGGCGCACAGGCCCACTTGCTAAGGGCATCTGACGGCGCCTGCTACGTGACTAAGTTCCAGAACAATCCCCAGCACATCCGAGTGCTCGCGAACGAGATGCTGGCCACCAACTTGGGTCGGGCCCTGGGGCTACCGATGCCACGGGTGGGAGTGATTGAAGTCTCCGACTGGCTCATCGAACACTCGGAAGACCTCCGAATCAACCTGGGTGGCGCCAAGATTCCGTGCCGGAGCGGCAAGCAGTTAGGGTCGCTATATGTGGGCTCGGAGAGTCCTGCAATGACACTCGACTACTTGCCTCATGAGCTGCTGCACACTGTTCGGAATCTTAGCGACTTTGCCCGGGTCCTTGTCCTGGATAAGTGGACGTGCAACAGTGATGGACGGCAGGCAGTCTTCTCGAAAGTGCGGAGAAGGCAGCGATATGCCGCAACCTTCATTGACCAGGGGTACTGCTTCAATGCTGGCGAGTGGACGTTCCCGGACTCTCCCCTGCGAGGCGCATACGCCAACAACTGCGTTTACGAGGGTGTGATGGGATGGGAGGCGTTTGAGCCAGCGCTCAGTCGAGCCGAAGAGATGGATGCTCACACCATTTGGCGGCGCGCTGCCGATATCCCCGAAGAGTGGTACGAAGGAGATCGAGACGGTCTGCATCGGTTGGTGGACGCGCTCTGCAATCGCCGCCCACGCATTCGGATGCTGATTGACGAATTCCACGGTTCTAGCCGCAATCCGTTTCCCAATTGGAAAGCTTCATTTTCAATGATTAGTGATCTTGAAGTGGGCCTTGCTTCCGGAGTACGGTAAAGCTAGACTTTGATTCCCGGCGGAGGGCATCAATGAATCGCAGTGAAGCGAATCGTTACGAGCTTCCCCTATCAAAGCAGCATGAGTCCAACATGCAACACCAGCGGCATGAACAAAAGACCGAGCAACAGCGGTTGGACCGCCTAAAGAAAATGTTGCAAACGAGACTTCCCGTCGAAACCAAGGAAATTCGAGCCGCATAGCGTCGGTACAAACCGCAGTTATCGGCGACCCGCGCTTACTTGCGTGTCTTGCGAGGGTCCTGCGTGGCATCCACGTACTCGGTCGAAGATGGACCGAAACCGGTAATCTGAACGACAACAGCTTCATCACCGGTCTCGGCAAAATGATTCCGAGAAGGCGGTTCCGTGTAGAAACTTCCTGGCGGCAGGGCTTTCAGCTTCGCCTCGTCAAAAGTATCGCCATAGCCGATATGCCATGTGCCGGAGATTACCGTCGCAACCCTGTCGTCACGATGGGAGTGCGAAGCGATGCGTGTATGTGGTGGTACGCGAAGCATGATGGTATATACGCCTGACTCTTCTGGATTCCCCTTCAGAACGACGGTCTCGATACCGCCGATGCCGGAGCTTCCAGTACCCGGATTGCCAACTTGCGGGAACTTATACTCCGCAGGAGTAACGCGTTCTTCGGCCGAGTGGCTGGCACTGCTTGCAAGGGTAGGGGCGCTCGCGGGGCCATCAAGAAATTTACGAATCAGCGCCACCGTGTAATCCGGCCGTTCTTCCATCAGCCAATGGCCTGAACCTGCGACGACTTCCTCCCGCACGTTGATCGCAACATGACGCATGATCACAGCCTGAAGGGGGCCGAAGGACTTCTCGCCACCTACCGCCAACACCGGCATAGTCAGCTTCGTTTGTTCGAAGATTTTGTTATCCTTCGCATCCTGCGAGAACGCGGCAAATTGGGCGAACCCGGCCCGCATTCCACCTGGTTGTGCGTATGTGGCGGCAAAGAAATTCCTCGTCGCTTCGTCAGGCTTATTCGGATCACCAGTAAAGTCATTCCAGATTCTGTCGAAGTAGATACGCTCCCGGCCTGCCACCAATCGTTCAGCATCAGGTCCATGGAAATTAAAGTGCCAGACTCCAGGATTTTGGAGAATCTCGCTCCAGGGATCGATGCCGGGGATCGGCGCGTCCATAACGACCAGCCGCTCAACCTTGTCGGGGTACGTCGCGGCGTAGGCGTACGCGACCATGTTGCCGATGTCATGAGCAACAACAAATGTCTTGTCATATCCCAACGAGGTCACAACCGCACGAATATCCCCGGCCTGAGTCTTCTTGTCGTAACCGTCGGCAGGCTTGGAAGAGCGCCCAATGCCGCGGAGGTCGGGCACCACTACGGTATGGTCCTTCATGAGATCTCCTGCCAGAGGAGCCCACGAATCGCTATTTTCCGCGTACCCGTGGATGAGTACGACTACGGGCCCGCTTCCTCCCCAGCGCACAAAAATGTCTGCCCCTGCTGGGCTGTGAACCGTCTTCGCTTGAAAGCTTGACGGCAAGGAAGGCTGAGCCTGGCTTGAGAATGTCGCCAAGGTGAAAAGGGTTATGGCGATGAAACGTCGAATCATCGAGATCTCCGTACACGATAACAATCGGTTTGTTCGAGGTTACACGAATTGAACTGCCCGTGGCCCTACGGATTCTAGACCTACAGCCGTCCTGCCTTTCCACAGCTGACATGCATCATCACGAGGATAAAAACAACGATCCTCCAGTGACGGCATCTCCACGCTCAAAGCGACGTCCCAAAATCTTCGCATCGAGGGGGTTTACCCGTGCGTCCCCATGGTCAAACGAAACTAGGATTCTTCCCTCTTCCAGTTGCCGAGGCCAAGCGACTAAGGAATTGGTTGACTTTTCCGGAGAGATTTTCTGCACTTGATCCCTGCGTCGGCGATGGAGTCGCGTTTGCAAATTTGCTTAGCGACGTAAGAATTCATCGCTTCGGCATTGAAATCGACGCCAATCGGGCAGAGCAAGCGAGAGCACTGGGAATTGAGACTCTGCAAGCGAACGCGATGGATGTCCGGTGCCAGCCGGAAGCAGTGTCCTTGCTCTACCTGAATCCTCCCTACGATTGGGAATCCGGGGAGAGCAACAATCAGAGGCTGGAATTGGTCTTCCTAGCACACTGCTATCGCTGGCTCAAGGCTGGCGGAGTACTGCTATTTGTGATTCCGCAGCCGCGCTTGGCGAAATGCGCGAGGCTGCTAAGCGAACATTTTACGGATTTGCGCGTGTTCAGGCTCACCGAGCCGACTTGCCTGCAATACAAGCAGATCGTAGTGCTGGCAACGCGCCGCAAACGACACTCCAGAGTTCCTGATGCTGTCTTGTTGGATGGAGTGCGCTACCTCGAGGCGCTGGCAATGAAGAGCGAACTCGAGCCTCTAGGCGACACTGCTGAGGCCGGTTACGAAGTTCCTGCCTCGGAGTCGGCGGTACTCACCAATATGGGTATTCCATTGGACGAAGTGGAGGACTTGTTATTGGAATCGGCCGCATATCGTCAGGCTGGCCGTGTGCTTCTGCCCAAGCTGAATGATGTCAGAGGCCGGCCACTCACTCCGCTGCACGGTGGACATGTCGGACTGCTCTGTACTGCCGGAATGCTGAACGGAGTATTCGGCGAAGGAGAAGCTCGTCATATCGCCCACTGGCGCTCTGTGAAATTCACCGACCACTGGGAAGAAGAGGAAGAAGACGGAACCAGAATCTTGCACGACCGCGAACGGTTCTCGCATGAGCTGACGCTGGTGTTTGCCAATGGAAAGACCCAGGTTCTCACGCACGAAAAGAAGGAGTCCGAATGAAAAACGCCCACCTTCGCTTCGGCTGGCTGACCTATGTGAAGAGCACAGAAAAGACGACCACCAGCATCAGATTACGACTCGACCGCTTCATTGGTGAGGTCTTACCAGATCCCCCGAGGCAAGCCAAAGCCCATCTCATTTCAGTGATCGGCGGGGACACACAGATTGCGGCCGTCAGCGCGGCAATTTTTCTTGGAGACCGGTTCATGGTGGAAGGGCCCGGAGTGCAGCCGATTCGAGTCTGTCTTGAACGAAACGCGCAGTGTTTCAAAGGCTCAATACAGTTGGCCGGAC
>Ga0210407_10001482_pt1 | contig 21926 bp, 20 predicted proteins | sample IncBWC27MmetaG_FD_150860 | JGI IMG/M metagenome (GOLD analysis project Ga0210407, IMG submission 150860) | Forest soil microbial communities from Barre Woods Harvard Forest LTER site, Petersham, Massachusetts, United States - Inc-BW-C-27-M | ecosystem: Environmental > Terrestrial > Soil >... | reverse complement strand
TCTATGGCACGACAGCTCAGGGCGGATCAGTTGGAATTGGCACTGTGTTCACCCTGAACAAGAGCGGCGGCGGTGAGACCGTGCTCTACAATTTTTGCTCCCTGCAAAACTGCGCGGACGGAGGCTATGTGCTTGCCGGTCTACTTCGCGATGCGAAAGGCAATCTCTACGGCACCACGAACCTTTACGGGAAATATAGTGCTGGTGTTGTGTTCAAGGTCGATTCCAGCGGAACCGAAACAGTGCTCTACAACTTTTGTCCCGCGCAAAACTGTCCGGATGGAAGCAAACCGGCGGCTGGATTGATTCAGGACGCAGCAGGCAACTTTTATGGCACTACGACCGCCGGAGGCAAACACGGCGCCGGCACCGTGTTTAAACTCAGCAAGAATTTTAAGGAGACCGTACTCTACAGCTTTAAGGGATTGAAGGATGGCGGCACACCAATGGCGGGTGTAATTCAAGATTCCGCCGGGAACCTGTACGGCACCACGAAAAGCGGAGGCAAACACCAGAACGGCACCGTCTTCAAGTTGACCAAGGCTGGAACGGAATCCGTGCTGCACAGCTTCACCGGCGGAAAGGGCGGAGGCCAACCTCTAGCGGGTCTCATTCGCGATGCCAAGGGCAACCTGTATGGTACCGCCTCGGCGGGAGGCGATCCGTCCTGCACTCCGCCCGGCTGCGGAGTGGTGTTCAAACTGAGTCCGTGAAAGCTTTGCCGATACTCGAGGCTAAGATTGAATACTGGTGCGTCCCTGCGATTTTCTCCAATGCCCCACTCTGCGTCAGTACGTGCTCCAACAGAGGATTGTGATAGAGCACCAAGATCGGCCTGGGATGTTCCTGCAACGAGTGTTTCAGGTTGCTGACCATCTTGACCAAGCCAGATTCGGGCAAAGGGTTGAACAGATAAAGCACGGTCGGCTCCAGCGGAAAGGCAAATTCCCTCGCGTCGCCCAGGAGACATTCGATGGTGAAGCATTGTTGCGAGCTGCTTTTGTACTTACCGATATTCTCTCGTGCCACACGGTGTAACTCGGGCAGCAGTTCGATTCCCAGGATGCGCTGGAAGGGATAATCGGCAGCCATCAGAAGAGCGCGCCCCTTGCCCGAACCAATGTCGATGAAAGTAAATTCGCCGGGGTTGAATTTCGCACTCGCCAGCGTCAGGTTTTCGATCATTTCGCGAAACAGTGCAGGCTCAGTTGGTTGATAAGGCGAATGAAAATGTCCCAGCAATCGATCGTGCCAGCCAATGGTCGCACCAGTCGTATCCACGCGATAGTCCCAGTCAAATTCGACGTCGCCGTAGCGTTGCCGACGCCGCGAAGGAGTTGATTCGCGAGCAAACTCCCACAGCGTGGAGATGAAACGCTTCGCCGTGGATAAGATTCCATCGCGCGTGGAGTTCTCCTTCCACCAATTGCGAATGGCTTTCGAGAGGCTGGGTCCGGGATTGGGGTCAGCTTGCACTGAAGGTCATGGTAATGCTTTCCGAGGACGAAGCAGAGACAGACAACCGACTTTGCGGTGCTGGCACGCGGGCGAGGGCGCCCGCGCCACAGGAGCTAAGCCAGAGGCTTCGTCATTTTCACCAGATGACACGGTTGGTTTGCTTGTTGGTCGGAGGGAAAAGGCAGAGTGCCGCTTTCGGCGTAGCCGAGACGGCGATAAAACGCAGGCAACTCGGTGCGCAGATTCACAATGGTGAGGTCCATGAATTGGCAGCCCTCGGCCCGACAGTATTCCTCGGCAACGGAAATGAGACGAGAGCCGAGGCCGGCGCGTTGAAATTGCGGATCGACCGCGAGCAGGCCGAAATATCCGCGCTCGCCGCGCAGTTCCACATAGACACAGCCGGCAAGCGTGCCCCCTTGCTCGACCAGCAGAAACTTTCCTTCCTGCAGCAGGGCGCGCACTTTTTCTGGGTTGGTACGGTCAGCATCGATGAAGAAGCGTTCCGTTCGGAAAGCGGAATTCACGAGGCAGGCGATATCTTCGCCATCCTCGGGTTCAGCCACGCGGGTATTCATTGGTTGGCTTTGTACGGGCGAGGACGCCCGCTGCTGCACCTACCAATCTTAGTCTACGGGTTTGAATTTCGGCTTGGGCGCGATATACCCGGGCGGCGTCCCTTTTTCGATGAAGGGCAGATCGTCCGGTTCGCGCACTTCGACGTGGCCGTTCGGCATCAGTTGATAAGGGTTGCCAACTGGATCTACGGGAGTGCCGCGCATCAGGTTGGCCGCTTCTAAATCCGAAAGAGTCTGCGGCAGATGCCCGTTTTTGTCGCGATAAAGAGAAACGAGTTTTTCCAGGAGTGTTACATCTTCATCCACCTGCAGTGCGCGCAAGTGGGCTGCGGCGTTGCCTCGAATATCGCGATCTTTGGTGGTCTGGTAAGTCGTGGTCCAAATCATGCGCGCGGTTTGGATGTCGCCTCCCCGCTCCGCCATTTGTGCGGCCAGGACTTTCAGGAAGGGATGCGCATCGGGTACCCGCGAGCCACGCAAAAAGGCCTCCGCCGCCTTGGGATAATCCTTGAGATCCAGGTAGTAAATAAAGCCCAGATCGTAGTAGAGACGCCACTCGTTGGGATTATTGCGGATCCCGAATTCCACTAATTCAATGGCACGCTGTGGCTGGTTCCCATTGGCCGCCAGAAAGTTGGACCCGTACTCGTAGGCAACAAACAGATGCGGATCGAGCGTAGTCGTGATCTCCAGCAGCGGGCCGAGCAGGTCGTAGTGCTCTGCGCCTTTGTCGAGCTTATCCCCGAAGTATTGCACGACCCGAGTCCAATAAATGTCGGCGAGTAGTCCGTCGTATCCCAGGCTCAAGTGCTTCAGCAGCCTGGGCGAGGAGATGTAGAGCACCTCCTCCAGCGTGGCTCCGGTTCGCTGGCGATCGATGCTCCGCAGCAACAACACCGATCCCGTCAGGCAACTCAAAAGCAATATACCGGCCGTAATGGTGGTTCGAAGCGATGGCTTCATTTCAGATTCCGGCGCTCGAAGATCAGCACCGCCCCGCAGAGAGCCATGCCGGCGTAAACCAGGGCATACGCCGTGTTCGACAGGATGAGGTGTCCAGGGACCGGCTGCTCGTGCGCTACCGAACTGATGACATTCAAAGCGGAAAAATTTGGCACCAGATAAGCCGCACCTGTGGCCAGCCAGCGCGTGAGCCCGTGGGTTATTCCCGCAAACCCTCGCAGGTCCTCCGCGAATGTGCCGATCACGAACAAGGCAAAAGCAAATACCGCCGACAACAGCGGAGAAGAGAAGGAGGAAAACAACAGCGCCAGCGCCGTGATGATCAGGAACTGGAGGATGATGAAATACAACGCCACCAGCACCCAGCCATCGGAGGCGTGGAAGCGTTGGGAAACGTACAGCAACGACGCGAATACGCCGAGGGCCATGAAGAAGGTGTTGACCACCAGCGTCCCCGCCAGCCCTAAGAACTTGCCGACAATAAACTCCCAGCGCCGGACCGGACGGGAAAGAACGGTGTAGAGCGTTCTCTTGTCAATCTCCTTGGACACCAATCCGATGCCGATGAAGATGGCAATTACCACGCCGAACAACGAAACCGCCGTTAACCCCAGGTTGACTACCACCAGGTGCTCAATGCCAATAGAAATCTGTCCCACCAGAATGGCCGCTCCGGACATCAGCAGGGCGAACGCGATCAGGTTATAGAGGACGCGATCGCGTACCGCTTCGCGGAACGTGTTCGAGGCAATGTGAAGAATTCGTCCGTTCATTTCGTCACCCCCGCGGCCGCTTTGGACGGTTGTAGCTTGCGCACGAAATATTCTTCCAGTGATGTGCGAACCGGAATCAGCGAGATGATCCGCAATTGTTCCCGCCGCAGGGCTTCCAGGGCGGCTTCCTGATTGCCTTCGAGAAGAACGGCGCGGACGGTGTCGCCGGTTACGTGGCAATCCGCGCCTAACCCATGCATGGCGGCCGGTACCTTGTTTCCCTGCCAGATCAGTTCGACGTTGCCTTCGATGCTCGAGGTTAGATCCACTACCGCACCTACGCTGCGTAGTTCGCCTAAATGAATGATGGCCACGCGATCGCAGAGCGCTTCGGCATCGGAGAGGATGTGGGTGGAGAAGAAGACGGTTTTGCCTTCGTGCTTCAATTGCTCCATTAAATCGCGCACTTCGCGGCGTCCCATCGGATCCAGTCCAGACATGGGTTCGTCGAAGAATACGATCCTGGGATCGTGCAGAATGGCTTGCGCGATGCCGACGCGCTGCAGCATGCCTTTGGAAAACTTCCGCAACTGTACCTTGATCACATCCGCTAATCCTACCCGCTCAAGCACCTCGCGGACTTTGCGGGAGCGCTCTCTGGGTGCCACCCCGGAAAGCTGTCCGTAGTAATCGAGCAGTTCGCCGGCCGTGAGGTAATCGTAGAAATAGGGTTGTTCAGGAAGAAAGCCGATCTGCGCCTTCATGCGCGGATCGTTGATCTCCATATCCAGAATTCGCGCCGATCCGGCGGTCGGGTAGACGAGGCCCATCAGCATCTTGAGCGTGGTGGTTTTTCCCGCGCCGTTGGGGCCGAGGAAACCGAAAATCTCTCCTTCCTCCACCCGCAGGTGCAGCGGCCTCAGGGCGCACTTCGGTTTCTTGCGCCAGAAGCCCACGCTGTAGGTTTTTTCGAGACCAAGAATATCGATTGCGGTCATGGCGGTAGAGCTGAATTCCTCCTATTGCTGCTTAGGAAAATTATATGCAAAACCGGAACCGCTGCGAGAGGGTGAGCTAGTTATTCGATTACGAAAGTAAAGCGAGGGGGAACCGTGGCAGCCCCAAAATTCACCCTACTGCAAAGCTGTGAAAGCGGCGCAGGCCGCGATCGTCACCGGCGGCACAACTGGAGCCGCGTTGGCCCGGATCGTGGCTTCTTGGGTGGAGCAGAAGCTGCGCACCCCGGTCTGGTTGGGAGCGGACGCAGCGCCGCCAATCACGTAGCTCTGGTTGGGAATACCGGGGAAACCCGTATCCACGAAATAGTAGCCGCTCTTCGGATTGGCAACCGTGGACTGCGCCAGGACCCAATCAATCAAACACGCGTTGGCCTGGGTGGGAAGAATGCCGGAACAGCCGGTCGCGGCTGGCGGTCCGAGGACCGGCATGGATCCCGCGTAGCCTTGTGAGGGATAGCTGGTTTGGTAGGAGATTTCGGCTGTGTTGGCGGTACGAATGGAACTCGCCGCGGACGATTCGTTGGCCGCGATGCGCGCGCGCAACAGGTTCGGGATGGCGATGGCCGCAATGATAAGGATAATCGCCACCACGATGAGCAGTTCAATCAGTGAAAAGCCTGTCTGTTTCCGCATGTATGTTCCTCTTTTACTTCTCCAAGCTGGCAGAACCAATGGGTTTCTGGGCGAACCCGGGTGTCAACAGCGCTCAGCAGCTGGCTATCACGATTGTGCCGCAAGCGTGGAACGTCGCAAGAGCATTTCAATCAGAATCCAGCCGGCAGCGTGACAGGTTGTGCCATTTCGGAGCGCGGGAATGCGATTGAATCTCTCCGCGGAGGGGAGGCGTTGGCAACTGGGCCGTTTTGCCCCAAAAAACAAAGGAGCAACGGATTGCTCCGTTGCTCCCCGGCTGGTACCCTCCCCCAGGTACTTCGCCAAATTCAAACTACTGCAAGGCTGTGAAAGCTACGCAAGCCGCAACCGTGACGGGAGGAACGACCGGAGCCGCGTTGAAGCGGATCACGCCCTCTTCCGTCGAGCAGAAGCTGCGTACACCAGTCTGATTCGCCGCAGCGGCCGCGCCGCCAACGACGTAGCTCTGGTTGGGAATGGCCGGGAATGCGGTCAAAGCGAAATAATATCCGCTCTTAGGAGTGGCTGGCGCGATAGCATTGGCCAGGACCCAGTCGATCAAGCAAGCGCTAGCCTGGGTAGGAAGAATACCGGAACAGCCGGTGATGGCTGGCGGGCCCAGGACAAGCATCGCGCCTGCATATCCCTGTGTGGGATAAGTGGTCTGGTAAGAAATCTGAGCAGTATTCACGGTACGAACCGAGCTAGCTGCAGACGATTCGTTTGCCGCGATACGCGCACGTAACAAGTTCGGGATGGCGATAGCAGCGATGATAAGAATAATCGCTACCACGATAAGCAACTCAATCAGTGAAAAACCTTTTTGTTTCCGCATGTGTGTTCCCTTCTTCTCCGTTATCAGATGTGGTCTCAGTAGACCCAATTGCCGATTATGTTCGCATTTTAGCGGCCAGAACCAGAAGTTACTATGGGGTGGGTCCGGATTCCACGGTGCACTTTGTTTTCAAGGGTTCCGCAATCTTCAGTAACCATTGTGCCTGAAACGAACCGGCCCCGGAACGGCATTTCTATCAGATTTTGTCGAGCAGCATGACAAGTTGTGTCATTTTGGTATTGCAGCCATCTCATTCCGTACTGCTTAGGCTGGAGCGTCCTTTCAGCGAGAACGGCGCACATTGGCCGCGAAAAGGTCTGGCTGCCTGACAAAGGCAACCGTCCCCAGTTTTCGAAAAAGGGGGTTCGAGCCTTGGATTGGTGCACCGTGACAATGTGGCTGAATATGTATTCGGATACGCAAGGTAAGGTTAGGGGCCGGGGCCGGAGGTGGTTCCGCGGTCCGGTTTTCCGCACGTCCGCCCAATTCAGCTATTGCAACTGAATGTAGGGCGCGTTTTGGCATGCTGCAGACGTCGTCGTCGGAGGAGCATTGTGGGTTGGGTCGTAGTGGATCACGCCGTCTTCAACCGAGCAGAAGCCGCGCACGCCGCTCTGGCTGAATCCCACTGCGGCGCCGCCTACGGTGTAGTCCGCATGGGGCGCGCCACCCGAGTTGCCTATACCAAAATAATATCCACTCTTTGGAGTCGCTACCACCGTGGCATTCGCCAGCAACCAATCGATCAAGCATCCGCTGACCGAGGTCGGAGTAACTCCGGAACAGCCGGTGGCGGCCGGCGGTCCCAGGGAAAGCATGGTGCTCGCAAATCCAACCGCCGGATAGGCGGCTTGATAGGTAACCTGAGCTGTGTTCACGTGGCGAATCGAACTGACGGCGGAGGACTCGTTAGCGGCAATACGCGCCCGCAACATGTTTGGAATGGCGATGGCTGCGATAGCCAGAATGATGGCCACCACAATCAGCAACTCGATTAGCGAGAAACCTTTTTGCTTCCGCATCTTCTTCGCCTTGGTTCAATTTGAAGGCGCCGGTGCGCCCTCCCATAAGTCTGTCGCAATTTGGTTGCCCATCTCAAAACGGCATTATGGCGGAAAGTAACCATGACTAAGTCTTATGCCTGCCACGGGCTGGAAGGGAGAGCACGTAGCCCTGAGTCCGGGGCCAAGCCGAGAAAAGGCCGTCAAGAAGGCGACCGCCGACAAATTTTGTCAACCTGCCCCCTTTTTGGTGACTTTACAGATGCTACGCAGGCGCAGGAAAACGGAGAGGCTTAGCTGCGAGTCGTTTCATCTCTTGCAGGTGCGCAGCGATTTCGAACGGGTTGCCCTTGGTCAATGGTGCTAACTCAGGTAGGAGTGCCTACCAAACGATCTACGCCGCTTTCACCAGCATGCAGGTCACGTCGTCGTGTTGAGGGGTCGCGCCGACGAAGGCGTCAAGATCGCTCATCATGCGGCGGAGCAGTTCGTCGGGAGTGGCCGCTGCTCCGGCCTGTAGAAGGTTCAGCATTCGCTCTTCGCCGTATTCTTCGTCGCGTACATTCACAGCTTCCACTACGCCATCGGTGAAGATCACCAGCCAATCACCGGGTTGCAGGATAACGCTGCCGGCCTCATAAGATTTATCTGCCCACATTCCTAACGGCAGACCGCCATTCGACAAACGTTCGATTGCACCGGTGCTGCGCCGCAGGATCGGCGCGTTGTGTCCAGCATTGATATAGGTCAGAGTTCGGCTGGCCGGGTCGAACTCCGCCAGGAAAGCGGTGGTGAAGCGGAGGCCGCTCTGACTATTTGTGCAGGCGTATTGATTCATGCCCGTTACCAGATCGGGGAGATCGCAAGCAGTTTCCGAAAGAGTTCTGAGGCTGGCCTGGAATGTGGCCATCAGCAACGCCGCCGGAATGCTCTTGCCCGCGACATCGGCGACGGCCAGCAGGAAATGAGGTTCGCCGGAGTCGGCCACGGGACGGGCAAATACGTCATAGAAATCGCCGGCGACGGTATTTGCGGGGCGCGTGGTGAAGGCAATTTTCAAGCCGCGGACGTCAGGTGGTTTTGCCGGGAGCAGCCATCGCTGAATGTCGCGGGCAATTTCGAGATCACGTTTCATCACGACGCGGTCGGCAATTTCGAGCATCAGAAGGATGAACAGTGACGCCCCGCCGAAAAAACGAAGGTCGAATTCGACGAATTCAACGTGCCCCTCTTCGTTTCGATGGCTGTAGCCTCCTGCAGGAAAGAGCAACAAAACCATGCCCAGAAGCAGAAGGACGCGCCGCGCGGGCGTTAGCTTTTCGAGGATTGCCCAGACGAACTCTTGCGCCGTCCGCCAGAAGCCGTGCTTCTTTGCCTCCGGGGCGCGGGCTTTGAAATCGCGCTCGTAAAATCGATAGGTGGCGCGGGCATCAGTGCTGAATTGTTTCCAGAGTTGGCTGAGCTCCACGCCTTCGGTGACGCGGTGCCAGAACCGCTGGAGATGGGCGATCACACCTTGATGTGGTTGGCCCGGCGGCGCCGGGGCGACTTGGGAAGAGGGAGAGTTCATGCAGGAATTGACATTATAAGCTGCCACACCGCCCAGTCGGATTTTCGCTAAGCAACATGAAGGGCGCTATGAGGACGCCGACTCCGCCTGGGCCAGCAGCACGACAAGCGTCATGTCATCGTGTTGTTTGGCGCCGGCAACGAACCCATCGGCGGCTTGCATCAGCCGGGCAATGGTTTCGGACGGGCTCAGGCCGGTGCAACTCCGGATGTTTGCTATCATTCGTTCCTCGCCCCATTCCTCGTCGGCAGCGTTCATGGCCTCGCTGATGCCATCGGTGAAAGCGATAAAGATGTCGCCGGGAGCGATCGTCACAGTCGCTTGCTCGTATGGAAAACTCTCGAGCAGGCCGACCACGGTCCCGCCAGTTTCGAGCCGCGACAGTTGCCATTCGCCCGCCTTGCAATGAAACAGCATGGGCGGGTTGTGTCCGGCGTTGACATAAGCAAGCTGGCGCGAAGTGGGATTGTATTGTCCATAAAAGAAAGTTGCATACCGGTTGGCGGAGGAGGCTTCATAGACCAACCGGTTTACGTTACTCACCAGCGCCGCGAGATCGTCAGTCATGCGCGTGGCTTCGCCGCGCAAAGAAGCTTGCAGGCTGGCCATGGTCAGGGCCGCCGCAATGCCTTTGCCGGAAACATCGCCTATCGCGATTCCTAACTGCCCGCCGGGCAGGGCGAGAAAATCATAATAGTCGCCACCGACTCCGAGCGCGGGACGGCACGCTCCGGCGTATTCGATGCCGAGGATCGGCGGCAAGGTTTGCGGGAAGAGTCGCTCCTGCACCTCGCGAGCGATTTCCACTTCGCGGTTCAGGCGTTCGCGCTGGGCTACCTCATCGGCGATGGCGGACATGAGGCGGGCGTTCTCCAACGCCAAACCAGTTTGCGCGGCCACCGACTTCAACAAGCGCAGGTCGCTGCCGGAATAGGGTTCGTCGGAAAGCTTCGGGCCCAGGCTGATAAACCCCAGCAATTTGTCGCGCGCGTTTAAAGGCAGTAACAGTTCGCTCTGAAGCTGAGCCAGCTTGCCGCGATCTTCCTCACTCACTTCTGTTTCACGGTAGAGCCAGGAATCGGGGTCGTCGAAATAAACTCGGGCTGGTTCCTTGTGCGTTTGAAGCAGTTTGACGGGCCCGGCGCTAGCGGGAAAGACCATGTCGAGCGGTGCGCCAAAGCCGAGCGCGTACGCCGGACGATAGGGCCCGCCGCCCAACAGGACAGCCACGTTCGGGATATGAAGGGTTTCTGCAATGCGCGTGGCCACAGTTTCGATCAAGGGGCGCGTTTCTACCATGCTGCGCACCTGATCGCTAAGTTCGCTGAGAACCTGATCCGCGTCGTAGGCTTCGCGAAAGAAGCGGCGATCGGTCCAGGTGCGCAGGCGTTCTCCTAGGCGAGGAATGCTGAATCCCACTGTGATTGCCACCGCAATCACAGCGATTCTTCCCCCCATGTTCGAGTTGCCTGCAAGCGCAAAGGCTGCGGCAATCACGATCGCAATAGCGACGAACTGAAGCGCCCGTATTCCGCTTTTCGCCAGCCCGTACTGCAGACTCTGGCGCACGACCACTCGCACATCCATCGCTCGCTGCACCACGATCACATACGCCAGAGTGAGTGGGAACAACAGCATCATCAACAGCGCCGGATAGGTCGTCCATGTGGGAAGAAGCTCGAAGCGGGTTCCTCCAAAGGTTGCGATGAGAACCACGGCCAGGGCCGGCGTCATCGCAACCGTTGTTCCCCAATACAGGAGTCTAAGTCGCCGGCGGGCATCCATCGGAAGCGAGGAATTGCTGGACGACTTCATGAAAATGAAACAGAAGAAGCCACTGATGGCGGCATAGGCCAGGACCGTAACCACGCCGTCGAAAGGCGCTGTGATTCGCTGGATCGGCCATACTGCGGCGTAGTTGGTGATTTGTCCAACCGAGACGATGACTCCAAGCAGCACGGAAACTGTCAACGGGGCGATCACCAGCCACCACCCCAGCTTCGACCATCGGCGCACGCGGTGGCCTGCCGGAAAAGGCTCGGGGAAATAGAAGCCGAACAAAAACATGAAGACAGGCCAGGCCTGCCCCAGTGCCACGCTATAGACGACTCCGAACTCACGGATCCCAGCAGGCCGGGCCTCTACGCTTCTTGGAGACCCGACGATGAGTTGAGTGAAACTCAGCAACACGGCAAGCAGCAGCCATGCCAACCGGTCCCTCGGCCGCACTAAGACAACCCAGCAGCCGAGGACCAGGCAAATTACAGGCATGACAAGCACGAGCAGAATCGGGACGGCGCGCTCGCCCCACCTTCCTTGCGTCCGAGTGACGGGAACTTCGATTGTGCGCTCTGTCCCCTTCCCTGGATCTCGGACCGTCAATGCCAATGCAGTGCCGGGCGCAGCCTTGGCTTGTTCTTGCGCCAGCACGGCCGTTCCGGTGTAGCGCCGCCCATTGACCGCGATCAGTAGGTCGCCGACCCGCAGTCCTGTGGATTCCGCTTCAGGTCTTACCACGTCTATTCTTGCGCTCCCCGGTCCGAGGGAGAAGTACGGCACACTAAGGTCGAGCCTGCGTACAACGTCAACGCTCAGCCAAGCTTGAAAAGTAGCGGCAACGACGAACACGATTCCCAGGCAGAAGAAGAGGACCGTAGGGCGGGTTCGCTCCCTGAGGGCGGACGCTCTGGCGCTGACGATAGTCGTTGTCATGGCGCAACGATTGTAACCGCGGTGTGCGTGTAAACAAAGATCTTGTCGGCCACGACGTAGCCGCGGTCAAACTTGGAAACATTTAGAACAAATCTAGTTGCCCCCCAGCATCAGGGGCGGGGACCGGGTGGCTTCTCTGACTATAACGGTCGTAGTCGTTGCGAAGGCCATATTTCTGCCGCAGCCGGGTCATGAGTTGCGAAAGCGGCTTGCGGTACGATGCCGAAACGAAGGCTCGGTCTTTGTAACGATTCCGGTAGCTTTCGACCAGTTGCGGGAACTCCTTTTCCAGAAATGGCAGAAATACAGCCGCGGAGCAGGGTTTCAAAAACAGGGAATTAGCGAAGATATATTTTCCTCCCGCCTTGGCTGTTGCTCGGACCAGCGCCTCGAGGTCGCGTGGGGAATCCGTAATGCCGGGAAGCACAGGCGCGCAGATCACCCCTGCCGCAACCCCCGCCTCATTCAGCTTTTGCATGGCCTCGAGACGTAGATCGGGACGCGGCGCGCGCGGTTCCAGAATGCGTGCCAAATCGGCCTTCAGTGTGGTGATGGTGATGTTGACAAACAAGCGGTTATTCTTGTCGATCTGCTGTAGAACCTCGACATCCCTCAGCACGAGATTGGACTTGGTGACGATCCCGATTTCCAGTCCGCGATGCCGGGCGAATTCTTCCAGGATCGCCCGCGTTATCTCGAAGCGTTTCTCGGCCGGTTGATAGGGATCAGTCGCAGTCCCAAGCGCGATTTCTTCCCCCGGCTTGACGTGGCGCAGTTCCTGCCGAAGCAAGTCCGCCGCATGTTGCTTCACGAAAATCTTCTGCTCGAAATCGACGCCATCCTTCATCTCCATAAACTCGTGGGTGTAGCGGGCGTAACAGTACTTGCAGGCGAACTCGCAGCCGCGGTAAGGATTGATGGTCCAAGTGAAGGGCATGCGCACGCCAGTACAACGGTTCAACAGGGAACGGACGGGGAGCGCGAAATATTCAACCTCGTGGCCTTGGCGAAGGGATTCCCCCTCGGACGCGAGGCGGGCGATGCCGATGAGTTTGGGCTTGAGGTCGGGAAGAAGAGAAAGGGACGCCATGAATATTTTCGTGTTTTGTTCGCCTACTACTTTAATTGCGAAGATGGAAGCGAGTCAAGTTAGCTCTTGCCTTTGACGAACACGTGATTGACGTGGTACACGTAAGTAGCGTGAACTGCTATGAAAACAGAGAACAACTCCAAAATGAACGTCACGGTTAGCCTCAGCCGCCAGACGCTGCAGAAAGCGAGGGTGTTGGCCGCGCGCCGGGCCACTTCCATCAGCAAACTCCTCGCACAGCAGATCGAAACCCTGGTCGGCGAAGACGAAGCCTACCATCGCGCAGAGCGTCAGGCGTTGGCACTGCTCGAGAAGGGATTCTCCCTTGGTGGCGTGATTCAGGGGACGAGAGATGAATGGCATGAGCGATAAAACGTTTGTCGACACCAACGTACTGATTTATCCCATGACGTTGACGCGAAGGCAAAGCACGAGATTGCGAAGGGCGTTCTGAGTGAACTGTGGAGCTTGCGAACCGGAGCTCTGAGTATGCAGGTACTACAAGAGTTTTACGTGAACGTGACACGCAAGATTCGGTCTCCGCTTTCTAAACGTGACGCTCGTCCGGTAGTTGAGAGCTACGCGGCCTGGTGCATCGAAACTACAAGGGAGGAAATCGCGACGGCCTTTCGCCTCGAGGACGACTGCCGCATCGGCTTCTGGGATGCGCTGATTCTGGCCGCGGCCATCAAGTGCGGCGCCTCGCGCATTCTTTCAGAGGACTTAAACGCAGGCCAGAGAATCGCCGGCATACGAATTGAAAACCCATTCGCGGCGCGGACGTGATGATCACTTCAACCCATCAACCACATAAAGGTCCGACAGCATCCGGCGGTAGCCATATACGTACGACTTCCCGTCCGGCGTAGGCAGGATCGGTCCGACGTACTCTACTCCCGCGGGATCGGGAGGCATGAGTTGTTTCCATAGCGTCCGTTGTCCGGTTTCGACGTTCAAGCGATAAACCTTGGCGGGAAGGTCGCTTGGCCGGTCGACGTAGATGCTGTTCGAGTCCGAAGTCCAGCCTGCTGGAACTTCACCATCGTTCAATCCCTTAATCGGATGCGGCTCACCAGCGGGAATGGGATAGAAATAACCCTTGCCATCTGGGCCAACGGCTGCGACGGTCCGCCCGTCGGGTGATAGGGAAAACGTCAGTGAGTCGGTGCCCTCTGGGCTGACAGGTTGCGGCTTCCCGCCATCCAAATCTTGGACGTAAAGTCGTCCGCCCTGTCCCGGTTCGTTGCCTGATAACAGAAACCGCTTGCCATCGGGAAACCAAGCCGCGCGCGCATTATTAATTTGACCGAGCGCACCGTGTGGGAGAGCCTTGGCCTCCCCTGCCTTGGTTGGCAAAAGAAAGAGATCGGTCAGCGAATCCACGCGCGTACACAGCACCCACTTCTCATCAGGAGACAAAGCCAGCGGCGCACCGTCGCCAAGACGCACCGCAGGCGAACCGTCGGTCTGCCGTAAATAAACCGCGTAACTTGGCCCTCCGCCTTCACCTTGCTCGACAAACAGCAAAGTCTTGCCATCCGCAGAAACGGAGACCGGATACGACCAATCCAGCCAGGTAAAGTCTCGCTCCGCCGTTTGGCCGGGAGCAATCACGGTCATTCCGCGGCGCCAATTGTCGCGGGTTAAAAGCACTCGCCCGTCGCGCCAGGTGTCCTGCAAGCTCAGGTCTGCGGGAACGCGCGCCACCATCCGCTCCTTCCCCGACATGCTTACTGCGTAGAGAGAGCGATCCAGTCCCACCTTGGCGGCGGTAAACCAAACCTCATCGCCCTTAGGCGACCAGGCTAGGCCAATCGTGCCACCGGGTTGCTGGCTGGAAATGTTCCTCTCGTGTCCCGCGAGATCGACCACGGCGACTGTCCCGATCGTGTCGCCCTGCAAAGAGTGGTCGAGAAATGCAATCAAATCGCCTTTGGGAGAAATTCTTGGATTGCTGATCCAACCGCCAGTCTCGTAAAGAACTTTTCCGATGGGATATTCCAGTCGAATGCGGCCGCCTACCTCGCGCACCACCGCAAGCATGTTGCCATCCGGCGACCAATCGGCCCACTGCACATTTTCCAGAACCTCCCGCGGAGCGCCACCCACCTGCGGCACGCGGGCCAGAGTTCCAGTGTGATACATCGATTTAACTTGCCGGCTGTTGAGCAAAACGGCCATCTCGCCGGATGGAGATACAGCCAGAATCTCGGCACCAGACAGCCCTAAACTCCGCGACTCCGGACTCTCCGGGCGGGTACTGAAAACCTCGACCGGCCCGCCCTCCCACGCTGCGCTGTAAATCACGGTTTGCCCGTCGGGCGCCAGCCGAGCCATGCGAATCGTTCCGCGCCGATACGTCAGCAGGTGATAAGCGGGCAGTCGCGCCGTCGCCATCTTCTGACCCATGAAGAACGCGGCGGCAACGCCCGCTGCCAGGACTACCGCGCCCACCACCAACGTCCATCGCAGGCGTGTTCGTGGAGCCGCTTGCCCGACAGCAGTCTCTAACGGTGAAGTCGGCATAATCGGGATCGAACTCGATACTCGTCCCGCGGTCGCTCCCCGCGCCGAGTCCAATTCCCGCTTAAGCCGCTTGAGATCGCCGCGGATTTCAGCCGCACTCTGATAGCGCGTCTCCAGATCTTTGTCGAGCGACTTGTTGATAATCTCATCCAGCTTGGGAGGAAGCGCCGGATTCAAAGTACGGGGCGCGGTCGGCATGCCCTCCAGAATGTGGTGAAAGATCACCGCTGATGTATTTCCGTCGAACGCTCTTCGCCCGGTGCTCATTTCATACAGCACCACGCCCAGCGAAAAAAGGTCGGTTCGCGCATCCAACTCTTCGCCGCGCGCCTGTTCCGGCGACATATAAGCGGCAGTGCCGACGGCTGATCCGATGCTAGTGAGCTGTGCTTGGGAAACCGCAGTGGCCGCATCATGCTCAATCCCGGCCTTGCCTTTATCCCAGAGCTTGGCCAGACCGAAGTCCAGCACCTTCACCTGGCCGCGTGGCGTAAGGAACAGGTTGGCGGGTTTAATGTCGCGATGGATGATCCCCTTGGCATGCGCCGCGTCCAGTGCATCAGCGATCTGAATTCCATACTCCATCACCTGCTCGACCTTCAGCGGCCTGCCCTCGATGCGATGCTTCAAGGTCTCGCCTTCGAGCAACTCCATGGCGATGAACGCCTGCCCATTTTCCTCGCCGATGTCGTAAATTGTGCAGATGTTGGGATGATTGAGCGCCGAAGCCGACTGAGCCTCGCGCTCAAAGCGGATGAGTGCCTGGGGATCTCGCGCTACATCCTCGGGCAAGAACTTGAGCGCGACGAAGCGATGCAAGCGTGTGTCTTCGGCCTTGTAGACAACGCCCATCCCGCCACCGCCGAGCTTTTCGAGAATCCGGTAATGGGATACGGTTTGACCGATCATGAGCGGCGCGCAGACTGAACAGCGCTGCCATGTTAGGTGGGATGGCGGCAGAAGTCAACGTTGGAAAAAACGACTGTCCGGGCAAGACTTGGGTTGACATCTTACCCATAAATCTCTACACTCGGATCGTATGTCTACCCAAGAATCGGAAGGCAGGCTGGAACTGCTGCAAGGCACATTGGACCTGTTGATCTTACGCACCCTGATCTTCGGACCACAGCACGGCCAGGGCATCGCACGAGCCATCCAGCAGACGTCGGATGAGGAACTCCTGGTCGAGCACGGAGCCCTTTATCCCGCTCTCCAGCGCCTTGAGGAGCGCAGCTGGATTGCCGCGAAATGGGGAGTATCTGCCAATAACCGTAGGGCGCGCTTTTATTCCCTGACATCCGCCGGCCGCAAGCAACTGGTGAAAGAAACCACCAAGTGGAAGCGACTCGCGGCAGCGATCGGACGCGTTCTTGGTCCGGAGGAGACTTAGGCATGTTTCGAGCCAAGCGCAACCCAAGCGACTTCGGTGCGGAAATCGAAGCCCATATAGCGCTAGAGACAGAACGCCTCCGCGAACAGGGTCTCAGCGATGAACAAGCCCGAACCGCGGCACGCCAGGCTTTCGGCAACGTGACCCGGGCGCAGGAGCGCTTCTACGAATCCGGCCGCTGGCTCTGGTGGGAAGATCTCTTCTACGACCTTCGCTACGCTGTGCGCATGCTGCGCAAGCAGCCGGCCTTCACGCTGGTGGCGGTTCTCACGCTGGCGCTGGGGGTCGGCGCCAACACAGCAATTTTCAGCATCGTGAATGCTGTGCTGCTGCGCCCGCTTCCGTACCGCGATCCGGACCGTCTGGTGCGAATCCTCTTTAACGAACCAGGCTTGGGACTGCGCGACATCACATTTTCCAAACCGGAACTGGACGATCTCACCACTCGATCCGGCGTATTCGAAGACCTGAGCGCGATCGGCGGCGGCAGTGTGAATGTGACCGGCGCCAAACAGCCGGAGCGTCTCGAGTTCGTGCTTATCGGCTTCGATTACTTTTCCATGCTGGGTGCAACCCCGCAGATTGGGCGGTTGTATGGTCCGCAAGACGTCGTGCCGGGTTTCTCGCCGAATGTCGTGATCAGCGATGCTCTGTGGCGCCGCGATTTTGGCGCCGATCCCAACGTCCTCGGCCGCACCATCCGGTTCGACGGCGATCCGGCCACGATCGTCGGCGTCCTTCCTCCGGGATTTCGTCATCCCGGGCCGACGGTGTCGGGTGACGTGCAAGTATGGTCTGCCGCCGGATTGGCCGCCGATCCTTTCCCCAAGCCCATACGCAGCAACCGCGGGATGAACGCGGGAACAATCGGGCGACTTAAGCCGGGGCTCACACTGGCCCAGGCACAAGCGCGGCTCACCGCCATGGCTGCTGAAATTCGCAAAGATTTTCCCACGGAGTATCCTGCGCCGGCCCAATGGACGATCGAGATTCAGCCGTTACAGGAATTCCTGGTGGGCAAAGTTCGCCCCATGCTGATCGTCGTGCTCGCGGCCGTGATCCTTATCGTTTTCATCGTGTCATTGAACATTGCGAATCTCCTGCTGGCGCGCGCCTCCGGACGGCAACAAGAGATGGCGGTGCGCTTGGCGCTCGGGGCGAGCGGCGGGCGCATGATTCGGCAAATGCTGACCGAGTCGATGCTGCTTTCGTCGCTGGGAGGTCTTGCCGGGATTGCCGCCGCCTTTGGTGCCTTGGGTTTCATCCTGCGCTTTGTCCCGGCGAACATTCCCCGGCTGAGCGAAGTGAGAATCGATTGGGTTGTATTGGCGTTTGCTTTGCTGATTTCAATTCTTACCGGCTTGCTTTTTGGGCTCGCCCCGGCGCTTCACTCAGCAAAAGTCACTCTGTCCTCAGCAATTCGGGAAGGCGGTCGAGGCTCCGGCTACAGCACCAGGACCGGCCGCTTGCGCGATATTCTCATCGTCTCGGAACTGGCATTCGCTGTCGTGCTGATGGTGGGAGCTGGCTTGCTGCTGCGTACTCTGCGCGATCTGATGCGGGAAGATTCGGGCTTCAATCCAACCCAGGTCGTCGCCGCCAATGTCTGGTTGCCGGTTCCGGACGATCCCAAGCAGGATCCGTACCACGGCATCGCTCCCAAAGTGGCTTTTGATCGAGAGTTGCTGCGCCGAATGAAGGCGATTCCGGGAATTGAACTCGCCGCCATCACCACAGATTTACCGACCACCAGTCACAGCCTCAATGATCCTCAGGGGAATGAAGCGTTGTCGATTGAAGATCGTCCGGTCGAGTCTTCAGAGGATCTGCGCGCCGAGAGAGTTCGGATCAGCCCTGACTATTTCAAGCTGATGCAGTCGCCGCTCGTGCGCGGCCGTTCTTTTACTGAAGGCGACGAAGACGGCAATCAGCCCGTGGCCATCGTTGACGAGACCACCGCTCATAAGTATTGGCCGGGCCGCGATCCGCTGGGCCGCCGAGTTCGGTTCGGCCAAGACCCTACCAAGCCTTGGATGACTGTCGTGGGGATAGTGAAAGACATCAAGAGTGACGGGCTCGACATCGACGGCGTCCCCCACATCTACGTGTCCGTTTATCAAGATCCGTGGAAAGCGCAGAGCGTGGTCTCGCGTACCTCTTTGCCGGCGAGTGCCCTGGAGCCGCAGATTCGCCGCGAAGTCCAGAGCATTGATCCGGACCTGCCCGTATTCAACGTTGCTTCGATGAATGACGTGCTCGATCGCTCGCTGGCTGCACGCCGTTTTTCCGCCGACCTGGTCAGCGGATTTGCTGGACTGGCGCTGCTTCTGGCCTCCATCGGAATTTACGGCTTGTTGGCTTACCTGGTCAGCCAGAGGTCGCACGAGATCGGCTTGCGCATGGCCTTGGGAGCTACTCGAGGAGACGTGCTGAAACTGTTTTTGCAAAAGGGTGTCGTGGTGGCGAGCCTTGGAATTGCTGCCGGCGTGGTCCTTTCCGCATCCACAGCCTCGATGATGGCAAGTTTACTTTACGGTGTGCGACCGCATGATCCGGCGGTGTTTCTGACGGTGCCTCTGCTTTTGTTTGCCGTCGCGGTTGTGGCCAGTTATCTGCCAGCTCGGCGCGCAACCAAGGTCGACCCAATGATTGCGCTTCGCGAGGCTTGAACGCCGCGTGTGGCATGTTTATTGATCTTGAACAGATTGAGGAGAATCACTCGATGAAACAAACCCGAATCTTCTTGTCGACGGCGGTACTCATCCTTACCGCGGTCGCCCTGGGACAGGCCACAAAAAGCGCCACAACCACGACCGCGCCTGGAACACAACAGCAGCCTCCGCCGACCATAGCTTCAGTCCTGAATCTTGAGATCGGCAACGTCGAAAAGCAAATTGTGGATGTTGCCGAAGCCATGCCCGAAGATAAATACAATTTTTCTCCTGAGAGCTTGAACATTCCGGGCAGCGACTACAAGGGTGTGCGCACATTTGCCGTGCAAGTCAAGCACGTTGCCGCGTCCAACTATTTCATTTGGTCTCACGTTACCGGCGACAAGCTGCCGGACGGCTTGAAGGACGGGAACGGTCCCGAGAACTTGAAGTCCAAAGCCGACATCATCAAGTTCTTGAAGGATTCTTTTGCCCTCGGTCACAAGGCCGCGGCCACGTTGACTACCGAGAACATGTTGCAGACCGCGCAGGGCAGTAAATCGACTCGCCTGCACCTGGCTACATTTGGCGTGGCCCATGCCTTCGATCACTATGGGCAGATGGTGGAGTACTTGCGCATGAACGGAATTGTGCCGCCAGCCAGCCGCGGAACGTCAGATTGAACGGGCCTGAGACTTAGGATATGTTTCGACGCAAGCGCAAGGCGAGCAACTTCAACGCTGAACGTGATAGTTGCCCCATTGATTTCCACCTGCTGTACGGAGTCCGTCCCATCGATCTGGCGGTTTTTCTTGCCGTGCCGCTCATTCTGATGTTGGTCGCCCTTCTGGCGAGCTACATTCCGGCGCGGCGCGCGGCCGGGGTGAACCCAGTCGCCTTGCGCGAAAGTTGAAAACAGCACGATTTAGGTTGTGTTTTTCGCAGTTTATGCCAATCGAAAGGAGAAATTACGATGAAGCGGTCTTCGCTTGTGCTAGTTGCGGTCACTCTGCTTGCCGTCGTCGGAACCAGTCTTTACACTCAGGGCCAATCGCAGAATCAAGCGCCGAGTCCGGCGCGTTCACGAGCTGATGAGACGCTGGCAATGTGGAACGAGATCGGGAACAAACTCATCGCCATGGCCCAGGATTTTCCCGAAGACAAATACGATTTCAAGCTGCAGAAAGATCAGCGCACCTTTGCACAAACTATTCTGCACGTCGCCGCCGTTGACTACGACCTGATGCGTTTGGTTTCCGGATCAAACATCGGACCCGACTTCGGCAAGAACAAGTACGACCCGTTGCGAGACGTTTACAAAGTCAAAGCCGACGTGGTGAAGCTGATTCAGCAGGCAGTCGCGGACGGAGCGAAACTGATTCAACAGCAGGGCGACGCGGGGCTGGACAAAACGACGAAGTTTCCGTTCGGGAACATGCTGGTACACAACTCCTACAACTGGATGTTCACCATCGAGGATAGCGGCGAGCACTACGGACAGCTGGTGGTGTACTACCGCGTAAATAACATGGTGCCTCCGGCGTCGCGGTGATGCCCAGGGGTGTCAGGCTGCAAGCTGGACATCTTTACTGTCCGGGCAATCTGAGGAGAGCCACTCGAATGAAACAAATGCGAACCTTCCTGCTGTTGACGGTTCTCGTCTTCATCTTTGCCGCGGGCGCTTTGGGGCAGGGCACAAAGAGCGCCACAGCCGCGAACGGACCTCAGGCACAGCCGCCGCCGGCTGCACGTGTAGTTGATCTCAAAGCGCCCGACGGCACCATCCTGAAGGTCAGCTACTTCGCTGCGGCCAAAGTAGGCCCGGCAGTGTTGTTATTCCATCAGACCAACCGCACCCGTAAAGCGTGGGACGATGTTGCCGCGCAACTGGCGGCTACTGGAATCAACACTCTTACCCTCGATATGCGCGGATTCGGCGAAAGCGGCGGCACGCCCCATGACAAGTTGACGTCCAAGGAGAGATCGCAAGTACGCAAGCTGAGGCCCACTGACATCGACACCGCGTGGCAATATTTGCTTTCACAGCCCGGCGTTAAGGGGGCCGTCATCGGCTTGGGTGGCGCCGGGCTAGATGGCGTCGAGAATTCCGTCGAGACAGCGACCCGGCATTCCTCACAAGTGAAATCGCTGGTATTGCTCTCCGGGCAGACCGAACTTGCTGGCCGCCAATTCCTGCGGCAGGCATCGCAACTGCCCGGCCTGTTCGTCTGGGCGGACAACGACGACTACCCTCCCACGGCCGAGGTGATGGAATGGCTCTACGGAATTTCCTCCAACCCCGGCAAAAAGTTCATCCACTACGCTGGAGTAGAGGCGCCCTGGCTTGGATATGAAAGCGCCGACGTTCCTGCGACCGGTAGCCACGGGACCGACCTGTTCAAAACTCATCAGGATCTGCCCGGAATCATCGTGGATTGGTTTGTGACCACGTTGATCAAGACGCCGGGTCAAGCGCCAGCAGGCAACAACGGCCCACCCGGCTCGCTATCGATGTCAATCCTCGATCAAATCGAGATGCCAGGCGGAGCCGCTAAGGTCGCGCAGCAACTGAACGAAGCACGCGGGAAAGATAATGCTCAGTTGTGGCCGCGAATTCTCGTCAACGTCATGGGCTATGACAATCTGCAAGTGGGTAACACGAAGTTAGCACTCGAGATCTTCAAGCTCAACGTCACCGCTTACCCGGACTCGGCCGACGCCAACGACAGCCTCGGCGATGCGTACCTGGCAAACGGCGAAAAAGATCTGGCACGGCAGTATGCCGAA
>Ga0210407_10001481_pt1 | contig 21928 bp, 15 predicted proteins | sample IncBWC27MmetaG_FD_150860 | JGI IMG/M metagenome (GOLD analysis project Ga0210407, IMG submission 150860) | Forest soil microbial communities from Barre Woods Harvard Forest LTER site, Petersham, Massachusetts, United States - Inc-BW-C-27-M | ecosystem: Environmental > Terrestrial > Soil >... | reverse complement strand
GATGCTGTAAATATCGTGATGCGGCGGCGGAGAAATTAGCGACATCCCCGGAACTGCATGTCGCAGGCGCGCGATGTAGGAATTTACCTTGATCGCGGGAAGCTGGCCGCCTTCACCGGGTTTCGAGCCTTGCGCCATTTTGATTTCGAGTTCGTCGGCACGCGCGAGATATTCGGCGGTCACACCGAAACGCGCCGAAGCAACTTGTTTCACGCGATTGGCCGCCTCCGGCTCGAAGCGATAGACGCTGGGATCTTGGCCGCCTTCTCCGGTGTTGCTGCGCGCGCCCAGGCGATTCATGGCGATGGCCAGGGTGCGGTGCGCTTCGGGGCTGAGCGCGCCCAAGGACATCGCCTGCGCGCAAAATCGAGCGAGAATCGCGCTTTCGGGCTCGACTTCGTCGAGGGCGATGGGAGAACTTGGCGCAAACTCAAGCTGATCGCGGACCGAGACCGGGTCGCGACTGTCCGCCAAGTCGGAATACGCCGCGTATTTTTCCGGGGTCGGCGATTTCAGATACGCGTGCATGCGGCGCACGAGCTCGGGGGAAGTGGAATGTGTTTCTCCCGCGTGGCGGAAACGATAGAGCCCGGAGTCTTGCATCGGAGCATCACCCGCCGTGAATGCGCGAACGTGTGTGTGGATGCTGGTCGCAAGAATATCGTCGAGGCTTCTGCCGCCGAGGCTCGACGAGGCGTCTTCGAAGAATTCCTCGCAAATGTCCTCATCGAGGCCGACGGTTTCGAACAGGTGGCTATTGCGATAGCTCGCGACCGTCGAGATGCCCATGCGCGCGAGAACTTTGCGCAGCCCGGCTTCGACCGCCACGCGATAGCTTACCGCGCCGCCCGGTTTCAGATTCTCCGAGAGCTCCATCGCGAGATACGGGAATACGGCGCTCGCGCCCACGGCGATCAGCAGGGCGATGTGATGGGTTTCAATCACCTGGCCGGATTCGACGATGAGCGGAACATCGTGAGCGCCTGCGCGAACCATTTCTTTCCACGCGGCGGAAACCGCGAGCAAGGCAGGAAGCGCGGCACGCTGTTCGTTGGCTTCGCGATCGGTTAGCACGATCACGGCGGGTTTCTCGCTGGCGCTGAGGGCGACGGCGGCCGAGATATCCTCACGGACGCGTTGCAACGCAGCGCGGGCGGCTCCTGTTCCACCGGCTACGTCAAATGTGAAATCGATGCGCGGCAGCGGGCTTCCCAGACGCGATTCCAATGCCTTCGCATGACCGGCGTCGAGCACCGGCGAACCGGCCACAATGTTTGGACCCAAATACACATCGAGAGACATTACGTGCACTTCACGCAGCGGATCAATCGGTGGGTTGGTCACCTGCGCAAAACGCTGTTTGCAGTAATCCCAAAGCGGACGCTTGACGGAAGAGAGAAATGCGGGCGGCGCGTCGTCGCCCATGCTCCAGACGGCCTCCTTCCCTTCGCGGCAGAGCGGCTGAAAGAGAAGACGAAATTGATCCTCCGTCCAACCCATCGCCGCGGCCAGTCTTTTCGGCTCAACCTCGGATGCGTAAGGAACTGTTGTGGCGCTTTCCAGTCGCGCGATGCGGGTCTGCGAATCCCGGTCACGATAGCCGACGCGGCTTGGTTCCGCACCGAGTAATTCGGACACTTCGTTGTTGCCACGGAAAATTGCGCCAGCGATCGAGTCCACCAGGAAAATCTCTCCGGGGCCGAGCCGATTGCGTTCCGCGATTTGTTTGCCACGCAGATCCGCGATGCCCACTTCCGAGCCGACTACGAGCAATCCATCGGAAGTGAGCGTGTAGCGCATGGGGCGAAGTCCGTTGCGGTCGAGCTTCGCACCAACCATGCGGCCATCGCTGAACACCAGCGCGGCGGGACCATCCCACGGTTCCTGCTCGCGCGTTGTTTTTTGCAGAAAGCGCCGAAGCTTGGGACCGGTTTGCGGATCGCTCTCCCATGCCGGCGGGACCAAGCGCAGCATAGCGGCGGCAACGCTGGAGCCCTGGCGGAGACGAACTTCGAGCGCATTATCGAAGCTGGCCGAGTCGCTTACGCCTTCTTCCAAAACGCGAAAGCGATCCCGCGCGCCGAATTCCTGCCGCAGCGCGCCCTCACGAGCATAAGTCCAGCGGCGGTTTGCGCTGATCGTATTGATTTCGCCGTTGTGCGCGACGAAGCGGAAAGGCTGGGCGAGCTGCCAGGACGGACTGGTGTTGGTCGAGTAGCGCTGATGAAAAATGGCGAAGGGCGCGACGAAATCCGGGCACGCCAAATCCGCATAGAAAGCGGCAAGTTGCAGTGGCGTGAGCAATCCTTTATAAACGAGCGATTGTGACGATAGCGAGCAGAAATAAATGCCGGAGTTCGCGCCGGATTCGACGCGTTTGCGCATCAGGAAAAGCTGGCGCTCCAGATCGGCGCAGGAATCTTCGGTGACGAAAAAACATTGCCGTATTAACGGTAATGTGGCCAGCGCGCAGGGACCGAGCAGCGAGGGATACGTGGGCACTTCGCGCCAGCCGAGACAACGCAATCCTAATTCTCTTGCTGAGGATTCAACCGATGCGCGGACAGCGGATTCCTGGCCGGGCGCAACGAACGCCATACCCATGCCGAACGATTCCGGCAACTGAATATTTATTTCGCGGGCACACTTGCGGATGAATTCCATCGGAATCGGCGTCAGGATGCCTGCGCCGTCGCCGCTCAGTCCGTCCGCGTCAACTCCGCCGCGATGACAAAGGCGCTCCAGCGCGGTGAGAGCGCGCTCAACAACGTCTCGCGAGCCACTACTCCCCAGCTGAGCGATAAACCCCACGCCACAGGCATCGTGGTCCACTTCCGGCTTGGAACGCGAAAGCCGCATGATAAATAACTAACTCACGTGGCGTCCCGCAGTACAACTCACATAGCTGATGCATTCGATAGAAATTTAATGGCATCAGGTATGTCGATGCATCCGATAGCTATTTGTAATGGGTGGCAGGAAAGCCGGTAAATCGAGGTATTTCCCTGTAACAGCCCGGGCAAACCCACGCGCGTTACGACGGGATGAGAAATTCACGCGCCTTCAATGTCCGACTGAACAGTTCTGTTGAACGCCATCGCGAGTTGCACTTGCGCCAGATGGAATTCCAACCGCCAGAAACTTCACACGAAAATTATTTCTTCGCGTATCGCCATAATAAACGGCGCTGGCGCGAGATTCTGAACCGGCGCGCATTGGCCAAGGTCAGCGCAAACGTCAGGGCGCGATTTTCCTCAGCTTGCGGTAGCGACGGATCAAACTGTTTGTGGAACTGTCGTGCGCGAGCTTAGGCTCCGTGGCGCTTTCGATTTCGGGAATGATGCGTTGCGCCAGAACTTTGCCGAGTTCCACGCCCCACTGATCGAACGAATCTACGTGCCAGATGGTGCCTTGCGTGAATACGCTGTGTTCGTAAAGCGCCACCAACTTACCGAGCGCTTCAGGCGTGAGCTTGTCCATAAAAATTGTGTTCGACGGGCGATTGCCTTCAAACACGCGATGTGGGACGAGCCAGTCCGGCGTGCCTTCCTCCTTCACTTGCTCGGGCGTCTTGCCGAACGCGAGGGCTTCGGCTTGGGCGAACACATTTGCGAGCAGCATGTCGTGGTGACGGCCGACCGGATTGAGTGCTTGTGCGAACGCAATGAAGTCGCAAGGAATGAGCTCCGTTCCCTGATGAATCAACTGGTAGAAAGAATGCTGGCCGTTGGTTCCAGGCTCGCCCCAGTAAATTGCGCCGGTCTGATAGTTCACGTGAGTGCCGTCGAGCGTGACGTGCTTGCCGTTGCTCTCCATGGTGAGCTGCTGCAAGTACGCCGGGAAGCGCTTCAGGTACTGTTCGTAGGGAAAGACGCCGGAAGTTTGCGCGCCGAAAAAGTCGCCGTACCAGATGGATAGCAGGCCCATCAGCACCGGCAAATTCTGTTTGAAGGGAGCGGTGCGGAAATGCTCGTCCATCTGATTGAAACCGCTCAGCATCGCGCGAAAATTATCCGGACCCATAGCCAGCACGGTGGAAAGCCCGATAGCGGAATCCATGGAGTAGCGCCCGCCGACCCAATCCCAGAATTCAAACATGTTGGCGGTATCAATGCCGAACTTGGCGACTTCGGCCGCGTTGGTGGAGACTGCAACGAAATGCTTGGCAATGGATTTTTCGTCGCCACCCAAACCCTTCAGCGTCCAGTCGCGCGCGGTGTGGGCGTTGGTCATGGTTTCGAGCGTGGTAAAAGTTTTCGACGAGACGATCCAGAGAGTTTCGGCCGGATCTACGCCCTGGACGGCTTCGGCGAAATCCGTGCCGTCAACATTGGAGACGAAGCGAAACGTGAGCGACCGATCGCTGTAATGTTTCAGCGCTTCGTAGGCCATCACTGGGCCGAGATCGGAACCGCCGATGCCGATATTAATGACGTTGCGAATGCGCTTGCCGGTGTGGCCTTTCCAGGCTCCGCTGCGCACGCGGTCGCAGAAGCTAGCCATTTTGTCGAGCACCGCGTGAACACCGGGCACCACATTTTCGCCGTCAACGACGATGGATGAACCCTTGGGCGCGCGCAGTGCGACGTGCAGGACCGCGCGCTTTTCGGTGATATTTATTTTTTCCCCGCTGAACATCGCGTCAATCCGCTCGCGCAGACGCGACTCGTCGGCCAGTTGCAGCAGCAGATTGATGGTCTGGTCGTTGATGCGGTGCTTGGAGTAGTCGAGGAAAATGCCCGCGGCTTCCAGAGTGAGGCGCTCGCCGCGTTTGGGATCGTCCGCGAAGAGTTTGCGCAGATGTAGTTTCGAGATCTTTTTATAGTGGATGCCGAGAGCTTTCCAGGCGTTGCGTTTTGTAAGAGGCGTAATCGCTTTGGGCTTCTTTGCGGCGGATTTGGCGCTGGTTGCCATTGCAGTGCTCCTTTATGAGTTCGTCGTGACGAAGATATGAGCCTTGCGCGAGTCGGGCGTGACGGTCGCACGGAAACATCACGGACGTTAGATGCGCGCGCCATCGCTTGGTGGCGCGCCCGCGACGAATTTTACCGGATTCACATGATTATTTATAGCGCGGAGGAATTACGCTCGGGCGCGCGGAGAATTAGTTCGAGAGAATTCCCGTTCGACACCCAGTTAAAATCCGCACCTTCGGCGGAAATTCAGTGCAAGCGCGTGTCCTGCAGGACGGCGAGCTGATACAGATCGGGAAATACGCATTCCGCTATACGGAGGAGCACCGCGCATCAGTGCAGCTGCCGTGTGCCCCTATTGCCGTGGTCCCGTTGAAGCGGGCGCCGAGCAGCAGAAAGTTTGCGAAGGCTGCGGTACACCCCATCACATTGATTGCTATCAGGAAAATGGGGGGTGCACGATTTTCGGCTACAGCGCAGCACCTGCAGGGGAGCTGGAACTAAGCATTTCGCGAACAGGACTAGCAAACGCTACACGCACCGCCGTGGGCGTAAATTCTGCGGCGAATCGCTGCGGACTTGCGACTGCGGGGAGCGGCGCTCACTCCCGCTTAATCCGAAGATGGGGCTTCGCGCGGCGTCGGCAATGCGATAGCGCGTTTTCGCTTCCAGAGGTAATCTTTGCGCACCTTGGCCTGGTGCTTCTTCACCTGCACTTCGAGTTCGGCGAACGCGGCCTTGGTGCTGCCCAGGACGTCGGCGCCCACGCCGGTCGCGTGCAGCGTACCGGTAGGCAGATTCAGATTCAGCGAGAAATTAAATTCGGTCTTGCGGGGCGTTTTTTCCAGCGAACCATGCAGCACAACCAGATCGGGAGAATAACGCTTCAGAATACGATTCAGCGTTGCGGCGTGACGTTCGGTTTCATGTTCAATGATGGCGCGAAATTCGGGATCCACGTGACTGTAAGTTATTTTCATCGAGGCACCCTGGTGTGTAGCTAATTGCGGATGGAAAAAGTCGTGGCATCGAAGCGAATCCAGCATAGCGCCGCGCAACGTGAGTTGCAACTGGACTTCGCCTCGAAACGCGGCGGCGAAGTGCGCCATTGCCGCGTTCCGTAACGGAACATGGTGTGGTGCGGCGCCCCCGATCGCGGAATTTGACAGTCTCCGCCGCAGCGTCATACGCTCGATGAGCGGTGATGCAGAGGTTATAGGCAGGCGATGGCTGCGAAAGCGAAAAGCGCGGGACACAGTCCCGCACGCATTCTGGTGGGGCCTGCCGGCTGGTCCTATCCCGACTGGAAAGGAATTCTATATCCGTCGCGGCGCGAAAAGGGATTTCACGAAGCGGCGTATCTGGCGGATTTTTTCGACACGATTGAAATCAATACTTCGTTCTATCACCCGCTGAAACCGGAAGTCGCCGCGCAGTGGCTCGAGCACGTCGCCCCGAATCCACGTTTTCTGTTTACCGCAAAGCTTTGGCAGAAATTCACGCATCAAGACGACGCCACGACAGGAGATGTGAAAATCGTCCGCGCAGGATTCGATATTTTGTGCGCCGCGAACCGCCTGGGCGCGGTGCTGTTGCAATTCCCTTTTTCGTTTCACAACACGGCGCCAAATTTAGTGCGACTGAAACGCATCCTGGATGATTTCGGCGTGTATCCGCTGGTGGTGGAAGTTCGCCACTCATCCTGGGCGAAAAAAGAGTTCTACGAGCTGCTGCACCAGCGCGGCGTGGGATTCTGCAACATTGACCAGCCGGTGATCGGCCGTTCGATCCGTCCCAGCGAGCGCGTGACGTCTCCCATCGGCTACGTCCGCCTGCACGGGCGGCGCTACGACACATGGTTCAGCGACGATCCCGCTTCGCCTCCATCGGAACGCTACAATTATTTATACTCCGAGGAAGAACTCAATCCCTGGGCAAAACGCATCGAGCACGTAGCGGAAAATGCCAGCACCACCTTCGTCGTCACCAACAATCATTTTGAAGCGAAAGGGATCGTCAACGCGTTGCAGCTGATTCATTTGCTCAGCGGAAACAAAGTGAAAGTTCCGGAAACGCTGCGCGCACACTATCCGCAGCTGGAAGCAATCGCGGATGAGCCCGCCGCCGAGCCGACGCTATTCCCCCTACCCCCGAAATAGACGGAGCGACAGCTATAGCGGGAAAATGACGAGACGTATCCCAGTGCTCGGAGAGACGGGCAAAACCGCGTGGTTGGAAGCCGTTACTTCTTGAAGAGATCTTCGAATGCCTTGCGCGCGTCGTTAGGACGTCCGGGGTTTGTGGGCGCCGGAGCGGCGCTGGCGTAGGTCACGGGTGAAGTGTCCTTCTCCACGGTCATGCGGAATTCAAAGAACGTACAATCGTTCTTGCCATCTTTTTTGGCGATGCGTTCTGGAATCGGCTGGGTGCACTCAAATTGCTTGCCGGTATCGAAATGCACGCATTGTTTGCAGCAATGCAATTCGGTGTGGCAACGAGGGCATTCGCCGTTGGGATCAAATCCGGGCATCAGGACCGCACCGCAACTGGAGCATCGCGCCCTCATCACCGTACCAACCATGCGCGGCGTGCGCGGGCCCATGGAATCCTGCTTGGGGCGTGGCTCGCCGCTGGGGCGTTCGCTTCTTTCTCTTTTCTTGTCCTGGGAATCGCGGTCGCTGTAGCCCCTCTGCTTATACTTCCGGTCCATCGGACCTCCTAAGGGGTTAATTCATGTTGCTCCGAATACTTTTCTGCCCATGACGATTTCACAATCGGGTGTGGAAAGGTCATCGAATCGAGCACAGAAAAATCTCACGATCACCGCGGGGAGAATTGCTCCGACACATACCGCGGGGGTCGAGTCGGCGGAAGCGCTTTCCATCCGCCGCTGCGAGCAGCTTATGCACACACTGGCCGAAACCGGGATGCCTGTCAGGTAGAAAATCAGCGCGAGTACCGCGATTTCGTGGCTGCCAAGAGCGGCAGCCATCCTCTGTATAGGACACCCCTGCGGTGGAAATTGCAACATACATTTTCATTTTGTCGTGCGCGTCTGGAACGATGGAGTGGAGGATTAGCCCGCCCTCCGCGGTGCATACCAACAACAACACTTCGCCCTTGCGCAGCTTCGTCATGAGCGCACTCCGTTGTTTCGGCCGGCCCAAAACTTGCAGAGCCCTTCGAACGGTAAATCCGGCTGAAGAAAAGTCCGAGGCTCACCGCGGTCCGCAAGCAGGGCCTCCGCCGCCAGGTAGCCGCTGCGCACCGCGCCTTCCATCGTCGCGGGCCAACCGGTGCTCGTCCAATCGCCACATACATACAAATTCGGCAGCGGAATTCGCTGCGCGGGCCGCCAACGGTCGGAACCCGGTTCCGGTGAAAATGTCGCGTTTACTTCTTTGATCACGGTGGCCTTGCGCAATTGCGCTTCGCGCGTGAGTGGCAGCACGTCGGCGAGTTCGCGGCGGCACAATTCGATGATTTCCTGCCGGGAGCGCGGAATCAGATCGTGGGATGCGCTGATCACCAATTGTAAGTATTGCCCTTGATCCTCAACCGCGGCGGCCTGCTCCTCGCTTGGACGCACCGCGCCATGATTCGTTTCAGTGGGCTTGTACAAAAGCGTCTTGTTGAAAACCCATTGCGTGGTGTGGTCCAGCAGCGTCAGGAACGGTTCGGTCATCACCTGGCGGTCATACCACAGGTGCACGCCGGTGATCGGAGACGTCTTGAGATGCCGCAAGCCCTCGAGCGGCGCGTTCGTTTCCGAGCATTCTGGCGGCAGCAAATCCAGGAGCGCGTCATGCGGCACCGCGGAAACGCAAGCGTCGGCGAAAACCTCTGTGCCATCGTCCATGACCGCGCCTGTGAAGCAATTGCCCACCACGTGAATCTTGCTGATTCCGCAGCGCAAGCGAACTTCCCCGCCCTGCCGTGTGATGGCTTCGCGGCAGCCTTCGTAAAGATCGGCGAGCGGCACGGTGGGAATTCCCACGCGATAACCTGTGCTGTTTCCCAGAAATGCTTTCCAGAACACTTCGATCCCGTAGCGGGCGTCGGTGCGAGCCAGCTCTTCATCCAGCGCGCTGACAAGGACGACGCGCCAAAACCTTTCAATCGCAGCAGGGGTCTGCTTCATGCGATGCAGCCAATCCAGCATCGAGATGCCCTCGATGAGCGGCGGGTTCCCGCCGGAACGCGCGATGGCCAGCATGGCATTCGCGATCGAGCGCTTGTCCGCGAGCGGGAGCGCGCGAAACAGCAGGAACGACGGCGCCATATGCAGGGGCGGAGGCAATGGCGCGGCCTCGATGGTGGAGCGCTGGCCCTGCGCGTCCGCAAAATAAAGGCGATCGTAGAAACGGATTTTTTCAGCCGCGCCAACGCGCGAATAAAAATCCGCTAGATTCGTGCAGCAGCCCAGCGTGACGTGCTGGCAATTGTCCACTTCGCTGCCATCGGGCAGCGTGTAAGAGGTGGCGCGCCCACCCAGGTGCGGGCGTTTTTCCAGCAGCCTGACCCGCAGGCCCGCTTCAGCCAGCGCGACGGCGCACGACAGGCCCGCCAGTCCGCCGCCGATTACAAGAACGCTTTGCGAGGACATCACCCTTCCACCAGCCAGCCCGTCGCGCCGCGAGGCCCGCCGTCAGCAGATATTGGATTTTTTCCGCACTGGAGAGCGAGATGCGCGCGGAGAACACGTCGAATTCGCGCTCTTCGATGCGCGCGAGGAGACTGCTGTAGGTGCGGACCAGCGCCCAGAGCGTGGCGCGGCTGTCCGCATTGACGCGTGAGACCAGCGGCGCTCCTTCCTGATACATCTGCCACGCGCGTTCCGCTTCAAATTCGAGCAATTCCTGGAGCTTGGGCGTGACGGGCCCGCGCAACTCTTCCGAGCTTACGCCGAAACGATCGAGATCTTCTTGCGGCAGATAAATTCGACTCATCGCGAAGTCGCTGCTCACGTCGCGAATGATGTTCGTCAATTGGAACGCCAGTCCCAGGCGCTCGGCGAGGTCGGGCGCTTTCGGGTCGCTGAATCCGAAAACGTGCAGACACGTGAGCCCCACGGTGCCCGCCACGCGGTAGCAATATTCGCTGAGGCGATCGAACGTCGCGTAGGTTGAAACGGTTAAGTCCATTTCCGCGCCGAGAATCAGGTCGTGAAAATATCGCGTGGGAATCTGGAATCGCTCGATCGTGTCGGCAAGCGCCGGAAGCACGGCGTGGCCATTCGTCCGGCCGCCAATGGCTTGGTCCAGGATGCCGCGCCAGCGCGCCAGGGCCTGGCGCTTGGATTCCAGATCGCCGGGTTCATCCGAAACATCGTCAATCAGGCGCATGAAAGCGTACAGAGCACAGAGCGCGTTGCGCTTTTCCTTGCGCAGCCCGAAGAACGCCAGATAAAAGCTGCTGCGTGCGGCGCGCGCGATGCGATTGCACTCGGCGTAAGATTCGCGAACCCCGGCAGCACTCGAGTACATTTGCGCGCCGCGCGTACGTTCCTCCAAGGGCATCTCGACCTCTACGGCCGAAGGAGTTGGCTCGTAAGCTGTAGGTGCGGCCGGAAACCCCCTTCCAAGACCCAAGGCTCGCGATCCCAGTGCTCGACCCACAAGAGCAAGCTTGGTCGCGCGCGAAAGAGATGGGCGCTGTTGGAGTGTGTCGTAGCCGGCCGTCTCGATCGCATTAAGAATCGCCAAACCACCGCGACTGAAAAGCTCCAAATCAATTCGCAATGCCGAATCCACGCGTTGCGTCAGAGGAAGCCCAGCCGCGAACAGCTCGCGCGATCTGGCAATCAGCGATTTCATTAATGCGACATAGCGCGCGTCGAATCGCCGTTCGACAATGTCCGTTTCTGTCAAGCCGTGTCCAGCAAGTGCGTCGAGCGGAATATAGATCCTATCTTTTTGAAGGTCGACCGAAACGTCCTGCCAGAAATTTGCGAGCTGTAGGGCCGTGCAAGTAAAGTCTGAAAGAAACTGCCGCTCCACATCGCGATGGCCGCACAAGTAAAGCACCAAATGCCCGACGGGATTTGCGGAATATCGGCAGTAATCGAAAAGTTCGTCCCAGGTCTTATAGCGATGAACCTTTTGATCTTGCCGAAAAGCTTTCAGCAGATTCACGAACGGAACAACCGGAATATGTTTCGCGATAATCGTTTGACGTAAAGCGATTAGAACGGGATGGGAAACGTTCGCGTCGTGACGATAGCATTCGCGGACATCATGCTCCCAGGCATCCAGTAATTCCAGCGCGCGCGCGGGGTCGGCTATTTCATCGCCCAAATCATCGGACCACCGGCAGTATGCATAAACATTATAGAAATGCTGGTGCAAATGCCGCGGCAGCAGCCAGGAGACGATGTTGAAATTTTCGTAGTGGTGCGTCGCCAGCCAGCGCGTGTAGCGCTCGGCTTCCGCAGGAGCGCAATTCGCCTGCGGCAGATTGCGCGCGATTTCAAGTTCCGGTGTGGGCAGCATGGTGCCCTAACTCGTGAAAACGTCAGGGAATTACAGCCGTCTTAAGCTCGCCGTTTCTGTTCTTCATGTCCTGAAATACTTTCGGCAGTCCTTCCAGAGTCACTTCGCCGGTGATGAAGTCGCTGGAGCGAATCTCGCCGCGCGCAATGGTGTCCATGGCCTCGCGCATGAACTGCGGCGTGTGATGGAACGTGGACTTGATGGTGATCTCGGAATAATGCAGCGCCGCGGGATCAATTTTTACCTCGGTCCCGCTGGGGCAACCGCCGAACAAATTGACCGTACCGCCCTTGCGCACCATCTGTAGCGCCCATTCCCAGGTAATCGCGCGTCCCACGGCCTCGATCACAGAATCCGCACCGCGTCCACCGTCCGTAAGTTGCCGGACGAGTTCCACCGGATTTTCGATTTTGTCCACGTCAAACGCGGTAGTTGCGCCCAGGCGCTCAGCCGCCCGCATCTGGCTCTTGCGTTTTCCGATGGCGATCACGCGCACCTTGCGCTGCGAAAGAATGCGGATAAATTTCAATCCGATGGGTCCGCAGCCGATCACCACCACGGTATCGCCAGGATGCACGCCAGTCTCGCGAATGCCGCGCAGCACACAAGCCAGCGGCTCCGCCATGGCGGCATCTTTAAAAGAGATGCCGTCGGGAATTTCGATCATGTTTTGCCGTACGATGCGCCCGGGGATGCGGATGTATTCCGCGTAGGCGCCGTTGTTGAAAAGCAAATCCTCGCAAAGATTGGGCTGGCCCTTGCGGCAGAAGAAACACGCATTGCACGGCGCCGAATTCGCCGGCAGCACGCGCATGCCGGGCTGAATGCCGCCATTCACATTTTTTCCGGTTTCTTCGATCACGCCGGCAAGCTCGTGGCCGAAAAGCGATGGAGGCTGAATCATGCGCGCATGATAACCGCGCTTCCACACTTTCAGGTCGGTTCCGCAGGTGAGCGCGACGGCGACGCGCACCAGGACTTCGTCGTCACCGATCTTAGGGATATCTACGGTCTCGATCTTCAGATTTTCGGCGCCGTACAATACTGCCGCGTTCATATGCCCACTGCCCTGCCTATAAGCGCTCATTCGTGCCTTATGACTACTTTCAAAGTATTATCCTTCGGATGCGCCGCCAATTCCAGTGCCTCGGAAATTTGCTCCAGCGGGAAGCGATGGGAAATTAATTCACGCACCGGCAGGCGCCGCTCGAAAACGAGCGCGGCGGATTCTGCTTGATCGTCCGCGGATGCGCTGTAGCTCCCCAGGATTTCTTTTTCTTCCACCCCCACCGCCGCCGCCGGAAATTCCAGCCGCAGGACTGGGTCGTTATGGGCAAACAGTAACACGCGTCCGCCGGGTCGCGCGAGTGCCAGAGCCTCCGGCACCAATGCTGGGTTGGGTACAGCCACCAGCACGGCGTCCGCGCCTCGCCCGCCAGTACGCTGACGAATTTCCTGCTGCAAATTTCCTGCGGTGGGATCAAAAACTTCCTTCGCGCCAAAACGCAGGCTCGCCTCGCGGCGTCCCGGCATGGGATCGCTGGCATAGACTTCCGCACCTTCGTATTTCGCAAGAATCATCAGCAGCATCCCGATGGGGCCTTGTCCAATGACAAGAACCTGCTCGCCCGGCGCGATGCGCGCTTTGCGGACGGCTTTGAGGCACGTATTCACAGGCTCAACGAACGTGGCTTCCTCGAAGCTTACATTCGCGGGCAGCGCGATCATTCCGCGTTCCACAATCCACGGCATGGCGCGCACGTACTCCGCAAACCCGCCGCCGTTGGGGTCGAATCCCGCCGTCAGCCCTGTCTTCTTATAACCCGCGCACTGTGAAAAGAGTTTCTGTTCGCAGTAAAAGCACGCGCCGCACGGAATGTGATGAAAACTCACCACGCGGTCGCCCGCCTTGAACTTCGTGACACCCGCGCCGACCTTTACCACCGTGCCGGCCAGCTCGTGCCCCAGTATCTGCGGCGGCGGAACAAAACCGTGATGAATCTTCTTGATGTCCGTGCCGCAGATTCCGCAAGCCGCCACGCGGAATAGCAGTTCGCCTTCGCCGATTTCAGGAATCGGCACGGATTCGACGACTACTTGCCCTTTGCCGCGGTATACGCCCGCGCGCATATGGCCGCGCTTGGGCTGGTGCGCCTGGTGCGAACCGATGTGTTCGATGGTGTGACTCATCTTCTTCAAATTGTCGCCGTTTACGGCGCCGCCACCCCAGACCGCCGTTCCAGGGTCTGAAATCTTTCCGATATACACGCCACGAATTTATCGAGAAAACGGGCCAGCGATTCTGCCGCCGCTTTGCTGTTCTGTCCCAGCCGTACCAGATCCGGAACCGATGTGGGATGCAGCGCCACTTGCCCCAGCACGCGCGGAATGCTCACTTGCCCTTCGCCCGTAAAAATCCGGTTCATATCGAGCGGCAAGTCTTCGTCGACCGTGTCACTGACGGCTCGGATCGCGATCGCCGGAATTCCGTACGCGGCCGACTCCAAAAGTATTTCAAAGCTTTCCATTTCCACAGCGTCCGAGTGCTCACCCAAGTGGCGCTTTTCCTCCGACTTGCCAACCACGCGCACAGCGCTGTAGAACTGCTCCACCACCGTCACACCGCACTCCGCCGCAAACGAAAGCAATGGCGCGCTGCTCTCCAAAGGATTGTTGCTTGGATCAGTCAGCTCCGCCTCTGTGCGTACAGAGCGCGCCGCCAAAACCTGGCCGATCTGATAATCGGATTTGAGCGCGCCAGCGAGCCCGGAAGAAACGCACAGATTGATCGAGTCCGGATCGCTCCCGAGAACCTTCGCCGCTTCCAGGTGAGCCTGCTTCGGCCCGGCCCCGGTCAAAACGACACCGACTTCGGCGAAGCCAACTTCCGCGCGATATACTTCCGCCTCACCCCACTTACCAGGGCGAAACTTTCGCATCGCGTGCCATGGCGAAAATTCATTTTCGAGCGCGAAGGTTACCAGTATTTTCATTGTGCTTCTTTATGCCGCTGCCGCGTGCACCACACGCTTACCACCCGCGCGATTCGCAATGTAGCCATGCTCTGCGTACCAGCGTACCGCGCGTTCCAGCGCTGCTTCCACTTTCCCCGGCTTATAACCCAATTCCCTCGCCGCTTTGTCGCTTTCGACAAACATTTTATGACGCGACATTTTCACGCCTTCCACCGGAATCTGCGGCTCGCGTCCTGCCAGCCGCGAATAAAATTCATCCGCATAGCCGGCCGCAAGCGCAATCGCATGGGGCAAACGCACGCGTGGCGCCGGACGCCCGGTGATCGCCGAAAGCGCGTCCAGAATTTGCTTCAACGTCATATTGCGCGCACCGAGAATATATCGCTCACCAATGCGCCCTCTCTCCGCCGCAAGCAGATGACCCGCGGCAACATCTTCCACCGCAGCCACATTCAATCCGGTATCCACATACGCCGGCATTTTGCCCTGCAGGAAATCCAGGATGATGCGCCCGGTCGGAGTCGGCTTCCAATCGCCGGGTCCCACGGGCGCCGTGGGATTCACGATCACCACCGGAACGCCCGCGCGAGCCGCTTCGATCGCAACTTGCTCGGCCAAAAATTTGGAGCGTTTGTAATGACCGATCATTTCCCCGAGCATCGCCTGCGTCTCTTCGTCGGGCAACACACCAGGGCGCGGCACGGCAATGGTCGCAACAGTGCTGGTATATACGATGCGTTCCACGCCCGCGCGTTGCGCGGCTTCGAGCAAACGCCGCGTGCCTTCCACATTACTTTCGTAAATCTCCGCAGGCTTTGGCGTCCACAGCCGGTAATCCGCGGCCACGTGGTACACGCGCCGCACGCCTCGCATCGCGCGATCGAGCGAAGCTGCATCCCGCAGATCGCCTTCCACAGGCTCGACGCCAAGACCTTGCAGCACCGCGAGATTACTGCTGGCGCGAACCAGCACGCGCACAGAATCTCCGGAAGCGGCAAGTTGCCGCGCGACGTGGCTCCCCACAAACCCCGTGGCGCCGGTTACGAGCGTAGTCATACGGTATGGCACATGCGATTTCGCAACAGCATTTTGTCTCGGTTGACTCTGAAATCGCGGCTCGATGCATCCAGGATAGCCGGGTCGAATGCCGCATCGGAGATGCTCGCGCTGCGGAAGCCGCAGCGGCGATTTGCGACCTGCGAGGCGTGCATCGCCTAAGTCCGCGGTCCGTTGTGATTCTGCAATTCCGCGGCAGGAATCTGCACGCCGAGGAATTTGCGCCGGCCCTGGCGCATGTTGTCGTAGCGCGCAAGGGCGTACAGCGGAAACGCGTTGCGATAGATGTGATACTTCAGATAAAACACGCAGGGAAATCCCGTGCCGGTAAATTCGTCTTCGTCCCAGGTTCCGTTTTCGTTCTGATTCTCCACCAGCCACGCAATGGCGCGCTCGACACAGGCATCATACGGTCCGCACACCGCGAGCAATCCGATGATTGCCCACGCCGTCTGCGAAGCCGTGCTCTTCCCTTTCCCTTTCAGCGCGGGATCGTAGTACGAAAGAATCGATTCACCGAAACCGCCGTCGGGATTTTGCACTGAGCGCAACCAATTTGCCGCGGCCTGGCAATCAGCTCCGTTCGACAATCCGATGGTCTCGAGAGCGCGCAGCACGCTGCTGCTGCCGTAAATGTAATTGACACCCCAGCGCCCGAACCACGGACCTTCGGCAGTCTGATCGTGCCGAATAAACGCCCGCGCCCGCTGAATCACCGGATCATTCGCCGACCAACCCATCTGCCCGAGGCACTCCACGGCGCGCGCGGTGACGTCCGCCGTCGAAGGGTCCAGCATGGCATTGTGGTCCGCGAACGGAATGTGATTCAGGAATTGTAGATTATTTTCGTGATCGAACGCGCCCCAGCCGCCATCTTCGTTCTGCATGCTGACGAGCCACGCCAGCCCGCGCTGCATCGAGCGGCGCAAGCGTTCGGAATCCGGATCGGCGACGCGGCCCAGCGCCATCAGCACGAAAGCGGTATCGTCCACGTCCGGATAAAATTCGTTCTTAAATTCAAACGCCCAACCGCCCGGCGCGGCATCCGGATTCTTGACCTGCCAGTCTCCGGGTCCAAGGATCTGATTCGCGACGACCCAGCGCTCCGCGGCGATGAGCGACGGATGCGCGGGATCGAGCCCCGCTTCTTCGAGCGACACCATGGCGATGGCAGTATCCCACACCGGTGAAATGCAGGGCTGCACGCGCAATGTATCGTCTTCAGCAATCTCATAACGCGCCAGAAAATTGATTTCGCGCGCCACCAGCGGATCCCGTGTGTCGGCGCCTTCGGCCAGCAGCGCGAAAATCGAATTCATCATCGCCGGGTAAATCGTACCCAAGCCTTCGCTGCGTTCCAGGCGCTCCACCATCCACCGACGCGCGCGTTCCAGCGCTCTTTTGCGGAAAGGCTTCCAGGCTAGCCGCTCATGCAACTTCAATCCGCGGTCGAGTGCCAGGAACACATTGCGCCAGGAAATAACGCGCTTATCCCATTGAAAAGATTTCGGCTTGCCGCCCGGAGTTTTGAAAAGTTCGTCAACGGTGATTCCGTCCGGCAGCCGCCAGTCCGGCTTGTGCGCATAAACCAGCGCCAGCGGAATCACGATTCCGCGCGTCCAGGACGACATCTCGTGAATATTGATCGGAAACCAATCCGGCAAAAGCATCAGTTCCGGCGGAATGCATGGAACTATGTCCCAATCCACGCCGCCCACCATCGCGAGATAGAAGCGCACGTAGGAGTTCGTGCCTTCCAGGCCGCCCAGTTCCAGAACTCTCTCTTTCGCGCGCAATAGCGCCGGTGCCGCAGCCGATTCACCGGCCAAGCGCAGCGCGACATATGCCTTCACCGTGGCATTCAGCTCGGAGGGACCACCCTCGAAAATGTTCCACCCCCCGTCGGGCAGCTGTTTGCGACGAATGTAATTTGCAAGCTTCGCCGTCTTCTCGGATCCCAATTGACCAAGGATGTGGAGATACAGGATATAGTCGGATTCCAGCGTGGTGTCCGCTTCCAGCTCCGCCCACCAGTAGCCGTCCTGACTTTGCGCGGAAAGCAGCCAGTTCGTGGTGCGGGCAACAGCTTGTTCGAGCTGAAAGTCGATGTTTCGGCTGCGAACAGTGGCCGTGCCCCGGTAACTGATGTCATTCGGGGCGTCGACCTGCAGTCTTACTTTCGGCGTCATCAATCCCTCAGTACTATTTGACTACATTCGCGCCGAGTTCGATGGACCTCGGTGCTCCTCGGGCGACGAATCCAGCAACTGCGGGTTGCTGCGATCCCCGAGATATGATTGTCTGGATCTGGTTACGACCGACAAACCGCTTTTTACAGAGCTAAATAGCTGCTCCGCGGAGGAGCCCCGCGGAAAATCGGCCTCCCCTGCCGCCTAAATTCCAGAGGGTTCACGCTAACGCTAATATTATCTTTGGGTTTGCCCTCAGGGTCAACTAAAAACGGGCTGCCCATTCCCAGAAGTGTAGATGTGCGCCGAGGCAAGATGGCTGCTTAAAATGTTTCAAATAGGCAATCGGCCGGCAAATATGTGCAAAACAGTTGCTAGGGGTTTTTCCGTAGGTGCCGGGCATACTGTGCTAGAGAGCGAATAGAAAACGAACTGAGTGCTGAGCGCTGGGTCTGAAACGGCTGTTCCCTCCCTCGGCGGCTTACTCGCTGGCCTTCGCTTGTTCCAATTTGCGAACTCGTTCCGCCAGCTCGGGTAAGCGCGACAGCCAGCCATACTGCTCCTTGAATCGCGCGAAGGGCCTCGCCGGTGTGCCCCAAACCGTCTGGCCTCTGCGAATGGTTTTGCCGCTCGGTATGCCCGCCTGCGCCCCAATGATTGCATCGTTTTCCAGCGTGCAGTGCGGGGCGATGCCCACCTGACCGCCGATCAGAACTTGAGCGCCAATGGTGCAACTGCCGGAAATCCCCACCTGCGCGGCTACGACCGAATTCCTGCCGATGCGAACGTTGTGGGCGACTTGCACCAGGTTGTCAATCTTGACGCCGGTTCCGATTTGCGTCGCGTCGAGCGAACCGCGGTCAATCGTGCTGTTGCAGCCAATCTCCACGTCGTCGCCAATTTCCACGCCGCCTATCTGCGGGAACTTGATGTGGCGGCCGTCACCGAAAACATAGCCGAAGCCGTCGCCGCCGATTACTGAGCCGGTGTGAACTTCCACGCGATCTGCCAGCCGCGCGCTGGCGTACAGCGTGACGCGGGGATGCAACCAGCAGTTCTCGCCCAGGCGCGCGCCGCGGCCCAGGAAGCAAAATGCGTCCACCGCAGTGCCCGTGCCGATTTCCACTTCATCTTCTATCACCACGTAGGGGCCGACGCGAATGTTGGGGGCGAGCCGCGCACTTGCCGCGACGATTGCAGTCGGATGAATTTCCGGGCGTAGCTGAGGTCGCGGGAGCAGCCATGCGGCCGCCTTTGCGAACGCCAGCTTTGGATTTTCGACCTCTAGAATTGTCTTCCCGGACAAATCCGTGCCCGGTACGGCGAGAACGCAACGCGCTGCAGACGCCGCAGCCCGTTCGACCTGCCGCGGCGAGTCCGCATAGATAAGATCCTCCGGCGTCGCGCTCTCCGGATTTGCAATGCCGGAGATCGGCGCTTGCACGTCTCCAAGAATTCTTGCGCTCAGAAACTCCGCAAGCTCACCAGCGCTGTGAATCATCACTGCACCTCGTTCGAAAAAATGAATCGTTGTAAGACAACGGCGTTCAGCGGCTTGCGTCAACCTAAGACGGATAAATCGGCGGCTCACCCGGTGGACGCGTCTTCCATCTTTTGTGCACCCAAAGCCACTGGTCGGGATGCGCGCGAACGTAATCTTCGATCACCCGCGTGAAACGCTGCGTGTTCTCCCGTACATCCGCCTCTTCGTCGCCGCTGCGCGCAAGCTCCACGGGAGGTTCGAATCGCAGCCGGTACTTGTGCAGAAGATCGTCCCAAAAAAGAAAACCAGGAACCACGGCCGCGTCCGTACGCAATGCAATACGCGCCAAGCCGGAAGTGGTAGACGCCGGGATGCCGAAAAAATCCACGAATACTCCTTCTTCGAGCGCGGTGTTGTGATCCGACAGAATTCCCACCGTGCCGCCGCCTGCCAAAACCTTCAGTATCGCCCGCGCGGATTTATTCTTATCAATGGGCCGATTTCCCGACATGCACCGGTAATGATTAATCAGCGCATCCACCCGCGAATTGGAAATCGGCCGCACCAGAAAATGCAGCGGGTGCCCGTAAAGAGCATGCGCAAATGAGGACAGTTCCCAGGCGCTCATGTGCCCGGTCAGAAACAACACGCCTTTTCCCCGGCGCTGCCCGGCGTCGAAATTTTCAGAACCATCCAGCACCACGACGCGCTCGATGTTCTGCGGTGTGTACCGCGGAAATTGCGAGAACTCGCCGGCCATCCAGCCGATTTGGCGGATCATCCCGCGGATCACGTCCTTCCGTTTCGCATCACTCCAGTCGGGGAACGCCAGGGGCAGATTGAACATCGCAGCTCGCCGCAGCGGCGTTCGGAACGCGTACGCCAGGGACGCGAAGGACGCGCCCACCCATCGCGCGGCCGGCCGCGGCAGCAGTCCCAATAATTTCAGCCCCGTCCAGGCGACGGCATATTCCAACCATTCCCGCATAGCGGGCCATTATGCAAGAGGCCGCGGAGTGGATGCCAGCAATCGTTCCACAATCGTCCGCTGTCATTGTATGTCGCGATTGCCCGTTATGCTGTTCCGTCGCACCTGGCGCACACCGCGTCGAGCTTCGCGAAACAAGATTAGCGGTGAGGATGTTAGACTCATCGCGCTTTGCACGAATTGACTCAATCTCGCCGGAAGACCAACATCGCGGCGCTCGCTGCGGCGGCGCTGATCGTTCTGGTGTCGCTGTTCGCGAACCTCGGCGCTATAGGTCTGGTCGGCCCCGATGAGCCCCGCTATGCGTGGATAGCGCGCGCCATGGCGGAAACCGGTGATTGGGTTACGCCCCGGCTGTGGGGAGTTCCGTGGTTTGAGAAGCCTGTCCTCTACTATTGGGCCGCGGCGATTGGATTCTTGATGCACTTGCCGGGGGAGTGGGCGGCGCGCTTGCCTTCCGCATTTGCTGCGCTGGCAGCCGCGGTCGCGATCGGTTGGTTCGCATGGCGGCACTACGGCGAGGGCGAGGATTGGTATGCAAGCGCGGTGCTCCTCGCGCCCATAATTTTCTCCACCAGCGTCGCGGCCATCGGATTCGCGCGCGCCGCGACGCCGGACATGCTGTTCAGCGCCGCGATCACGCTTGCGATGGTCTGCGCTGCGAGCGTCCTCACGCGAGCCGGTGCGCTGCGCGCTCCGAACGGCGCGTCGGCGGAAAATCAATCATCCAATCTGCTGATCCTCATCTTGTGGGGAGCGTTTCTCGGCGCAGGCGTGCTCGCTAAAGGTCCAGCAGCAGTAATCCTCGCGGGGGGCGCCGTCGGGATTTGGGCGCTCGTCACATCCCAGTGGCGCGCTGCAATCCGACTTGCGCATCCGTTCGCTATCGTCGCGTTCTGTGCCGTCGCGCTGCCGTGGTACTTGCTCTGCGCCGTACGCAACCCCGACTTCCTGCACGTTTTCATTTTTCAGCACAATTTCGAACGCTACTTGACGCCGCTATTCCAGCATCAGCAGCCGTTCTGGTTCTTCGCACCGATCACAATTCTCGCACTCCTGCCGTGGTCCGCATTCTTGATCGCCGCCGCACAGGAAGCGCTAAGGGTGTGGCGGGAAAAATCGTGGACAAACTCGCCGGGGTTCTTCGTCGCCTGCTGGGCCGGCTTTCCCATCGTGTTCTTCAGCTTCTCGCAATCAAAATTGCCAAGTTACATTCTTCCCGCTGTCCCGGCGCTAGCTTTGTTAATCGCGATCAGCGCCACCCGCTCGTTTCAGAGACGCCGTACCAACGCGCTCATGCTGAGCGCGGGAAATGGCGTCGTCTGGATTGTGCTGGCCTCCATATGCCTGCATACCGCGCACAAATCGCCGTTCGCGGAGATGGGCCATTTCAGCTCATTCCTGGCGGCGACAGCTTTGGGAATCTCAATCGCGGTCGCCGCCGGAATTCTCTACGCCGGACTACGCCAGAATTTTTATCTGACCGTGGTCCTCTGCAGCCTATGCGCCTTCGTAACACTGGAAATCGCAAATATCGTGGTCCTTCCGGCGCTCGATCCTTACGTTTCGGCAAGGCCCCATGCGGCGTACTTCCGCAATGACCTCCATCCCGATCGAATCTTCACCTATCAGCTGCGACGCACTTGGAACTACGGCCTAGCCTTCTATTTCCACCGCGAAATCCCGGAATGGTCGCCACAGGACCCCGACGCAGCTCTGGTGCTCAGTTCACACGAAGGATTTGAAAAAATACAAAAGGCGGGGCGATTTCGCGGCGTCGAAGAGCTGCCCCAACAAGGCATCCTGTACGTCCCCGTCGAAGCTGCTCCGCGC
>Ga0210407_10001480_pt1 | contig 21932 bp, 25 predicted proteins | sample IncBWC27MmetaG_FD_150860 | JGI IMG/M metagenome (GOLD analysis project Ga0210407, IMG submission 150860) | Forest soil microbial communities from Barre Woods Harvard Forest LTER site, Petersham, Massachusetts, United States - Inc-BW-C-27-M | ecosystem: Environmental > Terrestrial > Soil >... | reverse complement strand
CGCCTCACCAACGTCTTTGTGGATAACGGAGTGCTGCGGCGCAATGAGTTTTACGATACGCTCGCGCTGCTGCGGGACCGGCTGAAACTCAATGTCATTGGCGTGGATGCGTCGCAGCGGTTCCTCCGATGTCTGGCGGGCGTCATCGACCCGGAACAGAAACGGAAGCGAATCGGCGCGGAGTTCATTGCCGTATTCGCCGACGAAGCGCGAAAAATATCGTCAGCGTCGCAAGGCCTGCCGGTGAAATTCCTGGTGCAGGGAACACTTTATCCGGACGTAATCGAATCCGTCTCGGTGAAGGGCCCCTCGGCGACAATCAAAACGCATCACAACGTTGGCGGACTCCCAGCGGACATCCCGTTTTCGCTGATCGAGCCTCTGCGAGACCTGTTTAAAGATGAAGTCCGCCAGATTGGGCGCGCGCTTGGCTTACCCGAGGAAATTCTGGTGAAGCATCCGTTTCCTGGACCTGGACTCGCCGTGCGGCTGCTTGGCGAAGTTACAGGAGAGAGGCTCGAAACTCTTCGGGCCGCTGACGCGGTAGTGGTGGAGGAAATACGGCGCGCCGGTCTATACGAAAAAGTTTGGCAGGCGTTCGCCGTGTTGCTACCAGTTCAAAGCGTGGGCGTCATGGGAGACGGGCGCACGTACGGATACACAATCGCGGTGCGCGTCGTGGACTCGCTCGATGCGATGACTGCGGATTGGTCGCGCCTGCCGACAGAAGTGCTCGAACGGATTTCCGTGCGAATCGTAAACGAGGTGCCCAGCGTGAACCGGGTCGTCTACGATATCAGCTCGAAACCGCCAAGCACGATCGAGTGGGAATAGCGCGGAAGCCTTGCGCGTAACGCCGGTTGGAACCGGAGTTAGCGGTTGGCCATTTTCTGAGCCATGTAAAGCAACAGCCGGCGGTCGGGTTCTTCGATGCGACCCAATAGCCGGCGGAAGCGGCCCAGCACTCGCGCGTCTTTCCCTTTGCTTCCCCAGGCGATATCGTCTGCGCTCTTCCGTTTCGGAAGATTCGGGAGCTCGGGTGGTTCTTCGCCGTCGTAGAAAAGTTGGTAGAGCGGAACTTCCATCGCCCGTGCCAGCTTTTCGAGAGTCTCGATCGCCGGAACGGTGTGGCCGTTTTCGACGCGCGAGATATAGCAACGGAGAAGCCCGGTACGCTTCTCGATGTCGCCCTGAGAGAGTTTCTTTGTTTCACGTAGCAAGCGAATGCGATCTCCGATTATCATGGCGGGTATTGTTGCATGGTGCTAGTGACGCCTGCAAGATGAAATTGGTACCCTTATAAATATTTTTAGGTAACCGAAATCCGATGCCAGACGTCCCAAAGAACGTGGCAGCCAGCGCCTCCGCCATCTCAGTCCCTCTGAGCCGCCGGAGCCGAGCAGATGAAGAGAGGGAACTGGTTCGACTGGCCCAAAGTGGGACAGAGTCAGCTTTTGAGGAGCTGGTCCGCCGGCACCAGAACCGTGTGTTCGGTTTGGTGAACAGCATTCTGCGCCGCCGCGAGGATGTCGAGGATGTCGCGCAGCAGGTTTTCCTGAAGGCTTTCGTTTCCATCAAGCGGTTTGACCTGCGAGCGGCTTTTTCGACCTGGCTCTACAAGATCACGGTAAATGAGTGCTGGGATTACCTGCGCAAGAAAAAGGTGCGGCCACTTACGTACGAGTCGGACATGAGCGAAGAACAAGTTTCGCGGCTCGACGGGATCGTTTCAGCGGATCGTCCTCCGGAGCGAGCCGACCAGCGCGCTGAAGTGAAACAGACGCTCGAGTGGATGCTCGAAAAACTGCCGGAGCCGGATCGCGAGCTGCTGGTGCTGAAAGAAATTGAGGGCTTTTCGGTGCAGGAGCTCTCCGAGATTCTGGACCTCAACGTGAACACTGTGAAGGTGCGACTGTTCCGTGCGCGCGCGAAGTTAATGGATGTCTACCACCGCCGAGCGGGACCCGGCGGGCAATCGCCCACTCAAGCGAGCAAGGCCGCCGCCAGCCGATCGAGCAATCAATCGGCGACGGAAGAAAAAAGGAAAAGCCAAGGATCATGAAAATGGAACCGATGGATAATGTGAATACAAAGGCGTGCGCGGAGTACGAGGCGCGTCTCGAGGATTATGTCGCCGGCGAGGCCGGCGGAGTGGCAGCCAACGAGGTGACTGTGCACCTCAAGTCGTGTGAAGGGTGCCGTGGCGCATTCGAAGCGGCTGCGGCGGGCACGCGCTTTCTGCGTGTGGCAAGCCCGCTGGTGGATCGCGCTGTTGATCCTGGACCGGGATTTGCGCGTTTAGTGATGGCGCGAATCCGTACCGAGGCGAACCAGCGCGCGCAGAAAAGCATCTGGCAGTCAGTCGCGACTTTCGCGTGGCGGTTCGCGATGTCGGCGACGGTGGCGCTAGCTCTGTTAATGGCCTACGCGTCGCGGCAACCGGTCCAAACGACGACTGACCTGGCGCAGATGCGCCCGGGCGATCTTTTGTCCGATCCGTCTGATCCCGTCGGCCCTCCGGCAAGCCGTGACGACGTATTGAGAATGGTGGCGGATACCGACCATGGAAAGTAACAAGACGAATCGGGAAGCGGCGTTGCTCGTTATGGTGGTTTTCGCCCTGGGTATCGTACTGGGCGGACTCGCTGTCCACGTGTGGGGCGACCGAATCTGGGCCCAGCAGCCGACGACCGGCATGAGATCTCGCAACCAGGTGGTCGCAGATTTCACCCGCGAACTTTCGCTGACGTCGGACCAGCAACGACAACTCGCCTCGGTGGTGGATGAGACGCGTGCAAAATGGCGCGCCCTTTATGCGCCGCTGGACGAACAGCACGAGCTAATCCGCCAACAGGGGCGTGAAAAAATTCGCGCTTTCCTTACGCCAGAGCAGCGGCCGAAGTTTGAAGAGTTTCTGAAGCGCCTCGACGAACAACGAAAGAAAGATCAAGCGATTCGCTAGCAGCCCTTACGTTAGGCCAGCCGTCAAGACGACGTGGAAGTTAACGCTGGGGACACGTCCAGCGTTCTCCCTCAACCTGCCGTGCCGCGTCACGTTTACATTTCGTTGACTCCCTCGAGTTTGAACCTTTTCTTTGGCTGCGCCCTTTTGCGCGCCAGCAGGACGCGTGGTTAAGTAAGGGAAAGATTGTGCCGGCGAAGACGATTCTCCCAACCGTTGGCGAGCTGGTATTTATTCAGGACCCGGAGGGCAACGTAATCGGCGCCATGAAGTATGAGAAGAGATGGAAGCGAAGCTGCGGATTCAGATGCGGCTCGATTGGGAACTTGTGGTTGCCGCAGCGTGTTGTGAAGCCGAAATGCGAGCCCGCGCACGATGCGACGAGATGGCTCGATCAAGCGCAGCGAATTCCGAAAGGGACTCTTTGAGCAGTCGGCCGAAACGATAGCCCGCCGCTTCGAAGACCCTTCGATGCTCACGCCACACGATGCACACCGTCGCAACAAGGAACGTGCGGTGCATGTGCGAGACCGCGCGCGTGATCGGGGAGAGGCGGCCCAGTGCCATGCGGCGCAGCATCGAAGCCTGGAAACGAAGATGCGCGCCTTCGTCTGCGAGAATTATTGAGCCGAGCGCCCGGAGCAGAGGTGCCTTCGTGGCCATACCGAGGGCGCGATAGTAGGGAACTGCGATGATTTCCGCCGTGACGAGCACCCGTAGCGAGAGTTCGAGTCCTGCCAATCCGCGCAAGTGACGAAAAACCGAGTCAATCCAGTGCTTGGAGACTGGCGGAATTCCTTGCTGATCCATGAACCTCAGCAGGTGGGCGCTGTGGCGTTGCTCCTCTTTAATGAATAGATACAGAGCGCGAGGGAAATACGGGTCATTCGCTCGGTGCGAAGATCGAATTCCTCGTTTTAGCAAGCGCCTGCCCTGTGACCCTTCGCCCAACTGAAATTGCTGGATGGAGCTCTCGACAACGGCGCGCTCATGCGCCGAAAGCCTGTAGGGGTTGTGCCACGGCAAATGGCGTTCCGCAAGGCCGTTGTCCAGGAAGTGCTTGCGCCACGCCTGCGATTCTTCGACGCAACCGGTATCTCGTATGAGCATTTAGGAACTTTACAGAATAAAGTACTCTATGTCAACAGGACCGCCTGGCGCCTCGAGGCGATAGCTCGAATCTTGCCTGGTTCTTCGGCGTGTTCGTGCAACTTTGACCGGCGATCCTACGTATATTGGATTGAGCCTATGCGCCTACGCAACTGTGCCGCTGCGCTGTGCCTCTTCTTTCTCGCCAAGGCCGCACCTTGCCTCGGGCAGGACGCCATCAAGATTGTTGACCAACATGTTAAAGCGGCGGGCGGTGCCAAGGCGCTTTCACGCATTCGGACGCTTAGGCTGGAAGGCACCATCGCTGGCGCCGACGGCGGCAAGCCTGGGACGTTCACCCTCGAAACGAAACTGCCGAATCGCTACTACTCCGAAATCATCTTTGGCGACAAGCATCTGATCGAGGCATACAACGGCAAGTCCGCGTGGCGCGAGGACGCTTCTGGAAGCATCTCGACCATGCTCGGGCCTGACGCGAGCCGAATGGAAGCTGCTGCGCAGATTGCCAATTCGCGTTTGGTGAACTTGAAGAAGAACAAGCTGGCGGTTTCGTTCATCGGCCATGCACAAGTGCGCGGGAACGACGCTCTACAGATTGAAGTGGCAACTGCGACAGGTGCCAAGGAGGAAATCTTCTTCGATCCGCAGTCGCACTGGATCGTAAAGGAGACGATCCCGCTCGGCGCTGTGAACGAAGATATTCTCTATAGCGAGTACCGCGCCGAAGATGGAGTGCAGCTTCCGCACAAAATTGAGATACATCGCGGCGACGACGCGTTCTCGATAGAGGTTACGCGCGCGACGGTGAACGCGCCCGCCGGAGAACGAGTGTTCGACCTTCCGCTGAGCTCGCAGGTGAAGCTGCCAGACCTGAAGGCGCTCTTCAAGGAAATTGACGAGAATCAGAAGGCGCTCGATAAGATCAAGGAAAACTACGCAGGCACGCGCACGGAGGACGAGACGCAGTACGACGGCAGCGGCAAAGTCAAAAAACACACGCTGAACGAGTACACGTTTTTCTATCTGGACGGTGAAGAGATTTCGACGCTGGTAAAAAAAGACGGCAAACCGCTAAGCGAAACAGAAGAGAAGAAGGAAACCGAGGAAGCGCGGAAGCGCGTGGAAGTGATTCAGAATCGCCAGGCAAAGAAAGACGCGAAGGCCGAGAAAGCCAAAGAGGAAGGGAAGGACGAGAAAAACGGCGACGACCCAGGCATTGAAATATTCCTGCGCACCAGTCAGTTCGTGAATCCGCGCCGAGAGCGTTTCCGGGGCCAGGACGTGCTGGTCTTCGACTTCGAAGGAAATCCCGAGTACAAACCGAAAAATCTCGCCGAGAGGATCGTTCAAAAGCTGGCAGGAGTCGTCTGGATCGACGAAAAAGCTCATGATGTGGCGCGGCTCGAGGCCTATTTCGCAGGTGATGCAAAGATTGCGGGCGGTTTGCTTGCCACGATCCAAAAAGGGACCAGCGTCGTTTACGAACAAGCCTTTCTCAACGATGAAGTATGGCTACCTACATACATGGAGGCGCACGGCGGCGCGCGGGTTTTACTTGTGAAAGGGTTCCACGTCAGCGAAGTAGTTCACTACTCGGATTACAAACGATACCACGTCGACGTGCAATCTGCGGTTGGCGCACCTAAGACCCCGTAGAGACAAGTTCCATCCGCGCTAGCAGGGCGCAAAACAAAATTCTAGAAGGGAATGTCTTCGTCGGAGATTTCCGGGCCCGGGCCACCGTGCTCGTCCGGCATGGCCACGCCTTCGATATCGGCATCGACCGATCGGCCGCCACTTACTCCGCCGCTTGCACCGGCGCTGGCGCCCGCTGCTGCGCCGTCCGCGCGTCCGCCGAGCATACGCATGACGTTGGCGACAATGTCGAAGCTAGTTTTCTTCTGACCGTCGCGCTTGTCCTCCCATTGACGGGATTGAATGCGCCCTTCGATATACACAAGCGATCCTTTCTTCAAATATTGCTGGGCGATTTCCGCGAGCTTACCCCAAAGCACAACGCGGTGCCATTCGGTGCGCTTCTGGCGCTCACCGGCTCGGTCTTTAAACGTTTCGTCCGTCGCCACCGACACATTCGCCACGGGTTGGCCGCCTGATGTGAACCGGGTCTCGGGATCGCGGCCCAGACGCCCAACCAAAATCACTTTATTGACAGACATTGTTGACCTACCTCTTTAAGGAATCATTGGATGACGCGAGTATAGCCGAAGTGCGGCGGGGCGGGAAGGAGAAGGAAGTCTGATAGAATTTCGGCTTTCACACGTACATGTCTGAGAAGGAGCTACATCCATGAGTGAAGAAATCCAAAATTTCGCAAATCACGCAAAAGTGGTGCCAGGCTTTCATTTAATCACGCTCGGGATTCTTGTGACCAACTTCGGCTGGCATCTCCGGCACATGATTCGCTCGTTCTCCGCCGATTCGGTGATCGCGCTGCTCACGGCGGTGGGTCTATTGTTGCTCTGGTATTACACGCGAATATTCCCGCTCGCAGTGCAGAATCGCGTGATCCGTCTTGAAATGCAATTGCGCATGCAGCAGGTGCTACCGCCCGACCTGCGTCCGCGGGTTACGGAATTTACCGTTGGACAGCTTATCGCGCTTCGATTCGCAAGTGACGCGGAACTGCCGGCTCTGGCGCGAAGAGTTTTGGATGAGAAACTGACGGACCGCAAGGCCATCAAGAAGATGATTCAGAATTGGCAACCCGATTTGCTGCGCGCATAAGCCCGACCGGCCGCGCCGACCTGAGAGTCTTAGCGCGAACGAGTCGCTGCCGGCGTCGCGCCGACTTCGTGGAGCTTCGCCGTCGCGCGACGTGATTCCTCCGAACCTGGAAAGCGCTTCACGACTTCGCGGAGGTCGCGGATGCCCGCCGCTTTCTGGGCAGTCTCGAGCTCGGCCATGCCCTTCTTCAGTAACGACGCCGCGATCTTGAAACTCTTGGGGTAATTTGTCAGAACAGCCTCATAATCGGCGATCGCTTCCTTGAAATTGTTCTGCGCATACGCGATTTCGCCGATGTAGAACTGCGAGTTGGACGCCAGATCGTTCGATGGGAAGTGCTTGATGTAGTCGTAAAACTCCTGGTGCGCGAGATCGTACTTGCCGCTGGTGAAATCGCGCAATGCATTCTGATAAAGAGTGTCCGCGGAGATGGGCGAGATTGCCGCAGGAGACGGGTTCGAATTCGCGGCCGACGGATCGCTCGATCCACTCGGAGCATACGCGCCGGGACCAGCTCCGCTCGCAGCCGGACTGCCCGCGCCGCCGGAAACCTTTGCGTCGATACTCTGCAAAAGATTCTGGATGTCAGTTACTTGCTGCGATAGCTTTCCAACGCGCGCCTGAATATCCTGCACGTTGTCAGCGAGCCCCTGCGTCTGCTGGCCCATCGAATCGATGCGCGACCCCGAATTCGCCTGAACTTCCTGCACGGCCTTCTGCAAACCGTTCATCTGGCCGCTGAGTTGGTTCGTGGCATCCAGCGACTGCTGGACGAGCGTGCGCATGGTCGCGTTGCTCGAATCGATCGCGCTGCGAAGGTCCTGCTGATTTTGCAGGATCTGAGTGAGCTGTTGCTGCATCTGGATCATTTCTTTTGACACGGCGCCGGCCGGCGGGGGAGCGAGAGCTGACCCGGCGAGGGCGCCGATGAACAAAACTGCGAGTCCAACAACTATCCATCGTGAGCGCAAAGAGAGCCTCCTTCTGGGATCGGGGTGCGCTTCCGCCGTTGAAGCAAAAAGCCCACTCGATCGTTGAAAATGATTATCGCATGTCTGCCGCAACGTGGCGGCGCGGCTGGGTATAAAATCAAATACAAAAACCCGCAAGCGCGAGCCCTTCGGGCCGCGCAGAAGCGCAGCCCGAAGAGGCACGCGGTTGAATTTTAGTGAGCCATCACAAAATGCCCGCGGCGATTCTGCTGCCAGCAAGCTTCGGTGTGCTCACTGCAGAAGGGACGTTCCTTGCCCCAACTAACGGTGTCGATCCGGTCGGCCGAAATCCCGAGCGAAATCAGATAGTTCTTCGCAGCCTGGGAGCGGCGCTCGCCGAGACCTAGGTTGTACTCCGTCGAGCCGCGCTCGTCGCAATAGCCCTCAATTGTGACGCGCACCTGCGGATACGATCGCAGGAACTCGGCGTCTTTTGTGAGCGCTTCGCGTGCATCGGCGCGCACATCCGCTTTGTTGAAATCATAGTAAGCATCCTTGATGTTTTGGCTGAACAATTCCGCGATCCCAGGTTGGACAGCCTGTGGTTCGGGCGCTTGCGCCGCCGCAACTGAAACGCTTGCAGTCGCGGTTGTCGAACCGCCAGGTCCGGTTGCGGTAATCGTATAAGTCGTTGAGTCGGTCACCGTCGTTGAAGTCTTGCCTTGAGGCGCGACCTTTCCAATCCCGGGCTGAAGGTCCAAATCCGTCGCATTCGTCGACGACCACGTAAGCGTGACAGTGCCGCCGCTCTGAATCGAGGAAGGCGACGCGTTCAACGTGACGGTGGGCTGCGCCGCGGCCGGAGCGGGCGCTTGAGCCGGCGGTGGCGCTGCCACCTTTTTCTTGCAACCTGCCGCGAAATAAATCATTCCCGAAAGCAGGAACGCCAGTGCCAACCTGCGAGCTGTGCTGCTCTGCATTGTGTTGCCTCCTTCACTGCTCACTACAAGGGCAGCGAACATGAAAATGAATTTCAGTCCCAACTGCAACTTGGCCCGTGAAGTTCTCGCCCCCCCAATGAATGGCAGGGAAGCAAAGTCGATTAAGCAAACGCTATCGCGGCGACCAATTCGGCGATTCGTTCTGTGCTTGCGTCGTCAATTGGCGCGGCTGGCTGCCGTCGGCTAGCATTGACCAAATCTGCCGCGATCCACCGCGCGTCGACTCAAAAACGATGTGGCGTCCGTCGGGAGCCCAACTCGGGCGCTCGTTGCGTCCCGCATCGCGCGTCAATTCCACGAGCTTCCGGCTCACGATATCCATGATATAGATATCGAAGTTGCCGCTCGGGCGTCGCCAACTAAATGCAACCAGTTGTCCATTCGGTGACCATGCGGGATCGATCACGTAGCCCATGTCGGGCATGTCGATCTTTTGAGGGTCGGTGCCGTCGGAATTCGCAAGATACAGCACAGGCTCGCCTCCGCGGTCGCTTACAAAAATGATTTGTTTGCCGGTCTTCGGATTCCACACGGGAGAAGTGTTCACGCCCGCGGAAAACGTGATGCGATGCAGATGCGAACCATCAGTGTCAGCAACAAACATTTGCGTGTCGCCGAGCTGGCTCGACATAAAGGCGACCTGCGTCCCATCTGGCGACCACGCCGGCGAGCTATTCGTCCCGCGATAGCGGGGGAACGAAATCATGCGGTCCGAAACCAACGAATACATACATATCTGCGGCGACAGGATGCCTCGGAAGGTAACGTAACAGGTAAAAGCGATGCGGCTCGCGTCCGGAGACCAACGCGGCGTGAGCGAAATCGATTTCAGATGCGTGAGTTGGTGTTGATTCGCGCCGTCGTAATCCATCAACCAGACTTCCTTGTCGTTGCCTCTCTTGCTGATATAAACGATCTGTGTTTGCGCGATGCCGGGAAGGCCGCCGCTCAGGCGCGAGATGATATCGTCGGCAAACTGATGCGCTAACTTGCGTGCGTCGGCGTCATTGGCCGCACCGCGATAAATTTTTTGCAACGCGACCGGTGCAGTGGGGTTTTTTACATCGGAAAGAAAGCCTGCTACGGCTAAATTCGCGCCGTCCACGGTCGCATTTCCGTACGCGAGCATGTAGGTATTGGCAGGGTCTTTCGCCCATTCCGCGGCATTCAACTCACTCGGCTGGCTCGGCACTTTTAGGGGATAAAAGCTCGGGCTGACCATATCCAGGATGCCGCTGTATTCAAGATCGCTCGAAAGGACATCATGAAAAGTCTTTTCGAGCGATTGCGCATTTGGCGTCCGGACACCAAGGTCAGGGTCAGCAATACGCGCCTTCGAAACGCCCAGGCCGGTGCCCGTCTTGAACCAATCCTGCGCCGAAGCAGAACCAGCAGAAAGCGCCGCCCAGGCAATGAGTGCGATGGATAAAATTGTGATTCTTCGTGTCATTTATAAGCCTCTAAGAGCTACCCGATGTAAATCGTTACCGGTGAAAATCAAACCAGAATTCGACGCTCACCCTCGATCCCACATATTCCGGCGGCAATCGATCCAGCGGACTCGATCCCTGCAGCGCACGAACCGCAGATGCATCAACCGACGCATTTCCGCTTGAGCGTGTAATCTGAATATTTGTGATCGTGCCGTCGCGCAGAATATCGAACGTAGCGGTGGCGCGCGGAGCCGCCGCAATGCTCGAGTCGACCGACGATTGAAGCCAATTGCTGCTCACGCGGCGCTGCACCGCTTCGACGTACCACGAAAATCGCGAGCCGAAGTCTCCGCCGCCGGTTCCGCCAAAACTGAGTCCAGCTTGCGTGCTCGATCCTGCGCCCATCGCAAACGATGTGTAAGGAACGGCCGGCGCACCTCCGCCCCCATAAGGAACGGCGTTGGTCGGAGGCGGTATGGTGTTCTCGAACACCTTCGATCGATGGGTGTCGTATTTCGGCGGTGGCGGCTTCAACTTCGAAAACTTCGGAATCGTCACAGCATCCTTGGGTGGAGGCTGTTTGATTTCCGGTGGCTCGGTCTTGTAAAGCCCCTTCGAGTCGTCCACCACGCGATTCGGAGTGACCACTTCGGGGCGCGGCATTGGAATTCCGGGTACGTTGCCGACGACACCCACAGTCATTGCGCCCCCTCCAGGACCGCCCCAAGACGTCCCGCTGTGCGCGTAATATCCTTCGTAAAGCATGAATGCGATAAGTGCGGCGTGAAACGCGCCCGATATCCAAAGCGGCACTTTCAGATAGTCGGGCACTCGGATTGCCGCCATTGCTGACATCTCAGGGCGCTCCCGCGGCTTCGCTTAAGGGCTGCGTTACGACGCTCACGTTCTGCACTCCGGCCTGCCGCAGCGTATCCACCACCGTTGCCCAGCTTCCAAATGGCACTGTGGCATCGCAGCGCACGTAAACGGCTTGATGCTTTGGGTCGTGCGATTGAGCCATCACTTTCTGACCGATATCGTGAATGTTGACCGGCTGGTCGTTCAAGTAAACGCGTTGCGAGCGATCGATCGTAATTACCATGCGCACTTCGGTGAGTTCTTTCACTGTCTTCGTCTTGGGTACGTCCACATCGATGCCAGACTGGAGAATCGGCGCGGTGATCATGAATATGATGAGGAGCACGAGAACCACGTCGATAAACGGCACCATATTAATTTCTGAAAGCGTGGAGCCAGTCCCGCGTTGCAACTGAGGCATCTCGAATTCCTTGCGATTATGGCTAAGGTGGTTGAGTTACTCGGTGTAAAGCGTTTCGATTTTCGCTACGAACTCGGAGGCGAAGTTATCCATCCTGCCCGCTACGCCGCGAATGTTGTGCAGATAATAGTTGTAGGCGATCACGGCGGGGATCGCGGCAAAAAGTCCCGCTGCCGTAGTGATCAAAGCTTCGGCGATGCCCGGCGCTACGGCGCGCAGGCTCGCAGTTCCGGCATCGCCAAGTCCCGCAAACGCGTCCATCACTCCCCACACGGTGCCGAACAATCCAATGAACGGCGAGACTGACCCGGTAGTCGCAAGCCAAGACATGCCTCTTTCGAGGTGCCGCACTTCGTCCGCCGCTGCCACTTGCATGCCCACGCCGACGGCATTTGGGTTCTTCACTCTTCCTATATTCGGTGCCGGATTGCCCCCGCGAGGCGAAGTGCCGCCGGTGCCGCGCAACTGCGCTTCTAGTTCGTGGTAGCCAGCCTCGTACACGGAGACTAGTGGAGTCGTGCCGACACCCGCCTTCAAAGTTCTTGGATCGGGCAGCCCGCCGCCGGAGCGGAACATTTGCAGAAACTTCTTGGTTTGCGTTTCGATTCGCCCAATCTGACTGGATTTCTGGAATATGATGGCCCAGGAAAATATGGAAAGCAGCAGCAGAATGCAGAGGACAATTCGCGCCACCCAGCCCGTTTGCTCAATCAGCGTCTCGAGCCGGCTGGCCACTACAAGCAGTGCCAGTCCTGAAATTGTTTTCCCCCTCAGAAAAAATGTGCCTGCGATGACCCGAAAATACCGTAGCACACGCGTCCGAGACGGTCAAACGAATAGCCCCGCTCAAGGATTTCCCCGATTGCCGCAAACGACACATCTGGCGCGACCGGGACGCTCGCGCGCGGTGTGTTAGAATCGGGAATCGGCTGCAATAGAACCGAATGAACAAACCGTTCGACATCTCGCTCGATTCGCTAGGGGCAGGGAAGGCTGGCTCGAACATTCCGGCCGTACGACTTGCCGCCGAAGTATCTCCGGACGAAACGCGGAATCCACCTGCCGCCGCGCAGGACCTCAAGTCGTTCTACCTCGAAACCTTCGGTTGCCAAATGAACGACCACGACTCTGAAAAAGTCGCCGGCGTACTTCTCGGTCGCGGGTATCACGCCGTCGAGAATCCAGCCGACGCGCATCTGGTGCTTTACAACACGTGCAGCATCCGCGAAAAGGCCGCGCAAAAAGTTTTTGCGCGCATTGGCGACTGGAAGACGATCTCGCAAAATAAAGTGATCGGCGTGCTTGGCTGTGTTGCCCAGCAGGAAGGCGAGGAAATCTTCGAGCGGGCGCCGTGGGTAAGCCTGGTCTGCGGCTCGGCGAGTTACCGCAGGCTGCCCGAACTCGTTGCTCAAATCGAAGCCGGCGGCCGGCGCGTGATGGGCCTTTCGCTCGACACGGACGAAACCTTCGAGACGGAATTCACGCGCCGCGACAATCCGCTTCGCGCATATATTACGATCATCGAGGGCTGCGACTACTCATGCGCTTACTGCGTCGTCCCGCACACGCGTGGGCCGGAGCGCAGCCGCACGAGCGACTCCGTCATCGGCGAAGCGCAACGCCTCGCTGATGCGGGTTACACTGAAATCCAACTGCTGGGCCAGACCGTAAATTCCTATCGCGATCCATCTCCGCGCGGAATGAATTTCACGGCGCTACTTCGCGCCGTCGCCGCGGTGAAGGGAATTCGCCGTGTGCGCTTCACCACTTCGCACCCCAACGATTTCCATCGCGAGATCGTGGAAGCAATCGACGCCACGCCCGTACTCTGCGACCACGTGCATTTGCCGGTTCAATCGGGTTCCACTCCGGTCCTGCGCGCCATGAAGCGAACCTACACGCGCGACGAGTATCTCGAGAAGATTTCCTGGATTCGCGGCGCGCGCCGTACCATCTCGATCACCTCAGACTTTATCGTCGGCTTCCCGGGCGAAACGGAAAAAGACTTTGAAGAAACGCTCACCCTGCTCGACGAAGCGCAATACGACAGCGTTTTTGCGTTCAAGTACTCGCCGCGGCCAAATACGCCGGCGATTTCCATGCCGGACGCGATTCCGGAAGAAGAAAAGTCGCGACGGCTCGCGATTTTGCAGGATCATCAGCGCGAAATTCAAACTCAACGCAATGAAAAACTCGTGGGCCGGACGTTCGAAGTTCTCGTCGACGCGTTTTACGAGCGCCGCGGACAGTGGGCCGGGCGCACCACCAGCAATCGCATCATAAATTTCCCTTCTACTGCTCCGAACCTTCTGGGACAATATCTTCCAGTGAAGATAGTGCGCGGCGGTCCGAACAGTTTGGCAGGTGAGTATGTCGGCTAAAGCTTTCGGGGAGGCCACCATGGAACATGAGGTCAAGATCCGCGGCTTGATGATGGATCCGGTGACCAACATGCCGGTGGTAGTTCTGAAGGAAACGTCAGGCACAGCGATTCTCCCGATCTGGGTCGGCATCTACGAAGCAAACGCCATCGCACTTGAAATCGAAAAAGTTCAAACGCCCCGCCCGATGACGCACGACCTGCTGAAAAATGTCCTCACCGGCCTCAATGTCCACGTGCACAAAGTGGTCGTCTCCGATCTGAAAGAAGATACGTTTTACGCGATGATCTGGATGGAGCGCGACGGCGAAATGATGTCCATCGATTCGCGTCCCAGTGACGCGCTGGCCCTCGCCCTCCGCCTCGATTGCCCCATTTTCGTTGAGGACGAAGTCCTTAAGAGCTCGAAGATGGCGAACGCTATCACGGAAAAAAGTTCCAGCGAAGAACTGCGCAAATGGCTCGAGAATTTGAACGACGAAGATCTTGGCCGCTACAAAATGTAGCGAGGTTCACCTGCTCAGAAGTATTTGTATTTCGCGAGTAGGCTTCCGACCACGCCCGCGAATGTGTCCTGCGCGGCGTGCTGAATGATTCCCGGCCTCAAGCTGTTTCGCACAATCGCAAGAACTCCAAAAAGTGCGCCGTACACCGTGATCGCGACAGCGCCCTTCACGCCTTGATACAGATGGACGGAACCGAAGACGATCGCTTGGCATACCACCGCGAGCGGCGCCATTCCCGTGAGCGCCAGCAACTGCCTCTGCAGATACCCGCGGAACGCGACTTCCTCGCAAAAGCCTGCGGTCACAGAAAGGATCACCCACACCGTGAGCTCCAGCGGTCCCTGCGGGAGTAAGAATTTTATGCTCTGAAGGCCAGTAGAGTTCGGTCCGAGGATTACCCTCAGGATTCCAAGAAACACAATTACTACCATCCAGAAGAGAAGGGCCGCGCCGACGTCGATTAGAACGTCGCCGAAGCGTGCCCATTTCCCGCCGATGATCTCGCGAAGAGTCTTGCCGGCCGGTCTTAGGCCGAGCCACCAGACGTAAGCGAACAAGGCGCACTCGAACCCGATGGTGAAGACGTAGATAGTCAGGCGGCTCCGTGCGCGCGAGCTTGCAAGCTTTGCCCGCAGTTGCGTTTGAGAAAATCCGTAAGCGAACATCGCAATTACAAAAACCAGCGTGTGCCACCAGGCAGCTACGGGGCTGCGATCCGCTGGCTGGTCCGTTGGGGGCACATCGGGCGGTGTGGCGGACATACGCTCCTCGGGTCTCGCGTTCGGAAAGCGCGGATTGTAACAGGGGCGTGCCGCGCAATGCCGCTGCATTTTTCGCTTGCGTCAACAGGCGTGGAGTCGGTAGAGTATTGGCGGTTGCAGCTAACTGTAGCGTATTGTAGTCGGAAGGATGCTATATATAGGCCTGCGGTTGCGGTGAACGACACGGGGGCATCAGTTTGACCTGCGTCCTGGCGATTGCCAATCAAAAGGGTGGCGTCGGAAAGACCACTACATCCATCAACCTTGCGGCAGCGCTCGCCATAAAAAAGAAGAAGACGCTTCTTATCGATCTCGATCCGCAATCGAACGCCACGATCGCCTTCTTCGACCCGAAAGACGTCCAAACGACGATGTTCGACGTCTTCGCCGAGCATCCCACCGAGATGGCGAAAATTATTCGCCCGACGAAAGATCCTAATCTCTTCGTCGCGCCTTCGCGGCTCGCGCTGGCACGGCTGGAACAGCAGCTTGCCGGCCAGTTTGACGCGCCCTTCAAGCTCAAAGACGCGCTCTCGCCCATTCTCAAGGATTTCGACTTCATCGTGATCGACAATCCTCCCGCGCTCGGCATCCTGACGGTGAATGCGCTCGTCGCGTCCACGCATTTGCTCGTACCCATCCAGGCCGCATACTTCGCGATCGAAGGCACCGACGATCTGCTCGAAACCTACGGCCGGATTCGCTCCCGCCCCAATCCCGATTTGAAGGTTCTGGGAGTGGTCATCACGCTCTTCGACAAGCGCACCAACATCTCGCGCGACACCCACGAACAAATTCGCGCGACGTTCGGCAACGCGCTCTTCAAGACGCGCATCAGCAAGAACGTACGCCTCGAAGAAAGCCCGGCGTACAAGGAAACAGTTTTTACGTACGCGCCGAAATCTTCCGGCGCCGAAGAATACAAAAAGCTCGCTCAGGAGGTATTACAACGTGTCCAAGAGGATCGGGTTGCCCGTCACTCTCAAGATGCGGCATGACGCCCATTACGTCGAGACTCTGACCAGTTTTAGCGGGGCGTCCATCGGGCGCATGATCCCGATCGATAAGATTCGGCCGAATCCCGACCAGCCGCGCAAAACGTTCGGCGACTTGCGCGAATTGACCGACTCGATTCGCGAGAAGGGCGTGCTCGAACCTTTGCTCGTGCGGTTCATGCCCCGCGAAGACATCTACTACATCATCTCCGGCGAGCGCCGCTACCACGCTTCAAAAGCAGCCGGGCTGCACGAGCTTCCTTGCATCGAGAAGATTGCGGACGACGCCGAGACGCTCGAACTCGCGTTGATCGAAAATCTACAGCGCAAAGATCTCACCGCGTTCGAAGAAGCCGACGGCCTCCAGCGCCTCGCCGATCAATTCGATTACACCCACGACGACATCGCCAAAAAGATCGGCCGCGCGCGTTCGTCCGTCACCGAAACGCTCTCCCTGCGTGTGATTCCCGCTGAAGTCCGGAAGGACTGCATCGAAAGCGGCGTCACTTCGAAGTCATTGCTCCTGCAGGTCGCCCGCCAGCCCAACGAAAAGAAGATGCGCGAAATGGCGCATCGCATCGCTCAGGGCGGACTCACTCGCGACGAAGCCCGCCGCACGCGCCAGGAAGATTCCGCTCCCGATCCGCGGCCGCAACCGTTCCTGTTCGATTACCAGTCCGGCGACGGCGCCTTCCATCTTCGACTTCAATTCCGGAAGAGCCACGTGAGCAGGGAAGAGCTCGCCGCCGCGCTGCGCTCGGCTTTGCGCGAAGTCGAAACCGGCAATATTTCTTCGTCGGCTGCCTAACAGCCTCCAAAGTGCAACGCGTGCCGGATTGTTGAGCCGGCACGCTCGACTAGCAAACCTTCCTGCGATAGCCTTCCTCCATGGACATCGACTGGATCCGTAAGTTCTGCCTCGCGCTACCCGGAGCTTCCGAACAAATTCAGTGGGAGGACGACTTGCTCTTCAAGGTAGGCGGAAAAATGTTCGCCGTCGTTCCTCTAGTTCCAGCTCGCGTCTGGATAACCTTCAAGTGCACCGAAGAGGAATTTGCGGAGCTGACACAGATGCCCGGAATCATTCCGGCACCCTATCTTGCACGCGCCAAGTGGGTCGCCCTTGAAACCGAGGGCGCGTTGCCGCGTGCCGAAATCCACCGTTTGCTTCGTCAATCCTACGATTTAGTATTCGCGAAATTAACGAGGAAAATCCAAACACAAGTTACTTCAAGTCGCGCGAAAAAGAAGCGCCGATAACGGCATCCTAAATGGAACTTACGCCGCAGCAAATTTCAATTCTCGAACGTTTGCAGCAGCGTGACTTTCAAACTGTCGCGTTCCCGATCTACCCGAACCACATCGGCGTACGGAAAGGGAACTGCGCTGCCTTGCTTGCGCTCGCTTCACCGGGCGGTTTCAGCGTCTTCGGCAGTCCCTCGTACCTGATAGCCGGCAATCTCAGCGTTTCCATCCAGCGCGACGCGCGCATGTGGTTCGTTTGGAAGAAAGAACGCCTAGAAGCCACCGCTGCACGTCTCGCAGAGCTCGCGCAATTCACCGCAGAACTTACTGATTGCCTTGTCGCCACAATGTAGAAACGCAGCAGGCCGCCATTTTGGCGTGCCGAGTTCCAATTTGGCAGCGAACACGCCGTGATAAGTCCCATCAATTTCTTGAATCGCTCGGCGCATCCATGCTCATCTATTCTTGCGAACGCAAACATGTCAACCGACTCAGCTTCGACGCTCGTCGCGCAACCCGATTCGACTATGTCCGCGCCGGATCGCGCGCGCCCAAACCGAGTCGGCGTTATTTTTGCGTTCCTCGCCATCTGGATCGTCTGGGGCTCGACCTACCTGGCGATCCGATATGCCGTCGCGACCATCCCACCGCTTTACACGGCCGGAATCCGTCATCTCACCGCAGGGTTCATTTTGCTCGCGTGGTGCGCTTGGAGAAAACTCCGCCCCACCTGGCGACAAATTCGCGCCAGCATTGTGATCGGCGCCTTGTTTTTCCTGATTGGCCACGGCTCCTTGCATTGGGCGGAGCAAGTGGTTCCGTCAGGCCTCGCGTCGCTGCTCATCACCACAGAACCGATGTTCGTTTTCGCCATCACATGCGCGGTCGAGAAGAGGTGGCGAATGAACGCAAACCTGCTGGCGGGAATCCTTTTGGGAATCGCGGGCGTGGCATTGCTAGTGGGTCGCAGCGTCCTGGCGTCAGATCCAAGAATGTTACTCGGAACGGTTGCTGTATTGGTTGGCTCTCTGTCCTGGTCTGCTGGAATGGTCTATTCGCGCCGCTCGCATCTATCCGGACACCCAATGTTGTTATCGGCACTTTCATTGCTCGCTGGCGCCGTAATGCTGCTCATCGTTGGAACCCTCGCCGGCGAAGCTCGCGGCTTTTCGTTCAACTCCGTCTCGAATCGCTCTTGGGGCGCGCTCGCCTATTTAATTATTTTTGGCTCAGTGATTACATTCAGCGCTTACAATTGGCTCCTGGAACATTACTCGCCCACGCTGATAGCCACGCACACCTACGTGAATCCGATTATCGCCGTACTCCTCGGCTGGCTTATCGCGCGCGAACCCATCACGCTAAATCTCGGGATAGCAGCAGCACTGGTCGTAGGCGCCGTCATTCTAGTTGACCACGGCATGGCGCGGTTGCACCCCGGCGCAGGTCAGAGCAAACTAACAGAATGAGCGATTCATACGACGTCATCTGTATCGGCGCCGGCCCCACCGGCCTGGCCTGCGCCATTGACGTAAAGCGCGAGCAAATGCGGCCGCTGGTCATCGACAAGGGCTGCCTCTGTAATTCGCTGTTCCACTACCCGACGAATCTCCAGTTCTTCACCACACCGGAGCGAATGGAAATCGGCGACCTGCCGTTGATCACCGCGGCAGGAAAACCCACGCGCGCCGAAGCGCTGAAATACTATCGCCGCGCGGTCGAGCACTACGAAATCGAAACGCGGCTCTACGAGCCTGTGGAAGCGATCGATGGCGCAGACGGCGCCTTCATCGTCCGCACGAAGAACCAGTTAGGTGTCGCGCACGAATATCGCGCCAGAAAAATCATCATCGCCACGGGCTACTACGATCGACCTAACCGCCTCGGAATTCCCGGGGAAGAGCTCCCTCACGTCTCGCACTATTTCACCGAATCCCATCCTTACTGGAACCAGGAAGTAGTCGTCATCGGCGGCAAAAACTCATCGGCCGAAGCCGCTCTCGAACTCTTTCGCGGCGGCGCGCGCGTCACTCTGGTTCATCGAGGCACAGAGATGGGCAAGAGTCTGAAATATTGGGTGAAGCCCGACATCGAGAACCGCATCCGCGCAGGCGAGGTTCGCGCGATGTTCGAGACCTACGTGACGCGAATCGAACCAGATCAAATTTGGGTGCGCAATGGCTCCGGAGAAAAGTCGCTTCCCGCAGCGCAAGTGTTCGCCATGACCGGCTACCACCCGGACTTCGAATTTCTCGAGCGGCAGGGAATTCACCTTGACCCGGAAACCCGCAAGCCCGACATCAATCCGCAATCGCTCGAAAGCAACGTGAAGGGAATTCATGTCGCGGGTGTGGTCGTCGGTGGCAAGTACACCGGTGAGATCTTCATTGAGAACGGCCGGTTTCACGGCAAGCAAATCGCCACTGCCATCGCGGGCAAGGCCGCGCTTCAGGAAAAACCCCCAGTCTCGCCTCCGGGCGAATAGCAGCCGATTCTTCGAAATCCAGGTGGAATAATTTAGCGCTCCGAAGTGTCTTTACAGCGTGGGCCTACTGCGGCTATTTGGGCGCTAGCTCGGGTCGTGTTGTGCGACGAATTCGAAAGGCTTTTGCACGATTATTCGAACGTTGCCCAGAAGGGCATTGCGAAGCAAGTGAGGAGTTCCATTGCATCCATTTGACATCAAGTCGGCCCTTCTAGCGCAACATGCCCAGCATGTGGTGCTCATTCATTTCCCTATCGCGCTTTTTCTGATCGGCGTTCTGTTTGATGCGTCCGCGCAGTGGACAAAAAACCGCGCCATGGCAGCCGCAGCCTACTACAATCTGCTCGCAGCCGCGATTTCCACCGTGCCCGCGTTAATCACCGGCGTAATCGCCTGGCAATGGGCCCTCAATGGCCATAAGCTGAAGGGAGTGCTCCTGCTGCATCTGGTATTCGCCTGCGTGTCTTGCGCGTTCATCTGGCTCGTCGCATGGGTTCACCTCCGAGCAAACCGCGCACCAGCAGCGCCATTGCCTGCCTACCGTCTGCCCATCGAGCTTCTGGCTGCAGCGCTAATTGCTTTGACAGGCCACCTGGGAGGATTCCTCAGCGGCGTCAACATCCCCAGCTAAGCATCAATCTCGCGGTCGATGTGGTTGGCCCGGGTCAAAGAAAGTTCCGCGCCGTGAAACATTCTCCGCTGTGCTGTTCCAGTCACAGCTTGTAGTCGATTTCACTTCGGAATCCAAAGTGAAAGACAACGCCACTGTGCACGAGCCCACCCGACTGCGCCCCAACCCTCGCGGCAGGTCGGTAACATCCACCTGCACTCGCTGTAGTCAGCGATGATTCCTCGCCACTGTTTCTACACGGACCAAGATGCAGTGCTGCGGGACGCGAAGGGTAAAGATCGCGCGTAAGCGCGTTACCTTTTGAGCAGCCTCACCCTCGGCAAGTAGTGTGTCGTCCGTGCAGCGTCACACAAACCATCCTTACTTCTCCTCACTTCTCCTCGCTTCTGCCGTCCAGAGCCCGTTTGCCTCCAAATTCCTCCTCTGCTACAGTTAACTCACCAATGCCATCAATCGTCAGAGAAGTCGGCGAGACCTTCTTCACCCTATACAAGGGCTTCAGCGTCACTCTCCGCACCATGTTCCGCAAGACCACAACCGAGAGCTTCCCGGAAATCGCTGCCAGCGTCCAACCCCGCTATCGGGGCATTCACGTACTCCAGCGCGACGAAACCGGCCTCGAAAAGTGCGTAGGTTGTTTCCTGTGCGCCGCCGCATGCCCGGCAAATTGTATCTACATCGAAGCCGCAGAAAACACAGACTCCACCCGCATTTCAGCTGGGGAGCGCTATGCAAAAGCCTACAACATCGATTACTCCCGCTGCATTTTCTGCGGATATTGCGTGGAAGCCTGTCCAACCGACGCCATCACCCACGGTCACAGCATCGAACTAGCGCCCTACGACATAAACGCCCTCATCTTCCGCAAGGAGCAGCTCCTCGAGCCCTGGCCCCCGCGCCCCACCCCCACCCCGCAATAGCGTCCTCAACTGCACTAAGAGCAAAAGACGAAGACGACGAAGCAGAGATGCGTAGAAGAACATCGCTCGAACGGCGCCGCACGACCGTCGAATGAGCAGATTGCTCCACCCGATCAAAGCACTGGTGCAAGTTGCAGAGAAAAAACCGAGAAAAGCACCCCCTGTTGATGAACATAGTATTTATTATGGGCTGTCAAGTGTTGTGGTGCAGCTTAATACGGATGTCGCGAACGGGCGTGATGTTTCGAACGAAATCGCAGAGGTCGTTTGGCGATTCAAACTAATTGCACCTGGGGCACAACTTGGGGGCGCTACTTGCAATGATGCGTGGCGCAGAGGGCGGCGGTGGCGGCGGTGCCGCCGACGGCTAGCCAGCGGGCGTTGCGCTGGACGCGACGCCAGAGGCTGCCGCCCTTCGCGGCGGTCAGGGCGGCGTCGCGCTCGCGTTGCGTGGCGGAGAGCTGGGCACCAGCGAGCTTGAGTTGCTGGTCATTGGTGGCGAGATTGTGCTGCGCAGCGGCGAGTTTCACGCTGCACTCCTTGCACG
>Ga0210407_10001479_pt1 | contig 21940 bp, 17 predicted proteins | sample IncBWC27MmetaG_FD_150860 | JGI IMG/M metagenome (GOLD analysis project Ga0210407, IMG submission 150860) | Forest soil microbial communities from Barre Woods Harvard Forest LTER site, Petersham, Massachusetts, United States - Inc-BW-C-27-M | ecosystem: Environmental > Terrestrial > Soil >... | reverse complement strand
TACCGGCGTGCGTTTACGCTACGCCATTCTCGCCGCGTAATTCAAATGAACGAACAGGCTACTTCTGTTGAGTCGCAACGAGCCACGAAGCCCGGATGGCAATTCGGCTTCTGGAGCCTGATCGTCACCCAATTCCAGAACGCCTTCAACGACAACGCCATAAAATTTCTGGTCATCTACCTCGTCGTGGCGATGAATTTCCCGAAGGAGCAGCGCGACCTCCTCGTTCTCATCGTCGGCGCGCTTTTCGCGCTTCCCTTCATATTCTTCTCGCTCACTGGCGGTTACTTCGCCGACCGTTACAGCAAACGTCAAGTCGTCATCGGCACCAAGCTCATGGAAATTTTCGTCATGGGCATCACCATCCTGGGACTGTGGCTGCAGAATCTTCCGCTGGAATGCGCCGCCGTTTTTCTGATCAGCACGCAATCCGCGCTCTTCGGCCCCTCAAAATACGGTCTGCTGCCGGAAATTCTGCCGGACCGCCGGCTCTCCTGGGGCAATGGCATCATCGAACTCGGCACGTTCGTCGGCAGTATCAGCGCCGTAATGGCGGCCGGCTTTCTCGCCGAACACTATCGCAATCACGAGGCCATGGCCGGAGTGGTTCTCCTCGGCTGCACCCTGCTGGGCCTCGCCACCAGTTTTGGGATCACGCACGTTCCCGCCGCCGACCCCACGCGAAAATTTCGCTGGAATCCGTTTGGCGACTTGGCCACACAGCTAAGAACCATTCGCGCCGACCGCGTACTCGGCTGGGCCGTTCTCGGCAATACCTATCTCTGGTTTCTCGCGGCGCTGCTGCAATTCACGATTGTCGTGTACGGCCACGACGTTCTGCGCATTGACGACACCCACATCAGCTATCTGCAAGCCGCGGTAGGAATTGGCATTGGCCTCGGCAGTTTCGTCGCAGGCTATCTTTCCGGCGGAAAAATTGAATATGGATTGATTCCACTCGGCGCCGTCGGCATGACCCTCTGCGGCGCGCTACTCTATTTCGACCGCCCCGCCGAAGCGCTCGCTGGCTGGTTGCAGCTAGCCGCCTCTCACACAGGTATCCAACTCGCGCAACACATTCGCGCGTTCATCGTGGACATCGTACGCCTGCGCATCCCCGATCTCTGGCTCCTGGGTTTCTTCGGCGGATTTTTCGCGGTCCCGCTGAACGCGCTGATCCAACATCGCCCGCGCCCCGAAGCAAAAGGCGGCGTAATCGCAGCCGCGAACCTGCTCTCGTTCGTCGGCGTATTCCTCGCCGCTGGCGCGTATTTCCTTTTCTCCACGATCCTGCATCAGACGCCCGCCGGCGTTTTCCTAGATGGCGCCATCCTCACGCTCGTCACCACCGTCTATTCCATTTATCTGCTACCCGATTCCCTTCTCCGCCTCGTGCTCTTCATGGTCACGCATTCCATCTATCGCATTCGCGTTGAAGGCCGCGACCACATCCCCGAGCACGGCGGCGCTCTCTTCGTCTCCAATCACATGTCCCTCGTGGACGCGCTCCTTCTCCTCGCCTCCACCGATCGCCACATCCGCTTCCTCATGTTCAAGGACATCTACGACCAGCCGCACATCAAGCCCTTCGCGAAAATGATTCGCGCCATTCCCATCTCCTCGCAGCTTCGTCCGCGCGACATGATCCATTCCCTGCGCGAAGCCAGCGACGCGATACGCAACGGCGAAATCGTCTGCATCTTCGCCGAAGGCCAGATCACCCGCATCGGCCAACTCCTGCCCTTCCGCCGCGGCATGGAACGGATAATGAAAAATGTGGACGCGCCAACCGTTCCCGTAAATCTCGACGGCGTTTGGGGCAGCATCTTCAGCTACGAACGCGGCCGTTTCCTCTGGAAATTTCCGCGCAAAATTCCTTATCCCGTCACCGTCAGTTTTGGCGCGCCCATGCCGTCCAGCGCCACTGCCTTTGAAGTTCGTGAAGCGGTCCAGGAATTGCAATCCGAAGCATATCGCCATCACAAGAACCGCATGAACACCCTTCCGCGCTCACTGATTCGGACCGCGCACCACTATCCGTTCCGCTTCGCCATGGGAGATAAGCGTCGCCCACGCATGAAGTGGGGCAACGCGCTGCTCAGCTCGATTTTTCTGGCCAGACGCCTGCGCCGCGTCTGGGCACGCCAGGAAATGGTCGGCATTCTGCTGCCGCCGTCCGTCCCAGGCGCGCTGGTGAATTTCGCCGCGTCGCTCAGCGGAAAAATTCCCGTGAATTTGAATTACACCGCGTCGAACGAAACTCTCGCGTCCTGCGCGCAGCAATGCAATCTACAGACCGTCATCACTACCAAGCTGCTGCTCGAAAAACTTCCGCTGCAAGTGCCCGGAAAACAAATCCTGCTCGAAGAAATCGCCGCAGCTCCGCGCCTCAGCGAAAAAATCGCCGCCCTGCTTCTCTGGTTCCTACCCAGCCGCCTGCTCGAACGCGCGCTCAGCTCCGGAAAACCGCAATCGCTCGACGACCTCGCTACCATCATCTTTTCCAGTGGCAGCACCGGCGAACCCAAAGGCGTGATGCTCACGCACTACAACATCATGTCCAACATTGACCAGATGGCCCAGACCTTCATGCTCGGAAAAGGCGACGTACTCCTCGGCGTCCTGCCCTTCTTCCATTCCTTCGGCTTCACCGTGACGCTCTGGCTTCCTGCCGTCCTCGGCGTCGGCGTCGCCTATCATCCCAGCCCGCTCGATCTCACAGCTGTCAGTGAGCTAGTCCGCGATTATCAAGTCACGTTTCTTCTCGCAACGCCTACGTTCCTGCAAGCCTACACGCGCCGCTGCCTCCCGGAAGATTTCGGCAGCTTGCAGTTCGTGGTGGTCGGCGCCGAAAAATTGCCGGAGCCGCAGGCCGTCGCTTTCGAGGATCGCTTCGGCATTCGTCCTCTCGAAGGCTACGGCTGCACCGAATGTTCGCCGGTTGTCGCCGTCAACACGCGCGATTTTCGCGCTCCAGGATTCCGCCAGGTCGGCGCAAAACGCGGGCGCATCGGCCATCCCTTGCCCGGCGTCAGTGTTCGCATTGTTGACCCTGATACCGGCGAGCGCCGCGAGGTCGGCACGCCCGGCCTGCTGCTCGTCCGCGGGCCCAACGTTATGCTCGGCTATCTCGGTAAGCCCGAAAAAACGGCGGAAGTTCTGCGCGACGGTTGGTACACCACCGGAGATATCGCCACTGAAGATGAAGACGGCTTCCTCACTATCACCGATCGTCTCAGCCGCTTCAGCAAAATCGGCGGCGAGATGGTCCCGCACATAAAAATCGAAGAAAAACTCCAGGAGCTAGCCGAATCCGCCGAAAAACATTTCGTGGTAACCGGCGTCCCTGACGGCAAAAAAGGCGAGCGCCTCGTGGTCCTGCACACGCTAGCTCCCGAAGCCCTGAAGCCAGTCCTGGAAAAGTTATCCGCTTCCGGCCTCCCCAATCTCTGGATCCCCCGCGCCAACCAGTTTTTTCACATCGACGAATTGCCCCACTTAGGCACCGGCAAACTAGATCTCCGCCGCGTCCATGAAGTAGCCGTAGAACGCTCCAGCCTACCCGAGTAAGTCGAGCCCATCTTGGAGTGCGGCGGCTTGCCGCAGCTTTCGCGAAACCTAAAGTTTGGCAACAGAACGCCCGAGGCGAGGCCTGCCTCGCCCGCCACCCCTGGGAACGTCATTCTCCTGAATGGCGGCTTGCGGCCCCGACGCCCCCGATCCGTGATCGCCATTTTGACGTTCACGACCCGCAACTCGCATCCTGCGCCTTATGTGTTTCTCTGCGCCCGAGACGCCCATCTCCCGCAATTTTCGCATTTCAACCCGGCGCAAAAACCATTCGCCATAAATTTTTCGCCATTCAACACTTTGCCGTTGCCTTCCCCTCACTCCTCGCGTAAATTCGCGCAAGCTGGAGAAAAACTCAGCATGACCATACGCCGACACAATTCGCAGTTAGGGCCAGCGCCCAAGACGCGCCGCCGGGATTGTGGCCGTATATTCAGCAATCCCTCGCGGTAAGTCCCCCTAGCTCTCAATTGCGTGCAAATTAACTAGAACCATCGGCCGGGGCATTTCCCGGTTCCGTCAACTCGTATTCGCGCACTCGCAGCGCGCTTTTGGCGCGGTGCAGCAATCGTTTCACACCGCGCGCGTTCGTACATGTGTGTCTGCGCAGGCGCCAGCAATCCGAATTTTCGAAGCGGCGAAACTCCCGCTACTAGAAAGGATTACTCATATGAGCGTTTACATCAAAAAAGGCACGCCGACACACGGTCCATCGCTCTGCGAAACCTGCACGCGCGCTCAGATCGTGCAGGGCTATCGCGAAAGCGAGTCGTTCGTGCTTTGCAAAGCGACGTATGCGGAGCCCATTCGCATCACCTTCGCGGTGCGCGAATGTTCCTGCTACATCAACAAAATCAGCAACACGCTCGAAGAGATGGAGCGCATTGCTTGGACCTTGGCCCCGTGCGGCTTGAAGCGCCAGGCCGGCTTCGCCTCTCCCAGTGATACGCAGGAAAACGAACGCGACGTTGAACTCGTTCTAGACGACGAAAATTAGAGGGTCGATTGGAAAAAGGAAATGCTTGTGTTCGCCTTCACATCGCGCGTCCTACCGTACATGACGCGGGGAAGCTTCGCCACACCCGGCAGCGACTTCCCTCTGTTCGCACTGTTGTGCGTTGCACACATCGCGGTGCGCGTGGTGATCGTTCTGTTTCGTGATTGGCGCGCCCGGAAACGAGGAGGATGCAAAATGATCAAACTCAATATCCCGCGCGCCGTTGCCATTGCGCCGCCTGCGCCGGTTTCGCTCTGCGCGTCGTGCGCCTTCGCGCACATCGTGCGGGGTTACCGCGCGGGTGAAGAGATCGTCGTCTGCGGCTATGCTTTTCCGCCGCGCGATATCCTCTTCGCGGTGCGCGAGTGCACGGACTACAAGCCGAAGCGTGAATGCAGCAGCGCGGAAATTGCAATCGAGGGCGCGGTGTGTTCCCCGCCCCTCGAATTACAGGCAGCTAATTTCCGCGCCGCCGCTGCCACATGCAGCGGCAGTAGGGCGTGAGGCCACGTGAGGCTGCGCCTCGGGGTTTTCTTTCCCGGGCGCGGCCTCGCTTCCCGCCAGGCCACCGCACGCCACACCGATTTGCAGTACAATCCAGATTTCTGGCCGCGCGGTCTCCGGGGGAACGAATTGTTCAGAAGCCCAAAATATCTTCTCGCAGTTCTTGCGTTCGTCACGCTTCCGGCTCACCCCGCCTACGCGCAGGACAAAACAAAAGACCCGAAGGTCGTGCTGGATCTAGAAAAGCAATCCCCAATCAACGACTCAAGCGCGAAAACTCCTGCCAGCGCTAACGATGCGCCGCGTTCGTCCACCGTGCAGCCGTTTGGCAAGGCCTGCAGCACATTCGGCGCGGCGAAAGACGGCTACCGCAATCTGGACAGCCCTTATTCCATCTCGGAATTGTTCGGCGCGCCCATCGAGGTCATCACCATCCGTCATGCAGGCCCCAGCCAGGAAAAACCCGACCGCGACGAACTCCGCAAACACATCTTCACCGTGCTGAACGCACAAACCGTGGAAGTTTCACGCTATGCCGACTGGGACGAATGGGTGCCGCAAGGCATCGTCGCCACGATCCAGTTTTACGATCGCACCAAAGGCGTCCTGGAAGAATCCGCCGGCCACGTCTGCTTCTCCGACTACTCCGGCACAGTCTGGTGGTTAAGAATTCCCGTCGCCGCCAAACCTCAGCTCTAAAACACCGCCAACTTCACGTGCAAGAACTTCTTCGGATCCTTGCGAAAATCTCCAATCAGCAATCGCAAATCGCCAGTCATCCCCGTGAGATTGTCGTACAAATTCGGGTCCGTGAATAATTTCCCGGCCGTCCCCTCATTCGCGTTCAACTTCGCCGAAGCGTCGCGCACCTGCGCCGAAGCATCGCGCAAATTGTTGTAAAGCGCCTCGTCCGTGGCAAATTTCCCCAGCGATCCCTTCCCCGCGCGCACGTCGCTCAAAACCGCGTTGCCGTTGTCCAGGAATCCCTTCGCGCTGTTGTAAACCGCCGGATCGTATATCAATTTCCCTGCTGTTCCCTTCTGGTCCTTCACCGCGCCGATCACATCATTAACGTTGTCCACCGTAGCGTTCACCTTCGTATACAGCTCATCCGAAGTAATGAATTTCCCCGCCGTCCCCTTGCCCTCCTGAATCGAGCCAACCATCGAATTCAACCGCGCCACCGTAGCGTTCACATTGTTGTATAGCGCGGGATCTGTGATCAGCTTTCCCACTGTGCCCTGCCCCTCTTTCACCTGCTCCACGATTCCGCGCAGTTCGCCGGACACCGTGTTCAACGTCACCAGCAAATCCGTGCCGCGCTCGACCATCGCCGTCATTGCCACCGCCGGCGCGCCGGGAACCGTGCTGTTCGGCTGCATGGGTGTGCCGGTCAATCCGCGCTTGAGCGTCACATAACGATCCCCGAGCAATCCTTCCGTCACCAGGCTGGCGGTCGAATCCGTGCGCACATCGGACATGAATTTCTTGTCAATGCGCAAAATCAGCTGAATGCTCTGCGTGCGGTCCGTCGGATGAGGGTTCAGCGCGACCTTCTCCACGTTCCCGATCGCCACGCCGTCCAGACGCACCGGTGCGCCCGCGGTCACACCTTCCACCTCCGGCAGATAGGTGTACAGGCGATACTTCGGCCCCAAAATCCCCGCGCCCGTTATATAGAAGATCGCCACCGCCAGAATGAACAGCCCCACCAGCACAAAAAGTCCTACGCGCAGCTCCGTCCACGTCAGTTGCTTGCGTTGCGCCATGGCCTTGCCTCCTCAGTGAATGCGAATGACGGTCTCATTCCGCCGAAGCCAGAAACTTTTTCAGATATTCGTCCTTGGTGCTCAGTAATTCGTCCGCTGGCGCCTCAAAATATATTTTGCCGTCGCGCAGCACCAGCACGTTGGTCGGCTGCGCTTCGTTCCGCTCTTTGCCGCCCTCCGCCGCTTTCTCGCGTTCGGCCAAGGATTGCGCGAGTCCGGATTTGCCATTGCCCGCGAGCGGCACCACGTGGCCGCTGGCCTTATCGAAACGAAAATTCGCCAGCCCGAAAGCGTCTTGCACGCGATGCGTCGCCAGCAGCGCGGTCACGTCCTGCAAATCGCGTCCGCGCAAAATCAACGTGATGATTGTCTGCGACGTCACCGGATCCAGCCCCGCCGTCGGCGAATCGTACAGCACCACCGGCGGACGATCCACCAGCGCGCGCGCAATCGAAACCCGCCGGCGCATTCCGCCGGAAAGGTCCGCGGGATATTTCTCGAGCGCCTCCTCCATCTCCACAAATCGCAACGCCTCGCGCACCCGCTCCTCAATCTCCGTCTCGTCCACCGCTTCCTCGCGTAGGCGGAACGAAACATTCTCAGAAACGGTCATGGAATCAAACAGCGCGCCTTCCTGGAACACGAATCCAACGGAACGCCGAAAATTCAGCAGTTCCCTCTCCGGCATTTCGCTCACGTCGTGGCCCATCACCAGCACGTGTCCGGAGTCGGGTTGGATCAATCCCGCCGCCAACTTCATGATCAGGGTTTTGCCCATGCCGGTTTCACCCAGCAGCACTTTGGTTTCGCCGTGCGCCACGTCCAGAGAAATGCCCTGCAGAACTTCGCGATCGCCGAATCCCAGGTGCACATCGCGGAGGGATATGAGCGCCTCGCCCGGCACGCTCTGCATTTCCCGCTGCGCCGTTTCGCGCGGCAACGGGCGCACCGCGTTTGCAACATTTCGGGAGGAGCCGAACGGCGGAACGTCGTGCGTCATGCGTCCGATTATAGATGGAAACTCGTGGATTCCAGTGGAGAGTTCCGCGCAAATTCACGCAGCAGACGCGACCACACTACCGGAAGAGATACAGCAGCAACCGCGACAGGAAGAAATCCACCACCAGCGCGCACACTGACGAAATAACCACGGCGGTCGTCGTCGCGCGCCCCACGCCCTGCGTTCCGCCGCGCACGCGCAATCCGCAATAACATCCCACGGTCGCGATGATCAGCCCGAACGCGATTGGCTTCGCGAGGCCCTGCACCACGTCGCCAATGTCTAGCGAATTGATCGCGCGCGTCCAGAACTGCACCGCTCCCAATCGCAACGTGCTGTAGGCGACCAAAAATCCGCCGCACAATCCCACAAAGTCAAAAACCACGGTAAGTAGCGGCACCATCAGCACTGTTGCGATCACCCGCGGCATCATCAACTTCCGCACCGGATCGGTGCCCAGCGCGCGCATCGCGTCCACCTGCTCGGTCACCACCATCGAACCAAGTTCCGAGGCAATACCCGATGCATTGCGTCCCGCTACCAGCAGCGCCGTGACCGCCGGACCCAGTTCGCGCACCAACGCCAACGACACCGCGTCTCCCGTCAGCGCCGTTGACCCGAACCGTTGGAACTGCGCCGCCGTTTGCAATACGAGCACGCCGCCGATGGAAACTCCGGCGACAATGATGATGGGCAGCGAGCCCACTCCGATGATGTCCATCTGTTCCAATGTATCGAGGAAGTAGTATGGCGGCGAGAACATGCACTGCAGCGACTGCACCGTCAGCAGCGTGTAATCCTGCACAGCCGCGACCTGGCGCTTCAATACTTCGCTGAGAACCGCGGGGAGCGATGAGGTGGCGCTGGCTTCGGGCATTTTGGCGACGCGTGGCGAGCGGAATGCCCCGCTGGCGCCGAGTCCCCGGAAGCGTAACGGCTGATCCGCGCCGCGTCAAGCACGCATCCGCGCCACAATTCGTCAATCGCGCCGGAACTTCGCCTTTGACTTTGTGAATCGCCCCACAGGGCGATTCATCCTGAGATCCCGCTGCGCGGAATCGAAGGGTAACGGCCGTCCCGCCTCGCGGGATGGGCGCCTTTGACTTTGGTGGTGCCGTCTTTTCCTGAAATGCCGCCGGTGGCGGCATGGAAAGGCGTCCCGCTGGCTCCTTTGCTTTTGAACTTGTAGTGGCCGGTCCCGCAATACGGGACCGGGCAGCCGTTGCTTTGACGTTGCAATGACGTTTTTTTCGCGTCGCCGCGCCTTTACGCGCGTGGAAGCGTCCGGTAGAATCTGTCATTCGTGCCTGCACGCGAGGTCCGACCCAATATGCTGCGATTTGTCACAGCCGGTGAATCCCACGGCCAGGCCCTGATTGCTTGGGTCTCCGGACTCCCTGCGGGCGTGCGCGTGGACTCGGAATTCATACAGCGCGAGCTTCACCGACGTCAGTTGGGCTACGGCCGCGGCGGGCGCCAGCGCATCGAGAAAGACGCCGCGGACATTCTCGCCGGCGTGCGTCACGGAAGGACCATCGGTGCGCCCATCGCCATCCGTATCGAGAACCGCGATTGGAAAAATTGGGAGAAGACGCTGCCGGTGGAAGATGTCGAAGACAGCGACGGCGCAAACAATGGCGACCCCAAGAGCGCGCAACGTCAACTGACGGCGCCGCGGCCCGGTCACGCGGACCTGGCTGGCGCTCTGAAATTTAATTTCCACGATGCGCGCTACGTGCTGGAGCGCGCGTCCGCGCGCGAAACCGCCGCGCGCGTTGCGGCCGGCGCATTTGCGAAATTATTGTTGCGCGAATTCGGCACCGAAGTGCTCAGCCACACCATCGCCGTCGGCCACGCGCGTCTGGAACGCGCCGCCACCTGGGAAGAAATCGCCATGGTGTGCGAAAATCTGGAATCGCCGCTGCGCTGCGTGCATGCGGCCACGGAATCCCGCATGGTCGCCGAAGTCGATCACGTGCTGCGCGCCGGAGATTCCGTCGGCGGGGTCTTCGAAGTCGTCGCGCGCCGAATTCCGCCGGGCCTCGGGAGCCACGCACAGTGGGATGAAAAACTCGATGCGCGCATCGCCCGCGCGGTGATGTCCATTCAAGCCGTGAAGGCAGTTGAATTCGGCACGGGCGTCACCAACGCCGCGAGTTACGGGTCGGAAGTCCAGGACGAGATTCGCTACGACGCCGCGAAGAAGCGCTTCGAGCGCTCGTCGAATCGCGCGGGCGGCCTGGAAGGCGGGATAACCAACGGCAGCGACGTGGTCGTGCGCGGATACTTGAAACCGATCTCCACCCTCCGCCGCCCGCTGCTCACCGCGGATTTGAACACCAAGGAAGCGGTGAAAGCAGCGTACGAGCGCTCGGACGTCTGCGTGGTGCCCGCCGGCGGCGTCGCAGGCGAAGCAATGGTCGCCATTGAACTAGCCGGCGCATTCCTGGAAAAATTCGGCGGCGATTCCATCGACGAAACGCGCCGCAATTTCGATGGCTACCAAAAGCAGCTCGATGAATTTTAGCGCTGCGTATAGGAACTGACTGAAGATGATTCATCCGATCGTGAAATACGGCGACCCGGTCCTTGAAACTCCCGGCAAGCGCGTGGACAAATTCGACGAGGACATCCAAAAACTCGTCGCGGACATGTTCGAATCCATGTACGCCGCGAACGGCGTAGGACTCGCTGCGCCGCAAATTGGCGTGGGCCTGCGCCTCACTGTGATTGACGTCTCCAACGGAAAAAATCCCGAAGCGAAAATGGTCCTCGCCAATCCCGAAATTATTTATGCCGAAGGCCAGCAGCGCGAAGAAGAAGGCTGCCTTTCGCTCCCGGGATTTCGCGGCTACGTCGAACGCCCGCAGTACGTCACCGTTCGCGCACAGGACGCGACGGGCGCTCCCTTCGAGCGCCGCGGCGAAGGCTTGCTCGCCCGCGCCTTCTGCCACGAGATTGACCACCTCAACGGCATCCTCTTCATCACGCACCTGAGCATGCTCAAGCGCGATCTCATCAAACGCAAAATCCGCAAAATGAAAAAAGCCGGCGAGTGGTAGGGCGCTCGTGCCGCCGCTGAGAATTATTTTTTGCGGCACGCCGGCGTTTGCCCTGCCCACGCTGCGCCAATTGCTAGCCCAACCCGACTTCACAATCGCAGGCGTAGTCACGCAGCCAGACCGCCCGCGCGGCCGCGGCAAAGAAGTTTCCAGCTCGCCAGTAAAAGAAGCCGCAGTCGGAGCCGGAATTTCCGTTTACCAACCGCAAAAAATCCGCGCTGAAGAATCCTACGAATATTTTCGCGCCGCCGCGCCCGACGTAGTCGTGATCATCGCCTACGGCCAAATCATTCCAGCGCGCCTCATCGCAATCCCCCGCCTCGGCTGGATCAACCTCCACGGCTCCATCCTCCCAAAATTTCGCGGCGCAGCGCCCATTCACTGGGCCATCGCCAGCGGAGAAACGCGCACCGGCCTGACCACCATGCGGATTGACGCGGGTCTGGACACAGGCCCCACGCTGTTGAAGCACGAAACCGAAATCGCCCCGCACGAAACAGCGCCGCAACTATATGCGCGACTGGCGGAGGCCGGCGCCCCGCTGATGCTCCAAACTCTGCGCGGACTCGCCAGCGGCAAGATCACGCCAACGCCGCAAGATAATTCGCAAGCGACTCTCGCGCCTCCGCTGAAAAAAGAAGACGGAAAAATCGATTGGCAGCTCCCCGCGCAGAGAATCTACAACCGCATCCGCGGCTTCCAACCTTGGCCCGGCGCATTCACCACCTTCCGCGGAAAGCAGTGCGCAATCTGGGGTGAGCCCGCGCCCGCTCAGTCGTTCGTAGTCGCAGCGCCCATAGGGGCGGGTCTAAGACCCGCCCCTACAACCGCAACCCAGGCGGATCGAGAGACACCCGGCTCGATCAGCATCAACGCCGGCGAGGTAGAAGCGACCTGCGGAGAAGAATCCGCGCTGCGCCTGGAGTTTGTGCAACTCGAAGGCCGCAAGCGCATCACCGCGCGCGAATTCGCCAATGGCGCGCGCCTAGTGCCAGGCGAGCGACTCGGATCGTGATCAGTCCCGCCAGAAAAACCGCCTACGAAGTTTTGCGCCGCGTCGAAGCCGAGGGCGCCTACGCCAGCGATGTGCTGCACGCCGAGTTAGGCGCGCGCGTGAAGGCCGAAGACGCCGGGCTCGCCACCGAGCTGGTGATGGGCGTCCTGCGCTGGCGCCGCCAGCTGGATTTTCTGCTCGAGCGACAATTGAAGAAGCCGGTGGCAAAGCTGGACCTGCCCGTAGCGCTCGCGCTACGCATCGGCCTCTACCAATTACGCTTTCTGGAGCGCATCCCACCACGCGCCGCCGTGAATGAATCGGTGGAGCTGGTGAAAACCGCGCGCAAGACTTCCGCTGCGACGCTGGTGAACGCGGTACTGCGCCGCGCCGCAAACGAAGCGCGCATGCCGGCCGAGAAATTCATCCCGCAGGATACGCCGCTCGCCGACCGTTTGGGCATTTTGCATTCACATCCCACCTGGCTAGTCGAGCGCTGGCTTGCGCGTACGGGCGAGCAGCAAACAATCGTACTGCTGGAAGCAAATAATCACACGCCGCGACTTACCTGTGCGTTGCACGACCTAAGGCGACGCGAAGAGATCTTCGCCGCTCTGCAACGCGCCGGCCTGCACATCGAACCCGGGAAAATTCTGCAATCCGCGTTCGCTGTAAGCGGCGGCAGCCCCACGCGCACCGACTCCTTCCGCTCCGGCGCGATTTCCATCCAGGACGAAGCTTCGCAGACCGTCCCGCTTCTCCTCGAAGTGCAAACTAAAGACCGTGTGCTCGATCTCTGCGCCGCGCCGGGAGGAAAAACCCCGCCACTCGTGCGCGCCGCGGGCCCTGGCGGACTCGTCGTCGCCGCGGATCGGCACGCGCACCGCCTGCGCGCGATGCGCGAACAATTCAAGCGGCTGGCACTAACACAAGTGCGTTTAGTAGAACTGGACGCAGCAAGCCCCCTGCCGTTCGGTACATTCTTCGATCGGATCCTCGTGGATGCGCCCTGCTCCGGCACCGGCACGCTCGCACGCCATCCGGAAATTCGTTGGCGCCTGCAGCCGGAGCAACTCGCAGAATTTCACGCGCTGCAGACCACGCTCCTGAAATCGGCGCTCGAGCGACTGGCACCGGGAGGTCGTCTGGTTTATTCCACGTGTTCGATGGAACCGGAGGAGAACGAACAAGTAGTAGAGGAAGCATTGCGGAACGTCAACGGATTCAAACAAAACGCCGGGAGCGAAGCGCCTCGCGGTTTGAGAGATAAACTCGTTCCGGGTTCCGAATCCGCAAATCTGTTCGATCGCGATGGCTTTTTTCGCACCACTTCCGGCCCGCTCGAAACAGACGGCTTCTTCGCCGCAATCATCGGTAGATCGTAGAACCGCCTATACGCCCCAGTTAACCGCCAGAGCGCGACCGCCATCCGCAACGAACCCCCGCTGCGGTCACTCGTGTTAGGCTAACAATGCGTCGCCCAGAGGAATATTGTAGCTGAGGCAAACCAGATGACGTTTCGCGCACGGCTCGAATGGATTTTCCGCATGGCGTTGCTCGCCTTCATCCTGATGTCCGTCGCCTTCCTCAGCGCGCTCACCGCGATGCGTTTCGCCATTCAAGGGCGCGAAGTCGCAATGCCAGACGTCGTCGGGAAAAAAGCGGTGGAAGCTCAGCAAATGTTGCAGGGGCGCGGCGTAGCATTCAAGGTCGAGGATCGCATGTTCAATCCCTTGCCCGTGGATACCGTCGTGCGCCAATCTCCCCCGCCGGGAATGAAAGTGAAAATCGGCCAGTACGCGCACGTTGTGATCAGCCTCGGGCCCAAGCAAGCAACGATCCCCATCCTCACCGACCACAGCATTCGCGCCGCGCGCATCGAGCTGCTGCGTTCCGGAATGCAAGTCGGTGAAATATCTCAGGCATACGTCCCGGGAACGGAGACTGACGCGGTGCTGCGACAAGATCCCGCGCCGGGCACCTCCGACGTCACCAGCCCGCATGTGGATTTACTGGTTTCGCTCGGCGCGCGGCCGGCGGCGTACCTGATGCCCGAGCTGGTCGGTTTTTCCCTCGCCGAAGCGGAATCGAAATTCGCCGGCACAGGCCTGAAAGTCGCGAAGCTGACGTTCGCCCCTGTCCCCGGCGGCCTGCACGGAACCGTAATCGGTCAAACACCGTCGCGCGGCCAGCGCCTGGATGCGAGCACAACGATCGAACTGCAGTTAGCGGAATAGTTCGTCCAACCGCCTCCACTTTCTCATCTCAACTGCGATGCCTGCAGTCCGATCGCCGCGAAAAGCTCACCAACTAGCCAAACAATCGTTCTAATTCAACGCGAAAGACATGTGCACCACGGCGTTCACATCCTTCTCGAGAGACTTGGTGTCGTTCTCGCCGTAGTCCGAAACATTATTGGAATCAGCGGGGGTGATTTGGATCACTCCCATTTCAGCCGAGCGAATTTGGCTTACGCTACTCCCCGCGCTCGCGGCGATTTGCGCGGCTCGCTCGCGTGCGTCGCGTGCCGCTTCGGCCAAAATTTGCACCTTGGTTTCCGCCAAGTGCGTGTACAGGTACTGAGGCTCTTCGGATTCCAGCAAGATCCCCTGATTGATCAGTTCCGTCACTTGGCGCGACACGGAAGAGATTTTGTCGATATCCGAACTGTGCACCGCAAGCGACTGTTTCAGATGGTACCCGCGGACCGTTCCGGAGAGCGATTCGGCTTCATCGCGCTGCGTCGGGCGAATCGGCGTCGTGCTCACGGCGGAAACCACGATCTGCTCCGACGCCACGCCGTGCGCCAGCAAAAACGCCTGCGTTTTGGCGACGTCGCGGCTGAGCTTTCCGTACGCCTCCGGAAGGCTGCTCGACTCCACCGTAACGGACGCCTGCCAAATCATCACGTCGGATTTGATCCGCTTTTTCGCGGAACCTGTCACTTGAATGGTTTGATCGAATCGTTTTGCGTGCAGGTACGACCACGAAGCAATACTGGAAGAAAGGACCAACGCAGCGGCAAGCGCGAGTCCCGCGCGGAAACTGTCAATCATTGTGGACTCCGACTACAAGACCCATCCTGCGAACGCAGGTGGGCCGCCGCATCTCGAATTGTATCGCGGCCCCAGCGCACCAGCATCAGAATCTTGCCGCCTGCTTAAACTACCAATCAGGAGAAACGCCTGTGCTAGAATTTGCAAGGAGTCATGACCTACGCACGCATCGAAATCGCGCCCTCCATCCTGGCCGCCAACTTCGCGAAGCTCGGCGACGACGTCCGCGCCGTCGAAGAAGCCGGCGCGGACATTATCCACGTGGACGTCATGGATGGCCACTTCGTCCCCAACATATCCCTGGGCATTCCAGTGGTGGCCTCACTCCGCAAGGCAACCCGCCTGCCCCTGGATGTGCATCTGATGATCGAGCAGCCCGAGCTCTATATCGAGGACTTCATACGCGCAGGCGGCAGCCGCATCCTAGTGCACCAGGAAGCCACAGTTCATTTGGACCGGGCCCTGGCGTTGATCCGCGAACTCGGAGCGGAAGCGGGCGCGGCGATCAATCCGGCGACTCCGGTGGGGATGCTCAGCGAAGTGCTCGATAAGGTGGACACGGTGTTGGTAATGACCGTCAACCCGGGATTTGGAGGTCAAAAATTCATCCCCAATACCTACGAGAAAATTCGGCAGCTGAATCAGATGCGAGCGCGCTATAATGCCAACTTCCGGATTGAAGTGGACGGGGGAGTTGATCCGGGAAACACGGCCGAGCTGGCGCAGGCCGGAGCGAACACGTTCGTAGCGGGGACTTCGATTTTCCACACGGCTGATCCAGCAGCTGCAACGCGCCAGTTGAAAAAACTCGCGACCCAAGCTTTGAGCCAGAGGGCATAAAAACCTTGCGAACGTCTGACTGGAATAATCCGATGGCAGCGAAAAACCTGAAAATTTATCGTAACGCAGCATTGCTCGTGTTTGCGCTCGGCCTTCTGCTGGTCGTGTGCCCTGGCGCGCGCGCGCAAGTACCGACGCCTCAGACCGGCGGCAGCGGTGATGGTGCGCCGCCTGCCACGCCCGCAGCAGACGCTCCGAAGCCCAAAGCCAAACCTCAACCCAAAGCCAAGTCTGCCGACCAAACCGCCGCGAACAAAAAAAAGAATGCTCAGAAGAAGCAAACCATCGACGTCAATACCACAGCAGAGCCGGACAAGGTGCTGTATGATCGCGCGCAAGCGGACCTGAAAGGCGGCCGGTACATCGAAGGGCGCCTGGCGCTGCAGACCCTGATCAACACTTATCCCGACAGCGAATATCTCGCAAAAGCCAAGCTCGCCGTCGCCGACTCCTACTATAAGGAAGGCGGCACAACCAACCTCACACAATCCATCCAGGAATACAACGACTTCCGCACTTTCTTTCCCTTCCTCGACGAAGCAGCCTACGCGCAGATGCAGATCGGCCTGGCGCACTATAAGATGATGGAGAAATCCGACCGCGACAAGTCCCAGGGCGAAGCAGCCGAAGACGCTTTCCAGGCGTTCCTGCTGTCGTATCCGCAAAGCCCGCTGCTCCCCAAGGCCGAACAATATTTGCGCGACGTGCAGGAAGTGCTGGCCGATGGCGATTACAAAATCGCTTACTTCTACTATGCCAAGGCGGATTTCCGCGCCTCCGCCGCGCGATTGGTGGAAGTCACCGATCGTTACCCGCTGTACAGCCAGAATGATGACGCGCTGTGGATGCTGGGAAATATCTACGAGCGCGCCAAACAAGCTTCCAAAAGCGAAGACGACAAGAATCATTGGAGCGATCTCGCCAGCAGATGTTACGACCGCATCGTGCGCGATTACCCGCTTTCCAAAGATGCGCCCGGTGCCAAAGCGCGCCTGAAAGATATGGGCAGGCCCGTGCCTTCGGCGGATCCCGACGCGATTGTGCGCATGCAGAAACAGCAGCTCTATGAGAAGACGCATCACCAGAGTATGGTGGTGAAACTTCCGCTGGGAATGCTAAAAGGTAATCCCGACGTTTCCTCCGCGGCCCGTGGTGGAACTCCGCAAATGGCTCCGCCGAACGATGCGGTTTCAGCGACCGACGTACTCCGGCCCGGCGCTGCAGGCCCGTCGTTTAGTCTGACCGGCAGCGCGGCGGGTGCGGGCACGCAAACGTCAGGAAGCAGCACCGAAGTGGTCACACCAGAAGACGCGACCACCGCACCCGTGGGCTCCGATGCGTCAGGAGCCGGCATTGGCGCCGAAATTCTCACGCCGCTCGACGACAGGGGCCAGCCGACTTCCGAGCAGCCTACAACGTCTACTGCTGCCCCAGAAACGAGCGCTCCACGAACAGCCGCGCCAGCGCCGCCATCCACCAATGGTACAGTGGACGCAGGCCTGAACGGCTCAGGTACCGCGATCCCGCCAGCCGCCGACCCAAGCTCTTCAAGCTCCTCAACTAACGCTTCGGGCACAGCTGCCGACACCGCAGCGCCCGCGGCAGCCCCAGGAGCCGCATCAACACAGCCTGCGGCGCAATCGGCGGACAAGGCCCCCGCCGCCGTAAAACCCCCACCCGTGGACACCAGCGAAGAGTCCACCAGCAAGAAAAAGAAGGGGCTGAAGAAACTCATCCCCTGGTAGCCGCGCTCCGGCTGCCATTTGCTCCCTGCTAACAACTCAGGCACTCCTGTACTTCGACTTTGTTGACGCCCTTGCTCTAGGGTGCTGCAATAGCTGTGTTCAGGGCTAGGCGCGTCTCGTATGGAGGCTTGCCGCCCGGGGGATTACAGTGCCCAGAATTTTGGTTGCGGACGACAACACCAATATCCAAAAAATGGTCGTGCTCGCGTTTCAAGAGCGCGGCATAGAAGTCATCACCGTCGGCAATGGCGAAGCCGCGGTGCGCCGCCTGCCCGATGCGAATCCGGATCTGGTGCTGGCTGACGTGTTCATGCCCGTGCGCAACGGCTATGAAGTCTGTGAATTCGTAAAAAAAGATCCGCGATTCTCCCACGTCCCCGTAATTCTGCTGGTTGGAGCGTTCGATCCCCTGGATGAAAAAGAAGCCCGTCGCGTAGGCGCGGATGGCGTGCTGAAGAAACCCTTCGTGCCGCCAGACCCCCTGATTGCGATGGTGATGTCCGCGCTGGAAAAAAATCCCAAAGTCGCCGCGGAACTCGCGAAAGCCAAGGAGGTCGCCGCCCAAGCGCTTATGCCGCCAGCCTTGCCGGAAGCTCCGCTGAAGGTCGAGCCCAAGCCGCTGCCCGACTTTCCCGAGCCCACCGCCGAAGAAGCCGCCGTGATCTACGGCTTCGGCAAAGGCCTTCGCGCGAACGATCTCGACGAAGCCGAAGAACAGGCGGAGGAAAAAACTCCTAAAGCCAGGAAGAACGCCAAATCCTCGAAAGATTCCAAAGTGCCTGCTGCCCCGCTAACACCGGTAGCCGCAGCGTCCGGTGACGAAACCGACGAAGATGAATTCGACGGCTCCGCCACCGCCAACGATTGGCGCCGCAACGCGGCTGACTTCGAAGTCCCCGAAAATGTCGCGGCCGATCCAATCTATTCCTACGGGCAGGATTTCAAGCCCATAACTTTTCCGTCGGAGCGCGACGTCCCCCCGCGCCGTCGGCGCCCGGAAGAAACCGCCTCCGAAGAATCCGCCGCGCACAAAACCGTAGCGAAAGTTGATGCGCCTGCCGCTGCAGAAAAACACGCAGCGGAACTCTCACCGGCGCCCGTCGTGGCTTCGACCGAACCTGCCGCGCAATCCCACCCATGGGACGTAAAGGACCAGCCCGAAATCGAACTCGCGGCCGGATTCTCGCGCTTCGAAGAGCCGGACACCCAAGCAAAATATTCTGAAGCCGAGCTCGCCAAGGCGCAGCCCGAAAAGCCGGCCGCAGCGCCGCCCGCGGCACAGCAGCATCAGGAAGCCGATCGCGAATCGTCCACCGCCCGGCCCACGCTCGTCTCGCGCATGCGCGGCTGGATGGACATGCTCACGCCTTCATCGCCGGACGCTTCTGCAAGCACTTCGGCCAGCGATGTAGAGGATACTTCCGCCGGCCATTCCACCGGCGCCGCCGACAATCATTGGATGACGAATCTTCCCGCAGCTCTCGTGTCCGCGCCTCCGGCTGCGCGCGAATCCGCGCCTGTTGCGGAATCACACTCTGCGCCCGTCGAAGCTGCGCCTGCCTCCGCTGCTCCGCCTTTCGACCAAGCCGCGGAGACGCAACCCATCATTGAAGCCACCGCTTTCGCCGCAACAGAAGCGCCAGCACCAGCCGCTCCGAACGAGGACTTCGCGCCGACCGCAAACTCCGAGGTTCACGTTGACGACAGACCCCGCCAGTCCAGCGAAAGCGGCCAGAGCCACGACAAATTCGGCGGCTCGCCCTACCATTTCTCCGGTGACGCCCACAGCGAAACACATGACGCTGTAATTGACGAGTTCCACGAGTCCACTCAATCCGCATCCGCACAACAAGCGTCCAGCGATTACTCCGCGAGCGCCACAGTCGCCGAAGGCCTCAATTCGGAAGCAGAGACCGATGCGCAGCCCGAACCCGTCACCAGCGGCGCCGCTGATTTTTCGCCCGCGCCTTCTCGCGAGGCATCGGCCGATGCTTTGCATGCTGCAGCCGACGTGCCTCTGAACGGCGGTGGCCTCTCCGGCATGTTGCCTGCCGAGCCGCTCTTCGGCGGCGCCCCGCTTCACGATGCCGGTGATTATTCTCCGCGCGATGAAGATGAAGCACCGCCGCAAGTCGACCCGCGCGAGCAGCAAGCCTTCGCCGAAGACACGCATCCCGGCCAGCTCCCGCAGTCCGCGCCCAACGAAGAATATTGGGACCGCGAAGCCGCCGCGCACGAAGCAGCCATCCTCGCGCAGTCCGGCGCGTCGCTCTTCGCCGAATCCGCCGCGGAGCCGCCGGCCCTGAACTCCTTTGACCGCATCCCCACCTTACCGCCGCCCAATCGCGAAGCACTCTCGGAAATTCCCTTCCTCATGCCGCCCGTCCTGCCACTGCAAACTTCCGAGCAGCCCGCCGCGCGCGCTACCGACTCCGAAGCCGTGGACAACATGGTCCGCAAAGTCATGGAAAAGCTCGGCCCGCATCTCCAGGAACTCCTCTCCCAAGGCGTAAAACCGCTGGTAGAAAATCTCTTGCAGAACGAGCTCGACAAAAAAGAGCGGTAGTAAATCGTAAGAAGTAATTGGTGAGTAGCGAGTAGCGGATCGTGGCACAGGCACGCTCTTGGCTGTGCTCTATTCCCGATGAAGGCCACCCACCAGCGCCGTTTCACCCTGAGGCCCCGCCGGTGCCAGGGTCGAACGGGAGGGGCGACAATGGGCCCATAGGAGCCACGAGGATAGATCGAGGCTGCGTCTAAACCTGCAAAACCTATCGCGTTCGCCGCTGTGATGCAGAAGGAGCGGCCGCCGGCCTCGGGCCGCATCGAGTGTTTCGCGTTCTACGTTATCGCTAAGTCCTCAAGGTCTCGTCTGAAATCGCGCTATCAGCTGACTCCGCCATCAGGCTCGTGACGTGCGCCGTCAATTCGCTTAAACCACCTGCCTTGGCAAGCACGGCGTCAATACGGAAAAGGGACGTCAGATTCCTTTCGATATCCTGAGCGTACATGGTCACCAAAACGATCCGAATCTTGGGCAGTGCATATCTCAGGATTCCCGCCACTTCGATGCCATTGAGGCCGGGCATCCTCACGTCCAAGATAATCATATCTGGCGACAGCTCTCTGGCCTTTGAAACTGCATCGGTACCATCAACCGCTTCACCACACACTGCGAATTCCGTGTCCCGCTCCACTGCTTGACGGATCATCGTGCGCACCATTTCACTGTCGTCGGCTATGAGGATCGTCTTGGGCTTGTTCATTCCCGAATCGCCCAACGCCTCGGTTGTCGTCACGTTACCCTCCTCCCGATCAGCTAAAAACATTATTGTGCGTCCGGCAATACGGTAATTCGTGTAGGCAGGCGGAGTTGAGGGGACGGCAGTTACTTGGTACGCCACCGGACTGACTCCTCGATATTCCCGATATAAGGTCTGGGCTTCCTCCGGAGTCCGTCATGGACGCGAATCACTGGCGAGAGCTATACCGCGCTGCACTTCTTGAACTCGACCTGAACAAATTGAGAGAGCGCGTGAATGCGGCGGATGAGGCCATTCGTGTCCGAGTTTCGTTCGATGGCGAAATCACTAGTGACGAGCGAATCGCCTTACGCGACGCGATGAATGCGTTGAGCATCCTGAAACGAGCGCGGCGTTAAGCGTCACAACTCAGCCATCCGTTTTCGGGCACCAGCGCCGCCATCCCCCCAAAGTGCGCATTCTTACCTCCATTTCTATCTAACGATTTCAAGCGGCCGCCGACTTGCGTGATAATATCGTCGCGCTTTGACGTCGAATAACTCCCATCCGCCGAATAAAACTCTCCCCTCGAGTAACACTCTCGTATCGGTGCTGGTGCTCTGTGCCATCAATCTACTGAACTTCTACGATCGCCAAGCTCCCGGCGCGCTCGTCGAGCCGATGCGCAGAGAGTTCGGCTTGTCCGATACCCAGATCGGGCTGCTGGGCAGCATGTTCATCTGGATTTATGCCCTGGCTGGCGTACCGCTCGGCCGCGTTGCTGATATTTGGAGCCGTAAGAAGCTGCTTGCCATCGGGGTCACTGTATGGTCCGCACTCACAGCCGCGTCGGGTCTGGCCGCTAGCTTCTCGTTCCTGGTGTTCACGCGGCTCGGTGTGGGCGTTGGCGAGGCTGTCTGTGCGCCGGTCGGGACCAGCTGGATCGGCGATCTGTTTCCGGCGGAACGCCGCGCGCGTATTCTGTCGCTGTTCATGCTAGGCGTGCCGATCGGTGGAGCGCTGAGCTTCTTGTTGTGCGGACCGATCGCGCAGGCCTGGGGCTGGCGGACAGCGCTCGTCAGCGCCGCGGCGCCCGCGATCCTCTTGGTGCCCTTGTTGCTCTTTGTGCGTGAACCGGCCCGCGGTGCATCGGAGGACGCT
>Ga0210407_10001478_pt1 | contig 21953 bp, 14 predicted proteins | sample IncBWC27MmetaG_FD_150860 | JGI IMG/M metagenome (GOLD analysis project Ga0210407, IMG submission 150860) | Forest soil microbial communities from Barre Woods Harvard Forest LTER site, Petersham, Massachusetts, United States - Inc-BW-C-27-M | ecosystem: Environmental > Terrestrial > Soil >... | reverse complement strand
GGACTATGTAGGCTTCACGATTCCGGACAAGTTTGTTGTGGGTTACGGGCTGGATTACGCGGAACGGTATCGGAATCTTCCGGACATTTGTGTGGTGCCGGGTGTGGGCTAAAGCCAGCAACGGGTTTTCCGGCTGATATGATTGAATAGTGGAGACGCTAGTCCAACCTGAACTGCAATCGCGAATTGAGCCCCTGCTGCTCGAAGTAGCAGACGTGGTCAACACCACGCTCGACCTCGATACCACGCTGCGGCGAGTGGCCGAACTGGTCCGCAAAGTCACTGATTATGAGATCTTTGGCATCCTTTTGCTGAACGAGAAGACGCAGGAACTCTATTTCCGGTTCAGCGTTGGATATTCGCAGGAAGTGGCTGACCGCACGCGAATCAAGGTTGGCGAAGGGGTGACCGGAACAGCGGCGCAGCGGCGGGAAGCGGTGCTGGTCGGCGACGTAAGCACCGATCCTCGTTATATTTCCGCGTTGCCTAATGTGCGCTCGGAACTGGCGGTGCCGCTGATTGTGAAAAACCGCGTCATCGGGGTGATTGACATTGAATCTCCAGTGGCGGACCACTTCACCGAAGAGCACAAAAGCCTGCTGACGCTGATCGCCTCGCGCATGGCGGTGGGGATTGAAAATGCTCGGCTATACACGCGAGTGACCCGGCAGGCGCGGACGCTGCTGTTGCTGAATGAGATTGCGCGCGAGCTTACGTCGATCCTGAATCTGGATGAAGTCTTGAAGCGGGTCGGCGAACTGTTGCAGCGGCTCATTGATTATCAGATGTTCAGCATTCTGTTGCTTGACGCGGCGGGAGAAACATTGCAGCACCGCTTCTCGCTGCGGTTTCAGGAAAACATTCATCTGAAACACGACATTCCGCTGGGCAAGGGTGTAGTCGGAGCCGCCGCCCAGAGCCGGGAAGCCGTGTTGGTCAAGGATGTGAAGAAGGATCCGCGTTACATCGAGACCAATCCCGAAACCCGTTCGGAGCTGGCGGTGCCGCTGATCTATAAGGACACAGTGATCGGCGTACTCGATCTGGAGCACACGCGACGGGGATTTTTTACTGAGGATCATCAGCGGACGATTACTACGCTGGCAGCGCAGATTGCGATTGCGATTGAAAACGCGCGGCTGTATGAGCAGATTGCACGACAGGAGCGGCGCTTGGAGCGCGATCTGTCGTTGGCCCGCGAGTTACAGTTTCGGTTGCTGCCGCAGTCGCGTCCCAAGCTGGCGCATCTGGATATTGCGGCGAAATTTTCCCCGGCGCGAGCCATTGGCGGAGACTTGTATGACTTTCTCAATTATTCGCAGTCGCGCATGGCGCTGGTGATTGGCGATGTCAGTGGCAAGGGCGCGCCCGCAGCGATTTATGCAGCGTTGGTAAGCGGAATTATTCGTTCGCACGCGCCGATTGAGCCGGGGCCTGCGGAAATGCTGGCGGCGGTAAACTACTCGCTGGCCGAACGCCGCATTGAGGCGCAGTTCGTTTCGGTGATTTATGCAGTCTGGGACGACGTGAACCGTACCTTGCAAGTGGCGAACTCGGGGCTGCCGCGCCCGGTGTATTGCCACAACGGCAAGACGCAACTCATCGAAGCCACCGGGCTTCCGCTGGGACTCTTTGACGACGCGGATTACGACGAATTTACCTTCCAGGCCTCGGACGACGATGTTTTTGTGTTCTTCAGCGACGGCATTCTCGATGCCACCAACAGAGCCGGAGACCTGTTCGGGCGCACCCGACTGGAGAAAATTATTGCCGAGCAATGCACGAACTCCGCCGAGGCCATGGTGAAAGCGATCTTCAAAGCCGTGGCCGAACATGCGCGTGGCGTGGAGACGTTCGACGATCAAACGGTTGTCGCTATCAAAGTGAAAGGGAGCGCGGCCAAACGCAAGTGAGCGAAACCTCCCAATGCACCCCGGCCCAGCGGCCTCCCGGGTTTATTTACGTCTCCAGTTCTGGCAAAAAGAGCAGCGCGCGGCGGGCGGTGCTGCGCTGCGAGCGAGTTCCGCTACCGGAACTTGCGCATCGCTTGGGCACGCCTTTGTATGTTTATTCCGCGGAGATGATCAAGCAGCAGGTGCGGGCCTTCCAGAAGGCATTCCGCGGAGTTGAGCACTCGATCTGCTATTCCGTGAAAGCGAATTCGAATCTCAGCATTCTGCGGCTACTGGGCAAACTCGGCTGCGGATTCGACGTAGTCTCCGGCGGAGAACTGGATCGCGTGCTGCGCGTGGATCGGCGCGCGGCGAAGCGGGTCGTCTTTTCGGGGGTTGGCAAAACGGTTGCGGAAATTGAGGCGGCACTCAAGGCCGGCATTCTACTGTTCAATCTGGAGAGCGCTTCTGAGTTGGACGCAGTGGCAAAGTGCGCGGCGAAAGTGAAGCGGACGGCGCAGATTGCGTTTCGGGTGAACCCTGATGTTCCGGCGGACACGCATCCGTATATTTCCACCGGCCTGCACAAACATAAGTTCGGCGTGCCGCTGGGCGAAGCTCGCGAACTCTACGCGCGGGCTGCGAAAGAGAAATATCTGAGGGTGGCCGGGGTCAGTGTGCATATCGGATCGCAGATTACGGATTTTTCTCCGTTCTCTGCGACGATGGAACGCGTGGCAGAACTGGTCCGGCAGCTACGCAGCGACGGACACAAGATTGAATATGTGGACGCGGGCGGCGGGATGGGGATCGATTACCACGCTTCTGGCGGAAAAGATGGAGATGGGCCGGTGACCGAATATGCGAAAGCGCTGACAGTGCCATTGCGCGGGTTGGGGGTCAAGCTGTTGCTGGAGCCGGGACGGTCGATTGTCGGTGCTGCGGGCGTGTTGCTGACGCGAGTTTTGTACCGAAAGACCAATGGCGAAAAAAAATTTCTGGTCGTCGATGCGGCGATGAACGACCTCATCCGGCCGTCGCTGTATCAGGCTGAGCATCAGATTGTGCCGGTCTTGAGCGGAGAGTCCGGGGCCGAGACTGTGGATATTGTGGGGCCGGTCTGCGAGTCGGGAGATTTCTTTGCGCGCGGACGCGAGATACCTGTGGCGCAGGAAGGCGAACTTCTTGCGATTCTGGATGCGGGCGCATATGGGATGGCGTTGGCTTCGAACTACAACACGCGGCCGCGGGCGGCGGAAGTGCTGGTGGATGGGAAGTCGGCGAAGCTGATTCGGAAACGTGAAACGGTGAACGATCTGCTCAAGCCTGAACTCTAGGAAAGCTGCACCCTTTCAAAGCGAACCCAAGAATGAAAGCATCGCGTTTAGCACCGGCCTCGGCTGTTGCATGAACAGCGCGTGACCGAGCAAAGGAAACTTCACGTACCTAGGATCCGGCAATAATTTGAGAGCCAGCTTAACGTCATCATCGGTAAGTAGGGCGTCGAGTTCTGGGTTTCCCTGCAATAGAAGCGTGGGGCAGGAGATTTTTGGCAGAATTTGAGCCGGGTCCCATCCGGCGAACGAGCTTCCGTCGAGGGTCATCGCGAGGGCTTCGGGATCGGTGAGCGCGGCGGAACGCGCCCACTCCATCAGGACGGACTCGGGGTTCCCGGGCAACTCTTCGATTCGCACCGTCCGCTCGAATCCCGGAATGCGAATTTCAATTTTTCCGATCCCGTGGGCGAGCTCTTGCTGCAAAGGTTTGCGCAGGATCAGCTGATGGAGTTGAAGAAAGATTGGGTCGTACATGCTGCGGGCAAAGCATGCGGGAGAGATCACCGGGTCGCCGAGAATGAGGGCGGAGACCTGGCAATCTTTGTCTGCGGCCGCACACATTCCTACCTCCGCGCCTAAAGAATGGCCAAAGATTGCCGCTGCGGGAGCCGCTTCTTTCAGGAATGCTGAGATATCCAGCGCGTAGTCGGGGATGCGGTAGCCACGAGCGACGTGGCTGGACGTGCCATGGCCGCGCAAGTCCGGCGCGAAAATGTGGAAGCGGGACGAAAGTTCCGGAAGTAAAACAGAAAACGACTGCCAGTCGCGGGCCAGTCCGTGCAAGAGCACGAGCGGCGGACCGTTCGGCGGGCCTTCGGCGTAGTGGATGGACACTTCGCCCGCCTGAAAATTCTTTTCTTCAAATCCTGCAGTGTTTGGTTCCACACGTCGCACTTCTGACACTAACGCTGTCCCCACTTGAGCTTGCCGCTTAGCACGTCGAAGAAGGTGCCTTTGGTGTGCAGGAGCTTGACCTGATATTGCGACTTGCGGCAGAAGACGCGGTCGCCGTCAAGCATGGGCATACCGGCTTGGCCGTCAATGCTGAGGTAGGCTTCCTCGTCGCCGGTGAGGACGACGATTTCAATCTCGGAGGTGTCGCGCACCACCAGTGGGCGGTGCGTCAGGGAATGCGCCGACACCGGAGTGATCACGAAGGCTTCGACGTTGGGCATCAGAATCGGGCCGCCGGCGGCCAGCGAGTACGCTGTTGAGCCTGTGGGGCTGGACACGATGAGGCTGTCGGCTTGGTAGCGGGAAACGAAAATCTTGTCGATATAAACGTCGCAGTGGTTTAGGCGCGCGATGGTGCCCTTGCCGACGACGACGTCGTTGAGCGCGTCGTAGGTGGCGATGATCGATCCGCTGCGGCTGATTTCGCAGTGGACCATGGAGCGTTGGTAAACCCCGCACGAGCCTTTTTCGATGCTGTCGAGCGTCGGATAGAGCTCTTCAAGCGGAACTTCGGTGAGGAAGCCAAGCGCGCCCAAATTGACGCCGAGGATCGGAATGCCGGACTTGGCCACGGCGCGAGCGGCGGAGAGAAGGGTTCCGTCGCCGCCTAGGACGATGACGAACTCCAGCTTGCGTGTGGCCATTTCCACGCGCGAAACCGTGGTTGCGCCGGCGACGTGTTCCGCGGTTTCGGGATCAACAATGAAATCGTAGTTGTGGGCGCGCAGCCACGCGATGAGGCCGGGCGTGATTCCTGCGACTTCCTGCTTGTGCGGCTTGGAGACGATGCCGACAATCTTCTTTGGCGCTTGGGGCATAGTGAAGTGAAATTGTACAGAAACAAGGGCAAAAGCGTTCACCACAGAGACACAGAGGCACAGAGAAAACAGAAGCAAGTTTTGCGTTTTCTGTGGCTCTGTGTCTCTGTGGTGAAGAGTGTTTTAGAACTTTGCGTGTAGGAGAAATTCCCGGTTGCCTTCGGCCCCGAGGATTGGGGATTCAATTACATCAGTGGAATCGGCACCTAGCGTGATGACTGCACTTCGAACTTTTTCTACGGCTTGTTGCTGAATTTCCGGATCGCGAACGATGCCGCCTTTGCCTACGTGCTCGCGTCCGGCTTCGAACTGGGGTTTTACCAGGACGATTAATTCGCGTCCGGATCGCTGATTGGGTTCTTCCGGGAGCGCGGCTGCGATCACGGCGGGGAGCACCAGAGTTGCCGAGATGAAGGAAACGTCCATCACAATCAAGTCGGCAATCTCGCCGACTTGTGCTTGAGTCAGATAACGGGCGTTGGTTTTTTCCAGCAGGAGGACGCGAGGGTCGTTTCGAAATTGGAATGCGATTTGGCCATGGCCGGTATCCACGGCAATTACGCGCGCGGCGCCGTGTTGCAGGAGGCAGTCGGTGAAGCCTCCGGTGGAGGCGCCGACGTCGAGGCAAATTTTTCCGGTGACGTTGATCTTCCAGTGATCGAGAGCGTGCTCGAGTTTCAGGCCGCCGCGGCTTACATACTTCAAGTCTTCGCCGAGCAGACGGATTTCCGCATCGGCATTTACTGACGCGCCGGATTTTTCTATTTTCTGTCCGTTGACGAGAACTTTTCCGGCGAGGATGAGAGCCTGGGCGCGTTCGCGCGAGGGGACGATGCCGCGTTCTAGCAGCAATTTATCGAGACGAATTTTTCCCGCGGATTTTTTTACGTTCATTTCAAACCGTCGCACTCAGGTGTGTGCAAGCTGTATAAGCTTCTCTGAGGTAAGGGCTTACTCGGGTACTTACCTAGTTTTCCACAGAATTATGCACAGGAGTGTTGAAAAAGTCGCGAAGGTTTAACAGAGGAGTGGAGGGGGAAGTGCTTTGGCACATGCCAGCGGCGGCGTAGCGCCGGCAAACAGCAGGTTCCTCGACTTCGCAAAATGATTCGCTTCGCGAATGATTTTGCTTCGCTCGGAATGACAGGGTTGGGCTAGCCGTACTACCCCGCCACTTCCTCCAGCACCTTCTGATCAATATCGAAATTGGCGTGGACGTTTTGCACGTCGTCATGTTCTTCGAAGGCTTCGATCAGGCGGATCATCGTCCCGGCCTGCGAGCCTTCGAGCTTGATGTAGTTTTGCGGAATCATGGTCACCGACGATGAGACCGGCTCAATGCCCGCCTTCTTCACCGCTTCGAGCACGGCTTCGTACGCCGAAGGTTCGGTGAGGACTTCCCAGTTTTCGCCGTCATCGCGGAGATCGTCGGCTCCGGCTTCGAGCACGATTGCCATCAGGTCGTCTTCTTTGGCGGCAGCCTTCGCTATGATGATGTCGCCCTTCTTGTGGAACAGATAGGCGACGGCGCCAGCTGCGGCCATGTTGCCTCCATTCTTGCCGAAAGCATGGCGAATTTCGCTGACCGTGCGGTTGCGATTGTCGGTGTTGATCTCGAGCAGGATGGCGACGCCGCCGGGGCCGTAGCCTTCGAGCTGAAATTCTTCGTAGACGGCTCCGGGAAGTTCGCCGGTGCCGCGCTGGATGGCGCGCTTGATATTGTCCTGCGGCATGTTCTCGGACTTGGCCGCGAGAATGGCGCCGCGCAGGCGCGGGTTGGCGTCGGGATCGCCGCCGCCGTTCTTGGCGGCAATGCTGATTTCCTTAATCAGACGGGTAAAAATCTTGCCCCGCTTGGCGTCAAGCGCGCCCTTCTTATGCTTGATAGTGGCCCATTTTGAATGGCCAGACATGGAGATACCCTCGGTTCTATGAACTTGAGTTGCGCTGCTTTCGCGGAATCAGGACTGCCCAGTAAGAGGAATCCACACTGCCCTCGGGCTGCCTGGAATACGCAGGCGAAGTGGAATTATAAAGGTTTCGCATGCAGTTTGCGAACTAACCGAGTACCGGGTGGTGTCCTAATTTGTATTTGTGGCTTGCGTTAGTCTGCGTATGCTCCATATCCCTTATAGTTAGCCGACATTATGGTATTCCGGTAGGTTCCCCGACTCGGATAGAACGCGCCGTTGATAGCCCCACTCGGCTCGGCATAACCGAGAACATACATGCTTTGCGTCTGGTGGTGAATAGTTGGATCCAAAGTGGATTGGTAATCGAAACAAATGAACAACTCGACGCCGAAACACGGCAAGTGCTTATCCCCCACCTTGAACGGGCTGTCCTTGATGGCAGCTTCCACTATTTCTTTTCTAATGACCACTGGGTAGTTGTCAACGATGATTTGGCTGGGGAAAATCAGTTTCCCATGATCGAACACACTGTCTACTGGCTTTCTCTGAAGGGCGGATATGCGCTCCTTAACTTCGAGGGGATTGTGGACGCCACTGACAATTGGCTCAATCCACGGCTTCAAGTGTTGAGCTACCGAATGACCTACGTTTCTTATCTGATACTGAAAGAAAATGACCGCTTCTCCGGAATCGTTAAATGTGAAATCCGAGACCACAACTATCGAATCCAAACAAACCCACGGTCGATTGGCAAGGTCGAATTGCCGCTGCGTAATATCGGATTGTCTTACAGCTTGGGAGGCCAATTTTTCAGTGTGTTCGCGAGCGGCTTCCATAAGGCCCACCTGCTTGACGGCATTCTGGATAATGCGTTCTGTTTGCTCCCCCGCGCCTTGCATCTGTACGAGTTGTCCGGCCATAACTCCTCGTTGTCCAGCCATCTCAATACGTTGTTTCTTCATTTCACGGAGAGTCTTAAGAGCGACGAAAATTCCGACAGCACCAACGATCACCAATGCGTCGGCGGGGAGGTTCTCAGGGGAAAAGAAACGCGAGAGGTAGCTCGGCGGCTTGCTGGGATGGTTTTCTTGCTGCCCTTCGGGTGCCTGCTGATTTACTACAGGGATCGTCCCGCCATTCGCGCCATCCGTCTGCTGTGTTGCACCGGCGGATTTGCCCTCGTGAGCGTCGGTCTTAGGCTGGGGTTTTTCCCCATAGGCCATCAAAGTTGTGAAGAGCACGACCAGCGCGAGGTGTTTCATACAAACTCAACTCCCTGCCTAGTTGGTATCTACATCCCCGTAGTTCGTACATTTTTGGGCTGTAGCGGTGCCTACCACATTTGGTAACGCCGAGAACGCGCACATCTTAGTCCAATGTTTAATCCCGAAGAAGTCCGTATAGGAAACAGTTGCGTAGACAACGAAGAAGATTCTGTTGTGCTGGAGATCGTCAAGTTCGGATTCGGTCAGCGGGTCGTCCTCGGTAGAGGAACCGTTTGCGGATGCTCGCAATCTGCTATACGGCGAATCGGCTGGCGTTTTTGGGAACAACAATCCAGTGGTAAAGCGGGTGTGTGGTTTCGGATAATCCAGCCTTGGTTCCTCTCCGTTCTTTACTCTTTCCACCGCTATGTCAGCCGTTATAGCTCTTGCCGGGGTTTTACCGTTATTAACTACGTGGATCACGCCGGTGACGGGCGCATTGGCCTGAAAAGGGCCAGTATTGAAGGTAATTTCTATCCACGGTCGTTCGTCTTTCCGCATAGTATCCGACTGATCATTCATGATAGTGAATTGGTAGATCGCGGCAGCCGCAAGCACAGCAGTGAAGACAGCGATAATCCGGTCGGTCAGGCTGCTCCGTTCCAACAGCTCGCCAAGTCTTTTGCCAAATCCCATGAGTGGCCCCTTTTTGTCCTGTCTCGTGCCCGGAGTTCTTCGGGGTTGCCTGCGCGTTGCTCGTGTTCCTGCAGTGTAATGCCGGGGACAGGCTTTTGCTGTGCGCTTTGGCGGCGTTCGCGTCTTCGCTTGTATTTACCCTTGCTCATCTGTACATCAGCGCCCTTATTTCGGGCGATCCCACATCCACGGACGCTCTCAGATCGCGGCAAAATGTCAGATATTATCTGACATTTCGCAGTTAATATCTCACTATCTTTTACCGACTTTGGAGCTAATCCAGAATCGGCAAACTCACGCAGGGCTGGACCTGGAACTCCAGTTGCGCGATGTGCTTTAGGGATTCTTCGAGCAGGGAAGTTGGGCAGGGCTCGAGGGTGATTACGAAGGGGAGGCGCGATTTAGGGTAGCCGGGCTTTTGGAATACGGAGTCGATGTTGATGCCGGAGCGGGAAAGGATTGACGCCAGCGAGGCGATGATTCCGGGCTCGTCTTTTACAGTGAAGCGCAGGTAGTGGCGGGAAGTGAAGTCGGCGCTTACGGGCGAGTTCGCTGGAAGCGCGGCACCGGCTTCGTCTTCATTTTCTTTCAGGGCGACGCCGTTGATCTGGCGCGAGCGCTGGATGGCGATCAGGTCTGAGACTACGGCGACGGCGGTGGGATTGCCTCCGGCGCCGTGTCCGGCGAAAACGGTCTCGCCGCCAAATTTTCCTGTGGACATGACCAGATTCTGTCCGCCTTCGACGCCGGCCAGGGGCGAATCGCGATGCACCAGCGTGGGCTGCACGGAGGCGAAAAGTTTGTCCGAAGTTTTTTCAGCCCGCGAAATCTGGCGAATGGTGCAATCGAGCAGCTTGGCGTAATCGAAATCCACCGGCTCGAGGGCGCGGATGGAGCGCGCGGAAATGTCGAGCGGATTCACCGAAACGCGCAATCCGGTGCGGGCGAGGATGGTGAGCTTGGCGCGGGCGTCGAGGCCGTCAACGTCCTCGGTGGGATCGGCTTCGGCGAAGCCAAGTTTCTGCGCTTCTTTCAGGGCGTCGGCAAAAGAAACTCCGGCGCTTTCGATTCGGGTGAGGATGTAGTTGCAGGTGCCGTTGAGAATGCCGCAGAGTTGGACCAGTTCGTCTCCGGCGAGGCCTTCCTGAAGGCCGGAGATGACGGGGACGCCTCCGGCAACCGAGGCGCCGAATGCGATGTGGGCTATGTGCTGGCGCGCGAGGCGGACGAGTTCTGTGCCGTGGCGCGCGATGAGTTGTTTGTTCGCGGTGACCACCGACTTGCCGGATTGCAACGCGCTCCGTACCCATTCGCCGGCAGGTTCGAGTCCGCCGATGAGTTCGACGACAATGTCTGCGTCGGATTTCAGAACATCTTGAAAATCTTCGGTCCAGCGGACGTTCTTCGGGACCCAATCCACTTGCTTGCGTTTGACACCGCGATTGCAGATTTGGATGAGGCGGAGGCCGGACGGCGGGTGCTCAGTAAGAATGCGAGCGACCGAACTGCCGACGGTGCCGAAGCCGAGGATGGCAACGTTTAACGGTTTCTGTGCGGGATTCACAGGTTCAATCCTGGCCGGATGGCGGCTTTCTTTTGCGCGAGAACGGATTTCGTGGCTTTGCTTTCACGTGCCGATTTTCTCTTTGGAATTGCCGCGCCGTTCGTGGCATGGCGCGCGCCGTTGGTCCCGCGACTTTTCGTTGGAAAGAAATGTTGATGCAGGCTGCGCACCGCTCGCGGCACATCACTTTCCTTCACCACAAAGCTGATATTAATTTCCGACGCGCCCTGGGAAATCATGCGGATGTTCACGTCCGCCTCGGCGATGGTATTGAACACGCTGGCGGCGATGCCGGGCTTGCCGTGAATGTCTTCGCCGACCAGGCAGATGATGGCCTGCCGGTCTTCGCAGGTGACGTCGGCGATCTGCTCCATCTCGGTCAGCAGAGTTTTCGGGATCCGCTTCGTTTCCATGGTGAACGACATGCTGACTTCGGAAATGGCGACGATGTCCACCGAAGTCGAGTGGCGGTCGAGGGCTTCAAAGACCGAGCGCAGAAATCCGTGCACCATCACGCCGCGCGAGGCGACCACGTTCACAATGCTGACGCCGGTTTTCGCGGTGATGGCACGGAAAGTGTCGAGGCTGCGCGGAGTGCGGGCGGTGATCTGGGTCCCGGTGCTGCGCAGGTTGCGGGAATTGAGCACATACACCGGAATGTTCTGATGAATCGCCGGCAGCAAAGTCGCGGGATGCAGGACTTTCGCGCCAAAATACGCCAGCTCAGCGGCTTCGTTGAAGCTGATTCGTTTGATTGTGCGGGCGTCGGAGCAAAGTCGAGGGTCGGTGGTCATCATGCCTTCGACATCGGTCCAGATTTCGATGCGAGCGGCGTCGAGTGCAGCGCCGATGATGGCGGCCGAGTAATCCGATCCGCCGCGGCCGAGCGTGGTCGGGATGCCGTCGGCGGTTGAGGCAATGAAACCGCCCATGACGGGGATGCGCTTCTTTGAAAGCAGTGGCGAGATTTTCTTTTTCGAGCGCTCGCGAGTTTGCGGCATTTGCGGAAGGGCGCGAGTATGTTTGTCGTCGGTAACCAGGCATTCGCGGGAATCGACCCACGCCGCGTTTAATCCACGGACCGCGAATGCATCGGCAACGATCAGGCTGGAGAGCAACTCGCCGAATGAAAGAAGATAATCACTGCCGCGCGGCGTCAGTTCGCGGACGGCGGCCAAGCCGCGCAGGAAATTTTCCAGTTCGGAAAAATGAGCATCGAGTTTGGGAACCAACGCAGCGCTCTTTTTGGCTCCGAGCAATTCCAAAGCTGCTTGCAGATGGCGCTCGCGCAACGATTGCAGCAATCCAAGGCTGGCTTCGCAATCGCCGGAGGCGGCTTTGTGTCCCATGGCGACTAGCTGGTCGGTGACCTTGGCCATGGCGCTGACCACCACCACGGGCGATTGCTTGCGGCGGCTGCCGACAATTTTCGCTACGCGCTCGATGGCCTCCGCGCTTTCGACCGAGGTGCCGCCAAATTTCATCACAATCATCGCCACACCGCCGATAACGTTCCCGCGTTCATAATGACTTGTCCTCGAACAATCCTGGATTAGATCTCAGAACAAAAACGCCCTACAAACGAAAGACCCACCAGCCTTTTATTTCGGCTGTGGGTCTTGAGCAGATTCTGTTTGTTTCAGCTCAACGCCCACGCCAGACACTAATTCGTGTGCCCGTGGTAATGGGCGGCATCGTCATCGTGGTCTGGCAGGTGGACGGCATCCTTGAAAACTATAGCTTAGGTGCGGGGAAATCTCCATATGTGAGTTTTCGATTGACGGCATCGAAAAAACTGAATGAGACAAACCTGAGTCGAACCGTGCTCGGCGGACATACAAGGGCAGTCGTCCTCGCGTTTTCATGAGTTTCCGTCTCGAGCGCGGATACTGAAATTTCCATCCTGCCTATCGAAATTCTGAATTGTACTTTTGACCCTAAACCGCTGTAACAAAGATATATAGGTCGTGGTTGCGCGCGATCTGAAAAAGGTGTTGTCAGACGTTTATCCTGCGTCGTTGGCTGACTCTCCGGAGTCCGGGCTGGCGGCGGCTATACTCATTGCACCAGTCAACTAACGGCCGACGACGCGACGCCATCCTTTTCGGGAGAATTTTTTGCAACGCTGGAAGACAAATAACGGCTTGCCGCCGCGGCAGGGTCTTTACGATCCGGCGCAGGAGCACGACAACTGCGGCATGGGGTTTGTCGCCAGCATTCGCGGCGAGAAGAGCCACCAGATTATTGAGCAGGGCATTCAGATCCTGATCAATTTGACCCACCGCGGCGCCTGCGGGTGCGATCCTGAAACTGGCGACGGCGCGGGCCTGCTGATTCAGATTCCGCACAAATTCTTTGCGCGCGAGTGCGAGACGCTCGGCTTCACTTTGCCGGAGCCGGGCGAATATGCCGTGGGCATGACGTTTCTTCCGGTCGAGAAGCAGCCGCGCCTGAACTGCGAAGGCGTGCTGGAAAGAATTCTCCGCGAAGAAGGGCTCAGCACCCTGGGCTGGCGCGACACTCCTGTGAACGGAGACGCGATCGGCCGGGTGGCGCGGGCTTCGCAACCTTATATACAGCAGGTTTTTGTGGCGCGTCCGCCGGAAATGGACGAGGACGCGTTCGAGCGCAAGTTGTATGTCGTCCGCAAGCGGGCGGAGTTGGAAATTGCCGAGTCGGACATCGAAGACAAAGAGTTTTTCTACATTCCGTCGCTTTCGTGCCGCACCATCGTTTACAAAGGCCTGCTGCTGGCGCCGCAGATCGCCAATTTTTACGGCGAACTTTCTGATCCTGATGCCGCCAGCGCGCTGTGCCTGGTGCATCAGCGGTTTTCGACCAATACTTTTCCCAGTTGGAAGCTGGCGCACCCGTATCGCTACGTGGCGCACAACGGCGAGATCAACACGCTGAAAGGCAACGTCGCGTGGATGCATGCGCGGCAGTCGATTCTGGCGTCGCCACTTTTCGGCGAGGACATGAAGAAGCTGTTTCCGATTATCGAAGCCGGCGGAAGCGATTCGGCGAGCTTCGATAACGCGGTGGAACTCCTGTTCCAGTCGGGGAGAAGTATTCCGCACGTCATGGCGATGCTGATTCCGGAGGCGTGGGCGGGAAATCCGCACATCAAGCCGGAGAAGCAGGCGTTCTACGAATACCACGCGTCGTTGATGGAGCCGTGGGACGGCCCGGCGGCGATTGCATTCACCGATGGACGAATGATCGGCGCGACGCTCGACCGCAATGGATTGCGGCCGGGGCGGTACGTGGTCACGGACGATGATCTTGTCGTGATGGCCTCGGAAGCCGGAGTGCTTTCGATTGCGCCGGAACGAGTGAAGAGAAAGGGCCGTCTCCAGCCGGGAAAAATGTTTCTGGTGGATACGGTCGAAGGCCGGATCATCGCCGACAAGGAGATCAAGAAGCGGCTGGCGGCGCGGCAACCATACGGCGAGTGGCTGAAGGAAAATCAGATCACGCTCGATCAGTTGCCGGAGCCGGTCCGGGTGCATGCTTCCGATCATGCGACCATTCTGGCGCGGCAACGGGCTTTTGGTTACACCGATGAAGATTTGAAGATGGTGATGGAGCCGATGGCGACCAGGGGCGAAGAGCCGGTCGGCTCGATGGGCACCGACACGCCGCTGGCTTGCCTGAGCGATAAGCCGCAGCCGCTGTTTAATTACTTCAAGCAGCTTTTCGCGCAGGTGACCAATCCGCCGATTGACCCCATTCGCGAAGAGATGGTGATGTCGCTGATCAGCTACATCGGGACCGAGCGCAACATTCTCGAAGAGACGCCGGAGAATTGCCACACCCTGAAACTGCCGCATCCGATTCTGACGAATCGCGATTTGGAAAAACTGCGCCGGGTTTCGCGTGGTGATTTGCTGGCGATCACGCTGCCGGCATTGTTCAGCGCGAAAGACGGCGAAACCGGTCTGAGGTTGGCGCTGGATGAGCTTTCGCGACGGGCATCGCTGGCGGTGAAATCCGGATACTCGCTGTTGATTCTTTCCGATCGTGGCGTGGACAAAAACTACGCCCCGATTCCCAGCCTGCTCGCTCTGGCGTCGGTGCACAACTTGCTGGTGCGCGAAGAGACCCGAACGCAGGTGGCGCTGATTATAGAATCGGGCGAGCCGCGCGAAGTGATGCACTTTGCGCTGCTGATCGGATACGGCGCGAGCGCGATAAATCCGTATCTGGCGGTTGAGACGCTGGAAGATTTGGCGGCGCGCGGTTATTTGCCGGGAGGAATGACTCCCGATGTTGCGGTCAAGCACTTCACCAAGGCCATCAACAAAGGACTGCTGAAAACGTTTTCGAAGATGGGCATCTCGACGCTCCAGAGTTATCGCGGGGCACAGGTGTTTGAGGCCATCGGGCTGAATAAAGATTTGGTCGACGCGTATTTCTCAGGTACAACCTCGCGAATCGGCGGCGTCGGGTTAAGCGTGCTGGCGCGTGAGGCGCAGATGAAGCACGAGTTCGCCTTCCGTCCGATGACCGATTCGGACACCGAGCTAGCGGTCGGCGGCGGATACAACTTCCGCGTCAACGGCGAATATCATCTGCTGAACCCAGACACCATCAGCAAGCTGCAACACAGCGTGCGCGAAGGGAATTTTAAGAGCTTCCAGGAATACTCGGAACTGATCGACACCCAGAGCCGCAACTTGGCGACGCTGCGCAGCCTGATGAAGATCAAGAAATCGCGCAAGCCAGTGGCGATTGAGCAAGTGGAGCCGGCGAAAGAAATCGTCAAGCGCTTCACGACCGGCGCAATGTCATTCGGCTCGATCAGCAAAGAAGCGCACGAGACGCTTGCGATTGCGATGAACCGCATCGGCGGAAAGTCGAATACCGGCGAGGGCGGCGAGGATGAGGGCCGCTATAAGAAAGACGCCAACGGCGACTGGCGGCGCAGCGCGATCAAGCAAGTGGCCTCGGCGCGGTTCGGGGTGACGACTAACTATCTTGTGAACGCGGACGAGTTGCAGATCAAGATGGCGCAAGGCGCCAAGCCCGGCGAAGGCGGGCAGCTTCCCGGACACAAAGTGGACGAAGTGATTGCGCGTATCCGGCATTCGATACCGGGCGTCGGGCTGATTTCGCCGCCGCCGCATCACGACATTTATTCCATCGAAGATCTGGCGCAACTGATTTACGACTTGAAGAATACGAACCCGCAAGCGCGGATTTCGGTGAAGCTGGTATCGGAGATCGGCGTGGGCACGGTTGCGGCGGGCGTGGCCAAAGCTCATGCCGATGTGGTGCTGATTTCTGGCGACAGCGGGGGAACTGGCGCGTCACCGCTGAGTTCGATCAAGCACGCGGGGATTCCGTGGGAACTCGGCCTCGCCGAAACCCAACAAGTGCTGCTGATGAACGATCTGCGTAGCCGCATCCGGGTGCAGACTGACGGCAAGCTGCAAACCGGGCGGGACGTGGTGATTGCAGCGCTTCTTGGCGCGGAAGAGTTTGGATTCGCAACCGCGCCGCTGGTGGCGATGGGTTGCATCATGCTGCGCAAGTGCCATCTGAATACATGTTCAGTCGGCATCGCGACGCAGGATGAAGAACTGCGCAAGAAATTCGCGGGACAGCCCGAGCATGTGATTAATTTCTTTTTCTTTGTTGCCGAGCAAGTCCGGCAATATATGGCCGATCTCGGCTTCAAGAAAGTCGACGACATGGTTGGCCGGGTGGAAATGCTCGACGTGCAGCCTGCAGTGGATCATTGGAAGGCGAAGGGCGTGGATCTTTCGGCGATTCTCTACAATCCTCCGTTGCCAGGGCGCGTAGCGCGACACTGCGTGCAGGCGCAAGATCACGGACTGGACGCGGCGCTTGATCACCAACTGATCGCGGGCGCGAAGGCCGCGCTCGAGAATCGCACTCCGGTTGAAATGAGTTTCCCCATCCGCAATGTGCACCGCACCGTGGGCGCGATGTTGAGCGGACAAATTGCCCGGCGTTACGGATCGGAGGGGCTGCCCGACGACACCATCCGCATCAAGTTTGAGGGATCTGCGGGACAAAGCTTTGGCGCGTTCCTAGCAAAGGGTGTGACCATGACGCTCGAAGGCGACGCCAACGATTACGTGGGCAAGGGACTTTCGGGCGGCAGAATCGTGGTTTATCCGCCGAAGACCTCGCACTTTGTGGCGGAAGAAAATATTCTGATTGGCAACGTCGTGCTCTACGGAGCGACCAGCGGCGAAGCATTTTTCCGCGGAGTTGCGGGCGAGCGGTTCGCGGTCAGGAACTCAGGCGCCACGGCAGTCGTGGAAGGGGTGGGCGATCACGGTTGCGAGTACATGACTAACGGGCTTGCGCTGGTGCTCGGTTCTTGCGGTAGAAATTTTGCGGCCGGAATGAGTGGCGGCATCGCATATGTGTTCGACGAAAAGATGGACTTCACCGAGAAGCGCTGCAACTTGGCGTCTGTGGATCTGGATCCCGTGATTGAGCCGCGCGATGTCGAACTGGTCCGCGGACTGGTGGAGCGTCATTACGAGCTCACGGGAAGCAAGCGCGCGAAGAATATCCTCGACAACTGGGTGGAGATGCTGCCGCGCTTTATCAAAATTTTCCCGCACGAATTCAAGCGGGTGCTGGGCGTGAGCCGCACCCGGCATCCTTATATTCCGGGTCAGCCGATGCCGGTGCCCGAACTGCTGGAGGCCATACATGGGTAAGGCCTCTGGCTTCATGGAATATCCGCGTGAGAGCGCGACGCGCCGGCCGGCGGCCGAGCGGGTGAACGACTGGTTTGAGATTTACCAGGACTTTCCGGAAGCGAAGCTGCGCACCCAGGGCGCGCGCTGCATGGATTGCGGGGTGCCGTTTTGCCACACCGGATGTCCGGTCAACAATCTTATTCCGGACTGGAATGATCTGGTCTATCACGGGCGCTGGAAAGAGGCGGTGCGGCAGCTCCATTCGACCAATAATTTCCCCGAATTTACCGGACGCATTTGTCCGGCGCCGTGCGAAGCGGCTTGTGTTCTTGCCATCAACGAGCCTGCGGTTACGATCAAGCAGATTGAGAAGAGCATTGTCGATCGCGGTTTCGCCGAGGGATTTATTCGTCCCGAACCACCGAAAGTTCGTACTGGAAAGAAAGTCGCGATCGTCGGTTCCGGCCCCGCGGGGTTGGCGGCGGCGCAGCAATTGAATCGCGCCGGGCATTGGGTCACGGTTTACGAAAAAGCCGACCGCATTGGCGGCTTACTGCGCTACGGCATTCCTGAATTCAAAATGGAGAAGCGCATTGTCGACCGCCGCCTGGAGCAGATGGAGGCCGAGGGCGTGAAGTTTGTAACCAATGCACACGTTGGGCACTCGGTTCCGGTTGAGGATTTGCAGCGGGAATTCGCGGCAATCCTGCTGGCTGGCGGCGCAGAGGCGTCGCGCGATTTGAATATTCCCGGGCGCGAGCTGAAGGGAATTCATTTCGCGATGGACTACCTGCCTCAATCGAACAAGCGCTGCGAGGGCGACAAGCTCGACCCGGCAGCGGACATTCTTGCCACCGGGAAGCGTGTCATTATTATTGGTGGCGGAGACACTGGCGCTGACTGCCTGGGCACGGTGCATCGTCAGAAGGCGATTTCGGTGCATCAGTTCGAGATTATGCCGATGCCTCCGGCGGACCGTTCGCCGCTGACGCCGTGGCCACAGTGGCCGATGCAGTTGCGAGTGGAAGGCGCGCACGAAGAGGGCGGCGTCCGCAAGTGGAGCATTGCGACCACGAAGCTCACTGGCGACGCGAATGGAAACGTGAAGCAGTTGCACGGAATCGAAGTAGGCCCAGCGCCGAAGTTCGAGCCCATTGCCGGTACCGAGTTCGTGATGGACGCAGATCTCATCCTGTTGGCGATGGGTTTCACCGGCCCGGTGCGCAATGGCATGATCGAGAAACTGGGAGTGAGTCTCGATCCGCGCGGCAACGTCGCAACCGGCGCGGATTACATGGCGTCCGTGCCCGGCGTGTTTGCCGCCGGAGACATGCGGCGCGGACAGTCGCTGGTAGTCTGGGCGATTGCTGAAGGACGTAAGGCAGCCGCGGCCATGGATAAATATCTGAGTCGCCCAGCGGACGCGCCCGCCAAGTCCAAATCCAAGCGCGATCTGGTTTCCGTGTAAGCTCTTACTCGAAGCTTTCCTCATGTCGAAACCTGCCGCATCCACGCCTGTCGCATCCGCGATGACCGCCCCGGCAGCGGGAGTCACGCTGGCTGACATTCATGCGGCCATGGGGCGCATTCGCGACTCCATTTATCTTTCTCCCTGCGCGCGCTCTGAAGATCTTTCGCAGATCACGGGAAATTCGGTTTATCTTAAACTCGACAATCTGCAACGCACCGGAGCATTCAAGGAACGCGGCGCGCTCAACAAGCTGCTGACGCTTACCGAGCAAGAACGCGAGCGCGGAGTGATCGCAGCCTCCGCCGGAAATCACGCGCAGGGATTGGCATATCACGCCGGCCGGCATGGAATCCGCGCGCAGATTGTCATGCCGCTGACCACGCCGCTGATTAAAGTCTCCGCCACCAAGGGTTACGGTGCGGAGGTGGTGCTGCACGGCGCGAATTACGACGAGGCCTGCGAGGAAGCCATCCGCCGCAGCGGACAGTTCGGGATGACGTTTATCCACCCCTTTGACGATGAAGTTGTCATCGCCGGGCAGGGAACCATGGGCCTCGAAATCATGCAGCAGGTGCCGGACATCGAGGCCGTGGTCGCTCCGATTGGCGGCGGCGGATTGATTGCCGGGGTCGCCTGCGCGGTGAAAGAGACGAATCCGAACGTGCGCGTGATAGGAGTGCAGCCGGCGCGTTTGCCTTCGATGAAAGCGGCTGTCGCGGAAGGACATCCGGTGACGTTGAGCCCGGCGGCAACCATCGCGGATGGAATTGCGGTGCGGCGCGCGGGCGAGAAGACGCTGCCTCTGGTGCAGAAATACGTTGACGAAATTGTGACCGTGGACGAAGAGGAAATCGCCAACGCCATCCTTCTTTTGTTGGAGCACGAAAAGACGTTGGCCGAAGGCGCGGGCGCGGCAGCGATCGCATCCCTGATCAATCACAAGACGCCGCTCAAAGGAAAGAAGGTAGCGGTGTTGGTTTGCGGCGGGAATATTGACGTCAGCTTGTTGTCGCGGATCATGGAACGCGGCCTGGTCAAAGACGGACGACTGGTACGCCTGCGCGTTCATCTGCCGGATTATCCCGGAGCGCTGCATCGGCTGACCGGAATTTTGGCGCAGCATCGCGCCAATATCGTTGAGACTTCCTACGACCGCGCTTACTACGGCGTAAACCTCGGCGACACCGCGATTGATATAACAATGGAGACGCGCGGCCCCGAGCACATCGCGGAATTGCTGTCGGCCCTGAGCGCCAACGGGTATGCGCACGAGCGGGTTTTGTAGGTCCACTTTCCTGTCCCAGAGTAACTAGCCGCAGCTTGTCCGGGCTGCGCTATATTGGTTTGTATCCCCGTGAAATTCCCTTCGAGAAAATTGCTTCTTTCCGTGCTGGCGGCAGCGAGCTTCGCGGGCTGCGCGCGGCGCGAACGCGTGCTTGAGACCGACTATGTTTCGGCGCCTGAGGTCGTGCTGCGCGACCACCTGGCGGCAGTGTTCGAAAAGACTGGGACCGCGAAAAACGGTGATCGCGTAGACGTCCTGGATCGCGAAAAGCGGTTTGCCCGGGTGCGCACCGCAAGCGGCGCCGAGGGATGGGTGGAGCAGCGTTACCTGGTCACGCAGCAGGTGTTCGATGGATTCCAGACACTCAAGCAGAAGGAGCAGAATTCTCCCGTCCAGGGGACCGCGACTACACGCAACGACACCAACCTGCACCTTGATCCGGGGCGCGACACCGAACATCTTTATCAGCTCAGCCTGGGCGCGAAGGTTTCGGTGCTGCGGCGAGCTACGGTGGAGAAAAGTATCGCCGGAACGCTGGCCAAAGCGGCTCCGGGCGCAGGTACGACTAGAACTACTAAAACTACTAAAGCTAAAGAGATGCCGCTGGCCATGGAAGACTGGTGGCTGGTGCGCGACCCCGACGGACACGTGGGCTGGGTGCTGGGCCGGTTGATAGATCTTGATGTCCCCCTCGAAGTGGCACAGTACGCCGAGGGACAACGCATCGTTGCCTACTTCGTGCTCAACGAGGTCAACGACGGCGACAAGAAAATCGCGCAGTACCTCACTCTGATGACTGAATCCAAAGACGGCTTGCCCTACGACTACAACCAGGCCCGGGTCTTCACTTGGAATGTGAAGCGCCATCGCTACGAAACCGCCTACCGCGAGCACGGACTAAGCGGGATGCTTCCGGTGACGGTGTCGCACGAGGATTTTGGCAAGGAAGGCAATCTGCCGGTATTTGTGCTGCGGGTAAAAGATGCTGGCGGGAACATCGTCGAGCGGAAGTACAAGATGAATACGCCGATGGTGCGGCGGGTGGGGAATTAGCGGCATTTCCGCGAGTATATGAGGCCATATATCTACAAGATTTCATATGTCCGCGTCGGCAAGTTTGTGATTTTTGGTATAGAGCTTTGCAGTTCTGTTTTTGGCTACCTTGTAAGTTGTTGAATATAAAGCTTTATACTCTGGTAACCCTTTGGAATGAGAGTTGCACGATTAGCGGCAAGTTAAAGTTTGGGCGGTGGAACGCCCACTCTCAGGAATTTTAAAATTCTGTTATTTAGGTTCAGGAGAAAATCGCATGAATCGCATCCTCTCCACGTCGAAACTCCTCGCTATGGTTACGGGGCTCATTTTGCTGCTAGCGGGCACGGTGTTTGCCCAGGAAACAACGGGCGGTCTGCAGGGAACGGTTAAGGATCCCAGCGGGGCGCTGGTTTCTAAAGCCCACATTGTTGTAAGTGGCAGTTCGCTGCTCGGCGATAAGACAGCCGACACGGATTCAAGCGGATACTACCACTTCGCCAACCTTCCCCCGGGAACTTACACGGTAACGGCGACAGCAAAAGGTTTTTCGACCTACAAGAGCAGCCTGGTCGTTGAGATAGGTCACCTTCCAACTTTGGATATAGCTCTAGCCGTCGGCACCGAATCGACCGTGGTCGAAGTCAACGCCGGAGCCCCGTTGGTTGACGTAACGACCACCACGAACCAGACCAACGTAACCTCAGACATGATCGACAATACGCCTCACGGACTTTCTTTTCAGTCGATGATTCAATTTGCGCCCATGGCGCGGAACGAACCTCTTGCTGGAAGCCAACTCATGAATGCAGGCACCGGAGGAGGGGCTTTGCCTGGCAGTAGCGGAAACGGAAGTGCAGTCGGCTACTCGATTGGCGGAGCAGCAGATTCCGAGAGTTCCTACCTTATAGAGGGCCAGGACACCGAAAATATTTCCGGTGGCGCCTCCAGTGCCAACGTTCCCTTTGAGTTTATTCAGGAAGTTCAGATTAAGACTTCCGGCATAGAAGCCGAGCATGGTGGCGCACTCGGCGGCGTCATCAACGTGGTTATGAAGAAGGGCGGCAATGGGTTTCACGGTAGCGGATTCGTTACCGCCG
>Ga0210407_10001477_pt1 | contig 21955 bp, 22 predicted proteins | sample IncBWC27MmetaG_FD_150860 | JGI IMG/M metagenome (GOLD analysis project Ga0210407, IMG submission 150860) | Forest soil microbial communities from Barre Woods Harvard Forest LTER site, Petersham, Massachusetts, United States - Inc-BW-C-27-M | ecosystem: Environmental > Terrestrial > Soil >... | reverse complement strand
GGCTGACAGCGCTAATTCGCGAGGGTGCGGAGCGGATTGGCGCCTGGACTGGGACGCGGCCGACGGGCATGCGAACTGGCAACTTCTCTACCGCGTTGTCCGTGTTCGAGGCCATGAGCAAGGCGGGGTTGAGCTACGCTTCCAACATTTGCCTGGCGGTGCATCGCCCGCCGGAGCCGGAGTTGGCGGTGACGGGCGGCGTATACGACTTTGCTGGCATCCGCGAACTGCCGGTAACCTGCTTTTTCGATGTCGGACCGGTAGGGCGCGGACGCCTGCGCCCCATGCAAGTCACGGCGCTCACAGCGCGCGAGCAGATCAGGCTGCTCAATGCGGCACACGACAATAAAAACCCAGTCGTTGTAATCGTTACTCACCCGTTCGAGTTCGTGAAAAAGCGAGATTTCCGGTACACCAACCTCCGGCGCAATCGCGTAATCCAGAACCGTTTCCGACGCTTATGCGCGTACCTGTCGGCCAACACCGACAGGTTCGAGGTCGTACCTCTCTCCGTTGCCGCGGATGGATTCGACGGCTGCAGCGGATGGACCGAGTTGACAGGAAATGCCTTGGACTCGGTCGTTCGCGCCGTAGCAAATGCCGTAAACGATCGTGTGAATTTTATCTAATGCCTCCCGCGCGCGGGCCTCGCGTCCCGTGCCGACAGACCGGACATTAAACGACTTCAATTTTCTTGGGCGCCGGTGCTGCTGCTCCGCACGCAGGCCGGGCCTACACATATACGGCTGAAACGCGTTTTTTCCTTGCTAATGGGGAAAATCGAAGCCGCCGACCCCGATTCACCCTCACCCGCAGTCCACAGCGGGGTGAGGGTGAACCCAGCGCATCGCGCTGGATGGGTGTGAGGGTTACATCGCGGCCATGCGCGCGGCGCGGCGCCTGGCCAGCGGGGTAGCGGGCTCCGGCGCCGGCTGCGGCGGGTCGAGACGCTTGGTCGAGCGCGGCAATGTCCAATCCCACTCGTCCGCACCCATCTGATAGTGGCGATTGTTCTGCGACGGGTTGCGGTTGACCATGTGCCGGTTGTAGAGCGGGTGCGTGAGGCTGCGGACCTCGTGCTCGATCGTGAACAGGCACTTGCCGGTCTCGAGGCAGGCGATGTCCTGCCAGCGGTACTGGTACTGATCGCTCTCTTCGGTGATCAGCCCGCGCTTTTCGAGCTCGTCATGCGGTCCGGAGAATTCCTGCGCATACACCTGCAAGTGATGGCCGTCGAATTCCGGGATCTTCTGGTCGGTCTCGCGGAAGACCAGCTCCTGCTTGTGCCCGACGCAGACATGGGCGGCGCGGCCTTCACCGTTCTCCTTAACGCAAGCCGGTGCGTAGAAGATCTCGCGGTAGAAGCGCGCGATGCCGTCTGCGGTTCCTTCCGGCACGGTGAATTCGACATAGCCCATGCCGAGATTGATCGCGCCGAACCTCTCCTCGTCCGGCTCATAGAGGCGGAACTTGTTGCCCCACGGGCAGGTCGCCTCGACATAGGCATTGTGCTGCTTGCAGTCGAACTTGGTGTCGGCGAGCTTTTTCTTGGCCTCGCTCAAGCGCTCGCAAAGCTCCTCGAGCGACGGAACCACGAGACCGACATGGCCGCGCAACACATTCGGGTCGCCGGTCGGCAGATGGAACTGGCTCTTGCCGACATTGACCCACATGTTGTTGGTGCCGGGGAACATGAACGGGTCGCGGGTCAGGCCGAGCCCGGAGAGATAGAACTCCTGTGCCAGCCCTTGATTGTTGATCCTGAGATTGACGTGTTCGAGACCGACGAGGTTGCCGAGATCCTCGGCCGTGCGATCGTAGAGTTGTTGTGCCATCAAGGCCCTCCAAAGTTGCCGATCAGCCGGTGCTGACCAGTCTTGCCGGAATGCGGCGCGTATGCACCGCCATCAAAACAGGTTTTCGAACCTTTCGTCTACCGGGACGCGATAGCTATTGGCAAGGCTATTGGTTTCGTTGGCCATGCCGACGACAGCCAGCACCTCGCCGAGCATCTCGGGGGTCATCCCCTCCCGCTTTGCGGCGGCGGCGTGCGAGGCGATGCAATAACTGCAGCCGTTGCTGGCGCTGACCGCGAGGTAGAGAAGCTCCTTGGTGAGCGGATCGAGCGCGCCCGGCGCCATGACCTCCTTGATGCTCTCCCAGGTGCGCCGCAAGGTCGGCGGGTGGTTGGCCAGCGCCTTCCAGAAATTGTTGATCCAGTTGGTGCCGCGCGTCGTCATGATGTCGTCGTAGACGGCGCGGATCTCGGCGCTCGCCTCGTCGTACTCGATCAGCCGCACCATCGTCATTCTTCTCTCCTCAGCTCGCGATCGAGCCGCCCCGATAAGAACAAGCCGAGCATGCGGAAATCGCTGATCAGCGACCAGGTCGGGTGGCCGAAGGTTGCCGGTCGGTTGTGCTCGAACACGATGTGGCCCAACCAGGCGCAAGCGTAGCCGGCGATGGGGGCGGCCAGGAGCCAGCGCCAGTCTTGCAAGAAGCCGGCGATAACGATCGCCATCGCCCCAAGGGCGGTGCCGAGGTAGTGCAGCCCCCGGGTGCGCGGGTCGGCATGGGCAGCGAGATACACCCGCCAGAACTCGGGGTAAGTCATCGGCGGCGGTCCTTGTAAAGCGCCAGCCGGCGGCGTAAGTCAGCAACCATAATCCGTCCCTCCGGCGCGGAGTTTCGATATGGGTTTTAAAGTAGCCGTGGTCGGCGCGACCGGCAATGTCGGACGCGAGATCCTGACCACGCTCGCCGAGCGCGATTTTCCCGCCGACGATGTCGTGGCATTGGCCTCGACGCGCTCGATCGGCAAGGAGGTTTCCTTCGGCGAGGACGATATCCTCAAGGTCCAGAGCCTCGACACCTATGATTTCCGCGGTATCGATATCGTTTTGTCCTCGCCCGGCGCCAAGGTGTCGGCGGTGTTCGCGCCGCGCGCGGCCAAGGCCGGCGCCGTGGTGATCGACAACACCTCCTGTTTCCGGATGGAGCCGGACGTGCCCCTGGTCGTGCCGGAAGTAAACCCGCAGGCGATCCTCGACTCCACCAAGCGCGGCATCATTGCCAACCCAAACTGCTCGACGATCCAAATGGTCGTCGCGTTGAAGCCGCTGCACGATCTGGCGCGGATCAAGCGGGTGGTCGTCGCGACCTACCAGTCCGTCTCCGGGGCGGGCCGCGCCGCGATGGACGAACTGTTCAACCAGACCCGCGCGATTTACGTCAACGATCCGGTCAAACGCGAGCACTTCACCAAGCAGATCGCCTTCAACGCGATCCCGCATATCGACATTTTCATGGATGACGGCTCGACCAAGGAGGAATGGAAGATGGCGGTCGAGACCCGCAAGATCCTCGACCCCGATATTGCGGTCACGGCGACCTGCGTGCGGATCCCGGTCTTTATCGGCCATGGCGAGGCGATTAATGTCGAGTTCGAGCGCCCGCTCGGCGAGAACGAAGCGAGCGCCGCCTTGCGGCGTGCACCTGGGGTCACGGTCGTCGACCACCGCGCCGACGAAGGCTATGTGACCCCGACCGAAGCGGCCGGCGAGGACCACGTCTATGTCAGCCGCATTCGCCGCGACCCGACCGTCCCGCACGGGCTCAGCCTCTGGGTCGTCGCCGACAATCTGCGCAAGGGTGCCGCACTCAACGCGGTGCAAATTGCCGAGATCCTGGTCCGCGATCATTTTGGCGGCAGCCGCCGCGGCCGGCGGTCGAACGTCGAGCCGCTACGCCGCAATGCCCATTAGCGCTGCATCCGCATCTTGCCATGGTCGACCAGCCGATCGACAAAGCCTGCCCCCGGCAGGGAACAGGGAGCGCCGACCGCTGGGCGGCGCCGCGCCGTGCTGATCCTGCCGACGACGCGCCAAAGCGGGTTTGTCTCGGCGTCGTCACCGGACCGCACGGGGTGCAGGGCGCGGTGCGGATCAAGAGCTTCACCCAGGCGCCCGAGGACATCGCCCGCTATGGGCCGTTGACGGACGAGGCCGGTGACCGGTGCTTCGAACTGAGCCTCGTCGGCGCGGTGAAGGGTGTCGTTCTCGCCCGCCTCTCGGGCATCGAGGACCGCGACCAAGCGGAGGCCCTGCGCGGCCTGCGGCTTCATCTGCCGCGCGCGGCGCTGCCGCAGACCGAGGCGGAGGAGTATTACCACGCCGACCTGATCGGTCTGGAGGCGGTGCTGGGTGACGGAACGCGGGTGGGGCGAGTGCGCGCAATCCATGATTTCGGCGCTGGCGACACGCTCGAATTGGCTCGCCCCGGGGCATCGCCGGTCATGGTGCCGTTCACCCGGGCGGTCGTGCCCAGCATCGAGCTGGCCGCCGGACGGCTGGTGCTCGACCCGCCGCCGGGATTGCTCGACGAGAGCGAGGCATGACCTGGCGGGCGACGGTGCTGACGATCTTTCCCGAGATGCTGCCGGGCCCGCTCGCCCACTCACTCGCCGGCAAGGCGTTGCGCGCGGGGTTGTGGCGGCTTGAAACGGTGGACATCCGCGACTTCGCGCGCGATAAACATCGCTCGGTCGACGATGCGCCGTTCGGCGGCGGGCCGGGCATGGTGATCCGTCCGGATGTGCTCGACGCGGCGGTTGCCGGAGTGCGCGGGGTCGGGCCGGTGATCCTGCTCTCGCCGCGGGGAGAGCGGCTCGATCAGCAGCGGGTGGGCTCGCTCGCCGAGGGGTCCGGGGTGACATTGATTTGCGGACGCTTCGAAGGCGTCGACGAGCGCGTGTTGGAGGCGCGCTCGATCGAGGAGTTGAGCCTCGGCGATTTCGTGCTCTCGGGCGGCGAGCCGGCGGCAATCGCGCTGATCGACGCCTGCGTGCGGCTTCTGCCCGGGGTCGTCGGGCGTGCCGAGGCGCTCGCCGAGGAGAGCTTCACCGAGGGCTTGCTCGAGTACCCCCAATATACCCGGCCCCAGCTGTGGCAGGGGCGCGCGGTGCCGGAGGTGCTGGTGTCGGGCGACCATCGGCGGGTTGGGGAGTGGCGCCGGGCCGCGGCCGAGCGGCTGACCCGCGAGCGGCGTCCCGATTTGTGGAAGCGCTATCTGGCGCGGCACCGCGCCGACGATAGGGATCGAGAGGTGGAGTGATGAATCTTCTTCAGCAGATCGAGCGCGAGCAAGTCGAAAAGCTCGTCGCCAACCGGCCGGTGCCGAAATTCGAGCCGGGCGATACGGTGCGGGTCATGGTCAGGGTGATCGAAGGCGAGCGCGAGCGTGTCCAGGCCTTCGAAGGGGTGTGCATCGCCCGCAAGAACGCCGGCATCAACTCGAACTTCACCTTGCGCAAGATCTCCTACGGCGAGGGCGTTGAGCGCGTCTTTCCGCTCTATTCGCCGCGGATCACCGCGATCGAAGTGGTGCGTCGCGGGGTGGTCCGCCGGGCGAAGCTCTACTATCTGCGCGGCCTCACCGGCAAACGGGCGCGCATCGTCGAGCGCGCCCGTTCCAGCCTGCGCCCCGCTGCCGAGGCGGCGCCGGCAAGCACCAATCCAAAATAGGGGAGTGCCGTCATGGCCCCGCCGCGCACCCTCTTCGACAAGATCTGGGAGAGCCATGTCGTCGCCCCGCAGGGCGAAGGCACCTACCTGATCTACATCGATCTTCACTTGATCCACGAGGTCACCACACCGCAAGCCTTCGAAGGGCTGAAGCTCGCCGGCCGCAAGGTGCGCCGGCCCGACGCGACGATGGCGGTGGCCGACCACAACGTGCCGACATCCGATCGCAGCCGCGGCATCGACGATGCGGACTCGAAGCTGCAGGTCGATACCTTGGAACGCAATGTGAAGGAGTTCGGCGTTCCCTACTTCGCGGTCGACAGCATCAACCAGGGCATTGTCCACATCATCGGGCCGGAGCAGGGCTTGAGCCAGCCCGGCATGACCATCGTCTGCGGCGACAGCCACACCGCGACGCATGGTGCCATGGGGGCGCTCGCCTTCGGTATCGGTACCTCCGAGGTCGAGCATGTGCTGGCCACCCAGACTTTGATCCAGGCCGCGGCCAAGAACATGCTGATCGAGGTCAATGGCGGCCTCGGCGCCGGGGTTAGCCCAAAGGACGTCATCCTCGCCATCATCGGCAAGATCGGCACCGCCGGCGGCACCGGCCACATCCTCGAGTATGCCGGCAGCACCTTCCGCGACATGTCGATGGAAGGCCGCATGACGGTCTGCAACATGTCGATCGAAGCGGGCGCGCGCGCCGGCCTTGTCGCCCCGGATGAAAAAACCATCGCCTATGTGATGGGCCGGCCCTATGCCCCGAAAGGCGCCGCCTGGGAGCAGGCGGTCGCCTATTGGCGCACCCTGCCCTCCGATTCGGGCGCCAAATACGATAAAGAAGTGCATCTCGACGCCGCCGAGATCGCGCCGCACGTCACTTGGGGAACCAGCCCGCAGGATGTCGCGCCGATCACCGGCCGGGTTCCCGACCCCGCACAGGTCGATGACCCGCTGAAGCGAGCGGCGATGCAGCGTTCGCTCGAATACATGGCGTTGGCGCCGAATACGCGGCTCGTCGACGTGCCGGTCGAGCGCGTCTTCATCGGCTCGTGCACCAACAGCCGGATCGAGGATCTGCGCGCCGCCGCGGCAATCGCCAAAGGCCGCCGGGTCGCCGAGGGCGTCCGCGCGCTGGTGGTGCCGGGCTCGGGCCTCGTCAAGCATCAGGCCGAAGAAGAGGGGCTCGACCGGGTTTTCCTCGAAGCCGGCTTCGAATGGCGCGAACCGGGCTGCTCGATGTGCATGTCGATGAACGCCGACAAGGTCATGAACGGAGAGCGGGTGGCGTCGACCTCAAACCGCAATTTCGAAGGCCGCCAGGGCAAGAACGCCAAGACCCATCTGATGGGCCCGGCGATGGCCGCCGCCGCCGCCGTCACCGGCCGTCTGACAGACGTGCGCCAGCTCGGCTGAACAGGGGGCCGCCGCGGGGTTGCCGATAACGTTAGGCGACCCGCTCAATGCGGGTCGGAGTGAGGCTATCTTCCCCGGGAGCGCAAGGAGGAGGGCGAAGTGAGCGACATGCCGGTGATGGTTGCCCTCGGCGAGGATTATCCTGAGCTGCGCGAGGCGGTGGGCAAGATCTGCGAGCGCTATCCCGGCGCCTATTGGCGCAAGCTGGAGGCGGAGCAGGCCTATCCGACCGAATTCATCACCGAGCTGACCGAGAGTGGCTTTCTCGCCTCGCTGATCCCCGAAGAATACGGCGGGTCCGGATTGCCGTTGCGCGCGGCGGCGGTGATCCTGGAACAGATCAACGCCTCGGGCTGCACCGCGAGCCAGGGTCACGCCCAGATGTACATCATGGGCACCTTGCTGCGGCACGGCAGCGAGGAACAGAAGCAGCGCTATCTGCCAAAGATCGCATCAGGCGAGTTGCGACTGCAGGCTTTCGGCGTGACCGAGCCGACCACCGGCTCCGACACGACCAAGCTCAAGACCCGGGCGGTGCGTCAGGGCAACCAATACCTCATCAACGGCCAAAAGGTGTGGACCTCGCGGGCGCGCCATTCCGACCTGATGCTGCTCTTGGCACGCACCACCCCGGTCGACGAGGTCAAGCGGCGCACCGACGGGCTTTCGGTGTTCCTGATCGATCTCAAAGAAAATCTCGGCAAAGGGGTTGAGATCCGGCCGATCGAGGCGATGATCAACCACAACACCACCGAGGTATTCTTCGACAATCTCACAGTGCCGCCGGAGAACTTGATTGGCGAGGAAGGACAGGGCTTCCGCTACATCCTCGACGGGATGAACGCCGAGCGCATCCTCGTCGCCCAGGAGTGCATCGGCGACGGCCGCTGGCTCCTCCAGAAGGGCATCGACTACGCCAAGGAGCGGGTCGTCTTCGACCGCCCGATCGGGCAGAACCAGGGGGTCCAGTTCCCGCTCGCCCGCGCCTTTGCCGAGCTCGAGGCGGCCGACATGATCTGCCGCCGGGCCGCGGCCCTGTTCGATGCCGGCGAGGAGTGCGGTGCCGACGCCAATATGGCGAAACTCTTGGCTTCCGAAGCGGGATGGCACGCCGCCGAGGCGACGATGTCAACCTATGGCGGTTTCGCCTTCGCCCGCGAATACGACGTCGAGCGCAAGTGGCGCGAAATCCGCCTCTACCAGACCGCCCCGATCTCGACCAACCTGATCCTCGCCTATATCGGCCAGCACGTCCTCGGTATGCCGCGGTCTTATTAAGCCGAGAGCGGTCAGGCGGCCCGCGCTACATCGACGATTAGCCGCAATCCCAGCGCGGCGAGGGCGCCTTCGACATGTTCCATCCGTGAGGCGTGCCGGAGGTCGAGGAGCCGGGCGACCTGCGGCAAATGCCAGCGCAGCCGGCGTGCAAGCTCAGCACGGCTGACGGCTTGCTGGCGCATCGCATCGTAGATCGCGGTCTTGGCCATCCCCAGCGCCGAGAGCGGCACCATCACCTCGCCCGCTTCCGGTTTGGATGGCGAGGGCAGAGGCTCTTTGGCCGCGATGTGCATGGCAAGGGCGGATTCGAGCGCGTCCTCCGCGCGCAACACCGCTTCCTCTCGGCTGTCGCCTTCGGTGATCGCTTCGGGGACGTCGCGAAATGTTACGGTGAAACCCCCATCCGCATCTGGCGTCAAAGCGGCGGGGTAGACGCGCATAGAGTCCTCATGTCAGGCCAAGCTGTTCTTGATCGCGGCGACCGTACCGGATTTCAGGGCGCGAGCGACCGTCATTCGTTGGGAAAGCCTGCGCGGCGGAGGCCGACATTGAGCGACTTTTCCTGGAGCGCCCAGTAAGACGGGTTGGCGACCCAGGGGACATCGGCACGCCGCCGTGCCAGCGAATTCATTTCCGGCTTGAGCCTGAGCGACTCGGCCAGAGCAGTCCTCGCCTCATCCAGATCGCCCTTAAGCCCGAGCGCCCCCGCCAGCCAAAAATGGATGAACCAAAACCGAGGGTTCTCTGCGCGCGCCTTCCTCAGGAGGTCGATCGCCTGATCGACATGGCCCTGAACGAGATGGCACATACCTAATGTCGCATCGAAATTAGCCCTATTAGGGTCCTGAGGATTGAGCCGGACAGCCTTCTCCATGTAGGGAATTCCCGCCTGTGGTTGGCCCATCCACAGGAGCGTGGTGCCAAGCTGATAGTGCGCTCGCGCGTTGTTGCGATCGAGGCCTATTGCGGTCTCAAACTCGATCTGCGCATCGGCCAGTCTGTTCTGAACCCGCCGGAGCATTCCCATCGCATAATGCGCCATCGGACGGTTCGCATCGCGCTCGAGAGCTTCGAGGAGCAACTGCTCGGCTCGCACCTTATCCTCTGGAACGGAGCTACTCCATCCGTCAGCGACATTGGTAGCCAAGACCAGGGCGATGCCGATCCTCGCATCGATTGATTGAGGGTCAATCTCCAGAGCTTGTTCAAAAGCGTGCTGAGCCTCCTTACGATTGGCTACGGAGAAGGGTCGGTAGAACAAGGCCGACCCGCGCATGACGAGGTCGCGGGCGTCGGGGTCGACGACCTTTTCCTGCTCGATCCGGCGGCCCACAGCTTCCCCCAATTCAAGGTGGAGTGTCCGCGCGAGACGCCCGGTAATCTCATTCTGAGCCTCCGGGAGGTTTCGGCGATTGGTGTCGAACCGGTCGGCCCAGAGATGCGCGCCGCTTTCAGCGTCGATCAGCTGTACGTTGACCTGGACCTGATCGCCCGACCGCCGAATGCTGCCTTCGAGGACATAGCGAACGCCGAGCTCGCGGCCAATCTGCCTTGCGTCGACGGGTTTTCCTTTGTAGGTGAAAGCAGTGTTGCGCGCGATCACGAAACTGTCGGAAATCCGTGAGAGATCCGAGGTCAGGTCGTCGGTGATCCCGTCGGCGAAATATTCCTGTTCCGGATCGTTCGACAGGTTTGTGAAGGGCAGGACGACAATCGACAGGCGGGGCGCCTTCGTGCTGGCGATGACTGGCGTGGTTTGCGGGCTGGCCGTCGCAGGCGCTTGTGTCGAGATCGTCGGCGAATCTCGGTCCGGCCAAACCCACCAGGCCGCGATCCCGAGGCCGATCGCAACAGCGGCGCCCGTCGCAACCACGGTGGGCCGTAACAGCAGCCGGCGAGGGACGGGACCCGATTGGGCCTGCACCGCGACAAGCGGTGTCGACGCCACTGCGGCCGCGCTTATTGCATCGGCGCGCACTGGCCGTGCAATGTTCTTGACGCTCTGCTCGCCCATGTCCTCGAAGGCATAGGGGAGCTTGTCGCGGATTTGATTACGAACCGTGCGGGCGACGCAAATGCCGCCCGGCTCCGCCAATGTCTCCAGTCGTGCCGCGATATTGACGCCGTCGCCATAGATGTCGTCGCCATCGATGATCACATCGCCGAGATTGACCCCGATGCGGAACGTGATGCGCTTGTCCTCAGGGACTTCGGCATTGCGGTCGACCATGCCTCGCTGGACCTCGACCGCACAGCGCACCGCGTCGACGACGCTTGGGAACTCCACCAGCATGCCGTCGCCGGTGGTCTTGACGATGCGCCCGCGATGCTCCTTGACCTTCAGGTCGACGAGCTCCCGGCGATGCCCCTTGAGTCGTTCGAGCGTCCCTTCTTCGTCGGCGCCCATCAGCCGCGAGTAGCCCGCCACATCGGCGGCGAGGATCGCGGCGAGACGGCGTTCGACGGGCTCTCTCATGGCCTCCCCAGCAGACAATCTTGGTGCTCAGTCGCATTCAAGGGTGCACAAAATGGCAGCCTGGACCGGGTAGTTCCCGCTGTTTTGCTGTTTTTGCCATAAATTATCAGCGGACGACATGGCGTTCTCCGCGGAAATCCTCGGCCGCTGGCGGTGCGGCGATCGGCAAAACAGCGAGATCGCCCGCTGTTTTGCCGCTGTTTTCCACTGTTCTCGTAACGGAAGCACAAAAATTGTACGGGCAGCACCACCATCGGATCCGGACTGGCTGAGGATTGGTGCGTTATTCATGCCAATCTAATATCACTAAAGGCAATCTTTGTCAAGATAGCAACTCACCTGGGCGGTGCGAAGTCCTCCGAATGAGAACCCCGGCTCAGTTGCGGCCGGCGATGAAATCGTCACGCACGCGGTTGCGCAGGCTCGCGGTGCCGGCGGCGATGTAGCCGCCGTCGATGGCGATTTCCGCACCGCTGATGAAGCTCGACTCATCCGAAGCGAGGAACAGCACCAGATCGGCACATTCCTTTGGCGTCCCCTGGCGGTGCAGCGGTATCGCGGCGCGCGAGGCGTGGGCAAAGGCCTCGCCGCCGAGGCGGAAAAAGCTGGTGTCGGCGATCAGCGCGGGGTGTATCGAATTGACCCGGATGTTCCATTGCGAGAATTGCAGGACGGCAGTCTTGGTTAGACCGCGCAATCCCCATTTGCTCGCAGTGTAGGCGGCATCGTCGTGGGCGGTCAGCCCCGCAGTCGAGGAGATGTTGATGATGGAGCCGCCGCCGCTGTCGCGGATTGCCGGCGCGCAATGCTTCATGCCGAGCATTGGGCCCGTCAGATTGACCGCGAGCGTGCGGTTCCACGCCTCGACCGTGGTATCAGCAATGCCCTGGCGGGCGATCGTCCCGGCGTTGTTGACCAGGATATGGAGCTTGCCGAAGCGCGCCAACGCCGCGGCGACGACCTCCTTCCAGGAGCCCTCGTCGGCAACGTCTTGCTGCAGAAACAGGACCTTGCCGCCCTCGCCGGCGAGTCGCTGGGCCAGGCGCTCACCCGTCGCGGGGTCGATGTCGGTCAAGACCACCGCGGCTTCTTCCCGCACGAATAGCTCCGCCTCAGTCGTCCCCTGGCCACCCGCGGCGCCGGTGATCAGCGCCACCTTGCCCGTCAGTCGTGCCATCTCCTCACCTCCCGCTGCGTCGTGATGACGGAGGTTGTCATTGCGAGCGGCGCGACGCAATCTCGCAGCACAGGCACTTTCGGCTTCACAGGGGAGATCACAAGTCATGGCCGCGCCGCTGCCCTACACCGGCAAGGAGTTTCTCGACAGCCTCGATGATGGCAGAGAAGTGTGGATTTACGGCCAGCGGGTCAAAAACATCGCCGAGCATCCCGCGTTCCGCAATACCGCGCGGATGATCGCCCGGCTCTACGACGCGCTGCACCGCGATCACACAGAGGCAAAAAATCAACTGACCTGTCCGACGGAGTGGGGCGGCTTTACGCACAAATATTTTGTGGCGTCGCGATCGGCCCAAGAGTTGGTCGGCGCTCGTGATGCAATCGCCGAGTGGTCGCGGCTGACCTATGGCTGGCTCGGGCGCTCGCCCGACTACAAGGCGGCCTTTCTGGCGACGTTGGGCGCCAACGCCGAGTTTTATGAGCCCTACCAGGACAATGCGCGGCGCTGGTACCGCTACAGCCAGGAGCGGGTGCCGTTTGTCAATCACGCGATCGTCCAGCCGCCGGTCGATCGCAACATGGCTCCCGGGGCGCCGGGCGGCCCCGCCGACGTCTATGCGCACGTGACCAAGGAGACCGATGCCGGCATCCGGGTGACCGGCGCCAAGGTCGTCGCCACCGGCTCGGCATTGACGCATTTCACCTTTGTGGCACACGCCGGGGTGCTCCCGGTGCAAGACAAGAATTACGCTATCGTGTTTCTGGTGCCGAGCAATGCCCCGGGCGTTAAATTCATCTGCCGGGTCTCGAACGAGCAGCGCGCCGCCGTGCTCGGCAGCCCGTTCGACTATCCGCTGTCGAGCCGGCTCGACGAGAACGATGCGATCTTCATCATGGACGACGTGCTGGTGCCGTGGGAGGACGTGTTCGTCTATGCCGACATCGACAAGGCCAACCGGTTCTTTCCGAACAGCGGGTTTCTGCCGCGCGCCATGCTGCAGGGCTGCACGCGGCTGGCGGTCAAGCTCGACTTCATCATCGGCTTGTTGGTGAAGGCGACCGAGGTCGCCGGCACCCGCGGGTTCCGCGGGGTCGAAGCCAATATCGGCGAGGTAATCGCCTGGCGGAACACGATGTGGGGGCTGTCCGACGCGATGGCCAAGAGTGCAGAGCCGTGGGCCGCCGGCTGCGTGCTGCCGGCATTGGAGCCGGCAATGGCCTACCGCATCCTGGCCCCGGAGGCCTATGTCCAGATCAAGCACATGATCGAGAAAACCGTCGCCAGCAGCTTGATCTATCTCAACTCGCATGCCCGCGACTTCAAGACGCCGGAATTGCGCCAATATCTCGACCGCTATGTCCGCGGCTCGGGCGGCGTCAGCGCGGTCGAGCGGGTCAAGCTGATGAAGCTCTTATGGGACACGATCGGCAGCGAGTTCGGCGCCCGCCACGAGCTCTACGAGATCAACTACGCCGGCAGCCACGAGGAAATTCGCATCGACGCCTTGCGCGCGGCGATCGGGTCGGGCCAATACGAGCGCTGGAAGAGTTTCGCCGACCAGTGCATGGCCGAATACGACCTCGACGGCTGGACGGCACCGGATCTCGTCAACCCCGACGACGTCAGCGCGCTGCGCTAAAGGGAGGGAGATGACCCTTCAACTGCTGCTGCTCGGCGATGCGGGCTTTCCAATGAAAAGCCGACGGACACCGCCTCGTCGAGATCCTGGACCACCCTGAACTGCGGGTCTCGCGTCCAGGCGAAACCCACGACGTACTGCCCGTCGATCGTCAGCGGGATGCCCTCCTGGCGCGGCGTCATGTCGTGATTGAAAAGCGTGAGGAGACTGTAGATCTGCCCCCCACGAGGTGGAATCGGAGATCGCGGCGATCGAGAGTGGCGTAGGCCTGCCGTAGCCGTACGCCCAGCTTCTATATGCGGCGGGCGCCAAAATCGACGAGCAACGGTATCTCCCGAAACCGCCGCGACCGCTGCTTAGACCAGCATACCCCAGATCGCCGGCTTTCCAAACGGAACTGCCGAGCGCGAGCGCGGCCTCGACACTGAGAAGGCGACCAGGGGGTCATTTTGAGAAGGTAGACGCGGGCGCTATGTCGCCGCGCCTTTACCCGTTTTTACCTGATTTGACTCGGACCGGAGCGGATCCGAACCCACTATCTCGACGCGAGCAACGCTAGTTTGTGCCTCCCGATCCACTGGGAAGTGCAGATGGCTTGGGTGTGCACGGCAATGCTAACGGCGAGATGCACCACATGAAACTCCCCCCTAGCAAAGCAATTCTCGTGCTCGTGAGCGTTCTCGGCAGCTCTTCGAGGGGACTCGCCGCCGGCGATCCTGGAGCCGGCCAGAAGGTTTTCGCGTCGCATTGCGCGACGTGCCACGCGACAGAGGCCGGCCAGAACAAGATCGGACCGTCGCTGGCCGGCATTCTCGGCAGCAAGAGCGGCACAGTTCCCGGCTTCAACTTTTCGCCCGCGATGAAGAACGCGGGCATCACCTGGGATGACGCCGAGCTCGACAAGTTTCTCGCGAACCCCGCCGGGGACGTTCACGGGACAAAAATGTTTGTCAATCTTCCCAGCGAAAGCGATCGACAGAACGTAATCGCCTATCTCGAGACGCTGAAGAAATGACACGGGCCGCTCAGTCGACATTCTGAATTTCCGCCGGAGAATTCCCTTGCCACAGATCAAGATCAACGGCGTCCAGCACACTATCGATGCCGATCCGCAAATGCCGCTCTTATGGGCCATTCGCGACATCGTGGGACTGACCGGAACCAAATTCGGCTGTGGGGTCGGCGCCTGCGGCGCTTGCACTGTCCATATCGACGGAGAGGCGGTTCGTTCCTGCCTGACGACCTTAGCCGACGCGCAGGGGCACGAGATCGTCACGATCGAGGGCCTCACTGCCGACGGTACCCATCCGGTCCAGCTTGCCTGGAAGGCGAACAACGTCCCCCAGTGCGGTTATTGCCAGGCCGGTCAGATCATGCAGGCCGCAGCGCTGATTAAACAGACGCCGAAGCCGAGCGATCAGCAGATCGTCGATGCAATGTCGGGCAACATCTGCCGATGCGGCACCTACCAGCGCATCCGGCAGGCCATCCAATCAGCAGCGGAGTCGGTGGGATGACTGTCATCACCAATCTCAGCCGGCGCGATGTACTCAAAGGCGCCGCCGCCACCTCGGGGCTCGTTCTCGGCTTTCATGTCGGGTTTCGCAAGCTCCCCTTTGCCGAGGCGGCCGAAATGCCGCCGTTTCAACCCAATGCCTTTCTTTCCATTGACGGCACGGGCCTTGTGACCATCGTCGCCAGCCGCTCCGAGATGGGCACCGGCATCAAAACCGATCTGCCGTTGGTGCTGGCCGATGAGCTCGAGGCCGACTGGAACCGCGTCAAGGTTGTCCAGGGACAGGGCGATCCGAAATACGGCGACCAGAACACCGACGGGTCGCGCAGCACGTGGCAATTCTTTGGGCCGATGCGGATGGCCGGCGCCACCGCACGCCAGATGCTTGAAACTGCGGCAGCCCAGACCTGGGACATTCCGGCCGGCGAATGCCAGGCCCAGAACGGTTTCGTCGTGCACGCTTCAAGCGGCCGCAAGCTCGCCTATGGCGACCTCGCGAAAGTCGCGGCGACGATGCCGGTGCCGGCGTCGAACCAGGTGCGGCTCAAAGACCGGAAGGACTGGCGCTATATCGGCAAGTCGCACGCGATCGTCGACCTCAAGGACATCGTGCGCGGTCGCGCGACCTATGGCATCGACTTGACGCTCCCGGGCATGAAGTATGCCTCGGTCGAGCGCTGCCCAGTCTATGGCGGCAGGGTCAAATCCTTCGACCCTAAGGACGCGCTGTCGGTTGCCGGTGTCGAGCGGGTTGTCGAGATCCCCGCGACCCCGATGCCGTCGGGGTTCAAGCCATTGGGCGGCATCGCGGTGATCGCCAACAACACCTGGTCGGCGCAGCAGGGCCGCCAGCGCCTCAAGATCGAGTGGGATTACGGGCCAAATGCCGGTCACGATAGCGCTATTTACCGCGCCGAGCTCGAAGCAACGGCCAAGGAGCCGGGCAAGGTCGTGCGCAACCACGGCGATGTCGACGGTGCGCTGGCATCAGCCGCCAAGCGCGTAACCGCCGACTATTTTGTCCCTCATCTGGCGCATGCCCAGATGGAAGTGCCCAATGCCGTGGCGCACTGGGTCGCCAATAGCTGCCAGACCTGGTCGCCGACGCAGAACCCAACGCAGGTGCGCCAAACCGTCGCCGAGGTCCTCGGCATCAACGAAGCCGACGTAACCGTCAACGTGACATTGCTCGGCGGCGGTTTTGGCCGCAAGTCGAAGCCGGACTATGTCGCCGAAGCAGCACTGCTGTCGCGCGTGGTCGGGGCGCCGATCAAGGTGACGTGGACGCGCGAAGACGACATCCAGCACGATTACTACCACGCGATCTGCGCGCAACACCTCGAAGCGGCGCTCGACCAGGACGGCCGTGCCAATGCGTGGCTACATCGTACCGTGTTCCCCGCAATCGAGGCGACATTCCAGCCGGATGTCGTTTACGGCAGCGGCGGCGAGCTCGGCCAGGGTGTGGTCGACATGCCCTACGACATTCCCAATGTGCGTTGCGAGAACGGCGCCGCTACAAACCATGTGCGCATCGGCTGGTATCGCTCGGTCTACAACATCCCGCATGCCTTTGCCGTCTGCTCGTTTGTCGACGAACTCGCCGCCGCAGCAGGCAAGGACCCGGTCGAATATCTGCGCGAGCTGCTCGGACCGCCGCGCATCCTCGATTTGAAGGCACTGGGCGTCACCGTCGACTATCCGAATTACGGCGTCGACCAGCTCCGTCCCGAGATCGCCAATCAGTACCTGATCGACACGGCCCGCTTGCGCGGTGTCCTCGATCTCGTCGCCACGAACAGTAATTGGGGTCAGAAGCTGCCGCCGAGGCAAGGCCGCGGCATTGCCGTCCATCGCAGCTTTCTGAGCTATGTCGCCGTCGTCGCGCATGTCGCTGTCGGCAATGACGGCCAGGTCGCGATCCCAAGGCTCGATATGGCGATCGATTGCGGCACGATTGTCAACCCCGATCGCGTGCGCGCGCAGTTGGAGGGTGCTGCGATCATGAGCATCGGCAATGCGCTCTACGGCCAAATAACGGTGAAAAACGGCAGCGTCGAGCAAAGCAACTACACCGATTACCTCGTACCGCGCATCGACATCACGCCGGAGACCCACGTCTATTTCGCCGAAAACACGCATCTGCCGGGCGGCGTCGGTGAGCCGGGTGTGCCGCCGACCGCGCCGGCGATCTGCAACGCGATCTACGCAGCAACCGGCAAACGGATCCGAGCACTACCGGTCGATCCGCAGCTGTTGAAGGCTTAGCCTGTAGGAAATAAAGATGACAAAGGTACTGGTGCTCTACTATTCCGCTTATGGCCATATCGAAGCAATGGCCCATGCGGTGGCCGAAGGCGCGCGCGGAGCCGGCGCAGAGGTGGATATCGAGCGCGTGCCAGAGCTGGTCCCCGAGGAGATCGCACGCAAGGCCCACTACAAGCTCGACCAGGCTGCTCCGGTGGCAAAGGTCGAAGACCTCGCCAATTACGACGCCATTATCGTGGGCGCCGGCACGCGGTTCGGCCGTCTCAACTCGCAGATGGCCAACTTCCTTGATCAGGCAGGCGGGCTTTGGATGCGTGGAGCCTTGCACGGCAAGGTCGGCGGCGCCTTCACCTCGACCGCAACCCAGCATGGCGGCCAGGAGACCACCCTCTTCTCGATCATCACCAACCTACTGCACTTCGGAATGGTGATCGTGGGTTTGGACTATAGCCATGCCGGCCAGATGACGCTCGACGAGATCACCGGCGGTTCGCCCTACGGCGCGACGACAATCACTGGGAGCGACGGCTCACGCTGGCCCACAGGGAACGAACTGCAAGGCGCGCGCTACCAGGGGCGCAAAATTGCCGAAACCGCGCAAAAGCTCCTTCGCTGACCGCGCGTTGGAAATCCCAAAGAACCCGTGACACGATTTTACAAAGATTAACCGCGCCGGAGATGACGGCGAGACCAGATTCCGTGGTGTCGAGCCAACGGAGCCAACGGAGGACCCCCAATGCCCACGCATACCCAAGCCGACCGCCGCCAAGATCCGCGAGGCGCAAACCGTGCCGACATCCCTGTCGGGCTCACCGCGTTGCTGGCCGACATGTTCGCTGTCTATCTCAAAACCAAGAACTTCCATTGGCACGTGTCGGGTCCGCATTTCCGTGATTACCATCTGCTGCTCGACGAGCAGGCGACGCAAATCTTAGCCACGACGGACACCATTGCCGAGCGCGTCCGGAAACTCGGCGCCCAGACCGTCAAGTCGATCGGCCACATCAGCCGGCTCCAGCATATCGAGGACAACAATGCCGACGAGGTTGCGGCACGCGACATGCTGAGGGAGCTGCTGCAAGACAATCAACGCCTTGCCGAGCAGATGCTGAAAATACATACGCTCTGCGACGAGCAGGGCGACGTTGCCAGCGCCAGCCTGATCGAGGTGTGGATCGACGAGGCCCAGGGCCGCGCCTGGTTCCTGCGCGAAGCCGTGCAGCCGGGCTGACGGCTGGGATTGGATCGCCACGATATTTGTCGAGGGGCGCCGCCGATGGCCCGTGGTCCGCAATGCGATCTACGCGGCAACAGGCAACCGGATCAGGATTAATTAGTTATGACGGTAGTCACCTCATCTGCAAGCTATGCGGCGCCCAACGCAATAGCGGGTATTGTCATTCCTGACAGCAAACTGGCATGTGAAGTGACCGAACTGGTCAGGGATACCGAGCCAGCGCTGCTGTTTCATCACTCGAGCCGCGTCTATTACTGGGGCGCGCTCACCGGCAAGCGCCGCGCCCTCCGCTTCGATCCCGAACTGCTTTACGCCGGTGCGATGTTCCACAACATGGGCCGGTATAGAAACGCGGCAACGCAGTCGTTGCTCGCCTCTGGGGCCCCGAAGGCCCGTCGACTGCAACAATGAGGTCTGAATGCTAGAGCCCCACCGATCTCCGCTGGGATCGCTGACGCTGATCGCCATCGTCATTGCCGCCGGCGCCGCTGCCTTTGCCTATACGGCAGGATGGTTTTCGCCCGAGCGTCTGACGCCGACGAGGCTGGTGGCGGCACTGGCGCCGCCCACCGGGCCGGCGCTCGGCCACCGCCGCAATCATGCCAAGGGCATCTGCTTTACCGGCGTGTTCGAAGCAAACGGAGCCGGAGCCGAGCTGTCAAAGGCCCAGGTTTTCGCCCGCGGGCAGTACCCCGCGCTCGGGCGCTTCAATCTCGGTACCCCCCATCCGGACGCGGCGGATGCGACGGTCCGCATACGGGGCTTCGGAATACGGATCGCGACGCCGGACGGCAAGGAATGGCGCAGCGCCATGATCGATGCCCCGGTCTTTCCGGTCTCGACACCGCGGGGCTTCTACGAGCTGCTGATCGCATCGGGGAGCAAGGACCCGAACGCGATGAAGAATTTCGTCGCGGCGCATCCTGAGTTTGCGCCGTTTGGCGATTGGGCCAAGAACGCGCCCTGGACCGACAGTTACGCTGAAGACCGGTTCAACAGCCTCAACAGCTTTGTCTTCGTCGACAATGCCGGCGCGGAGCACGTGGTGCGCTGGTCGCTGCTGCCGGCGGCGCAACCGGTTTCGATCTCCCCGGATGATCTCGCCAAGCGCGGCCCTGATTTTCTCGAACAGGACATCGCGCAGCGCGTCGCCAGCGCACCGCAACGCTGGACCATGGCGGTGACGGTGGCCAATCCGGGCGACCCGATCGCGGACCCCAGCAAGGCCTGGCCGACCGATCGCCGTACCGTCGAGGTCGGCACGCTGATCGTGCAAAAGATCGAGGCCGAGCAGGACGGGCCGTGCCGCGAGATCAACTTCGATCCGACCGTCCTGCCGACCGGCATACAGGTATCGGACGATCCGTTCCCGGCCGCACGGTCGGCCGCCTATACGAGGTCATATGACCTGCGCACGGCGGAGGCCAAGGATTACCCTCGAACTGCAACGGGGACCAAGCCATGATCCGCTTCACCCCGCTGCAGCGCCTGCTGCACTGGCTCATGGCCATCGGCATCCTGGCGATGCTCTTTATCGGCGTCGGCATGGTGTCCACCACCATGCCGAAATACCTGCCGCTCGTTGCGGTTCACAAATCGCTCGGCATCGCCATTCTGGTGCTCGCACTGATCCGTTTGGCGGTACGTCTGCGCTACGGCGCGCCAGCGCTGCCGGCTGACCTGCCCGAGCCGATGAAGCTCGCGGCGCAGCTGTCGCATTACGCGCTATATGCCTTGATGATCGGCATGCCGCTGCTCGGCTGGGCCATGCTGTCGGCCGCCGCCTATCCGGTCGTGGTATTCGGGGGCATCTACCTTCCCCAAATCCTGCCGCAGAGCGACAGTCTGCATACCTGGCTCTGGGACGCGCATTTCTATCTGGCTTTTGCGTTTTTCGCCCTGGTCCTGATGCATGTCGCGGCGGCGCTGTTCCATGCGCTGATCCGACGCGACGGCGTATTCGAAGCGATGGCGCCTGTGTCGGTGTCGACGCAGGACGAGCTCGTGCCCGCCGAGTGAAAGAACAGCTCTCAAAATCACTGCGTCGCTCAGGGGTCACCAGTCTGCACACACCAATCGCACTTGAATAGTTTTTTGTCGGGAGTGATCTATGACGTCAGCAACATCATTCGCCAGCAATGCAATGCCCGGTTCATTAGCGGGTGTCGTCATTCCTGACAGCAAATTGGCACGTGAAGTGACCGAATTGGTCAGGGATACCGAATCCCCACTGCTGTTCCATCACTCGAGCCGCGTCTATTACTGGGGCGCGCTCACTGGAAAGCGCCGCGGGCTTCGCCTCGATCCCGAGCTCCTCTACGCCGGCGCCATGTTCCATGACATGGGCCTCACCCCCAAGCATGCAAGCGCGCATGAGCGTTTCGAGGTCGACAGCGCCAATGGTGCCCGTGACTTCCTCCGCAGCCACGGCATGGCAGAGCGCGAGATCGAGACGGTCTGGACCGCGATTGCGCTGCACACCACACCCGGCATCCCGCAGCACATGCATCCGGTCATCGCGCTCGTCACTGCCGGCGTCGAGATGGATGTGCTCGGCATCGCTTTTTCCGAGTTCACCGAGGCCGAGCGCGAAGCGGTGGTCCGCGCGCACCCGCGCCCCGGCCGCTTCAAGGAAGAGATCATCCAGGCCTTTTACGACGGCTTCCACCGCAAGCCCGAGACGACCTTCGGCACTGTCAACGCCGACGTGCTTGCCGACAAGGATCTCTCCTTCCGACCCGAGAATTTCTGCCGCGTGATCCGCGCCTCTGCCTGGCCCGGCTAGGCACATCCAGCATCCATACAATTAGGGAGTTTCTGATGTCCACAAAGAAGGTTTTCACCAACGAAGCCGGCGCGCCGGTCGCCGACAACACCAACATCTTGACCGCCGGTCCGCGCGGTCCGGCACTGCTGCAGGACATCTGGCTTATCGAGAAGCTGGCGCATTTCGACCGCGAGGTGATCCCCGAGCGCCGCATGCATGCCAAGGGCTGGGGCGCCTACGGCACCTTCACCGTGACGCAGGACATCACCCGCTTTACCAAGGCGAAGATCTTCAGCGCGATCGGCAAGCAGACCCCGATGTTCGCCCGCTTCTCGACCGTTGCCGGTGAGCGTGGTGCCGCCGACGCCGAGCGGGATATCCGCGGAACCGCGCTCAAGTTCTATACCGAGGAAGGCAACTGGGACATCGTCGGCAACAATACGCCGGTGTTCTTCTTCCGCGACCCGTTGCGCTTTCCCGATCTCAACCACGCGATCAAGCGCGACCCGCGCACCGGGATGCGCAGCGCCGACAACAACTGGGATTTCTGGACCTTGCTGCCCGAAGCGCTGCACCAGGTCACAGTCGTCATGTCCGACCGCGGCATCCCGAAGAGCTTCCGGAATATGCACCTCTTCGGCAGCCACACCTTT
>Ga0210407_10001476_pt1 | contig 21957 bp, 16 predicted proteins | sample IncBWC27MmetaG_FD_150860 | JGI IMG/M metagenome (GOLD analysis project Ga0210407, IMG submission 150860) | Forest soil microbial communities from Barre Woods Harvard Forest LTER site, Petersham, Massachusetts, United States - Inc-BW-C-27-M | ecosystem: Environmental > Terrestrial > Soil >... | reverse complement strand
GAAGTTGATTTGGTCGCGGAGATGTCGGTTCTCAATCCCTTCGATTTCTTTCTGACCCCCTACGCCGAACAGTTCCCCTTCAAGTACGACTCCAACGAACGCCGGGAACTGGTGCCGTTCCTGGTCAAAGCGCCGGCGACCCCGCTGGTGGCGAACTATCTTGCCGGCATTTCTCGCGAGCGGCGCCGCACCATCGATTGCGTCGTCGAAATCAACAGCCGGCTCGCCCACGACATTCAATACTTGATTCGCCTGGAAGCGGGCGTGCAGTTGCCGGAGGAAACGCTGGCGAAGCGTTCGGGATCCTGCCGGGATTCCGCCGCGCTGCTGGTGCAGCTGATGCGCCATCTAGGATTCGCGGCCCGCTTCGTATCCGGTTATCTCGTACAGCTGGCGGCGGATGTGAAGCCGCTCGACGGTCCTTCCGGGCCGGCCCAAGATTTCACGGACCTGCATGCGTGGTGCGAGGTGTACTTACCCGGCGCCGGCTGGATTGGACTCGATCCCACCTCCGGCCTTTTCGCCGGCGAGGGACACATTCCGCTGGCCTGCACACCGGAGCCGTCCGCCGCCGCCCCCATCACGGGCGCGGTCGAAGAATGCGCGACCACCTTCGAGCATCGCATGTCCGTGCGGCGGGTTTGGGAGGCGCCGCGCGTCACCAAGCCTTACAGCGATGCGCAGTGGTCGGCCATCGAATCTCTGGGCCGCGCGGTGGATGCGGATCTTAAGGTGTTGGATGTGCGCCTGACGATGGGCGGCGAGCCGACTTTCGTATCCATCGACGATCCTGACGGTGTGGAATGGAATACGGCCGCACTGGGTGCGAAGAAACGCAAGCTGGCTGCCGATCTGTTCCGGCGGCTGAAAAATAAATATGCGCCCACGGGGCTCGCGCATTTTGGACAGGGCAAGTGGTATCCCGGCGAGCAGCTGCCGCGTTGGTCTCTCAATTGCTATTGGCGCAAGGATGGCGAGCCGCTGTGGGCAAACCCGAACTTGATCGCGGACGAGCAAACGCGCCATCCGGTCAGCGGCGAAACCGCGCTCCGATTCTTGCTGCGCGTCGCCGAACAATTGGGATTGGATCCGAAATTCGTATTTCCGGCATACGAAGATGCATTTTACTATTTGTGGCGCGAGCGCCGGCTGCCGATGAATGTCGATCCGTTCGATTCGCGTCTCGAAGATCCGATGGAACGCGAGCGCTTGGCAAAAATTTTCGAGCAGGGATTGGAGCGGGTCATAGGCCACGTGCTGCCGATAGCCCGCAGTACGGACGGCGCGCGCTGGCAGTCGGGCTCGTGGTTCTTGCGCAGCGAACGCTGTTTTCTCATCCCAGGCGATTCACCCATCGGATATCGTCTGCCGCTCGACTCACAACCGTGGGCCGCAAAAGGCGACTACCCGTTCATTCATCCACCCGACCCCTCGCGCAGCTTTCCAACCCTGCTGCCGCATGCACAGATTCGCCGCCAGTTTCGCGACCAGGATCGGCAGCGCGCGGCGGTGCCGGATGAACGGCCGCCGCTGCCCAAGGAATCTGCCGCTGAACTTACGCGCACCTCCATGTGCGCCGAGACGCGCAACGGCGTGTTGTACTTGTTCATGCCGCCAACGCGCGAGCTCGAACACTACGTGGAATTGGTGGCAGCGGTGGAAGCCGCGGCGGAAGCGCTCGCCCAGCCCGTTATCCTCGAAGGATACGAGCCGCCGGGCGATCCGCGCGTCGGCAGCTTTCGGGTAACGCCGGATCCGGGCGTGATCGAGGTGAACATACATCCGTCCGCCGATTGGCACGGGCTCGCCGACCGGACCACGTTTCTGTACCAAGCTGCGCACGAGTGTCGCTTGACCGCCGAGAAATTCATGCTCGATGGCCGGCATACGGGCACCGGCGGCGGCAATCACATGGTGCTCGGCGGCGCGACCCCGGCGGATTCGCCATTCCTGCGTCGCCCCGACCTGTTGCGCAGCCTGCTGAGTTTTTGGCACAACCATCCGTCGCTCTCGTATCTATTTTCCGGACTGTTCATCGGACCTACCTCTCAAGCGCCGCGCGTCGACGAAGCGCGCAATGATTCCCTGTATGAGCTGGAGATCGCGTTCCGCCAGTTCCCAAAGCGCGGCGCAAGCATTGCGCCATGGCTGGTCGATCGATTGCTGAGAAATCTATTGATCGACGTCTCCGGCAATACCCATCGCACCGAGTTTTGCATCGACAAATTATTTTCTCCCGACGGCCCCGCCGGCCGGTTGGGGCTGGTCGAGATGCGCGCCTTCGAGATGCCGCCGCATGCACGCATGAGCCTCACCCAGCAGCTATTGTTGCGCGCGATGGTCGCGCGCTTCTGGCGCAAGCCCTACGAGCCTGCCAAGCTGGTGCGCTGGGGCACGGAACTGCATGACCGCTTCTTGATGCCGTACTTCGTCGAGCAGGATTTCGCCGACGTCATCGCCGAGATGCAGCAGGAGGGCTACGGCCTCAAGCTGGATTGGTTCGCGCCGCATCTCGAGTTCCGCTTCCCGAAGTATGGCGACTTCGAGACGCGCGGCATGCAGCTGGAACTGCGGCAGGCGCTCGAACCCTGGCACGTGATGGGCGAGGAGGGCGCGGCGGGAGGCGCGGTTCGCTATGTGGATTCGTCGGTGGAACGTCTGCAGGTGAAGGCCACCGGCTTGGCGCCGAGCCGATACTGGGTCACTTGCAACGGCCATGTCGTGCCGCTGCGGCCGACCGGAACAGTCGGCGAGTTCGTTGGCGCGGTGCGCTATCGCGCGTGGCAGCCGCCCTCGGCGCTGCATCCAACCATCGGCGTGCATGCGCCGCTGACCTTCGATTTGTTCGATTCCTGGATGAACCGCTCCGCAGGCGGCTGCCAGTATCATGTCACGCATCCCGGCGGCTTGAGCCACGAGCGATTCCCGGTCAATTCGTTCGAGGCAGAGAGCCGGCGCTTGGCAAGATTTTTTCGCATGGGCCATAGCCCGGGAGCGATGGCAGTGCCGATTGCAACGCCCGATGCGGAGTTTCCGTTCACGCTCGATTTGCGCATGAGCAATGGCTGAAGCACGACTTGAAACCTATTTGAGCGATTCGCGCCGTTACGACGAATTGCTCGATAGCTCGGGCACCGTGCGGCCGCACTGGCGGCCGTTGATCGATGCACTGGCCGGCGACGGCGCAGAAGCGGTGCGCCGCGGAGTCGACCTGGCGCGCCGCCTGATCGTTGAAAACGGCGTGACCTACAACGTTTATGCCGACCCGCAAGGACGCGACCGCCCATGGGTGCTCGACCCTCTGCCGATTCTGATTACCGCGGCGGAATGGCGCGAGATCGAAGCGGGCGTAGCGCAGCGAGCGCGCCTCTTCGACGCGCTGCTCAAGGATATCTATGGTCCGCAGCGGCTGCTGGCCGACGGCAGCGTACCGCCTCAGCTACCTTTCGGCCACCCGAATTTTCTGTGGCCCTGCCATGGCCTGATTCCGGCGGGCGGCAATTGGCTGCATGTCTACGCCGTCGATATCTCGCGCTCCGCCGACGGCCAATGGTGGGCATTGGCCGATAGGACGCAGACTCCATCCGGGCCAGGCTACGCCTTGGAAAACCGGCATATCGTCTCGAGAGTGTTTCCCGACCTGCTCAATGATGTGGGCGTACGCTCGCTCGGCGCGTTCTTCATCGCATTGCGCGAAAATTTGTTGTCGACAGCGCCCGAGTCAGAAACCCCGCTCGCCGTGATCCTCACCCCGGGCGCATTCAATGAAACCTATTTCGAGCACGCCTATCTGGCGCGCCAATTGGGCCTGCCCTTGGTCGAAGGCCACGATTTGACGGTGCGCGGCGATACCGTGTTTCTCAAAACGCTGGGCGGGCTGCGGCGAGTGCATGCCATCCTGCGCCGGCTCGACGACGATTTCTGCGATCCGGTGGAATTGCGCGCCGACTCCGCGCTCGGCGTGCCCGGCCTCATCGGCGTGGTCCGCGCAGGCCGGGTCGTAATGGCGAATGCTTTGGGCAGCGGCGTTCTCGAATCCGCTGCGTGGATGGGCTTCATGCCCGCGGCAGCCGAGCGGCTGTTGGGCGAGAAGCTGCAATTGCCGTCGGTCGCCACCTGGTGGTGCGGCGAGCCGCTGGCGCTCCACTATGTGCTGGAAAACATCGAACGGCTGGTCATCAAGCCTGCCTTTCCGAATCAAAACTTTCAGGTGGTGTTTGGCCGCGACCTTGCGGCCGACGAGCGCGACAAGCTCATCGCGCGGCTCAACGCCCGCCCGCACGCCTACGTCGCGCAAGAGCGCCTGGCTTTTTCCCAGGCGCCGGTATGGCGAAGTGCAGGCGGCGGCGGGGGCGGCGCACAAGTGCATGGTTTTTCCGCTCGCGCCCTCGGTATACGCGTTTATGCAGTGGCCACGCCGTCGGGGTACCGAGTGATGCCGGGCGGGTTGGCGCGCATCGCTGCGGATACCGCCGACATCGTTTCGATGCAGCGCGGCGGCGGCAGCAAGGATGTTTGGGTGCTGGCCCCCGATCGTCAATCGATCGATGACGCATTCGTTGCCGTCACAGCCGCACGCATTCCCGCGCGACACGATGATTTGCCCTCGAGTTTGGCGGAAAGCCTGTTCTGGCTGGGCCGCTACAGCGAGCGTTGTGAGGATAAGGCGCGGCTGTTGCGGGCAACCTTGAAGGTGCGCGCGAATGCGCTGCTCTGGCCGCAGGCGCTCGAGACGTGCGGGCAATTCGTTTCCATCTCGAAGCTCGGCGAATCCGGGCAGCCGATATTCGACGACAACAATACGTTGGGCTTGAAGGCGGATCTGCAGCGACTGGCCTGGTGCGCGGCGCAGACCCGAAGCCAGCTATCCACCGAGAATTGGCGCGCCATCAGCGTGCTGCAGCGTGAATTTCAGGAGGCGGCGCATTTTAACCGCGATCCGCGCGAAATACTGGATACCCTGCTGCTGTCTCTTGCGGGGCTGGCGGGCTTTGCGTTGGACGATATGACTCAGGATGATGGTTGGCGCTTGATGATGGTCGGCCGCCGCCTGGAACGCCTGCAGTTTCTGGCCGAACTTCTCTACCACCGCCTGAAATTGGCCGCGACCCCGGCACAGAGCGAACTCGAATGGCTGCTCGATATCGGCGACAGCACGATCACCTATCGCACACGCTATTTGGCGTCGCCGCGTCTGGGAGAGACCATTGATTTGCTGGTGTTCGACCAGAGCAATCCCAGGGCGCTGGCGTTTCAATGGCACGAGATCGAACATTACTTGGTGCGCGTGGCCGCTTCTCTGGGCGGAGCACCGGACGGCACTCTCGACCAAGCCGTGGGTGCGGTCGAGGAATTGCAATTGAGCGCCATCGACGGCGACAGCGGGCGCGCCGAGCGCGCGCGGCAAACTCTTGCAGAGCACCTGAACCAGTTGAGCCTGGCTGCCGGCAGGCTTTCCGATCAGCTGTCGTTGAAACATTTCTCGCTCATCGACGTCAGTATTCGCCCGGTGGCGGCATGAGCAGCACCATGAGATATCGAGTGCGCCATGAGACGGTTTATCACTACGGCGGCAACGTCGCTCATTCGCACCAACTGCTGCATTTGAGTCCGCGCGATTCCGCAAACCAGCACTGCTACTCGCGCACGCTCACTCTGGAGCCGCAGCCCAGCGGCCGCAATGAGGATCTGGACGCGTTCGGCAATCTGGCCACCCGGCTCGAATATGACCTGCCGCACGATCGTCTCGAAGTGCTGGCCGAGCTGGGCGTTGAAGTCGTCATGCCGGCCGAGGCATCCGCTATTGCGACGCGAACGTGGGAGGAGGTTCGCGATGCATTGACTTATACCGGGGCACCGATGGGCGCGGAATATCTCGACGCGTGCCGATTCCGGATGGAGTCCAGCTACGCGAAGCTCAAGCAGGCATTCACCGACTATGGGGCCGATTGCTTCGCAGCGGACAGTCCGTTGTTGGCCGGGGCCGAAGCCTTGATGCACAAGGTTCATGGCGAGTTTACCTACGCGCCCGGATCGACCAACATTCGGACCTCGGCCGTCGAGGCATTCGAGGCGCGCCGCGGCGTCTGCCAGGATTTTGCCCACGTCATGATTGCCTGCCTGCGATCGCGAGGACTGGCCGCACGCTATGTCAGCGGCTACCTGCGCACCACGCCGCCGCCGGGAGGCGACGCCAGGCGGCTGGGTGGGGACGCCTCGCATGCCTGGGTTTCGGTCTTTTGTCCCCCGTTGGGTTGGATCGACCTCGACCCGACCAACGACTTGCGCGTAGGCACGGATCACATTGTTATCGCCTGGGGCCGAGACTTCGGCGATGTCTCACCGCTTCGCGGCGTGATCATCGGCGGCGGCCAGCATCGTTTATCGGTTCGCGTTTCGGTGCAGGCGGAGTAAGATCGAATTCAGCGGATTATTTTAGGAGATTCAAGTTGGCCAAGCCGAATTATCGTCATGCGAAAAAGCAAAAAGAGGCGGCTAGGAAAGCTCGACAGGATGCGAAACAGCAGCGGCGCTCAAGTGTGCCCGAGGTGCCCGCCGAGCCGTTGCCGGTAAAGCCCGGCGCCTGATTGTCGCTGCTCTGCGACGTTCGCCTTCATTACGGCGACTTCACAGATCTTTGCGTGTTTGCCGCTTTCCAGGCCGCCGGATTCCTTGAACAATACCCTCATGCGAAGATTTTCGGCGACCTCGAAGATGCGCGGCGCATGGTCGAAGCTGCTGGCGGTGCCGCTGGGATTGGCATTGATGGCGGCGGCGGCCTGCAACGGCAGCGCAGTGGTCACCCTCACCGCCACTCCCTCTTCGGACAGCTTCCTTGCCTACCGAGTTGGTTTGGTCTCGGCGCAATTGATGACGTCCAACGGCAACACGAGCTTGAAGGTCCTGCCCGCGGGGACGACGGTCGATTTTGTAAAATTGCTGGATCTCAGCGAAGTGTTGGGAGTGCCGACAGCGGCGAAGGGAACTTATACCAGCGCCGTCATCACGCTCGACTACAGCGCGGCGCAAATCGTCTATGACGACGGCAGCGTCAACGGCGTGGCGTTGACGCCCGTCACCGCCAGCGGCCAAGCCGCAGGTCAAATCTCGGTTACCGTGAACCTGGATCCCAATGATCCATTCAGAATCAGCGTTAAAAAAATCTCGCTGCTGGCGCTGGATTTCAATTTGGCGGCGTCGAATGTGGTCGATACGGGAGCCATGACCGTGACGGTCACGCCGATGATTACGGCGAGCGCGACCCCGATCGACACCAAGCAGGTCCGAATCCGCGGACCGCTCGTCAGCGCCAATACGGGTGGTCTTTTTTTCAGCAGCGGGATCGCGCCGTTCGAGGGCACGGTCAGCGGGTTTGGCGCGCTTTCCATCGCGACCAGCACTACCACCAGCTACGAGGTGAACGGCACGGCATCGACGGGTGCCGCCGGATTGACGCAACTCGCCGGCGCAGGACAGGGTGCCATGTCGGTTGCTCTGGGCACGCTGACGACATCCGACACGATCGCGGCGGCTAGCAGTGCTTCCACACCCTCCACGGTGTCGTTCACCGCCTCGCAGGTATTGGCCGGCAGCAGCGTGCAAGCAGCCAGTTTCGATCGCATATCGGGAATGGTTTCGGCACGCAGCGGCAACACACTCACCGTCGAGGACGCCACGCTGATCGCGGCTGACGGCACCAATACATTCATTGCCGGCACGACCATCGTCAATTTAGGCGCCAATACCTTGGTGACGATGCTCGGACAAAGTGCCGTGGGCTTCTTTAGCCCGCAGCAGGTTTCGGTGGGATCCGCAATCGTCGCATTCGGAGCGGCCACCTCCAGCGGCTCCGGCAACATCGTTCTGGATGCCAGCGCCGGCCGGGTGCGCCTCGACCCGTCTACGGCATCAGGTCTTGTTGCCGCGCAGGGAACCGCGGGTTTGTCCCTTAATCTGGCCTCCCTCGGCGATCGATCGATCCGGGTCTATGACTTCATAGGCAGCGGTGCGGATCCGGCTCAGTACTCGGTGGCCACCGTCGCGCTGGATTTGGCAAACTCGGGCGTGGGTGCGCCGGTAATCGTTTCGGGATTTCCCAACTCGTTCGGTGTCGCGCCTCCGAATTTCACCGCTACGACCTTGCTCGACCCGACCACTATCCAGGCCGAACTGGTGGTCGACTGGGGCGCCGGAACCGCGGCGCCGTTCGCTTCCTTCGACAGTTCGGGCATCGATCTGAATGTACAAAACGGCAGCATCGGGCCGCGGCATCAGATACAAATCGGTTCGCAAATCATCAATATCGTGGGTCTCTCGTCCGACCCCTTGATCACACCGGCTGCCGCCTCGACGGAGGTATTTGCCATCGGTCACTCCGCGACCTCGACCATCCAGAGCTTCAATTCATATGCGGATTTCATCGCGCAGTTGCAAACCGAGCTGAACGGCGTCACCCTGGCGACGGGGATGACGGCCGTCGGCCAATACACAGCGTCGACCTTGGCGATTTCCGCGATGAGCATTACCCTGTTCTTGAATGATTAGGAGCCTGTCTGCGGGAGTGGACTTGCGTTGTTGAAATCAAGAATGACCCGTCGCGACCTACTTCGGGCAACCTCCCTGCTGGCCGCGCCGGCAACTTTCCCTGGCCTGATGCGCTCGGCGCTCAGCGCGGCCCCCGGCGCGGCGCCGGCCGGCGCACCGCCGCTGCGCCCGCCTGATTACAACCATGCCTATGTCGGCACGTACACGCCGAACGGCGGCGGCATCTATCTATTTCGAATTGACCCGGTCACGGCCGCCTTTACTCAGCTACAGGTGGTCGACGACATTCGAAATCCTACCTGGCTTGCGGTAAATCCGGCGCAAACACGGCTGTATGCGGTGAGCGAGATCGACAATTACCAAGATACGCGCAGCGGGGCCGTGGTCTCGTACGCGATCGACAGCGACAGCATGCGTATAACGCGATTGGGCGCAGTGAAATCCGGCGGTACCACTCCCGCGCACTTGAGCGTGCATCCGTCCGGCAAATTCGTGTTCGTCGCCAACTACGGCGGCGGCAATGTGGCGGTTTTTCCGGTGGGGCCGGAAGGCGCGCTGGGCGACGCGACCGACGTACGGCCGAGCGTCGGGCCGCGGCACCATGTGCGCGCCGCGGCCGATCCGCCCGGGCAATTTGCGGTCAGCGATCATGACAGCCCGCATCTGCATATGGTCGCGGCGGACCCGAGCGGGCAATTTGTCATCGCCAACGACGCAGGACTCGATCTGACATGGGTGTGGCGCTTCGATGCGCAGGCTGGGCGGCTGCTGCCCGCGGATGTGCCGGTGATTACCGCGCCTTCCGGATCGGCACCGCGGCATTTCGTTTTCCATCCCAACGGCCGGGTGTTCTACAACCTCTACGAACACGATGGTAGGGTGGCCGTCTACGATTACGACGCGGCGCGCGGCGGATTGAAGCTCAAGCAGGTCGTGTCGAGCTTGCCGCCGAAGTTCGCGGGCAGCAATCTGTCCTCCGAAATCGTGATCACCGCCGATGGCCGGTTTCTGTACGTCTCGAACCGTCTGCACAACGCCGTCGCTGTTTTCGCCGTGGCCGGCGACGGTCAACTGCGCAGCATTGGCGACACGTGGGTGCACGCGGACTCGCCGCGCTGCCTGTGCATCGACCCGGGCGGAACATTTCTTTATTCGTGCAATCAGCGCGGCGATTCGATCACCTCGTTCCACCTGAATGCCACGACCGGTACGCTGCTGTTCACCGGCCGTTTCGAAGCGGTGGGAAGTCCGGCAGTGATGAGCATACTCCGGCGATCTTGACGCGATATAATGATCCGACCGCGCTCGCGCGCTGACGGGTGAGATATATGGATATCGCAATGATTGGTTTGGGCCGCATGGGCGCCAACATGGCGCAGCGATTGATGCGCGGCGGTCATCGAGTGGTGGGTTACGATCCGGTCGTCGCGGCGCGTGAAATGCTCGAAAAGAACGGCGCCGAAACGGCAGCTACTCTGGAACTCACGGTCGCCAAACTCAAGACCCCGCGTGCCTTGTGGTTGATGGTCCCGGCCGGCGAGATCACCGACGCCACGATCGGCAATCTCATGCCGCTGCTGGCCGCCGGCGACACCATCATCGACGGCGGCAATTCGAACTATCGGGACACCCAGCGCCGCGCGGCGATGGTTGCGCAACGCAAGATTCAGTACGTCGACTCGGGCACCAGCGGCGGCATCTGGGGGCTTGCGGAAGGCTACAGCCTGATGATCGGCGGCGAAGCCGCCGTAGTGGAACGATTGCGCCCGATTTTCGAAACGCTGGCGCCCGCCAAGGACCGAGGCTGGGGCCGCGTCGGTCCCGTAAGCTCCGGCCACTACGCCAAGATGGTCCACAACGGCATCGAGTATGGATTGATGCAGGCCTACGCCGAGGGCTTTTCCATTTTGCAGCACAAGAAAGAGTTCAATCTCGACCTGCACCAGATCGCCGAAATATGGCGTTACGGCAGTGTAGTGCGTTCATGGCTGCTGGATCTTACCGCGGGCGCTTTGGAGAAAAACCCGACGCTCAAGGGGATCGCACCCTATGTCGCGGATTCGGGTGAGGGCCGTTGGACCGTTGCCGACGCGATCGAATTGGGCGTCTCCGCGCCCGTGATCACGCTATCGCTGCTCGAGCGCCTGCGTTCCCGCGATGACGATTCGTTTTCGGACAAGCTGCTCGCCGCAATGCGCAATCAGTTCGGCGGGCACGCGATCAAAAAAGAGTGAACCGGCCGGCTACCCGCCGTCTCACGCCGGTATTTGCGGCTTGTGACGGCTGACCGCGGCGCCGTCTTGAGCCCGCAGGCGCCAAAATACGCTGGTGGAAACGATGGTCAGCGTGCCGAGCCCCAACAGCGCCAGATGGATCCCATGGATCATCTGCGGCGCGCTGGCGTGCAATCGATCCGGAATGAAAAAGGCGGCGGCTAGCGAGGCAGTGGCGATGCCGAAGCTGACGGCCAATTGCTGTACCGTGCTTGCAATGGTGCTTGCGCCGCTGGCCTCGCGCTCGCCGACATCGGCGTACGCCAGCGTGTTCATGCTGGTGTACTGCAGGGATGTCAGAAACCCATAAGTGAATGCCATCATGACGATGAGCCATACCGGGGTTGCGGCATCGATGGTCGCAAATAGCATGATCATGAACCCAAGGGTGAGAGTGTTGGCTATCAACACGGTGCGGTAGCCGAATTTCTTCAGGATCAGCGGCATCGTGAGCTTCAGGCTCATGGCGGCGAGCGCCTGCGGCATGATGAGCAATCCGGACTGGATCGGCGAAAATCCCAATCCAACCTGGTAGAGCAGCGGCAGCAGAAAGGGAATTCCGCCTATGCCCAGGCGCGTGAACAAATTGCCGCCAACCGCGACTCCAAAGGTGCGCACGCCGAGCAGGCGCAGCCGCAACAAAGGATGTTTCGTGAGCGTGGTGTGCAGACCATAAGCGGCAAGCAAGGCGCAGGAGATCGCCAGCAAGCTCAGCATCTCGCGGCCGCTCAGCGTTGTCTCGCCGAACACCTCGAGAACGTACGACAGCAGCGAAATACCCGAACCAAAGAGTACCAGTCCAACGATGTCCAGAGGATGGTTGCGCGCTTCGCGATAGTTCGGCAGGTGCCGATAAACCATGTAGAGACCAAACAGGCCGATTGGGATATTGACGAAAAAAATCACGCTCCAATGAAAATATCCGATAATCGCGCCGCCGATGACCGGCCCCAGCATCGGACCGACCAAGCCGGGAATGGCGACGAAGCTCATGGCATTGATGAGCTCCGATTTGGCGAAGGTGCGAATCATCGTGATCCGGCCGACCGGCAGCATCATTGCACCGCCGCCGCCTTGCAGAATGCGCCACGCCACCAGCAGATGAATGTCGTTCGATATACCGCAGAGAAACGAACCGAGCGTGAAGATGCCGATCGCCGAAGCAAACACGTGCCGCGTGCCGAAGCGATTGGCCATCCAGCCGCTGACCGGAATGAAGACGGCCAGACTCAAGGTGTAGCTCGCGAGCACTGCCTTCATGCTGAGCGGCGGGACGTGCAGCGCCTGCGCCATCGCGGGCACGGCGGTATTCAAGATCGTCGTGTCCAGGGATTCCATGAAGAAACCGACCGCCACCAGCCAGGGCAGCAGCCGCTTGACCGTTGGGCGAATCGGCGTCAGGCGCCCACCAGCGCCGCGTCGACGATGTTTTGCGCCTCACTGATCAGCCGCCGCAGATGCGCATCGTCGTGAAAGCTTTCGGCGTATATCTTGTAGATATTTTCCGTCCCGGACGGGCGCGCCGCGAACCACCCGCCGCGCGACGTGACCTTTACGCCGCCGATCGGCGCATTGTTGCCGGGCGCCTGGGTCAGAATCCGATCGATCGGTTCTCCGGCAAGCTGCGTGATCCGGACTTGCTGTTGATCCAGTTTGCCAAGTTTCTTTTTCTGCGCGGGGGTGGCCGGGGCGTCGATGCGATCGGTAAACGAGGCGCCCAATTCCTGCGTCAGCGCGCGGTAATGCTCGCCGGGATCCCGGCCGGTGCGCGCGGTGATTTCCGCCGCCAACAGCGCAGGGGCCAGGCCGTCCTTGTCGGTGGTCCACACCCGGCCGTCGATGCGGCTGAATGAAGCGCCGGCGCTTTCCTCGCCGCCAAAGCCCAATGTCCCGTCCAGCAGTCCGGCGACGAACCATTTGAACCCCACCGGCACCTCGTACAGAGTGCGCCGCAGCCGGCCTGCAATGCGATCGATCATCGCGCTGCTCACCACGGTTTTGCCGATCGCAGCATCCGCCCGCCAGCCGCTCCGGTGGCGAAACAAGTAATCTATCGCCACCGACAAGTACTGATTCGGCGCCATCAAACCGCTGCTGGCGGTGACGATGCCGTGACGATCATGGTCGGTGTCGCAGGCGAAGGCGACGTCGTAGCGGTCTTTGAGCCCAATCAAGCGCCGCATCGCGTAAATCGAGGATGGATCCATGCGGATTTTTCCATCCCAATCCAGAGTCATGAAACGAAACGTGGGGTCGACCGCGTCGTTGACGACCTCAAGGTTAAGACCATACTGCTCCGCAATTCGCGGCCAGTAATGCACGCCGGCTCCGCCCAGAGGATCCACACCCATGCGAATTCGCGACGCTCGGATGACATCCATGTCCAAAATGGCGCCAAGATCCCGCACGTAGTTCTCGAGATAATCATGCAGCTGCGTGGTCGGGGCACGCCGCGCCTGCTGCAGCGGGATTCTTTTCACGCCGCCCGCGGTGGCGGAGCGCAATAATTCGTTCGCCCGGGATTCGATCCACTGCGTCGCCTCGGTGTCCGCCGGGCCACCGTTCGGCGGGTTGTATTTGAAACCGCCATTGTCCGGCGGATTATGCGAGGGGGTAATGACGATGCCGTCGGCTAACCCACCGGTGCGGCCGCGATTAAAAGCCAGAATGGCATGCGAGATGGCCGGCGTCGGCGTGTATTCATCATGCGCCGCAATCATGACCTCGACGCCGTTGGCCGCGAGCACCTCCAGCGCGCTCGCGAACGCCGGCGCCGACAGCGCGTGGGTGTCAAAACCCATGAACAGCGGGCCGCCGATGCCCTGTAGATTCCGGTATTCGCAGATGGCTTGACTGATGGCGAGCACATGCGCTTCGTTGAAACCGGCGTCGAATGAGGATCCGCGATGCCCGGAAGTGCCGAAGGCAACTCGCTGCGCAGGAATCTCCGGATCCGGCCGCTCGCTGTAGTACGCGGTGATCAGCTTAGGAATATCGACCAGCGCCGCCGCGGGTGCGGGCTGACCGGCAAGCGCGTTGAGGCTCGAACTCAAGCGGCGGCCAGCGCGGCGCTCTTATCCTTGATGCGCTGCATGAGTTCCGTCCACGACTTGACGAACGATGCCGCTCCTTCCACCTGCAGTTGAGCGGCGAGCGCGTCGACGTCGATGCCGGCTCGCGCGAAACGGGAGAGCACCTGTTCGGCATCGCCGCCGTCCTTCGCCATCACCGCCTTCACGCTGCCTTTTTCGGCGAACGCCAGCAGAGTTTTCTCCGGCATGGTGTCAATGGTGTCGGGCGCGGCCAGCGCCTCGACATAGAGGCCCGCCGGGGCTTTGGGGTCTTTGGTGCCGGTGCTGGCCCACAGCATGCGCTGCTTGCGGGCGCCTTTGGCTTCCAGATCCTGCCAACGCTTTGCCGCAATCAAGTCGCAATGTGCGTGGTAGGTGCGCTGCATGATGGCTATCCCCAAGCGATTCGCCAATTCCGGCGGCACCTTGTCGGCAACCGCCCGGTCCCATCGGCTGACGAATACGGACGCCACCGAGTTGATGCGGGGATCAAGGCCCGCAGCAATGCGGCGTTCGATACCGCGCATGTAGGCATGCGCGACGCTCAAGTATTGTTCGCGCGAGAACAGCAGAGTCACGTTGACCGGGACCCCGGCAAATATGGCTGCCTCAATGGCCGGAACACCGGCGGCCGTTCCGGGAATCTTGATGTAAAGATTGGGGCGGCTTGCCAGTTTGTGAATTTGCAGTGCGGCGTCGATGGTGCTGCGGGTGTCGTTGGCCAGCAGCGGCGAGACTTCCATGGAGACCCAACCGTCGATTCCCTGGGTGCGCTCGAACTCCGGCCTGAATAAATCGGCGGCGCGGCGTAAATCCTCCAGCGCCAGTTCGACAAACAGATTCTCGCCCGACAGCCCGGCTTGCGCCTTTTGGCGAATACCCTTGTCATAAGCCGCGGTCTTGCCTATGGCCTCGTCGAAAATCGTCGGATTCGAGGTAAGACCGGTGATGGAATATTGCTCCACATAGCGGCGCAAAGTTCCGTCGTCGAGAATTTCCCGCGTAATGTTGTCGAGCCACAGGCTTTGACCCAAATCATGCAGGCTTTTCGTGTTGCTCATGGTCGCACCTTGAAGTAGGTTGTTGGGTGGTTGATAAGATCTTCGATACGCTCGATCACCAGATCCGGTGCCGGCGCCGCCAATCTGGCCTCCGGGGCGAATGCATAGTGCCCTTGCCGCACGAAGACCGTCGACAGTTTCGAACCAAGCGTCGATTTCATCGCCGCCAGCAGATTGGGCTTGTCGTCGACCATAACATAGTGTTTCGCCGGATAGCGCCGCTGTACATGGTCGAGCACTTGCTCCTTGTGCAGATAAATAAGGACTTGTCCGTCGACCGCGCTCCAAATCCCCGAGCGCTGAATTTTACGCGGTTGAAATACAATGTCGCCGTCCGACAAGACGACTGGCCTGCCCAAGGTGCGCAAATGCGCCACCGCCGCCAATGCGCCCGGAAACAGCCGGCTTGCAAACGGATATTCCAGCAGGAACTCCGACATTTCCAGCAGTTCTGCGTGGTCATCGAGGCCGGCTCTGAACTCCTGCAGGCTGCCCAAGTAATCCGCCAGCCCGAGCGCTGTGCGCCGGCGCGTGAAAATATCCCAGTAGCGGGCGCGCTCGGCGGCGCCGAAGGAACGCTGCAGCCGGTCGCCAAGATCCGCCGCGAAACGATCGTTGTCCAGCAGCGTATTATCGACATCGAGCAGAAATACGACTTCGCCGGCGTTCAACACGGTGCGGACTTTTCAATTGTGGGGTCGTGCCATGTATCGTCGCCGTACACGATGCTTGCCGCGGCAGCGGGTCCCCAGGCGCCCTGGTCGTATTCAATGACAGGCGGCATCGCGGTCAGGATGGGATCGACCACCTGCCAGGCGGCCTCCACGCTGTCGTCCTGCGTGAACAGCCCCGTGTCGCCGCGGATGGCGTCGCCGAGCAGGCGCTCATAGGGGGATTTCTCGCTTTGCGTATTGTGTCGGGCGATCAATTCAACCGGTTCGCCGTGCATCTCCTCGCCAGTGCGCTTCACCAGCGCACCTGTCGAAATCACCACCTCCGGACTCAAGCGCAGCCGGAAATAGTTCGCAGGCAAGCGGTCTTTCGAGTCGAAAATGTCCAACGGCGGTCCTTTCAGGGTCACTCTGACCTCGGTGGCCGTGACGGCCAGGCATTTGCCGGCGCGAATATAGAACGGCACATCCGCCCAGCGCCAGGTATCGATGTGCAGGCGCAGAGCGGCGAAAGTCTCGACCTGGGATTGCGCGGCGACGCCTTTTTCACTGCGATATCCGCGAAACTGCCCGCGTACGACTTCTTTCGGATCGAGCGGGCGCATCGCGCGAAATATACGCAGCTTTTCGGCTTTCATTGCCTCGGGCTCGTGGCCCGCCGGCGGATCCATGGCCAGCAGCGCGATCACCTGCAACAGGTGGTTCTGCACGACGTCGCGAATCGCGCCCACTTCTTCATAAAAAGCGCCGCGGCCCTCGACGCCGAAATTCTCGGCCATGGTGATCTGTATGTCGCGAATATATTCGCGATTCCAAATCGGCTCGAGAAAGGTATTGGCAAAGCGGAAGAACAGGATGTTCTGCACCGCCTCCTTGCCCAGATAGTGATCGATGCGAAAGATGGAGGACTCATCGAAAACTTCGTGAAGGGTGCGGTCCAACGCCTGCGCGCTCGCGAGATCACGGCCGAAGGGTTTCTCGACGATGACTCGTGCATTTTCCGACGCGCCGCATTTTTTCAGTCCCTGAACCACGCAGGCGAACATGCTGGGCGGAATGGCAAGATAGTGAATGGGGCGTTTGGCGGGACCCAGCGCATTGCACAGTCCGGTGAAGGTCGCGGGGTCGGTGTAATCGCCGTCCAAGTAGCGCAGCAGCGCGGCGAACTTCGCAAAGCAGCCGGCATCGAAATCGCCGCTGTGCTGGATGCTGTCGCGAGCGCGCTCCTTGAGCTTTTCCAGGTTCCAGCCGGCGCGCGCCATGCCGATGATGGGAATTTTGAAGCCGTCCTTGCGCGACATGGCATACAGCGCGGGAAAGATTTTTTTGTACGCCAGATCGCCGGTCGCGCCAAAAAATACGAAGGCGTCGGATTCGATTGTGTTCATTTAACGTCTCGCCCTAAGTTCATGGCGCAGCTGTGCAAGCTCGTCCAGGAGATCGAGGGCCAGCGCGACGCCGGCAAGGTTCAGTTCCAGGTCCCGCTCCAGGCGCACGGCAACACGCGCGCGGCGCAGCGCCGCGCCGCTGAAATGCCACTCCGTGCGCATGCCGGCGACGCTGAGTATTCCTTCTTCGACGAATTCCACGATGTGCTGTTCGTCGACTGCGCACATCCGGCTCAAGTCCTCGAGCGTCAATACCGCGGACTCGTCGAAAATGGTGCCTTGTAAGGCGTGGTCTTTCGCCGGCGACATCTTAGGCTCCTAATCTGGCGCGAGGATCGAACGGCAGCGCGGCAGCCATGGCCGCATAGGCGGCTCTGGCTTTGTCGTCGTTGGCGGCAGGCAGCGCTATTTGCAACACGACAAAAAAATCTCCCGCCGGCGCGGCGGGAATGCCGCGGCCTTTCAGCCGCAGTTTGGTGCCGGCATGCGAGGCGGGCGGAATCTTCAAATCCACCACTCCAGTGGGCGTCGGTGTCTTCACGCTTGCGCCCAACGCCGCTTCCCAAGGTGCCACCGGCAACTGCAGCGACAAGTCGCGTCCGTCGACCTGGTACCGTGCATGCGGCTGAAATTCCACCTCGATGAATAAATCGCCGGGCTTGCCGTCGCCGGAAGCGCGCGCGCCCTGGCCCGCAAGCCGGATATGCTGGCCTGCCAGTATGCCCTTGGGCACTTGAACGTTGAGCGTACGCTCCTTGGCGATGAGCCTGCCCTGCTCGTCGATTTCCGGCATTCTCAAGGTGAAGGTACGCGCTCCGCCGTGAATTGACGCCTCGAGATCAAGCATCACCTTCGCGTGATGATCTTCGCCGCGGTCGGCGTGAAATGCGCCGCGGTTGCGCGCGCCGGAACGCGCCTGCGCGCCGAACAGAGCATCGAAAAAATCGCTGTATGAGGAATTACCCGGGCCTGCGCCGCTGAACTCAAAGCCCGAGTCCCAATTTGGCGGCGGGCGAAATTCCTCGCCGGCGCGATAGTTCTGCCCAAGTTGATCGTATGCCGCCCGCTTTTCCGGGCTCTTGAGCACTTCGTAGGCCTCGCCCACTTCCTTGAAGCGCGCCTCGGCGTCCTTTTCCTTGCTGACGTCCGGGTGATATTTCCGGGCGAGCTTGCGATAGGCCTGCTTGATCTGCGCCTCGGTGGCATCGCGCGCCACGCCCATCACCTTGTAATAATCCTTAAACTCCACCGATCACCTGCTTGCTGGCGCCAAAGGATACTATGCGTGCTTCAATCCTACCCTATAATTGATACGCCACACTCAGCAGCAGGCCTTCGGTGACATCGCGCAACAGGCCGGGTGCGCGGCAATCAAAAGGCTGCGTCCCCGGAATCAGCGCCGCTATCCAATTGGCGAGCCAATTTATTTCAGCAGCGCCGTAGAACACAACCGCGCATTCGTAGTTGAGCAACAAACTGCGCGAATCGATATTCACCGAGCCCGACAAGGCGACAGATTGGTCGAATACCACGGCCTTTGCATGGTTCATGTACGGCATTAGGTGAAAGTTGACTCCAGCCTGACTCAAGGATCGCAGCGCGCGGTTGCGCGCAAAGTCCGCGAGTCGATGATTGGAGGCGGCGGGAATACAGAAGTCGATCCGCACGCCGCGCCGCGCGGCCAAGCGTATGGCGGTTTCCAAACTGCTGTCGGGCACGAAGTAGGGAGTGACCGCGAGAATGCGTTCGTGGGCCTGAAAGCACGCGTCAATCAGCAGCGCGTGCACGGTATCTTCCGTTTGGTCCGGACCGCTCGGCAGAAATTGCGCTCGGCCGCGCGCTTGCGATGCGGCTGCATCCGGCACAGCCCCCACAGGCGGCGCAGACACAGGCGGCGCAGGCAAATTTTCCGTCTCGCCCGATGCGGGTTTACCGCCGGCCGCGACCCAGTCGTCCTCAAATTGAGACGCCGCGGCGCCGGCCACCGCACCCTTCAGATCGAACGTCAAATCGCGCCACGGTGGCGCGCCGCCGGCGCCGGTGAAGTATTCCGCGGCAAGATTGCGGCCCCCGGCCCAGAGCCAATGACCGTCGGCGATCACCAATTTGCGATGATTGCGCAGATTGCGCGGACCTTGGGTTTTACGTGCGAATAACGGGCTGAATATCGCAGTCTCGATGCCGGCCGACTCCATGCGCCTGACGCAGGAGCTTGGCAATTGCATCGATCCCACACCGTCCAACAAGAGCCTCACATCCACACCGCAACGCGCGCGCTCCATCATGTGCTGCATGGCTTCACGGCCGAAGGCGTCGTCGCCGAGAATGAAGGTGCAGACATCCAAGCGCGAAACGGCGTTCGACATGGTCGAAAACAATGCACGAGCCGATTCGCTGCCGTCCTGATGCAGCCGAACATCAGCGGGCGCCGCCGCTGGCAAGCCAAAGCTCTGGATCAGGTCTTCCGCCCAGTGCCGGGCGTGGAACCCTGCATCCCTGGGCAGCGAACTTCTGCGCGGTAATTTCCGCTGCCCGAACACCAGGTACATGGGCAGCACGACATAGGGCAGGGCGATCAGCCCCAACACCCAGGCGATGGCGATGGAGGGCGGCCGGCGCGCGTGCTGCGCGCGAGTGGTCAGAATGTACAGCAGCACGCTGACCACAATGATGAGGGAATGAAGTGTGACCCGCGGAAACCAAGTGCTCACAGACATTTAGGTGCTTGTCCATCGGCGCAGTACGGCGGGCACCAGGTCCGGTAAATCTTCGGCCAGCAAGCCGGGACCAAAGTCGGAAGCCGCCGCTCCGTGCATCCACACCGCGGCTGCCGCAGCGGGAAAGGCATCCATGCCCTGAGCCAGCAGCCCGAGAATGAGTCCGCCGAGGACATCTCCGGAGCCGGCGGTGGCCAGGGTCGGGGGCGCGTTGCTGTTGATGATCGCGCGGCCGTCCGGGGCTGCGATGACCGTGTCCGGGCCTTTCAGCACGATGACAGCCCCGCTGCGCCGCGCTGCTCGGCGAGCGCGCGTCAATTTATCGCCCGCCGTATCGAAGATCCGTTCGAACTCGCCGTCATGCGGCGTCATCACGCAGGGGCCGCGAATGGCGTGAAAAAGTTCATCCGGACTTTGCGCAAATACGCTGATGGCGTCGGCATCGAGCAAAACGGGCGTTGCCGTTGCCAGCATGGCAAGCGCCCGCGCCCGCGTCGCGGCGTTCACGCCGGCGCCGGGTCCGATCGAAAAGGCCGTGTAGCGGTGGTCCGACAACAGGCGGGCCAGATCGTCGGCGTGCTTCAGCGGCTGCACCATGATGCTGGTGAGCGCCGCCGCGTAAATCGCGAAGGCCATTTCCGGGACGGCGATCGTGGTGAGGCCCGCGCCGATGCGCGCCGCGGCGCGCGCCGCCATTCGCGACGCACCGGTCATGGGATAGCCGCCGTACAGCAGTGCGTGGCCGCGAGTGTACTTGTTGATGGATGGATGCGGCCGCGGCAGCTGCGCCAGCCACAGCGCAGGATCGTTTTCCCAAGTATCGAGGGACAGCGACTCGAGCACGCTCGGCAGTATGCCGATGTCCGCGACCACGGTGTCGCCGCACAGCTCGCGTCCGGGCAGCAGCAGGTGGCCGGGTTTTTTCCCTGCGAAGGTCACCGTACACACCGCGGCCGCGGCGCCCAAAGACTCCCCGCTGTCCCCCATCACTCCGCTCGGCACGTCCACCGCGATGAGCGGCACCCCGCGCCGCGTCGCGAGCGCCAGAGTATCGACGGCCTGCGCGTCCAGCGGCCGGCTCAAGCCCGATCCAAACAATGCGTCGACGACGAGTTCGGCGCCCTCGATCACTTGGGCGCTCAACGGTTCGATGCCGCCGCTCCAGCGCTTGGCGTAAAGTTGTGCGTCGCCGCGCAGCGTCCGCAGTTCACCGAGCAGTGCAACCCGCACCGGCCATCCGGACTGCGCCAGTGCGATCGCCGCCACGAATCCATCGCCACCGTTATTGCCTGGACCGCACAAGACGGTGATGGGTCGCGGCCGCGTCCAGCGCCGCGCGACCTCCCGAGCGACGGCTTCCCCGGCCCGCTGCATCAGCAGCGAACCCGGGGTACCCGCCGCCATCGTCAATCGATCGGCCTCGCTCATCTGCGCGACACTGAGCAATGCGCAGTTCACAACGCGCCTACCGCCGCACCGACGGCGGCGGTCGCCGCCATTGCCAGCGCGCTCCAGAAGGCGACACGCAACGCCGCCACCCGCACATCGGCACCGCCCACCCTGGCCGACCATCCGCCGAGGAAAAGCAGGCAGGCCAGGGAAGCGGAGGCGATTGAGGTCATGGAATACTGCGCGGGAGCCACGGCAGCCACGCCCAGGGGCAGGGCGGCGCCGATGGAAAAGCTTCCCGCCGAAGCCATCGCCGCGAGCAGTGGCCGGGCTCTGGAGGCCGGCGCCAAGCCCAGTTCGTCGCGCGCGTGTGAACCCAGGGCGTCATGCGCCATGAGCTGGTCCGCGACCTTGCGCGCGAGGATGGAATCGAGGCCGCGCCGTACATAGATCTCGGTTAATTCGCGTTTTTCGCCGGCGAAATCATTTTTGAGTTCGGCCCGTTCCTGCGCGAGCGCCGCGGCTTCCAGGTCGGCTTGCGAATGCACTGAGACGTATTCTCCGGTCGCCATGGACATGCCGCCCGCAACCAGCGCCGCCGTGCCGCTGAGCAGGAGATTCGCATGCGAGGCGTGCGCGGCCGCGAGCCCCAGCAGCAGACTGGAACAGGAAACTATGCCGTCATTGGCGCCGAGCACCGCGGCGCGCAGCCAACCCGTGGTTCCTAGATTATGGCTGTCAATATGGTGAGCACGCATTGCTTTCCTGTATGTATGAACAGGCCTTCCGGCCGCGAGGTGGTCATTTAAGTTGACTTGGTGGATGAATAGCGCTGCGCCGAAT